>WNFA01005986.1_pt1 | contig 10191 bp, 10 predicted proteins | sample 5400481 | NCBI WGS metagenome assembly WNFA01 (sample SAMN13153340, study PRJNA577476) | soil metagenome | isolation source: 120 cm saprolite under Douglas fir tree site 2 hole 1 replicate 2 | place: USA:California | collected 2015-04-18 | reverse complement strand
TTATGAAAGTCATGATAGATGAGCGCTCGCTTGACATAGATGACCATGGGGTGTGCGTGAGATTTTTGCGCGACGCGAAGGAAGCGATGGCCGGTTCGTACGGGCGTGATTCATCACGCCCCTCGGCAAGGGCCAGACCCCACACCCCAGGGCGTGATGAATCACGCCCGTACGCAAAAATCACGCCCGTACGCAAAAATCACGCCCGTATGCAAAAATCGTACGCGCACCCATGACCATCAGAAGGCTTGACAGCCTTCCCTACCATGTCATATACTATCACCAGAAGAATGAGAATGATTATCATTATTAGATTACCCTAATATGCAAGACACCCTTCATACAAATGCACGCGCCGTGCTAGACATGTTGCGTGCAGCGAAAAACCATCCCACTGCTTTGGAAGTGTACGAAGTAGTACGGCGGACCCGGCCTCGTATTGGCCTGGCGACCGTCTATCGCATTCTGCACCAGTTGACCCAGCAGGGCCTGATTAAGGAGTTGGGGCATAGAGACGATTGTATGCGTTACGATGCCCAGACTCAGCGTCACGATCATGCTGTCTGCACAGAATGTGGTGCGTTGCTCGACATACCGATGGACGTCGGTGTGCCAGGCGAGCTACTGCAGGCTGCGGCAGAGACGGCGGGCATCGAGTTGGATACATATGAACTCAGGATTTACGGGCGCTGTAGCGCCTGTCGAAGGAGCAATACATGAGTACAGATAGAAAAGAAGAGCAGATAGACAAGCAGACTCCACAGGGCGATACGCCAGCGAATGATGTCGCGCCAGCAGTTGCGCCTACAGAGGAAACGAAGCGCGAACTGATAGCGGCATTGCAGCAAAACTGGCAGCGTGAGGTACAGGGAGCACGTACCTATCGCGACCTGGCGGGAAAGGAGCGCGATAGTGCAAAGCGCGGTGTGCTGGAGAAGCTGGCCGAGGCCGAGACTCGACATGCGCAGCGATGGGAGCGCAAGCTAGCTGAGTTGGGGGCCGAGCCGCCCAAGGAGGAGCGCACGCTGGGCGTGCGTTTCAAGGGCTGGTTACATCGCCAATTGGGGACGGAGGCTGCCCTGCGTCGCATGGAGGGCGAAGAAGACAAGGACATCGCACGTTACGCAGAGCAAGCTCGCAGTATTAATGATACCGAAGCACAGACGATGCTGCGCGAGGTGAGGCGTGAAGAGGAGAGTCATGGGCGCATTATTCGTGAGATCATCAGCCCGATTGGACCACAGGGCATGCTTGATCTGATGCTGCGTCGCGAACGCTGGCATAAACGCGGTGGAGGCTGGCTTGGCGATGCTATCTACGGTGCAAATGATGGCCTGGGCGCGGTCTTCGGCATCGTCAGCGGTGTGGCAGGCTACACAGGAGGCAGCAATCTTGTGCTGATCAGTGGTCTGGCGGGCATGCTGGCCAGCGCGCTTTCGATGGGATCGGGTGCATTCCTGGCAACCAAGAGTGAGCGCGAGGTGTATGAGGCGGAGATTGGACGCGAGAAACGCGAGATCGAGGAGGACCCAGAGGAGGAGAAGGAGGAACTGGCACTCTTCTACCAATTAAAGGGCTTTACTGAGGATGAGGCGAATCTGCTCGCGACACGCCTGTCGGAGAAGCCGGAGCAGTTCTTGCGCACACTGGCCCACGAAGAGTTGGGATTGTCAGAGGAGAACTTTCCCAAGCCGTGGGTTGCAGCACTCTCAGCGATGATTTCTACCGCCTTTGGGGCGTTCATTCCGATCATTCCCTTCTTCTTCCTGCAAGGCATCCCGGCCATTATCGCGGCGGCGATTATCAGCCTGCTGGCCCACTTTGCAGTCGGCGCGGCCAAAACGCTTGTGACCGGTCGCTCGTGGTTCAATAGTGGGTTGGAGATGACCGTCGTCGGAGCTGTGGAGGCGGTGATTACCTATGCGTTAGGTCTGACATTTAGGGCGGCGTAGGATTTTGCGTACGGGCGTGATGATGAGGTTTAACAAATGGAAGAGGCCTTGCGCTTGCTTGATCTCAAGAGATATAATAGCCTACACCGTCTCTAAATAAAGGACTATGCAGGGAGAGGGCGTTTATGTTTCGTAAGATTTTGATTGCCAACCGTGGGGAGATTGCGTTACGCATCATCCGTGCCTGTCGTGAAATGGGTATTCGCTGTGTCATCGTCCATTCAGAGGTTGATCGGGACTCTTTGCCTGTGCGCCTGGCCGATGAACACATCTGCATCGGGCCGGGGGCGAGTGGGAAAAGTTATTTGAACATTCCAAACATCATCAGTGCAGCGCTGATCTCCGGCGCGGACGCTATTCACCCAGGCTATGGTTTTCTAGCCGAGAATAGCAGTTTTGCCGAAATCTGCTCAGATGTAAATATCACCTTCATTGGCCCGCCCGCCTCGATCATGATGATTATGGGCGACAAGGTGGCTGCTCGTGAAACGATGGCCGAGGCAGGACTGCCGATGCTGCCTGGTACGCGCATCTTACGCGCGCTCGTCGAGGGATTGGAGGCCGCAGAAGATATTGGCTTTCCACTGATGCTCAAGGCGGCTGCCGGAGGTGGCGGACGAGGCATTCGCCTGGTCAATAACCCCGACGAGTTTGAGCGTGTTTTTACGACAGCGCAGAACGAAGTACGCGAGGCCTTTCACGACGATGGACTGTATCTTGAACGCTACCTCGAACGCGCCCGTCATATTGAGATTCAGGTGCTGGTGGATAATTTCGGCTATGGCGTTCACCTGGGCGAGCGTAACTGCTCGTGCCAGCGACGCCATCAGAAGTTGGTGGAAGAAGCGCCCAGTCCGCTTTTACCACCAGAACTGCGCTGGGAGATCGGCATGAAGGCCATTCGTGCAGTGCAGCAGATCGGATATCGCAACGCCGGCACACTCGAATTTCTCCTAGATGAGCACAACCACTATTATTTCATGGAGATGAATACCCGCTTGCAGGTAGAACACCCGGTAACGGAGTTAGTGACGAGTACCGACCTGGTTAAGGAGCAGGTTCGCATTGCTGCAGGCATGCCTCTGCACCTACGGCAAGAGGAAATCCGGCTCCACGGTCACGCTATCGAGTGCCGGATCACGGCAGAGGATGCAGAAGCTGATTTTCGTCCCCAGACGGGTACCGTGGAGCGTTATCTACCTCCCGGTGGTCCAGGTGTGCGTGTCGATAGCCACCTCTATGCTGGCTACCAGGTGCCACCTTACTATGACTCTCTGCTGGCAAAGCTGATTGTCTGGGCGGAGACCCGCGATGCTGCCATTGTGCGCATGCAACGGGCGCTTGACGAATTCGTCATCGAGGGGTTGAAGACGACCATTCCTTTTCACCGGCGTCTGCTCAGGCACGAAGGCTTTATCCGTGGGGAGACGTACACTCGTTTTATACAAGAAGAAGCTGTCGCGTTGGGCATTTAAGTAGCAATCTCAGGAGGTGACTTTATGTCTCGTGTAGTTGTAACCGGATTGGGGCTGATTACTTCGCTAGGTAACGATCTAGCATCGTCATGGGAGGCTCTGTGCCAGGGGAAGTCTGGTGTTGCAGAGACTACGAACTTCGATACGAGCGAGTTTCGCATCCACTTCGGGGCTGAGGTCAAGAATTTCGATCCATTGCTTTACATGGATCGCAAGGAAGTTCGCCGCAACGACCCATACGAGCAAATTGCGATAGCCACCACGAAGCAAGCACTTGCCCAGGCCGGCTTGCAAATCACGGAAGAGAATGGCGACGATATCGGGGTCTATATAGGGAGTGGTATTGGAGGCTTGATCACAATGCATGATCAGTTCAAAGTACTCTATTCCAAAGGACCAGACCGTATCAGCCCGTTTTTCATCAATATGATGATTGTCGATGGAGCACCCGGCATCGTCTCGATCTTGACCGGAGCCAAGGGGCCAAATATTGCCATGGTCTCTGCCTGTGCCACCAGCGCCAATACTATTGGCGAAGCCTGGGAGACAATTCGCCGAGGCGATGCCAAGGCGATGATCGCGGGCGGAGCTGAAAAAGGCATCACTCCCATCGCTATGGCAGCTTTCGATAATATGCATGCCCTTTCGCGCCGCAATGATGATCCCCAGGGGGCGTGCCGTCCCTTTGATGCCACACGCGATGGCTTTGTGATGGGCGAAGGCTCGGGTATGATGATCCTGGAAGACCTGGACTTTGCCAGGGCACGTGGTGCAAGGATTCTGGCGGAACTTGTGGGCTACGCTGCAACCGGCGATGCATACCATGTGACCGAACCGGCACCAGAGGGTGCTGGCCTGGTACGAGCGATGCGTCGCGCCCTGCAAAAAGCAGGATTACGGCCTGACCAGGTAGATTACATCAACGCGCATGGCACCTCGACGCCATATAACGACCGGACGGAGACACAGGCTATCAAGGCCTGCTTTGGCGACCACGCATATCGTCTTGCCGTCAGTTCCACGAAGTCAATGACGGGACATACCCTGGGGGCGGCAGGTGCGGTTGAGTCTGTCATCTCCGTCATGTCCATCCTGACAGGCGTCATAGCGCCGACGATCAATCTGCAGCATCCCGATCCCGAATGTGACCTTGACTACGTGCCCAACCATGCGCGACAGGCCACCGTCAATTTCGCTATGACAAACTCGATGGGCTTCGGCGGCCACAACGCGTGCCTGATTTTCAAGCGGTTCGAAGAGTGAGAGGTATGAAGAATATTCACGAGCAAGAGATGCCGTGGATCAAGCGCCTCGAAGACCTGATCCATGCGCTTGAGGGCACTACGATTGGCGAACTGGAATTGACGGAGGCGGGCACGGAGATCATCATCCGGCGGCGACCGGATATGATGATGACGCCGATCCCCAACTTGCAGTTGGGCATGCCCTCTGCGCCTGGGAGCGCCGGGCGTGTGACAAGGGCTGATAGCAGTGTTGCAGTCGTTGCTCCACTCACAGGCGTCTATTATGCAGCGCCTTCCCCAATGTCACCGCCTTTTGTCGCCGTCGGCGATCTGGTGGAGGTCGGGCAGGCGGTCGCGCTGGTCGAGGCGATGAAGGTGTTCAACGAAATTCAGGCCGAAGTAGCTGGCCGCGTGACTGCATTGGTAGCAACGAATGGCAATGTTGTGCAGAGGGGCGATGTGTTGATGCGCATCGAGCCTGCGTAGGACCCAGACATTTGGAGAGAATGCCTGTCACCCTGAGCGCAGCGAAGGGTCTGACTCGCAGGAAGAAGAGATCCTTCGCTGCGCTCAGGATGACAGCCAAGACACCTCTCAAGTCCGCTCACGGGAAGCCTTATCTCCAAATGTCTATGTAGGGCCCAATACACTTGCCCAAGTCTGGACAAGCGTGCTATACTTCAAAGTAGAAAGATTTTTACCAGTACTTTCCTGTCCCCAGGAGGGACAGAGTCCCCAAGGTTGTAAAAGTGTGCCAGTTGAGGTCTTAGACGCCATTGGAGGCGTCGCCGCTGGTGAGAGCTGCAACTGTTGGGCTAAGGAGGTGAGGGACATATGGACGCTGGCCCCAGTCATAGTAGGTGTGCGGTTTGCGTTTGCCTGCTCGCGGGATTGTTCTTCTCCTCATCTCACCGGGTATAGTAGCTGGAATATATGCAGCTTTGATCCTCCTGGTTTCGTCCACCTTCTGGTGTACGCCCACCACCGCTGCTTTACTCGACGAGCGATGTTGAGTAAGCATTTTCCCCATCTGCCAGTAAGTCCTGCATAGCTGCTAAAGTACTGTCTCTCGATTCTCTTATCCGAAACTACTCAGGACTCCTCGCCACCTTCGGTGGTTCGCAAGAGGTTTTTTACTGTGGACTTTGCAGCCGCAGGCTGCAAAGTCCACAGTAAAAAAGACATGAGTTGCCGTTTGACTTGCACGGTATAGCCCGCCTGCTCGTAGGCTGCAAAGTCCGCAGCCAAAGAAGATGCGAGCTGTCACTTGACTTGCACGGTATAGCCCGCCTGCTCGTAGGCTGCAAAGTCCGCAGCCAAAGAAGATGCGAGCCGCGTGTGGCGCTGAGGAATCAGACACCTGAATAGTTGGAATCCCGCCGAGAGACTTGTTACCAACAGGCAGCGGTCCCCTGCATCAACAGCACGTTTTGCAAGGAATGCACGTAAAAGTGCATGCCGCGGAAGATATGTTGTCTTGTGACATAAACCGTGTCACGCAGGTGGACCAGTCATCCACGTTTTGGCAAGGCACCCGCAAGGGATGCCCACTACAGATTTTGAGGAAGGCGGTGATACCCATGATTTTTTTTAGCACATTACTGCGTAAAAACATCTATGATAGTGAAGGACGACGCCTGGGCGTCCTACGTGACATGTATGTAACGCTGAATGAGACGTTTCCTGTCGTAAATGCCCTGGTCGTGCGTTCCACGTCCGGCAATCACGACCTGATCATTCCCTGGTCCCAAGTACATAGCCTGGAAGAGCCGCAAATCTATCTGACGGTAAAAAGGCAACAGCTTGTCTCCTATACTCCACCGGCTGATGCACTCTTGCTCAAACGAGACATTCTGGATAAGCAAATTGTTGATACGCAGGGGTTCCGAGTAGTCAAAGTCAACGATCTGAAGTTGGCACAGATCAAGAAAACAGCACGACTCGTCGGCGTCGATATCAGCCTGAGCGGACTACTACGACGCCTGGGCATCCTGGCACCGGTGGAACTACTAGGCCAGGTATTACCCATGCGCCTCTCGGAGCGCACCATTACCTGGAACTATGTCGAGCCAATCCAGGTGCAAAAAACCTTTACAGGGCAGTTGACGCCCGCCTTGGCAGCCGCCGGCGTTGGGGCTAGCGGTGTCGTGTCACAAGTCCAGCTCAACGTGAGCCACAACAAATTGGCCGACCTGCATCCTGCTGACATCGCCGATATCCTGGAACAACTCGACGTTGAAGAAGCCGGGGCCGTGCTGGACAGCTTGAACACCGAAACAGCGGCAGACACCCTCAACGAGGTCGAGACTCCGCTGCAGTCCGAGTTGCTGAGCGAACTGGACCCCGAACGCGCCTCCGACCTGCTCGAGGCACTTGCTCCAGACGACGCCGCGGATATCCTGGCGGATATGCCGCACGATGAGGCGGAGCGGTTGCTGAACCTGATGCCTGCCGAAGAGGCTCAACCGATCCGCGAATTGCTGCGCTACGGAGCAGAGACGGCGGGCGGCATTATGACTACGGAGGTATTCTCACTCTCAGAGCATCTTACCGTTGAGGAGACACTTGTCTACCTGCGGCAACACTCCGAACACTTAGAGATGATCTATTACCTCTACATCGTCGATGACGAGCACCGGCTCGTCGGCGTCGTCTCACTACGAGAGCTGGTGGTAGCCGAACCAACCAGCACGCTGGGAACCCTGATGGACCGCGATGTAATCAAAGTGAGTACCGACACGGACCAGGAGCAGGTGGCGCGCATCATTGCCAAGTACGATCTGCTGGGTGTCCCCGTCGTAGACGAGGCTAATCACCTGGTGGGGCTTGTCACCGTTGATGATGTGATCGACGTCCTTCACGAGGAAGAGGCCGAGGATTTTTCCGAGATGACCGGGGCCAGTGTCGAGGAATTTGAGGAAGAGGAGCATTTTTCCTGGGGTGCCGTCTTAAGCCGTGTGACGTGGTTAGGGGTTAATGTCGTGGCCGGCCTCATACTAGCACTCGTACTCAACCAGATCTTTGGTCCAGTGCTGACCAGGAGCGCTGCACACGTTCAGACGGCTGGTATTGTGAATGGGCTGCGTTCGCCTCTAGCGCTCGATGGGTTGATTTGCTTTATACCGTTGTTACTGCTAACAGGTGGCAGCGTTGGTTCGCAAGCACTGGGCGTAGCGGGCTGGCAACTGCGCTCCGTCAGGGGCAGTGACTTTTGGGTGGGCATTTTCCGCGAGCTGCGAATTGGTACCATCGGTGGCGTACTGGCAACTCTCGTCGTGGGCCTGCTGACATGGCTGATCTTCCATTCGTGGCTCCTGGGAGCGGCTATCGGCCTGGGAACAGGTTTTTCGCTGTTGATCGCAGCCATCTGTGGCCTGATCTTACCAACGCTTTTCCAGCGTCTGCACCTGCGTGGAAGCCTGGTGAGCGCGCCACTGCTCGACCCCATCATTGCCGTGGTGAGCCTATGCATTTTCCTGGTGGTCGCACTCTGGCTGATTGGGATATTGCAGGTGTAAAGGAAGATACAAGCCTGGCAGCCGCAAGGGCCCCGCACCACGCCACGCCGCCCCCTGCCACTACATTTGGGTCTCCCAGCCCCCGGTTGTTGGTAGAACTTCAGGGCCAAAAACTATTGACGCGTCTTGTAGTCTGGTGTATACTGCGATTGTTCGCATTGCGAATAAGATCGTTTCTATAAAAACAGTCCTCGATAGCTCAACGGTAGAGCGGCCGGCTGTTAACCGGTAGGTTACAGGTTCGAATCCTGTTCGAGGAGCCGAAATGCCCTGGAACTGGCTTCCAGGGCGTTTCTATGTGAGTGAGCCATTTTACTTCTGCTTGAAGCGGGTGCGTTCATAAATCTCATCCATGAGAAATTCGGCGTTGAGACTTTCGATGTTCACCGTGTCTCCAGGACCGTAGATCCTGGTGATCCAGCAGTTTCGCTTGCGATCTCGGTGGTGAACTTCAACGGCCTGGCGCTCAGAATTCACGAGAACATAGTCCTCTATGCTTGGCAACTCACGGTACGCTTCCAGTTTTTCGGTACGGTCAATAGCTTCGGTGCTTGGAGAGAGAACCTCAAACACAACACGGGGAGCATGCAGTGCAGTATCTTCCTCGTTTTCATCGCAGCTGATTGTGACGTTGGGGTAGTAGTAGAGGTCTTTGGCGACCTGAACACGCATGTCAGAGGTGTAGGCTGCGCATGGAGTTCCACGCAGGTGGCCATGGAGTAAGCCGTGAAGATTATGCGCGATTAATGAGTGGTTCCGACTACCACCGGCAAGCATACGGAGTTGACCATTGACGTACTCGAAGCTCACATTGCTGGCACTGTCAATAGCCAGGTATTCCTCAACGCTTACCCAGCGGTATTCAGGGAGTGCCATGACTTGTTCCTTGTATGCTATTGCTATCTGTTTGCCGGCCTACTTTTTCGAGGTGGTAGTGCTGCTATCACTATCGTGTATAAGGGCGGAAAAGTCAAGTGATGTGTGTTCTCTTGTTCTCTAGATACAAGGACTTTCTCTGGCTGGTGGTTCCTTTTTGTATTCATATGATGCAGCATCAATGAGAAAGCTCCTTGACTTCTATAGTCATCTTGGTTATATTGCTCATGAGGTTCACTTGCTTGTTGCTCATGATTTAGAGTGGAACCCGCTGGATTATGAACTTGACTTCATATGAACCGCGGTATTGGTGGCGACAGAACGGACCGCTGGCAGGATGGTATGACGAGAATATTCCCATTGCGGATGCACTATATGACAATTATCTAGAAGAGATACGTAGAGAAGGAGAATTGCTGTGAGTGGACATAAGCCCTGGAGCGAAATTAGCGCGAAGGTGCGGGCGGACCCGGAGCGTCGTGCCCGGATCGAGCAGCGTGAGCAGGCCATTGAGGCTGGGCTGACCATCAGTCAGCTTCGCGAGGCCCTCGGCGCTACTCAGGAGAGTGTTGCGGAGAGGATGAAGGTCACGCAGTCGAACGTATCGCATTTCGAGCATAACCCAAACATCTTCTTGCGGTCTCTCGCCGACTACGTTGAAGCACTTGGTGGCCAATTGGAAATCCGAGCTGTTTTCCCTAACCAGGTCGTGACTCTTGCAGTTCCCAGTGCCCAACGGCAACCGGCTGGCCCTGGCCCGTCACAGCACGAACAAGCAGTTGGTTCCTGAGCGGAGGAGCCGAAAGCTCTGAAAGCCAGTTCCGGGGCGTTTCTGTATGAATGAGCCACCTTACTTCTGCTTGAATCGGGCACGTTCATAAATCTCATCCATGAGAAATTCGGCGTTGAGACTTTCGATGTTCACGGTCTCTCCAGGGCCGTAGATTCTGGTGATCCAGTAGTTTCGCTTGCGATCTCGGTGGTGAACTTCAACGGCCTGGCGCTCTGAACTCACGAGAACATAGTCCTCTATGCTTGGCAACTCACGGTACGCTTCCAGTTTTTCGGTGCGGTCAATAGCCTCAGTGCTTGGAGAGAGAACCTCAAACACGACACGGGGAGCATG
>WNFA01009001.1_pt1 | contig 10194 bp, 10 predicted proteins | sample 5400481 | NCBI WGS metagenome assembly WNFA01 (sample SAMN13153340, study PRJNA577476) | soil metagenome | isolation source: 120 cm saprolite under Douglas fir tree site 2 hole 1 replicate 2 | place: USA:California | collected 2015-04-18 | reverse complement strand
CCCGACATCCTTAGTGCAGCCCTCGACGAGGTATCCGATTTCGGCGGCGGATAATGCGCCGCCATCGCGCTTTTTGCGAGTGGGATCGATGACGCGGAACGGGGATTCGGAGATGCTCGGCTGGCTAGCGCTTTCGAGAAAACTCAATAGGCGCCAATTACAAATCCTCAAACTCAACGAAGACCATCATGTACTGACTCTACTCCGGCGTCCGGCCCGCGAAAATCTCTGCTGTCGAAGCGGGTCAGGCGTTACAATGGCCCACCACTCGATCTTCAGCGAATTCGGTTTGGGTATGCAAACAATAAAGGTGTCAACCGCAACTCGCGAACGCCTGCTCCGTGCGGCGCGCAAAGTAATGAGGAACGCCTATGCGCCCTTCTCCAAGTTCAGAGTGGGCGCGGCTATCCTCAGCTCGAAAGGCCAAGTCTTCGTGGGATGCAACGTCGAGAATTCTTCTTACGGAATGACCAACTGCGCTGAGCGTACCGCGATCTTTTCTGCCATCGCCAAGAGCGGTCCTGAACTCGAGATTCGCGCCGTCGCCGTTGCCGCCCTCGCCAATAACGATCACGGAGTTCCATGCTCGCCCTGCGGCGCATGCCGCCAGGTCATCTATGAATTCGGGCCGCGCGCCATCGTCTTCTACGAGGGGAAAAAAGGCCCAAAGCAAAGTCTCATCACCGATCTTCTGCCGGAGGGTTTCCGCCTCAAGTGAGCCAGCCGAGCATCTCCGAATCCCCGTTCCGCGTCATCGATCTCATTCGCAAAAAGCGCGATGGCGGCGCATTATCCGCCGCCGAAATCGGATACCTCGTCGAGGGCTGCACTAAGGATGTCGGGAGCATTCCCGATTACCAGATGGCTGCGTGGCTCATGGCCGTCGTGCTGCGCGGAATGACTCGCGAGGAAACCGCCGCCCTTACGCACGCCATGCTGCACTCCGGCGAAGTTCTTGATCTCAGCTTTCTCCCTGCAAAAAAAGTGGACAAGCACTCCACCGGCGGGGTCGGCGACAAGACTTCGCTCGTGCTGGCTCCGCTGGTCGCTGCCGGCGGCCTCTACGTCCCCATGATTAGCGGCCGCGGATTGGGCCACACCGGCGGCACCCTGGACAAACTCGAGTCCATCCCCGGATTTCGCGTAGGTTTGACAGTGTCCGAGTTCCATCGCGTTCTCAAAGCCTGTGGATGTTCGATGATTGGCCAGACCGAGAGAGTCGCTCCCGCTGACCGCAAGTTGTATGCATTGCGCGACGTCACCGGGACGGTCGAGAGTCCGTATCTCATCTGCGCGTCCATCATGAGCAAGAAATTGGCGGAAGGCACCGACGCGCTCGTGCTTGACGTGAAGACCGGCTCGGGGGCGTTCATGAAAAAGGAAGAAGACGCCGTCTTCCTCGCCGAACTCATGGTCGAAACTGGCGAGCGCATGGGCAAGCAGATGGTCGCGCTCATCACCGATATGAACCAGCCGCTCGGCCGCATGGTTGGCAACGCGCTCGAAGTACAGGAGTGCATCGAGGTATTACACGGCGGCGGTCCGGCGGATCTGCGCGACCTGTGCCTTGAGTTGGCGGCGTGGATGTTTTATCTCGGCGGCGGGTCGAAGAGGGTTGCCGAGGGCAGGCAACTTTCCGCGCAGATCATAGTCTCCGGCAAAGCCTTCGAGAGGTTCCGCCAGATGGTCGAGTTACAGGGCGGCGACATCAGCGCGATCGACGATCCGGCGCGCCTCCCAGGCACAGATCACCGCGTCGAGGTGCCCAGTCGCAAAGCCGGATATGTGACGGCTATCGAGTGCGAACAGGTCGGTACCGCCTGCGTCATCCTCGGCGGAGGCCGCGAACGCAAAGAAGATTCCGTCGATCCCGCCGTGGGCATCGTCGTCCATAAGAAGATTGGTGACAAAGTTTCCGCCAGCGAATCGCTCTGCACCATTCACTGCCACTCCGACGCGCAGGCGGCGCGCGCAAAGACGTTGCTGGAAGAAAGCTATCAAATCGCAGCCGCTCCGCCTCCGAACAAGCCATCATTGGTGCATCGCGTGATTCACAAAGGGGAACACTAAATGGGACGCTTCACTGGCATTCTCGGACTGCTCACCATGTTGGGCCTCGCCTACGCCTTCTCCACCAACCGCCGCGCCATAAACAAGAAAACGGTTGCGTGGGGTCTGGGTCTGCAAGTTGTGTTCGCCATTTTCGTGCTGAAGATTGAACTCGGCCGAGTACTCTTCCAGAAGGCCGGAGACGCCGTCAATCGCTTGCTTAGCTATTCATACGAGGGATCGAAGTTCGTCTTCGGCGCGCTCGGAGCGCAAGGCTCGTCGATGGGATTCTTTTTCGCATTCCAGGTTTTGCCGACTGTTATTTTTATCGCCGCGTTCTTCGCCGTGCTCTATCACTACGGGATCATGCAATTCATCATCAAGCTTGCCGCAAAGGTGATGACCCGTTTCATGGGCGCGAGCGGCGCCGAATCTCTGAACGTGGCGGCGAGCATCTTCATGGGCCAGACGGAAGCTCCGCTCACCATCCGACCGTTCCTTCCCGACCTCACTCGCTCCGAACTGATGACGGTGATGACCAGCGGCATGGCCCACGTGTCCGGCGGAATTATGGCCGCCTATATCGCCTTCGGCATCGAGCCCAAGCATCTTCTGAGCGCGGTCATCATGACCGCCCCTGGCACCATCCTGATGTCGAAGATGCTCGTGCCTGAGACCGAGGTTCCGAAGACCGCCGGACGCGTCGTCATGAGCGAAGAAGAGAAGGATGCAGAGAAGAAAGAAAACCTGCTGGGCGCGATTGCGCGCGGCACGACCGATGGTTTAGGCCTCGCACTGAATATCGCCGCGATGCTGATTGCATTCCTCGCGCTGATCGCTCTGGCCAACGGCATCCTGGGCGGGATTCACAACCATATCGGAATCGGGTGGTTTCCCTCCAGCTTGCAGCAGATTTTCGGCACATTATTCGCACCCATCGCGTGGGTGATCGGAATTCCATGGCGTGACTGTCCCGCTATCGGCAATCTCCTCGGTACGCGCATGGTGTTGAACGAACTCGTGGCATTTTCAATGTTGGGGGCGCAGAAAGCCAGCCTCGACCCTCGCTCGGTCACGATTGCGACGTTTGCGCTCTGTGGATTCGCCAATCTGAGCTCGATTGGAATTCAGCTCGGTGGCATCGGCGCACTCGCTCCCAATAAACGAGGCGAACTGGCTAAGCTTGGCATCCGCGCCATGCTGGCTGGAACCATGGCGAACTTGATGTCGGCCTCGATCGCTGGAATGCTTCTCTAGGTGCTCGAGCTAAAGCCTTGTCACCCGAACGGAGTGAGGGATCTCTGCAACTGCTACGCGTGCCCCTTTGCGACCTGTGCGAGCACCTCGTCCGCGGTCACCACTCGCGCCCCGAGACTCCGAAGCTCCGCTAGAGTCTTCTCTCCAGCTTCCGGCGCCAAAGTTTCAATCGCATCGCGGACTACCGCCACCCGCCGCTTGCGCTTCAGCAATCCCTTGACCGCCAAACTGACGCAGTATTCCGTCACTACTCCAAACACTACGAATTCCGCTACGTTGCCTAAACGTTCAACCAACTCGTCCGCATGGCGACTCTCAAAAACGTCCAGCGTCTCCTTCTCCAGGATGATCTGCTGATACTTGAAAAGATTTTCGGGCAAGCTGACGTGCGCATCGTTTTTCACGCGAACGAAATTCTTCGCCAGTGCTTCCGGAACAAGCTCCGCGCCAGGCGTGCCCTTCAGGCAGTGTGGCGGAAACTGCTTGAACTCCGGATCATTCGCCGGATGAAAGCATCCATGTGAAACCAGAAACACTTCGCCGCGTCGCGCGGCGTCCGTCAGTTTGCGGATGTTGGGCAGAAGTTTCTCGGCTCCGGGAACGTAAAGCTTGCCGCCGGGCAGCACAAAATCAGCCTGTACATCCACTTCCCAAAAAATGAAGTCGCGAGATTGCATTTCACCCGCATTCGTTTAATGGAGCGCCGGGCGCCCCCGCCCGGCTGACGGGAGCGACGCCCGTCTCTCCACCGTGCAAGTTGCGCTCCTACCATTCATTTGTATACTAGCGGCCACTGAGTTCGCAGCAATTCCGCGCTGGTGAGGGAACCATGGCCCACGACGAACCTTCGAAATCCGCGCCACAAACCAAGCTCGTCATCCGCAATATCGGCCTCCTGCTCAGCGGAGACCTCGCCAATCCCATCCTCGATGCCGACACCGTAGTCGCTGTCGGCGATCGCATTGCTGCCGTGGGTAAAGAAAAAGAGGTCGACACTTCCGGAGCCACCATCACGATCGACGCCAAGGGCACGGCACTCGCCCCCGGGCTCATCGACAGCCACGTTCATCCCGTCTGCGGCGACTGGACACCCCGCCAGAATCAGCTCGGCTGGATCGACAGCTATCTGCATGGTGGAGTCACTGCGATGATTTCAGCCGGCGAAGTCCACACGCCCGGCCGTCCGAAGGACATCGTCGGACTGAAAGCGATGGCCATCTTTGCCCAGCGCGCCTTTCACGCCTTCCGACCGGGTGGAGTGAAAATTTATGCTGGTGCTCCCGTCATCGAACACGGCATGGTTGAAGACGACTTCAAAGAACTCGCCGCCGCCGGAGTGAAGATTTTGGGCGAAGTCGGTTTGGGCAGCGTCAAAGATGGCAAGACCGCGCACCAGATGGTTTCATGGGCGCGCAAATACGGCATCCAGAGCACCATTCATACCGGAGGACCTTCCATCCCGGGCTCCAGCCTGATCGACAAAGACATGGTGCTCGAAACCGATGCCGATGTTATTGGTCACGTCAACGGCGGGCACACCGCTCTTCCCGACGATCAGATTACGGCCTTGTGCGAGCGCTCCACGCGGGCGCTCGAAATCGTGCATAACGGAAACGAGCGCGCTGGATTGCTCGCCCTCCGCAGGGCAATGGAACTGAAACAGCTCGACCGTGTGATTCTAGGCACCGATTCGCCCGCCGGATCGGGCGTCCAGCCGCTCGGCATTGTCCGGATGATTTCGTTGTTGTCGTCGCTCGGCGAAATCCCTGCCGAAGTCGCCATCTGCCTCGCCACCGGCAACACGGCGAAGATGCGTAAACTCGACTGCGGCCTGATCACTCCCGGCCGCGAAGCTTCGTTCGTCCTGATGGACAAGGCCCAGCACTCAGCGGGGAAGAACCTGCTCGACAGCATTCAAAAAGGAGACCTCCCCGGCATCGGCATGGTCATCATCGACGGAGCAATCAGCATTCACCGCAGCCGCAACACGCCGCCAGCAACGGCGGTGCCTGAGGTGGTTACGTAGCGCTGGCGTCCCGCCGGCTTCACTGCATTCCGAGCGACGCGGCAATCGTCTTCTTGTACTCACGCGCCTTGGCGATCGCTGCCTGCTCGTCAACGGTCAGCAGCTTGCGATCCCGCATCACGACGCGCCCGCCGATCATGACCGTCTCCACGTCGCTAGCCTTCAGAGAGTACGCGATCTGCGCGTAAACGTCGTACATGGGCACGGCATTTGGCTCGTCGAGGCTAATCAGAATCAGGTCCGCCTTTTTCCCTTTTTCGAGCGACCCAATTTCTTTCTCCATGTGCAAGGCCCGGGCCCCGTCGATCGTTGCCATTTCCACGACAGCCAAAGCATTCAGCGCCAGCGGGCTCATCTTTGTAATCTTCGCCAGCTTTGCCGCCAAATCGATTTCTTCCATCAGGTCCAGGTCGTTGTTGCTGCCTGCCGGACCGTCGGTTCCGAGGCCGACCGCGATTCCGGCTGCTCGCATCTCGGGTACGGGCGCAACGCCGCTCGCAATCATCATGTTGCTCGATGGATTGTGCACGCAGCCCACGTTATGCTGCGCGAGAATCTTGCGATCCGCCTCGTCGACAAAGATGCAGTGCGCGGCAACGACATCGGGGCCAAGCACTCCGATTTTGTCCAGGTATTGAACTGGCGACATCCCGTTCTGCTTCTCGCTGTCGTCCCACTCTTTCTTCATCTCAGCCACGTGAATCAGGATCGGCGCATGATACTTCCGCGCCAGAGCCGAAGCATCCTGCAACGTCTTTTGTGAGCAGGTGTAAATCGAATGGGGCGCGGGAGCCGCGTGAATGAGCGGGTCGCCTTGCCACTTCTTCAAGAACTTCTCGGTGTAATCGAGCATCGTGGCTTCGTTTTTGTTATCGGGCGCAGGGAAATCGATGAACGTTTCGCCGAGCACGCCGCGCATCCCCGCTGCTTTGGTTTCTTCCGCCACCGCGTCTTCGAAGTAATACATATCGGCGAAAGTGGTCACACCGGAGCGTATCTGTTCGGCCGCTGCGAGCCGCGTTCCCCAGCGAACGAACTCCTCCGTAACGTTCTTCTTTTCAGCGGGAAAGATGTATTTGTAAAGCCAATCGTTGAGAGTTACGTCGTCGTGCAGGCCGCGGAACAGGGTCATCGGGACGTGGGTATGACCGTTGATGAATCCCGGGAGCACGAGTGTGTTTTTCGCATCGATAGTCTGCCGGCTCTCGTACCTCGGCTCGAGTTCTGCTCGGGGGCCAACATCGACAATCGTGTCGCCCCTCACTACGACGGCACTGTCGTCGTAGATATGGCGCTGGCCGTCCATGGTGACGACGATGCCGCCGGTGATGATTGTGTCGGCGTGCTCCTTCGTCGTCTGTCCATAGAGAAGGATCGAGAAGCAAACGTGAAATGTACAGAACAGCGAGAAAACGTTTTTAGTGGTCATCCTCGGTTCCTTGGTTCCATTTTCTTCTATCAGGCTGCGGAAAAAGCGGTCGTGCCCGCTCGGTGGCGGCTCAGCGCCTCAAGCCAGCAGGAAGTGTCATTAAACCTTGTGACCCGGCTCGATGCAAGTTCAATTAGAGCGATAGCCTGTTTGCGGCAACTGTGCTATCAGATATCGGCAGAATCAATCGGTGGGAGGTTTAGAATCAATGCGGAGAATGCCAAATGGTCAGCCGCCTTTGCGCCTTGTTTTGTTTCTTAGCTGTCTGTCTAACCCTAGGAGCGCAGACCGACGAGCCCGAGTTGATCCCAGCGAATATACCAAGGTATTCGCCACTGGCCCGGCAAGCACGCATCGAAGGCATCGTGAGGATGACCTTCACCTTACCTGCGAACGCAGGAGAACCAGCCAATGTTGAGGCAGTGTCCGGTCATCCACTGTTGAAAGCTGCCGCAGTAGAGAATGTAAAGACGTGGCACCTTCGGAACCCCTTCGCAGCTGAACGAAAGTACGAGACAAAATTCCAGTATCGGCTGGTTACAGAGCCACAAAAGGTCACCTTTGAATCTTTCCATAATGTGGAAATCATGATTTCTGAACCGCCACCAATCGACAGCAACTATTGAGCGATACCTGTTGCAAACCCAGAATGGGGCAAACCGCGACAGTCCGCTCCCGCGCCTCTCAAATCAAGCGAACCATCGAGTTTCTCAGCAGCCTGCTGTGAACCGACGTGGTTGTAGTTTTAGCGCAGCCCATCCTCGCCCTTGATCTGATCCTTAGTCAGCCCGCCGACGCGAGCCAAAGGACGCCCGCTGTCCGTCACCGCGATCGCCACCATAATCTCGTTGGCGCGTGGAGCGTCGCTGATCCGCACCTCCATGCCATCAAAATGGCTGCGGACAAACGCGGCATCCTTGTGCCCCAGCGGAATGTCGAGCACAACTCCCAGCCCGCCGCGCTTTTTGGAAGAAGGAATCAGCGCCGCTCCTTTTCCCAGCACGCGCCGCACCGGCGTGCCCAGCTTGGGATGCAAGATCGCCGCGGCGTGCTCCAGTTCACCATTCTCGCCTACCGCCGCAGCTTTACCGTAGCTCTCGGCAGATGGTCCGGCAATCCCCAGCGCTGCGACTGCACGTTGCGTCAGCAACTCACCGAGCTCTTCGCCAATCGTCATCAACTCCGAAAGATCCTCAACGTACTTTCCTGCGTACGGATTCTCAATCACCGCAACCGCGGCCGCTCGCCGCGTCGGTGGATCAACCTTCCTCCCCATCTCCGTCGAAGTCTCTTCGACAAACGTTGCAATCTTTCTAATCTTTGCTTTGATGTCGCCTTCGGCCTTCATCGCAGTCCGTCCTCTCCTTTGATCTCCGATGCCTTCAGCCCTCCGACGCGGGCATGCACCCGAGGGCCGCTCGTCATCACGAGCGCGAGCACAATTTCAGCGTTGATATGGGTGATCGGAATGTCGAGGCGGGTGCCCGGACCGCCAACCTTCTTCGTCGACGCCACAATCGCCTTCGCGCCTCCGAGCACATCACGCATCGCATAGCCGCCGGGCACATGCCAGAGCGCCCCGTGTTCGATCTCCCCCGCCGAGCCCACAATCGCTCCCTTGCCGTAGCCCTCCACCACTTTCGGATCGCTGCCCAACGCGGCCACGAGCGATCGCGCCATCTCCAAACCGAGGGGCTTCAAGTCGTCCATGAAGCCTTCAATCTTTTCGACGTAGCCACCGGCATACGGATTTCGGATCACAACCAGCGCCGCCGCCCGGCGCAGCGGCGTCGGCGCTACCGGCCCGCCTTCGTGGAAAATCTCTTCGACCAGAAGAACTCTCTTGCGGATCCGAACCTCAGGCATGAAGCAGGCTCCCGTCACGCACTGGAATGCCCGCTTGCCCTGACCGTGCTTCAGCGCCGATCACTCGCGTCTCTCCCTGCAAGTTGAGGGCAGCCGCGCGAATCAGCCCCGAGCCACAGAGCGATTCCGCAAGTCGGATTCCCGCTTCCAGTGCGTCGCCAATCTCGCCCGGTGTCAGTTCACCTACCGACTGGGTTACCAGTCGCTCGCCAAGGTCGCTATCTGGGGCAAGGTCGCACGCCCGGACGCGCCCGACCCTCGGGTGTCCGGGTAGATCCACAGCATTTGCCACCACCGTCACCGCAGCGTCGGCCATCGCAGCCGTATCGGCGAGTAGTGTGACCGCATCCGCAATGCCCAGCGAAAAGCTACGTCCGCGCCAGCCGCTGGTAGCGATGCCGCGAATCGGGTCGCAGAACTCAATCGTGGTGGTCCCAAATAAAGAGGCGCGATCGGGACGCTCTACCATCCCCACGACAAATTTCTCGCCGGGAGCGAGGTGCAACGCGACGTCGCCGCCGTCGTTCACGTAAGCCCGTGAGAGCTTCGCGGCTGCGATCATCGTCTCAAGAATTTCCTCTGCCACCGCCCCCGCTACCGCTGCCATGGGAGTAATGAATGTCCGCGAGGCATAGGGCCTCACCGCTGCCAGCATCCGCCGCGCAATTGGACCCGCCGGGAGATCTCCATCCTCGCTGGCAGGCCGTCGCAGAAACGCAAGCTCGCCGCACAATTCATCCAGAATCCCGGCGAACCGCGCCGCCGCCGCGCGATAGGCAACTTCGACTTCGCTTACCACGCCGAAAGCTTCCACGATCATATCGATCGGTCCGTCGTGCATGTGCAGGCGGCGGCCATCGGGAAGCATTCGGATTTGCGAGCGATTATTCACTTCCTCTTCTCCGAAGCCAGCGGCCAGGGATTATCCGGCCGCGCCGCTAGTCGCCGTCGGCTCTCTTCGTCCCGGTTGATCGAAGTGATCGAACTGAGCGGCCGCACGTGATCCATATATCCGCCGAGCGTCGCGTAATCCGCTAGTTTCAGCGTGAACTCGATTGGCGCCACCAACGCCGGAGTCGGGACGTAGCCGAAGGCATTTTCCGGCATGCGGCTCACATCTGCCATGATCGTAATTCCGCCGCCCGGCCAAACGTAAACCGGCGCGCCTCCGCAGGTAACACGAGTGAGCGCGTCGCGTACCGAATGCGTCAGCTTCACCGGATTCTCCGTGACGCCCGCGCGCAGCGATCCTCCCGCGCCGCCCATGAACAACACCGTGCAAAGCGCGGGTTCGCAGTTTTCGCGAATGCGCTCGACCGATTCCCTCAGAGCAGCCGGCAATTCTTTCTCCACCGGATGAAGCGACTCATCCAGTTCGAAATACGCGTGGTGCTCGCCGGTAGTGCTCACCATCAGCAAACGCAGGCCGGGCCGGGCAACCTCGCGATCAAACGGACCGAGAATCGACAGCGGATCGTCGATATTGGTCCCTCCCCAGGACGTGCCCGGCTCCGCGACCCGGAAATACCGCCCCGGCGTGGATCGCCGTCCCTTCAGCTTGATCCCG
>WNFA01006362.1_pt1 | contig 10195 bp, 9 predicted proteins | sample 5400481 | NCBI WGS metagenome assembly WNFA01 (sample SAMN13153340, study PRJNA577476) | soil metagenome | isolation source: 120 cm saprolite under Douglas fir tree site 2 hole 1 replicate 2 | place: USA:California | collected 2015-04-18 | reverse complement strand
CGATGTAGCTCGTCGTCGTCGAGGTGCCGATCAGCGAGCCGAAGATCGCCGCGAAACTGTCGGAGATCAGCGCCTGCTTCATGCGGGCGAGCTTGCCGTCGCGCATCAGCCCGGTGCGGTGGGTGACGCCGATCAGGGTCCCGGCGTTGTCGAACACGTCGACGAACAGGATGCTGAACACGATGATGATGAAGGTGAGCTCAGCGGCGCGCGAGAAATCAAGCTGCAGCAGCGTCGGCGTGAGCGACGGCGGCATCGAAACCACGCCGGAATAATGCGTGAGCCCGAGTGATTGAGCGCGGCGATCAGCACGAAGCCGACGAGCGCCAGGATCGCGGCGGGCTTGGTCAGATCTCCGAGCGTCACCAGGGTCGCGGGATGCGCGACGATGATGCCGGAAGTCTCCAGCGCAATGATGCCGAGGAACAGGCCGACGCCGGCGGAGACCGCGAGCTTGAGGTTGTGCGGGATCGAATCGATGACGTATCGGCGGATGGGAAAGACCGAGATCAACAGGAACAGCACGCCGGAGCAGAACACGGCCGCGAGCCCCTGCTGCCAGGAATATTTGTAGGTCACCACGACGGTGAAGGCGAAGAACGCGTTGAGCCCCATGCCGGGCGCAAGCGCGATCGGGTAATTGGCATAAAGCCCCATCGTCAAGGTGCTGGCCGCCGCGGCGAGGCAGGTCGCCGCGAACACCGCGCCCTGGTCCATGCCGGCGGCGCCGAGAATCTGCGGATTGACGAAGACGATGTAGGCCATCGTCAGAAACGTGGTGACGCCGGCGACGATCTCGGTGCGCGGCTCGGTGCCGTTCCGGGTCAGCCCGAAGTAACGATCGAGAGCGCAAGCGTGCCCGGCCGCGGCGGTGGTTTCGCCGATGGTGTCGCTCATGGCGATTTCCCGAGATGTGCCGCCGAACCGGCGGCACGATCGCCGCAGAATAGCCCGTGAACTTTGCTCCGCGTTCGGGATTTTGCCACTTGTCCACGGTCGCAGAGCCCCGTGGCCGAAGCCCTGCTGTGCGGTCGTGGCGCATTCCGCTATACTGCGGCCCGTCAGGGAAGCGCCGATCTTGCGAGGTCCCGCGATGAATCTCGATCCCGTCCTGCTCGACCGCATCCAGGCGGGCTTCACCTTCGCGTTTCACATCATCTTTCCGAGCTTCACCATCGGGCTCTCCGCCTATGTGGCGACGCTGGCATTGATGTGGATCGCGACCGGCGAGGAGCGCTTTCATCGGCTCGCGTTCTTCTGGACCAAGATCTTCGCGGTCTCCTTCGCCATGGGCGTGGTGTCGGGCATCGTGCTGTCCTACCAGTTCGGCACCAACTGGAGCCGGTTCTCCGTGGTCACCGGCAACGTGCTCGGACCCTTGCTCGGCTACGAGGTCTTGGCCGCGTTCTTCCTCGAAGCGACGTTCCTCGGGATCATGCTGTTCGGCTGGGGCCGGGTTCCGGCGTGGCTGCAGGCGCTCTCGGCCGTGATCGTGGCGTTCGGCACCTTGCTCTCGGCGTTCTGGATCCTGTCCGCGAACAGCTGGATGCAGACGCCGGCCGGACACGAGATCCGCGACGGCATCGCCTATCCGGCCGACTGGATCGCCATCGTATTCAACCCGAGCTTTCCCTATCGCTTCGCCCACATGGTGACCGCGGCCTATCTCACCACCGCCATGGTGGTGCTCGCGGTCGGGGCGCGTCACGTCGCGGCCGGACGCCGGATCGCGGAAGGCCGCACCATGCTGCGGATGGCGATCGGGATTCTGGCGGTGCTGGCGCCGCTGCAGCTCTTGCTCGGGGACCAGCACGGGCTCAACACGCTCGCCCACCAGCCGGTCAAGATCGCGGCGATCGAGGCGCATTGGGACGGCTCGAAGCCGGGCAAGCTCGTGCTGTTCGCCTGGCCCGACGCGAGGAGCGAGACCAATCGCTATGAGCTGGCGATCCCCAACGCCGGCTCGCTCATCCTCACGCACGGCCTCAACGGCCTGTTTCCCGGCTTGAAGAGCGTGGGCGCTGCCGACCGGCCGCCGCTGCTGCCGGTGTTCTTCGCGTTCCGCATCATGGTCGGAATCGGATTTTTGATGATCGCCATCGCCTACGTCGGATTGTGGTTGTGGTGGCGACGCCGGCTGTTCGAGACGCGATGGTTCCTGTGGCTCGCTGCGCAGACCTGGTGGCTCGGTTTTGTCGCGGTGATCTCCGGCTGGATCGTCACCGAAACCGGGCGGCAGCCCTGGGCCGTGACCGGAATTTTGCGAACCACCGATGCCACCTCTCCGGTCGGAGCACCAAGCGTCGCGGTGAGCCTCCTGCTCTTCATCCTGGTGTACGGCATCGTGTTCTCGATGGGCATCTATTACATCAACCGCCTGATCGCGCGCGGCGCCGAGGGCCGCGCGGCCGAGCCGCCGCCGGCCGGCACGCCGATGCGGCCGTTGGCCTCGGTCGCCGACGCCGGGCGCGAGATCCTGGGATCGCAACCGCAACCGTAATCGAACGACGTCGCCGCGGCGCGAGGAGCGAAGCATGGAATGGTACCTTCCGGTGATCTGGGCAGCGGTGATCGGCGTTGCGGTCGCGATGTATGTGATCCTCGACGGCTTCGATCTCGGCATCGCGCTGCTGTTCCCGTTCGCGAAGAGCGAGCGCGAGCGCGACCAGATGATGAATTCGGTCGCGCCGTTCTGGGACGGCAACGAGACCTGGCTGGTGCTCGGCGGGGTCGGCCTCTTCGTCGTATTCCCGCGAGCCTACGCGATCATCATGCCGGCGTTCTACCTTCCGGTGATCCTGATGCTGCTCGGCCTGGTGTTCCGCGGCGTCGCGTTCGAATTCCGCTGGATCGCGCTGAGCAGCAAACCGGTTTGGAACCTCGGCTTTACCGCGGGTTCGGCGATCGCCGGGTTCTGCCAGGGACTGATCCTGGGCGGCCTCATTCAGGGCATCAAGGTGGAGAACGGGGCGTTTGCCGGCGGCGCCTTCGACTGGGCGACGCCGTTCTCGGGGCTGTGCGGGCTCGGCGTGCTCGCCGGCTATGCGCTGCTCGGCGCCACCTGGCTCGTGCTCAAGACCGAGGGCGCGGTCGCCGAGCGGGCGCGAGCGCAAGCGAAGCTGCTGCTCATCGCGGTGCTGGCGTTCATGGCCGTGGTGAGCCTTTGGACGCCGCTCGCATTCGAGCGTATCGCGGCGCGCTGGTTCTCGTTTCCCAACATCCTGTTTCTGTGGCCGGTCCCGCTCGTCACCGCGCTCGTCGCGCTAGGGGCATGGCGCTGGCTCGAGGCGGGACGCGAGCTCTTGCCGTTCGTGGCCGCCATCGCCCTCTTCCTGCTCGGCTATCTCGGGCTGGTGATCTCGAGCTTTCCGTATCTTGTGCCGCCGGCGCTCACGGTGTGGCAAACCGCGGCGCCTCCGGCGAGCCAGATCTTCATGCTGCTCGGGACCGTGGCGCTGCTGCCGCTGGTCCTCGCCTATGTGGTGTTCGTCTACTGGATCTTTCGCGGCAAGGTCCGCGAAGGCGAGGGCTATCATTAGCCCGGTTTGACCGTAGCCCGGATGGAGCGGGCGCAAGCCCGCGCGATCCGGGAGCGACCCACCCGATTACGCTTCGCTCCATCCGGGCTACTTCGCAGGCGCCGCGCCAGCCGCCTGCGGGCGGATCATGGCCCAGCCGATGCGGTAGAGCGGCAGCCGGCCCTGCACCGGCCGCTCGAAGGATCGCGGCACCTCGGGAACGAGATCGGGAAAGCGGGACTTGATCGCGGCGGGCGGCGCGCCGGTATTGTCGCTGACCTGCCACAGCACGATCGCGCCGTGCTGGCGAATGTCGGCATCGCTCACCCAGGGCGTCAGCTCGGGTTTTTCGGGCAGGAACAGGCTCGGCCGGTCGGAAGACGCCATGGCGACGAGCCCGGCGACCTGCGCATCGCCGGCGACGATGCGCAGCGGCGCCGCGGTGCGCCGGCGAAACGTGTCGGTGAAGAACTCGCCCATGGCGCTTGCCGGCCGATCGACCTCGAAGCCGATGCCGAGCGTCCACGGCAGCAGGATCGAGGCGCCGATGACGGCGGCCGGGGGAACCAGGAGCACAGCGAGCCACGCGCGGCCGAGAATGCTCTGCCGGTACAGGCGGATGACATTGCCCGCGGCGACGATCACGCCGAGCGCCGAGAGCATGACCAGCCCCCCGGTGCCGCCGATCGGCGCCGGCTTGCCGAGCAGCACGGCAAGCAAGGTGCCGACCAGCGCCGGCGCGATCGCAAACGTGTAGACGAATTGTTTCGCGAACGGCGGCACGGGGGCGCGCTCGAACACCGGGGCCGCGGTGCGCGGATCGACCTTCAGCCCGCCGGCGACCACGACCAGCACGAGCGCGCCGGCGTGAAACGCGACGAGCCACCCGACCGACTGCAGCCAACCGGCAAGGCGTCCCGCGGCAATCAACAGGCTCGACGCGTCGGGAAGCGGCTCCGCGGAAGCGCCGCCGGTCCGATCGATCCACATCAGGTGCGGGAAAACGATCAGCACCGCGACCATGCCGCCGAGCCACGGCTCGAGATTGGCCAAGCTCGCGCGGCCCTGCGCGGTCGAGAACGTGAACAGCGCGAGCAGGCCCAGCAGGATCAATCCGGCATAGGTGGTCAGCAGCAGCAGGCCGAGATCGAGCCCGAGCACGAGCCAGTAGCGTCGCCTGTCCTCGCCGACCGCCCGCCAGTAATGCAGCAGGGAAAGCGCGGTGAGCGGCATCGCCAGCACCGGCGCGCCGAACTCGGGAGTGGGGAGCGAAAACGCGATGATGCCGGTCATCAGCAGCACCGCCATCACCGCGTGATGCGCGCCGACGATCGCGCGGCCCAGCGCGAACACCGCCCAGAAGCTCGTCGCGACGCAGACCTGCGACAACAGATAGATGCCGAAGAGGCGGTGCCCGAACAGATCGAACGCGATCTCCGCGAGCCAATTGGCGAGCGGCGGTCCGAGGCGCGAGCCCGCCACCCATTCGTGGCCGGCGGCGAGCACCAGCGGCACGTTGCCGGGCGGAGCCGAATAGGTCAGCGTCGGGACCAGGGTCCACAGCAAGGCTTGCGCGAGCGTCGCCATCCAGAACAGCAGCTCCGGACGCGAGCGCAGCAATTCCACCAGCAGCGACACATAGAGCATCGGCCCGGACGAGACCGGGCGGGCCGCAAGGGTGTCGCTCGAGAGAGAAGCCATACGCGTGACCTACTCCTGACTCGTGTCCCGGGCGCAGCGCTCGTCGTCCAATGTCGCCGAGTTCCGCTGATTGCAACCGGAAAGTCCTACGTGTGCGCCGGACCGGAGGCAAACTCCACCTCTCCCCGGCGGGGAGAGGTCGCCCGCAGCGGGCGGGTGCGGGGGTAACGATCTCAACATCTTTATGCCCGAACCCCCTCACCCCATCCCTCTCCCCAGCGGGGAGAGGGAGGAGCAAGCGGCTACAGCGGCAATTCCGGCGGCGGCTCCTCGGCCGGAACGATGAGGCCCAGCAATTCCGCCACCGGCGCAAAGCTGCGGCGATGATGAATGGTGGGGCCGAGCTTCGAGAGCGCCTCGAAATGCTCGGGCACGCTATAGCCCATGTGGCGCTCGAAGCCGTAGCCGGGATGCGCCAGCCCGAGCCGCGCCATCAGCCGGTCGCGGGTCACCTTGGCGACGATCGAGGCCGCCGCGATCGAGGCGACGAGCCCGTCGCCGCCGATCACCGCTTGGCAATCGCAGGAAACCGCGATGCGATCGCAGCCGTCGACGAAGACCAGGCGCGGCCGGGTCGGCAGCGCGCGCACCGCGCGCGCCAGCGCCCACAGCGAAGCCTGGCGAATGTTGTCGCAATCGATCCGGGTCGGCGGGGCGAACGCCACCGCGACCTGCGCGCTGGCGCAGATCTTCCAATAGAGCTTCTCGCGCGCTTCCGGGGTGAGCTTCTTGGAATCGTCGAGCCCGCGGGGAATGCGCGCCGGATCGAGGATGACCGCGGCGGCGACGACCGGCCCGGCGAGCGGTCCCCTCCCCGCCTCGTCGCAGCCCGCGACCGGCGCGATGCCGCGGTTGATGGCGCGGCGCTCCCGGCGGAACGTCGGACGGACAGCCGGCTCGAGCAGCGGCAGCCGAGGCGCGGGGGCGGGCGCGGCATTCCGACTCATGGCCCGCCATGTTGCCGAGCCCAATGCGGCGAGGCAATGGCCGGACCAGGGTCAGATTGTCAGAAATCAGAGGTCAGGAACGCGACACCTGCGAGCGGGCGGGATGGGTCTCTGATTTCCAACTTCCACGTTCTGACCTCTGATCTCTGACTTCTGTTCCCTGCTCAGAACAGGTCGAGCTGCACGGCGCTCGGGCGCGGCGGGCGGAAGTGCTCGGTGGTAAGATTGGTCTCGCGCGCGTTGAGCCCGAGCTTCTCGCAGGCGATCTCGAACCGCCGGCCGATCATCCAGGCATAGGGGCCGGAGCCGGTCTGGCGCAGGCCCCAGGTCGAATCGTAGTCTTTGCCGCCGCGCATCTCGCGGATCAATTTGAAGACATGGCGATAGCGGTCGGGAAAATTCGCCATCAGCCATTCGCGGAAGAGATCCCGGACCTCGAGCGGCAGCCGCAGGATCACGTAGCCCGCGCCCTGCACGCCGGCGGCAGCCGCGGCGTCGAGAATGCGCTCGATCTCGGAATCGTTGATGGCGGGGATGATCGGCGCCACCAGCACCGCGGTCGGGATTCCCGCCGCGGACAATTGGCGCAGCGTCTCGAGCCGGCGCGAAGGCGTCGCCGCCCGCGGCTCCATGGTGCGCGCGAGCTTGGCGTCGAGCGTGGTCACCGAAAGCGCCACTTTGGCGAGATTGCGCTCGGCCATGCGGGAGAGAATGTCGATGTCGCGCAACACCAGCGCCGACTTGGTGACGATGCCGACGGGATGGCCGGCGCGCTCGAGCACTTCGAGAATGCGGCGCATGATTTGGTAGCGGCGGTCGATCGGCTGGTACGGATCGGTGTTGGTGCCGATCGCGATCGTGCGCGGCTGATAGTTTGGCGCGGAAAGCTCGCGCTCGAGCAGTTCCGGCGCCTCCGGCTTCACGAACAGCTTGGTTTCGAAATCGAGCCCCGGCGAGAGCCCGAGATAGGCGTGGGTGGGGCGCGCGAAACAATAGACGCAGCCGTGCTCGCAACCGCGATAGGGATTGATCGAGCGATCGAAGCCGATATCGGGCGAGTCGTTGCGGGTGATGATCTTGCGCGTCGCATCGACCGTCACACTCGTGGCGAACGGCGGCAAATCCTCGAGACTCTGCCAGCCGTCGTCGAAGCCGACGCGGGCTTTCGGCTCGTAGCGCCCGGACGCGTTCGACAGCGCGCCGCGGCCGCGCCGGCGCTCGCGGTCGATCTCGGGGGCGAAGCCGCCCGCCGGCGCGTTGAAGGGCGCCGACGGGCTTCGCAGGGCAGAGGAGCGAGCCATGGCAGGATGCTAACGCAAGCGCGCGAACAAAACAAGAACGATATTGCTGAAAATATCCGCATTTTCTGCTGGCATAACGAATTGATACTGCTTGGCTTTCGGGCTAAACGCGAGATCTCCCAAGGTCGGCGCGACCGAACCGGAGCCATCGAGACGTCATGCTGAGCGCCGTGATCGCCACAAGTGATTCGGAACGCGCGCTGGTGCAGACTCTGGCCTGCCTGGTGCCGGGCGTAACGGCGGGCATGCTGCGGGACGTGATCGTCGCCGATGCGGGTTCGCGCGATGCGACCGCGGAAGTCGCCGATATCGCCGGGTGCCGGCTGATCGTCGCGCCAGGGCCGCTGGGCGCGAGGCTCAAGGCCGCAGCCCATTCGGCGCGCGGCCCATGGCTGCTGTTCCTGCGGGCCGGCATGGTGCTCGAGCATTCCTGGGTGGCGGAAGCCGTCCGCTTCATCGCAGATGCCGAAGCCTCTCCGGATGCTCGGGCCGCGATTTTTCGACCCGCGGGTCCGGGCGGCGGAATGCGGCCGACGTTTGCCGAGGTTTTCGCCCTGCTGCGCTTCGCATTCGGGCGGCAGGCCGGTTCCGAACAGGGGCTGCTGATCGCGAAAAGTTTCTATCGGCAGCTCGGCGGCCACCGCAACGAGGAGGATCCGGAAATCGAGCTGCTGCACCGGCTGGGCTCGCGCCGAACCATCGTGCTGCGCTGCCTGGCCCTACCGGCGCGGCCGGCAATTGCTTGACTGCGTCAAATATATGCTTGACTATGTCCGCGGGCCCGGGAGCCTTGCTGGGACGAGCCGATGGCAGCCGGTTTGGAGCGCGACGTCGCGGCGGTGCGGCAGTTCAACCGCTTCTACACGCGTCAGATCGGGGTGCTGGAGGAGCGGCTGCTCGACACGCCGTTCTCGCTGACCGAGTCGCGCCTGCTCTATGAGCTCGCCAACCGCACGGCACCCACGGCGAGCGAGCTGGCAAAGGACTTGGGGCTCGATCCCGGCTATCTGAGCCGGATCTTGCGCTCCTTCGAAGCGCGCGGGCTTCTCGCGCGAACGCCTTCCGAACTCGATGGCCGCCAGACCCATCTCGAGCTCACGCCCGAAGGCCGCGGCGCATTTCTTCCGCTCGACCTGCGTTCCCGCGAGGCCGTGGCGGCCATGCTGGAAAAGCTCGGCGAGGCGCCGCAACGGCGGCTGATCGCGGCAATGGCCGCGATCGAGGCGACGCTGGGCGCGCCCCGCGACAAGCCGCCCTACCTGCTGCGGCCGCATCGGCCCGGCGACATGGGCTGGGTGGTGAGCCGGCACGCCACGCTCTATGCGCAGGAATACGGCTGGAACCTCGCGTTCGAGGCGCTGGTCGCGGAGATCGTCGCCGCCTTCATCAAGAATTTCGACGCGAGCCGCGAGCGCTGCTGGATCGCCGAGATCGACGGCGAGCCGGTCGGCTCGGTGTTCGTGGTGAAGCATTCGGATCAAGTCGCCAAGCTGCGGCTGCTGCTGGTCGAGCCGCATGCGCGCGGGCTCGGCATCGGCGCGCGGCTGGTCGAGGAATGCGTGCGGTTCTCGCGACAGACCGGATACGGAACGCTGGCGCTGTGGACCAACCACGTGCTGCACGCCGCGCGCCATATCTATGAGCGGGCCGGCTTTCGCCTCGTCCAGGAGGAAAAGCACCGCATGTTCGGCCCGGAGCTGATCGGGCAGACCTGGGAGCTGACGCTGTAGCGTCATCCCGGGGCCCGAGTGAAACGAGGGAACCCGGGATCCATGGCCACCGTTTGTGCGCGCTTTATAGGCGCGCGTTTATGGGTTCCGGGTTCGCCGCTTCGCGGCGCCCCGGAATGACGGCGCTGAGCCTTTGATTACGTCGTCGCGCCCTTCGCCTTCGGCCGGCGCAGGTGCTCGTCGAGCCGCGGCATGATCTCGACGAAATTGCAGGGCCGATAGCGGTAGTCGAGCTGATATTGCAAGATTTCGTCCCAGGCGTCGCGGCAGGCGCCCGGCGAGCCGGGCAGACAGAAGATATACGTGGCATTGGCGAGCCCCGCGGTCGCCCGGGTCTGCACCGTCGAGGTGCCGATTTTCGCAAAGCTCACCATGTGAAACAAAGTGGCGAAGCCTTCCATGCGTTTCTCGAACAGCGGCTCGACGGCTTCCGGCGTCACGTCGCGGCCGGTAAACCCGGTGCCGCCGGTGGTGATGACGACGTCGATCGCCGGATCGGCGATCCAACGCTGCACCTGCTCGCGGATCGCTTGCGTGTCGTCGCGGACGATGCCGCGTTCCGCCAATGTGTGACCGGCGGACCGGATGCGCTCCGCCAGGGTCGCGCCCGACTTGTCGTCGGCGAGCTCGCGCGTGTCGGAAACCGTCAGCACCGCGAACTTCAGCGGCACGAACGGTTTCGTCTCGTCCAAACCCGGCATGGTCCGATCCCTAGAGCTGCGCACCACGGAAGGTGTTGCAGCTCGCCACCGTACCGCCCTTGAGCCCGGCGTTGAACCAGCGCATGCGCTGTTCGGAAGAGCCGTGGGTGAAAGCGTCGGGGACGACGTAGCCTTGCGCCTGCCGCTGCAGGCGGTCGTCGCCGATGGCGGCCGCGGTCTTGAGCGCAGCTTCGATGTCGCCCTGCTCGACCAGATTCCAGCGCTGCTGCGAACTCTTGGCCCAGACCCCGGCGAAACAATCGGCCTGCAGCTCGACCTGGACCTGCAAGTGATTCG
>WNFA01018831.1_pt1 | contig 10198 bp, 3 predicted proteins | sample 5400481 | NCBI WGS metagenome assembly WNFA01 (sample SAMN13153340, study PRJNA577476) | soil metagenome | isolation source: 120 cm saprolite under Douglas fir tree site 2 hole 1 replicate 2 | place: USA:California | collected 2015-04-18 | reverse complement strand
TGAAAACTATTATTAATGTATTTATCATCAGCAATTGAAGGTGATAAGACTTTAGAATATATCGATTATAAATAATTTAACTTAAAAAAAAAATAAGCAGTAAAAAAAAAATATCAAATGTTTAAAGTAAGATGTTAGAGTTCGAGAAATCGTAATTGAGGTTTTATATTATTAAAATAAATTTATCTATATTAAGCTTATTATTTACTATTTAATAAATAATCAAATTTTTTATTATTATAGATAACAATTAATACTGTATCAAAAAGTGATATTTAATTAAGCCCTAATATTAATAGATTTGGTTTTGCACTAAATTTTAAAAATTTAGGTTCACTTATAATTATCATTCTCAAAAAAAATTTTTAATAATCACGTGAATAATGGTTATTTTTAATTTTATATTCTTCAAAATATCGTTACAACCGTACCCAAAGCCGACACAGGTTCGTTGGTAGAGAATACTAAGGCGTAGAGCTAAAAGTTGTTAAGGAACTCGGCAAAAACTCCTCATAAGTTAGACGACAAGAGGAACCTATGAGATACAAGTTTTTTTTCTCGAATTTGTAAAAACTTATAGAGTAACATAAAATCGGAAGCCCCGACTGTTTACTAAAAACACAAATCGCTGCAATCATGTAAATGATAGTATAGCGATTGAAATTTGCCCAATGCCATCAACTAAAAAAAGGTGATAGGAAACTATTATCGATTAAACGTCTGGTTAATAGCGGTCTTAACTATGAGGATCCAAAGGTAGCAAAATAAATTGGCCATTAAATGTGGTCTGGTATCAATAATAAGTCCCTTTTTTTTAATCTAAAAATCGTAAATAAAATTAATTCATAATTAGTTATCCAAGGTCACTGAAAAATTTTAAATAATGTTATGTTTGATTAAGCAAACCATTTTACAACTTAGTTAAAATGTAAATAAAGGTAAAATTAATTTAGAAAAAAAATATATAAATTAATGTTAATAAAGTTAGAAAGAAAATGAAATTTGATTTAAAAAATAAATGGTATTAGTTGAGTCATAATGTTAGGCAATAAAATAATAAAAAAACTTACTAATGAAAAACACAACAAATTTATATAAAAATCTAGTTCAAGCTCGATCAACATTGGCTCTTCAAATAAAAAAAAAAGCTGGTATTTATCAATTAGTTAATTTAAAAAATAACAAAACATATATCGGAAGTTCAAATAATTTGTACAGAAGATTATCAATATATTTAAGTCCTGCATCTTTAAACAGAGATCTAATTAGTTTCAATAGTAAAATAGCACGAGCTCTTTTGAAATATGGCTATAAAAATTTTGGAATTAAAATCTTAGAGTTTATTGAATTGGATATTAATTTAACTAAAAAAGAACAGAAAAAGGCAATTTTGGAAAGAGAACAATATTATTTAGATACTATCAAACCGGAATATAACATTCAAAAAATAGCAGGAAGTAGATTAGGTTCTTCTCATACACTAAAAACTAGAAAATTAATGATACAAAATAGTAAAGTAAGCAAAAGAATGTATGTTTATAATGAAGATGGAAGTAATTTTAAGGTTTATTCTTCAATATCTGAAGTAGCTGCAGTAAATAATATAAATAGATTAGTAATAGCAAGACAATTAAAAAAATCTAAATCAAAACCAGTATTATTATTAAATAGAGATAATACTAACAAATTTATTATTAGTTACACTCCACTAAATCAATCTGAATTAGATAAATTTATTATTTCTATTGAAAATAAATTAGCTCATAATACTAAACAGCCTAATTCTAAAAAAGTGTTTGTTTATTATTTAGATGGTAAATCTTATGCTTTAAGTCCTTTTGATAATTTAGCTCAAGTTAAAAAAGAATTTAAAATGGCAGAAGCAACAATTAATAAATATGCAGAACTCAGAACTCCATATAAAAAAAATAATTTAATCTTTAGCTTTAGCCCTATTCAATTTTACTAGTACTAGTTTAGCCGCTAACGCAGATAAAGAACCCCCCTACGGATCCTGCTTTTTAAAATTTCTTTCATTAGAGTTTTTAAAAAATTATAACAAAATTTATTTTACGATAATAAAAGAGAAAAAACAAAGTTATGTTATTGTAAAAAAATCCTATTTGTTGGAAGTACTTTAAAGGTATAAATTACTTAATTAATTTATTAAGTCTAAACATTTATATTTTAGTAAATCAACAGCAAAAAAATTTTTTAATATTAATTAAATAAATAAAAAATTATGCTTAGAGACTACACGGATTAAAGCTAATGTATTAAATTAGTTAAGATATAGTCCAGTTTAGAATATAATTTTAAATTTTTGTTATGAGCCGTAACACCAATATAAAAAATGCAGCGCTACGCAAAAATTTACGTTTATTCTTTACGTGTTAACGATGGCTTCACTGTCTCTACAACTTGCTCAGTGAAATTGAATTACCCGTGCAGATGCGGGTTACCTGATGGGGGACGGGAAGACCCTAGCAACTTCTACTGTAGTTAGTCATCACGTTGATCTAGAACAACTCTAGCTAATAGTGAATAGGGAAGTCGATTGACAAATAGTGGAATACCTTAAAGCTTTGGTTGGGTCGATGTTAACCTTATATATTTCTAAACGAAAAAAGGGACAGTTGACTAATTGGCAGTTTGACTGGGGCGGTCGTCTTTAATAGAGTAGCAAAGTACATCCAAATATATAAAAATACTTTCACATCTTTTTGTATATTTCATTTTTTTTTTGATTTAGAACGTAAATTCTATGTTAATAATTATTTTTACTAAAATAAAGATACATGAAAAAAAACTTAAAGATTTTCCCCTTAATATAATTAAGGAGGGTGAACATACAAAATATAAATTAAAACTAAAGAAATTTAGTATTGCAACAAAATATTTAATATAATTCAGAAAGAAGGTATGCTAGAAAATGAAAGGAAATCAATTAACCAGTTTAAGGTTACGCAGGCCGTAATGGGGCAAGCATGCTTAACTGAGAGACTTAGAAGTCGTTCAGATACGTAAGTAGGGCATAGTGATCCCCCCATAATGTATGGAAATGTGGGGGCTCAATCGATAAAAGTTTTTGCCTTACCATTTTACGGGAAAATAATTTACAAAACTAAATTTTTAATTCTAATACTATTATTTTTTTATTAATTTAGTACAAGAATAAAATTATATTTAGTTTTTTTAAATTTAATAAATTAACTGGTATAAATAATATATTAACTCTTAATAAAAATAATAAAAAATTATATGCTTATAATGCTGAAGGCTCTTTATTTAAAGTGTTTAATTCTATTTCTCCCTCCGGGGGAAGGTGCAATAAATACAAACATTTCTTACAAAAGAATCGTAAAAATTGCTAAATTAAAACCTTCAGTAATTTTAGATGGAAAATTTATGTTTAGTTTTTAACCTTTAAATTAAATAAATAGTTAATTTTTAATTTTGTAAATTAATAGTAGTCTATTAATAAAAAATCTAGTATAAAAATAGAAAAAAAAGCTAAATTTCACGATTAAATGGTCTATGCGTGACCTTATTTATTCTTAAATTAAGAATAAATTTCGCACATTACTTTATGCGAGAAGGCTTTAAATTAAACTTCTTAGTTATTATAAAAATTTCTACCCCTTTACTTATTTAAAAAATTTTAAATGTAGTTATAATATAAACAAAACAAGAAAAAATGTTTAATATGTAATAATAAGCTGATTTGCAAGTTTAAGTATATATACTTCAGAGACTAGACGTAATGCACAATTTAAAAAGTGATGACATAGTCCTTATAAATATATAATACAACATTTATATATTTACAAATGACGCTAGGGATAACAGGTTAATATCCGGAGAGAGTACACATTGTCTTGGATGCTTGACACCTCGATAGTTAGATGTCGTTTAAACTAGAAATAATTTAATTTTAATTGGGTTAAATTCAAGAAAATCTTTAAATAACTTTTTTTATAAATAAACTAGTTTTTCTCCTACAATTGATAAGCTTTAATTAATAATTCTATAAGCAGTTGAAACTTTTAAAGTAGCCCTCTGTAAAAATGACAACGTACCTTTTGCATAATGGGTCAGCAAATTAATAGGAGTAGCAAGGTTATAAGCCAGCGAGAAATTAGATTTAATATACTCAATCATTAAAACAAAAAAAGGTAAAGAAAACTTGAAGCGAAGCTAAGTTAAATAAAATTGTGCAAACAAATTAAATTTCAATCAATATATTTAACTAGAACGTTCAACGACTAGAAAGTGAGTAAATAATTTTACAATAATCTTTCCAAGAATGCCCAACAACTAACTAATAAAAATAATATCAGATTTAAATTAATTAAGGCTCCGATTAATCCTGAACAAGAGATTAAAATTTTAAGTTAAATCTTAATTATCTCTGATACTTTCTTTTCCTTTTTTTGGTGGAGATTATATACTAAATATATTATATAGATTCTAAAATCCCATAAGTAAGTATAAGTTTAAATAGATTTTATCATTGTTCTTTACAAATGTATAAATATCACTTAATATTTGTCTGCCCCTGCGTTACGCAGTAGCAGGGAGAAGCGCATTTTTTTTATTAGTTAGTTGATGACATAGTCTGAACCACTTTGTGAAAAGTGGAAACTTAGCAAATAAACTAAGTAATAACATTATTGGTCGACTCAGGCTATCCTCTGGGAGTAAAACCTTGGAAGGGTTCGGCTGTTCGCCGATTAAAAGCCTACGCGAGTTGGGTTTAATACGACGTATGGAAAAAAATCCATTTATTAATCAATTATTTTTAAATATTCTTTTTTTATTTTTATCTCTATAATTCTACAATCTCTATACCTTGTTGCTTGTGTTATGTTTTTTATACATGACCTTGTACTTGTACTTGTACTTGTATAGATACCCTCCATATCTCATTATAATTTTTTATATTTTAAATATATTATTTATATATATTAGATTATTGTTTGGTTTTTAAATCAAGCAGAGATAGTCTCTTTTTTATTAATAATATGAAGAGTTAAATAACCTGTATTATTTGAGACATTGTGCCCCATTTTTTTATTAAATATGAAATTTACTAAAAAACAACACGAAATGTTAATTGGAATTATTTTAGGAGATGGTCATTTACGAAGAGGTGTCTCTTTAGTAAAGAAATCATTATCTAATACATTTTTAACTATAACTTTTGCAGAGAAATTTAGACCTTTAGCTAACAACATTTATGAATTATACCAAGGATTTTGAACACTTAAAGGTTTTAGAGAAAGTAGTGTTCAAAGTGGAATAGGTTCACCTTTTTACAAAAGAATCACTATTGTTTCTAAATGTTTACCTATTTTTAATTTTTATCATAGTCTATTTTATAAAAATTTAGATAATGGTAAATTTGTTAAATTTCTTCCAGCTAATATTGAAGAATTATTAACTCCTCTTTCTGTAGCTTATTTTATAATGGGTGATGGTAACTATAATCCAATTAAAAAGGTATTCAGATTAAGTACTCATTCTTTCAGCAAAAAAGAAGTAGAATTACTATCTCAATCTATTTTCAATAAATTTTCTATTTCTTTCTTTTTAAATTTTTTTTTATCTAATTTTCTTTTTACAGTTTAATTGAATGAATTAAAATCATAAAAAGAAATAGCTTTTATTTTTAAATAAGAGTTGATAAAAAATAAAAATCCCCCTTCCTTATCATAAGGTAACGGAACTTAAATACATTTAAAAATCTCATATGGTTCCGCAGGGCACTGGAAATTTTAAAAATGTTAGAGAATATAATAAAAAAAATAAAAAATAAAAGATTTTTAATGACTTGCGTCGTTAATATCTACTTTAAGCTGGAAAATTAATTAATAGACATTACTTAAATTTAATAAGTTATAATTTGTTTTTTTAATAATATTTAATGACTAGCTGGTTTAAAAAAATTAAATTTTAACCTTAGAGACTATACGTAGAATCCTTTAACCATTTAGATTTAATTATTAATTTTAAAATTAATAATTAAAGGAGTGATATAGTCCAATATTTATCAACTATAAACTACTATAAATTGTAGATTAAGCTTTATATTTATTAGTTGCAAAATAAATATCAATTCTAATAGCGGATAAATAATTTGAAGTCAGTATGGTAAATTACCTAAGAAATACAGCTAAAATATATTTAATTTAATCTATGCTGCTCCCCTGGAAAAAATCCAAAGGGCAGGAGGGGGACTACGCATTATGCAGCTTAAAAAATATAAATCAGATAAGTAAATTTCTTCTTCAAACATAGGGGCCATACTAAAAATACACTATTTGCTTAAAACTAAACAAGAGTATATGAGTACTAGTAAAGATAATAAAGTTAATTAGTAAAAAATCTTATAAAAATAATGTTTATGATTAGCAAGAAAATAGATAAATTTTTCAGAGACTATACGTGTCTAGTTATTTATATTTGACTCGCTTCGCGCCGTTTGTTTGAAATAACTAAAATATAGTACCAATAATCTATATAATATTAAAAATTACTCGCTTTGCTGCGCAAATAAATTATTAAAAATTATGTAGATTAAATATAGCCCTATCTTCATTAGGAAAGAATAGTAAAAAGAGGTAGACCTTCTAGTACGAAAGGATCAATAGGCTGTGTTTCACTAGTGTACCAATTGTGAGTTTTATGCGTTGAGAGTTTCAGCGTTGTAGGGCTTAGGCGTTGGGATTTAAGGCGTAAAGTAGAGAGAGGTTGGATATATTGATAAGGATAATTAAAACTTCGATTAGGGAAGTAAATGTCTATGTAAAGTAGTGAATATCAGGTTTTTCAGTGAATATTATATTACTTAAGTAAATACTAAATTAATGTTTTAGTTAAATATTAAGGATTTATAATAACTACGAAATTGATATAACATAACAAAGCTTGCTAAAGATTCATCGTGAGGAGCGTGTGCTAGCAAAGGGAGGAATACAAGGACTACTGTTCGCATAGTTGGGTAGCCACAAACATAATAGATAAGTGCTGATAGTATATCAAGCGTGAATCTAACCTCTAGATACTATGACGGTAGGTTTATCCTTTTTATTTTTTATTTTTTGAGGTAGATAACTTAAAATTTCGTTTACGAAAGAGTAAAGTAATGTCCTTTCTACACTTAAAAAATATACACAAAATTAGGTTTAGGTCTAAAATAAACTTAAAAATACCGTAAATTGAGAAATAGATTATTTCTTAGATAGGGAGCAGATGTTCAGTTTAGCTCTACTAATTTAATTTGTGAGACTTGATGTTAAATATTGACGAAATAAAATAGTGCAAACAAATAAACACTTATTATTACTTACCCGGTCCTATTATTAAAATTATATATGTAGCACAGCTACTATTAAGATTAAAGGTTTGTATTCTTTGTATTGTGTAAAAAAAAAAAGTGAAATTAAAATAGTCACTCGCTCCACTCCCTTCCCCTTCGCTGGGTTAGGCTACGCCTCCCTTAATGGGAAAGGAAGAAGGGGAGGGCTTGTGAGTTATAATGTTATTATTATTTAATTCTATAATTAATTGTAATTAAGTGAATTTTTTTTTTAATTTTAAAACTAAGTAAAAGAAAATACTAATTTAAATTTAAACCCAGCTCCGCACGAAGCGAGCCTAAGGATACTTTAGTAATAATAAATCCTAGCCCTTCCTTAAGTTTGGCACTGTAAATTTAAATATTAATTTTCAATATATATATATTGAAATTGAAATTAATAAAAATGATAAATAAGAAATAGATATTTCCTTAAAAAAACTCTTTTTTTTTATTAGCTGCCTACCAATTAAGTTAAGACTTTTAAACTATTAACTTTTTAAAATTATTAAGATATTAAATTTTTTCCCTAGCCAGCCCTGCCCTGTCAGGCAGAGAGAGTATTTATTTTCTAAAAGAAGACTTAATTTTAATGGTAGAATACAAAATGGTGCGTTGCTCCCTTTGGGTGGGAGAGATAGCGTGTTCGAGTCGCGCCTACCATAATAATTATATTTACAAAGTTTTAATTTAAAATTTATAAAATAAACACTTTTATATTTCTAAGTAAAAATGTCAGATTAAGTAATTGATCTAATAAATAAATTTTATTATTCTTTAAAATTATACTATTATATTAGTTCGATTGATTCTTTTTCTATTTAATAAAAAAGTAAATTATCCTATAAATGAATCACTAAAGAGGTATCATGGCAGAGTGGTTAATGCGGAGTACTGTTAATACTTTTTTGAAAAAAATCAGAGGTTCAAATCCTCTTGATACCTTAAATTTATTTAAATTATCTAAATTTAATTTTGTATAATACACTTTAAATTTTGTTTTTAATAAGTAATCATAGTACTAAAGTTGGATTAATTTAGTATTATTAAAATTTTGAATTAAAATGGTTGCAACGTCACTTAATTTGTTAATTATTTTTAAATAATTTTTGCTAAGTAGATCTATTTAATTTTAGATTAGAAATTTAGCTAAAAATATAAATATAAATATAAGGTAAATATGTTAAAAGTAATATTCATTTGTTAAATTTTACATTTATGTTTTGATAGTTCTCAATTATAAAATTAACTTTAGGAACGAAATATTATGACTCTAAAAAATTTAAGAAGAACTAACAGAAAAAAAAAAATTGTTACTTACTTTTTAGGGCCTGCGTTACGCATTAGCAGGGAGTGGTATAGCTATACCTTGATAAATATATCTAAATGAAAAGATTCTAATTTATAAGTTACAATTTTTAGAGAGTGATGTGGCAAATATAAAAATTAAGGTTTAAATAATTTTAATTATTGTTTATTGTCTGATTATACGAAGTTAGCTTTTTATATTTAATATAGTTAAATTTTCCATAAAGGACTGTTGGCTTTTATAAATTTAGAACTAATTTAATTTTATATTATTAATTAGTATAGTATACATATATTTAAGGAGAAAAAGAATTCTTATTCAAATAAATTTTTTATAACTCTTTTTAAATATAAAAAATTCTTTTGATATCTTAAATTTAATTTCTTAACTTAAAAGTAGATTATAAATATTTTTTCTTTATTCTTGAAATAAAGCAAAGCTCAATCAAAAAATTAAAAAGTAAAAAAATTAAAGTAGCGAATATGTTGAAATTGGTAAACAATCTCCATTTAAGCTGGAGTGAGATAATCTCTTAAGAGTTCAAGTCTCTTTATTCGCATCCTGTTTCCCTGATAGTGTAAAAAAATAAAATATAATAAATGCCTCCCTGCTACGCAGGGGCGGAGCCAATTCTATTATAAATTCAAAAGTAGTTCCTTTTTATTTTCTATTTTTAAAATTAATTACTAAATCTAAAATTAATTCCTTTTATTTTAAGCTAATAAGTAATCAATAAAAATTAGTTTAATAATTTAAATCTTTTTATTAATTCCATAATGTGTTAGTATTCTTAGTCTTAATTTAAAATTAAAAATTAAATATTTAAGTTTCAATTAACTTTAGTATAACAATTAAAAAAAGAAGAATCAATTTTTTTAAAAGAGAATTAGGTAATAAATTTGCCTCATTTAAAAGGGAAATATGATAATGGTAATCATCTTTACTTGCACTAAAGCAATGATAGTTCGAATCTATCTTTCTCCATTTTAATAAAAAAAAAAGAATTTTTTAGAATCAAATAGAATTATAGAGTATAAAATCAATTTAACTTATTAATAGTTAAATTGATATTTAATATTTTTATTTGGTAAAAAATAGTAGATTACAATTAAAAGTAGAAGCTAAATAAAGAAGATTTTTATAGTTATGGATACTTTAATTAATAATTATAAAATAATTTTCTTTGATACTTAAAAATATTAAAATATTTATCAAATAATATTATTTTTATTTAATAAGCATCTAATTTTTGTTAGCTATTACCTATTTAACATTTATATAAGAATGGTATCCCTTATAATTAAACATTGTATTGCTCTAGAAAATATAACGTATGTATAATATTAAATATAATGGAATGTTAAATAATTAATTAAAGTGTAAAATTCTAGAAAGTTAACCACTTGCTTTAATTAATCAATCGCAATTAGTTTTAAATTAACTAAAATTAACTAAGTAAAAACTTTAGTTATCTTCCAATTAAAAGAACAAAATATACACGAAAAAATAAAAACATGAAAAAAAATCTA
>WNFA01027250.1_pt1 | contig 10199 bp, 10 predicted proteins | sample 5400481 | NCBI WGS metagenome assembly WNFA01 (sample SAMN13153340, study PRJNA577476) | soil metagenome | isolation source: 120 cm saprolite under Douglas fir tree site 2 hole 1 replicate 2 | place: USA:California | collected 2015-04-18 | reverse complement strand
CCCAACACCCCGCTGTTGTGGGTGTTGCGGGAGAACGTCGGCCTGACCGGCACCAAATACGGCTGCGGCATCGCGCAGTGCGGCGCCTGCACCGTGCATGTCGACGGGGTCGCGATGCGCTCGTGCTCGGTTCCCGTCAGCACGGTCGAGGGCAAGCAGATCACGACGATCGAGGGGCTGGTGCAGAACGGCGCCTTGCACAAGGTGCAGAAGGCCTGGCTCGAGCACGACGTGCCGCAATGCGGCTATTGCCAGAGCGGCATGATCATGGCGGTGGCGGCGCTGCTGAAGGAGAGGCCGAAGCCGAGCGATGCCGACATCGATGCCAACATCAGCAACATCTGCCGCTGCGGCACCTACCAGCAAGTGCGGGCGGCGATCCACGCCGCGGCGAGCGCGTGAGGGAGGCAGCCATGACCTACATGCCGAAAATCGATCGCCGCTCGTTCCTGGTCGGCACCGCCGCGGTCGGTGGCGGCCTCAGCCTCGGGCTGCGGCTTCCGCTTGGTCCGGAGATCGTGCGCGCCGCCGACGGCTCGCCGGAGATCAATGCCTGGGTGGTGATCCGCCCGGACGACACGGTCGTCATCCGCATCGCGCGCTCGGAGATGGGCCAAGGCACGCTCACCGGCCTCGCCCAGCTCGTCGCCGAGGAGCTCGAATGCGACTGGTCGAAGGTGACCACCGAGTATCCGACGCCGGGGCAGAACGTCGCGCGCAAGCGCGTGTGGGGCGACATGTCGACCGGCGGCAGCCGCGGCATCCGCATGTCGCACGAGTATGTGCGCAAGGGCGGCGCGGCGGCGCGCGACATGCTGATCCAGGCGGCGGCGGCCGAATGGAAGGTGGCGCCGTCGGAGTGCAGCGCGGCGAGCGGCACGATCACGCACAAGGCTTCCGGCCGCACCACGACCTACGGCAAGGTGGCGGAAGCCGCCGCCAAGCTCGCGCCGCCGGCCGAGGTGAAGCTCAAGGATCCGAAGGACTGGACCATCGCCGGCAAGCCGCTCAAGCGGCTCGACACCGCCGACAAGCTCACGGGCAAGCAGCTCTACGGCATCGATGTGAAGCTTCCGGGCATGCTCAATGCCGCGATCAAGGCCTGTCCGGTCTTCGGCGGCAAGGTGAAGAGCTTCGATGCCGCCAAGACCGCGGGCATGCCGGGCGTCAAGAAGGTAGTGCCGGTCGGCGACTACGCCGTCGCCGTCGTGGCCGAGACCTGGTGGCAGGCCAAGAGCGCGCTCGAGGCGCTGCCGGTCGCGTGGGACGAGGGCGAGAACGGCAAGGTCTCGAGCGCGTCGATCGCGGAGTGGCTCAAGGCCGGGCTCGACGCGCCGGAGGCGTATGTCGGCAATCAGAACGGCGACGTGAAGGCGGCGATCGCGGGCGCGGCCAAGAAAGTGGAGTCGGTCTACGCCTATCCCTACCAGAACCACGCCACCATGGAGCCGATGAATGCCACCGCGCTCTACACGCCGGACAAGTGCGAGGTCTGGTGCGGCACCCAGAACGGCGAAGCCGCGTTCGCGGCGGTGTTGGAGGCATCCGGCCTGCCGGCGGCGAGCTGCGAGGTGCACAAGATGCTGCTCGGAGGCGGCTTCGGCCGGCGCGGCCGCAGCGACTACGTGACCCAGGCGGTGCTGATCGCCAAGCAGATGCCGGGCACGCCGGTGAAGCTGACCTGGTCGCGCGAGGAGGACATGACCCATGGTTCCTATCATCCGGTCATGCAGTGCAAGCTCGTCGGCGCCTTCGATGCCAACAACAACCTGACCGGCCTGCACATGCGGCTGGCTGGGCAGTCGATCCTGGCCTACGTGTTCCCGCAGAACCTGCAGAACGGCAAGGATCCGCTCACCTTCCAGGGCCTCATGCCCAAGGGCCAGGAGCACGGCTTCGGCTACTCGGTCCCGAACCTGCTGATCGACCATGCCATGCGCAATCCGCACGTCCCGCCGGGCTTCTGGCGCGGCGTGAACATCAACCAGAACGCCATCTTCCTCGAATGCTTCATGGACGAATTGGCGCTCGCGGTCGGCCAGGATGCGCTCGAGTTCCGGCGCAAGCTGATGGCCAACCATCCGCGCAACCTCGCCGTGCTCAACGCGGTGGCGGAGCGAGTGGGTTGGGGCAAGCCCGCCCCGCAGGGCGTCTACCGCGGGCTTGCGCATATGATGGCGTTCAACAGCTATGTGGCGGCGGCGGCGGAAATCTCCGTCAGCGGCGGCAACAAGATCAAGATCCACCGCATCGTCGGCGCCACCGACCCGGCCTATGCGGTCAATCCGGCGCAGATCGACCGCCAGGTCGCGGGCTCGTTCGTCTACGGCCTGTCCGGCCTGTTCTACCAGGAATGCACCGTCAAGGACGGGCGCATCGAGCAGACCAATTTCGACACCTACAACTCGATGCGCATCGCCGAGATGCCCAAGGTCGAATCGATCATCATGCCGGCCGGGGGCGAGACCTGGGGCGGCGTGGGCGAGCCGACGATCTGCGTGGCGGCGCCCGCGGTGCTCAACGCCTATTTCAACGCGACCGGCAAGCGTATCCGCTCGTTCCCGTTGAAGAACCACGATATCCAGATCGCCTGATTCGCAACGGCTGAAGACCAAGGCGAGCGGCGGCCCGAGGGGTCGCCGCTTCGTTCATGCCCGCGCGATTTCCCGTGCGCGCGCAATGGTTTTTTGCGTGCTCCCGTTTTCGGACGGGAAAACCGGTTCCCACTTTTCCCGAAAATGCTCTAAGGTCGGGCCGGGGACGTCGGACCGCCGGTTCCGGGGCGGCCGCGTCGGGCTGGGAGCGAGGGCATGGCGCGCCTGACCGTCAATGGGAAATCCCATGACATCGACGTCGAGCCGGAGATGCCGCTGCTTTGGGTGCTGCGGGACGAGCTTGGTCTCATGGGCACCAAATACGGCTGCGGCATCGCGCAATGCGGCGCCTGCACGGTGCATGTCGACGGCGAGCCGGTCCGCTCCTGCTCGCTGCCGGTAGGCGCGGCCGCCGGCCGGGAGATCGTCACCATCGAAGGCCTGGCAGCGAGCGGCGCCCTGCATCCCGTGCAGAAGGCGTGGCTCGAGCTCGATGTTCCGCAATGCGGCTATTGCCAGAGCGGCATGATCATGGCGGTGGCGGCGCTGCTGCGGGACAAGCCGAAGCCGACCGACGCCGACGTCGACGCCGCCATCACCAATATCTGCCGTTGCGGGACCTATCAGCGCGTCCGCGCGGCGATCCGCGCCGCCGCGAGCACCAGCGGAGTGAGCCAGCGATGAGCCGCGCGCCGCTGCTCGACCGCCGCACGTTACTGGTGAGCGTCGCCGCGGCCGGCGGCTCGCTTGCGCTCGGCTTCGACGTCCCGTTCGGCCCGTCCCCCGTTCGCGGGTCGACCACGCCTGCGGAAATCACCGCCTGGATCGTGATCGAGCCCGACGACACCGTGGTCATCCGCGTCGCCAAGTCCGAGATGGGCCAGGGCGGCTTCACCGCGCTGCCGATGCTGGTCGCGGAGGAGCTCGAATGCGATTGGAGCAAGGTGAAGGCCGAATTCGCCGCCCCGCAGGACAACCTCCGGCGCGACCGCGCCTGGGGGGACATGTCGACGGGCGGCAGCCGCTCGATCCGGACGTCGCAGGAGGCGCTGCGCAGAGCCGGCGCGATCGCCCGCGCGATGCTGATCGGCGCCGCGGCGGCGCAGTGGAACGTTGCCGCTTCCGAGTGCCGGGCCGAGAGCAGCGTGATCACCCACCTTCCAAGTGGACGCACGGTGCGCTTCGGCGCGATCGCCGAAGCGGCCGCGCGCCGCGAGCCGCCGGCGAGCGTCACCCTCAAGGACCCCCGAAGGCGGTCGACGAGGCCGCGATCGCGGGCATGCGGGGCGTCCGCAAGGTCGTCAAGCTCGACGACGCCGTCGCCGTCGTTGCCGACAATTGGTGGCGGGCGAAACGGGCGGCCGAAGCGCTCGCCGTCACCTGGGACGACGGCGCGAACGGCCAGGTCACGAGCGACGGCATCGACGCATTCCTGCGCAGCGGGCTGACCGCCGACGATGCCGGCATCGGCCGCAAGGATGGCGACATCATCGCCGGCCTCGCCAAGGCCGCCAAGCGGGTCGAGGCCGAATACCGCGTGCCGTTCCTGGCGCACGCCACCATGGAGCCGCAGAACTGCACCGTCCACGTCCGCGGCGAGGAGGTCGAGGTCTGGGCGCCGACGCAGAACGGCGAGGCGACGCTCTCGGCCGCCGCCCGCGCCGCGGGCGTGCCGCCGCGCAACGTCGTGGTCCACAAGCCCATGCTCGGCGGCGGTTTCGGCCGCCGCGGCCTGACGCAGGATTTCGTGACCCTCGCGGTCAAGATCGCCCGCGAGCTGCGCGAGCCGGTGAAGGTGCTGTGGACGCGCGAGGAGGACCTGCGCCACGACTTCTACCGACCGGCGGCGATGGCGAGGATGACCGCCGGCCTCGATGCCGCCGGCATGCCGGTCGCTTGGCACGTGCGCCTCTCCGGTCCTTCGATCCTCGGCATGCTGCGCCCGGCGCTCGTCGACAGACATTTCCAGGAGGGATTCCTGGACGACATGCCCTACGACGTCCCGAATTATCTCGCCGACTATGCGATGCGGATGACGCACGTGCCGGTCGGGTTTTGGCGCTGCGTCAATCACAGCCAGAACTGCTTCTTCAAGGAAAGTTTCATCGACGAGCTGGCGCACGCGGCGCAAGCCGATCCCTACCGATACCGGCGCAGGATGCTGCGCCGCCACCCGCGCGCGGCGAAGCTCATCGCGGTGCTCGATGCGGCCGCCGCGCGCACGGGCTGGGGGACGCCGCCGCCGGCCGGCGTCCATCGCGGCCTCGCGCTCAACGAGGTGCGCGGCACCTACACCGCGGCCGTCGTCGAGATCTCGATCGGCCAGGAGCTGCGCGTGCATCGCGTGGTCAGCGCCATCGATTGCGGCCACGTCGTCAATCCGATGACGGTCGAGATGCAGGTCGAAGGCGCGACGGTCTATGCGCTCACCGCCGCGCTCTACGGCGAGATCACCATCCGGGACGGCCGCGTGCAGCAGTCGAATTTCCACGACCACCGCATGCTGCGCCTCTCGGAGATGCCGAGGGTCGAGACCGTGATCGTGCGCAGCGGCGACGGCTGGAACGGCGTGGGCGAGCCCCCGGTTGCCGTGGTCGCGCCGGCGTTGTGTAATGCGGTGTTCGCGGCGACGGGCAAGCGCATCCGCTCCCTGCCGCTCAAGAACCACGATCTGAAGCACGCATAGGCAGGAACGGTCCGCGCCGAGGCGGCGCGGACCGGCACTCGGGAGGCTCCGACATGAATGCCGCGGGGATAATGGCTGCTGCCGCCTTGGTTTTCGCGACGATCGCCTCGGCCGCCGGTGCGGCGGATGCGCCGGCCGGGGCGGCGTCCTGCTCGGGCTGCCATCCGGCGAGCCGGACGGCGGACACGATCGTGACCCGGCTCACCGGCCGCAAGCCCGACGACGTCGTCGAGGCGATGCAGGCCTTCAAGTCCGGGCAGCGTCCGTCGACCGTGATGGACCGCATCGCCAAGGGATTCTCCGAGGACGAGATCAAGGCCATCGCCGCCTGGTATGGCACGCAAAAGGATTGAGGACGGGAGGCCGCCATGACCGCAAACCGCACCAGCCGACGTGATTTCCTCAAGGTCGCGGGAGGCGCGATGCTGCCGCTGCCTGCGCTCGCCCGCCCCGCCGTCGCGCAAGGCGCGGCCGGGCGAGTGGTGGTCGTGGGCGGCGGCTTTGCCGGAGCGACCTGCGCCCGCTTCGTCAAGCGGATCGACCCGCGCATCGCCGTGACCCTGGTCGAAGCGAGCGCGACCTTCACCGCCTGTCCCTTCAGCAACGGCGTCATCGCGGGCCTGCGCGAACTCAAGGCGCAGGAATTCACCTACGACAAGCTCGCCGCCGATCAGATCACCCTCGTCGCCGCGTCGGCGACCGCGGTCGACGTGCCGGGCCGCGCGGTGACGCTGAGCAACGACACGCGGCTTCCTTACGACCGCCTGGTGCTGGCGCCGGGCATCGACATCCGCTGGGACGGCTTGCCCGGCTACAACGAAGCCGCCGCCGAGCGCATGCCGCACGCCTGGAAGGCCGGCGCGCAGACGCTGCTGCTGCGCCGCCAGCTCGAGGCGATGGCGGATGGCGGCACCGTGATCATCTCCGCGCCCGCCAATCCCTTCCGCTGCCCGCCGGGGCCCTATGAGCGGGCGAGCCTGATTGCGTATTATCTCAAGACCAAGAAGCCGAAGTCGAAGCTCATCATTCTCGACGCCAAGGACGCGTTCTCCAAGCAGGGCCTGTTCCAGGGCGCCTGGAAGGCGCTCTATCCCAATCTCGAATGGGTGTCGCTGTCGAACGGCGGCAAGGTCACCTCGGTCGACGTCGGCGAGATGACGCTGGTCACCGATTTCGGCCGCCACAAGGCCGACGTCGCCAACGTCATCCCGCCGCAGAAGGCCGGACGGATCGTCGAGACCGCGGGCGCCGCCGACCGCACCGGCTGGTGCCCGATCGACCCGGTGACGTTCGAATCGAAGCTGCAGCCCAACGTCCACGTCATCGGCGATGCCGCGATCGCGGGCGCGATGCCGAAATCCGCGTTCGCGGCGAATGCCCAGGCCAAGGTCTGCGCCGCCGCGGTCGCCAAGCTGATCGGCGGCGGCAAGCCGGACGAGCCCAAGCTCATCAATACCTGCTACAGCCTGGTGGCGCCCGATTACGGCATCTCGGTCGCCGGCGTCTATCGGCCGGCGGACGGTCAGCTCAAGGAGGTCGAAGGCTCGGGCGGCGTGAGCCCGGCGAACGCGCCGAGCTCGTTCCGCGCGCAGGAAGCGACGTTCGCCAATGGCTGGTTCAACACCATCACCGCGGAAGTCTTCGGCTGAGCGGTTTCGTGCCGGCGTGCTGGCGGCGGCGCTCGCCGCCGGCACGGCGAGCTTCGTCGATGGCGGGCGGGCGCAGGAGGGCGCGCAAGCGCAAGGCAAGCTCCGCCGCTATGCCGTCGTGGCGGATGCGATCCCCGAATCGCTCACCGGCGCGAAAGGCGACCCGGAACGCGGGCGGGCGATCGTCGTTAACCGTCAGGTCGGGCTGTGCCTGCTTTGCCACAGCGGGCCCTTTCCCGAGGAGAAGTTCCAGGGCGCGTTGGCGCCCGACCTCAAGGGAACCGGAGCGCGTTGGTCGGAAGGTCAGTTGCGCCTGCGGATCGTCGATGCGCGGCGCCTCAACGCGGACACGATCATGCCGGCCTATTATCGCGTCGACGGTCTCACGCGCGTGGCGCCCGCGTTCCAAGGCAAGCCCGTGCTGACGGCCGAGCAGATCGAGGACGTGGTCGCGCACCTTGCGACCTTGCGCGATTGAGGGCTCGCGCGAGGAGACCGCGGTAGCCAATGCGCCGAGAAGCGAATAAATTGACCGCCATGAACGATGATCTCCCGCAGGCGACCCGGCGCCGCTTCCTGATGAAGGCCGCGGCGCTTGCCGGCGGCATCGGTCTCGGGCTTCCGCCCGCGGCCGAGCGCGCCGCTGCCACGCCGGCTTCCATGAAGGATGCGATCCGGAAAATCGTCGGCGAAGCGACGATCCGCAAGGGCAGGGTCAAGCTCGACCTGCCGCCGCTGGTCGAGAACGGCAACGCGGTGGCGCTCACCGTTTCGGTCGACAGTCCGATGACGGCGGCCGACCACGTCAAGGCGATCCACATCTTCAACGAGAAGAACCCGCAGCCGAACGTGGCGAGCATCCGTCTCGGGCCGCGCGCCGGACGGGCGACGGTCGCGACCCGCATCCGGCTCGCCGATTCGCAGACCGTCGTCGCCATCGCGCAGCTGAGCGACGATTCGTTCTGGTCCGACGAGGTTGACGTCGTAGTCACGCTGGCGGCCTGCCTCGAGGGAGTGTGATCATGGCGCGCACCCTGATCAATGTGCCGGCGAAGGCCAAGCGCGGCGAGATCGTCGAGATCAAGACCTTGATCTCGCACGTGATGGAAACCGGCTTCCGCCCCGACAGCGCCGGCAAGCTGCTGCCGCGCGACATCATCACCGACTTCGTCTGCAGATATAACGGCGAGGAGATTTTTCGCGCCGAGCTTTATCCGGCGATCTCGGCCAATCCGTTCTTCACCTTTTCCACCGTCGCCACCGAGAGCGGTACGCTGAGCTTCGCCTGGACCGGCGACAACGGCTTCGAGGCGACTGCTTCCGCCGCCATCACCGTCGAATGAAGGCGGCAGCGGTCGTCGTCGCCTGCGCCTTCCTCTGCGCGACCGCGGTCGCCGGCGACATCCCGCTCTCCGAGCGAAAATCGGGCTACGAGTTCATGGGCCGCGACACCCGCGCCATGCAGGACGACGACGCCAGCAATCCCGGCACGCTGTGGGTGCTCGACGGCGAGACGCTGTGGAGCCGCAAGGACGGCGACGCCGGCAAATCGTGCCGCTCGAAAGCAAGGAGCTGCTCGCTCTCGCGGCCTATGTAGCGCTGCAATCGCGCGGGATGCCGATCGAGGTCGCGAACGACGAGCGCACGAAGCCGTTCCTCGACACCGGCCGCGACATGTTCACGCGCCGCCAGGGGCAGCTCGATCTCTCCTGCGCGCAATGCCACGACGACAACTGGGGCCAAAAGCTCGCCGGCGCTCCGGTGCCGCAGGCGCATCCCACCGGCTATCCGCTCTATCGGCTGGAATGGCAGGCGCTCGGATCGCTGCAGCGAAGGCTGCGCAATTGCATCAGCGGCATGCGCGCCGAGCCTTATCCCCTGGGCGCGTCGGAATACGTCGACCTCGAGCTCTACCTGATGTGGCGCGCCCGCGGGATGAAGCTGGAGACGCCGGCGGTGCGGCCGTAATCGTACGTTCTTGTAGGATGGGTTGAGCGAAGCGAAACCCATCATCTATCCCCGAAACGGTCGCGTAGGACAAGCAAGCGATTCTGGTCATCTTTCTCCGAAATCGCTTCCGTCATCTCTGATATCGCCCGCCCAATCCTCGGGGTAAACGCCAAGCCGTACCATTCGCTGAAACGATGAATATGGCCACTCTCGCACCCGTTGGGCATGGCCATGCTTCACCGGATTGAAGTGAATGTAATCGACGTGGCGTGCAAAATCGGCTTCATCGCGCAGCGTGTGCTCCCAATATCGCCGCTGCCAAATGCCCCGCTCCCCTCTGCCGGCACGGCTTGCTGAAACCTGCTCGCCTGGCGGTAAGGCGCGCGAAAACGTTGATTTGATCAATCGCCACCGCAGAGAGAAGTCGGGGTCCCCATCGGGCAGTGTCCAAACGGCATGCAAGTGATCCGGCAGCACTACGGTTGCCTCGACGATAAATGGGTGTCGCGTCTGCGTGTAGCGAAATGCGTCGCGCAGCAGTTCGATGTGGTCAATCAGCAGGCGTGACCGTCGATCTGCCAAATTGACTGTGAAAAAATAGCTGCCGCCGGGGACAAAATTGCGCCGATAGTTCGTCATCGATCGCTGATTCCCGAGCTGATCGGTTCGCATCGCTCAACCGATGCTACCAAATACGCGCATGAAAGGTGATGGGTTTCGCTGCGCTCAACCCATCCTACGAAAACCGGCGCGCCCGCGGGATGAAGCTGGAGACGCCGGCGGTGCGGCCGTAGCACTGCTCCGCCCTCGTCATGATGTCCACAGCAAGGTTGGGTCGAGTGCGACGTAGGGTGGGCAAAATCGCCTGCTGTGCTCCACGTTTTGCGATCAGTCGCGAGCGATCCCCGCTCGGAGGCGGGGACAGGCTTTGCCCACGCGTGTTCATCCGCCCGATCCGCGTGGGCACGGCGCTGCACCGCTCGCGTGGCGAGAGCCGAGTTTTGGCCCGCGCCTTTGCCCACCCTACAGCGTGACGATCCAAGTCTTCACGATGTCAAACAGCCCGCAAATAGCGAATAGAAAAACCTGTTGCCCCCTATTCGCTGTTCGCCATTCGCATACCTTCTCGTTCCCGCGACGCGTTGCGCCCGGGGTTTGAACCTTCCCTTCATCCACCCCGACGAGGGGTGGCGGAGCGCCGAGACGGCGCTCGGGTGCAGCGGCACCCGCGACGTGCCGAAGCGCGTCCAAGACGCGCGTGAACGCGCTTTTGCGCGGCACGCCAGGCGCTTGCGAGGCGCCTTATCGTCCCCCAGCGGG
>WNFA01013901.1_pt1 | contig 10202 bp, 11 predicted proteins | sample 5400481 | NCBI WGS metagenome assembly WNFA01 (sample SAMN13153340, study PRJNA577476) | soil metagenome | isolation source: 120 cm saprolite under Douglas fir tree site 2 hole 1 replicate 2 | place: USA:California | collected 2015-04-18 | reverse complement strand
CGTATCTCCGGTTGACCGCGGCGCGCGCGCAGACGGCGGTCGCGCGCGACGCGCTCCAGCGGACCCGCGGCATCGCCAGAGCGACAGAAGCTCGCCGCGACCGCGGCCTCGCCACCACCGTCGAAGTCGTCGAGGCGCGAAGGGAGGCGGCGCAGGGTGAATACAGCCTGGCGCAAGCACAGGCTGCCGAGGTGGCCGTCTACACCGCGCTGCTCGCGACGCTCGGCGTAGACCCGCTCACCAGGTTGAACATCGCGACCAGCTCCAGCAGGGACCTCCCAGAGCGCCTCGATGGCAGCGTCGATTCCTACTTGCGAGCCGCTCTGCGAACGCGACCAGACTTGCAAGCGGCGCTCGAAATGCGCTCGTCCGCCCAGGCGATGGTCGGGAAAAGCCAGGCGACGTTCCTGCCGCGCATGAGCGTGACCGGAACAGCGGGCGCCGGCTGGCTCGGAGCGAAGGCCCAAGGCGAGCCATGGGCGACCGCGACGCTGCCCAACCTGGCGGCCCTGATGACCTTCGAATGGACCCTGTTCGACTTCGGAGTCCGGCAAGCGCAGACCGAGATTGCGCGCTCGCGCAGCAACGAGGCGGAGCAGGTGGTCGAGAAATTGCAGCGGCAGGCCACGCAGGAGGTGGTCGCCGCGTATGACGAGGTCAACGCGAACCTCGCGCGCTACAAGGCTGCTTCCTCACTCGAACGGAGCGCCGCGGTCGCCGAGGACGCCGTCACGAAGTCGTACGCAAACGGCCTCTCGACGCTCACCGATACGTTGAGCGCGCAGAAGGCGCGTTCGCTGGCGTCGGCGGGCAAGGAGCAGGCGTTTTCGGAAGCGCTCATTTCCGCAACCGCGCTCGTGTTCGCTTCGGGGCAGCTTGGGTCCGCCGACGCGGTTCCGGACTTCCGCAAGTGACCGGTCGCCGGGGGCGAGGAGGGCGCAGTGATCGACGACGAGCAACGAGCGCGGGCGGGTTCCGAGGTGCACCTCGACGATCGGTGACGCCCGAGATCGCCGACGAGCACGGCTACATCCGCGCCGGGAAGATCGGCGTCTTCAACGAGGTCGAGCACCGGCTGGCGCTCCAGCGCACCTTGCGCGAGGGAGGAACCGGAAGGGGAGTCTCACTCGTGACCGCCGCCTAGCGGCTCGGCGGGAACCTGCGAAGGACCGGTGGTGAGTCATCCGGCGACGGAAGCAGCGAGGAGGATCACGGTGGTCAGTACCAGCAGCATGACGGTCAGCCGGCACCTGGCAGCGCGCAGCGGTTGAGGCGCTCGGAATTCGACGCCGTTCGAATGCCGCGCCTGCTCACCGCGATCAGATCCTTGCACCATCGCCGACTCCTTCGAGAGCTGGCGACAGCACCTTCCATGCCAGTCGCCCCGCCGTACTGAAAGGGCCGGCGGCGCCCCTGGTGCTCTGGAATCGACGGATTTCGATCTCTCCTGTTCGGCGATCCGGCAACAGGCGAAACACCGGCGCAGGCGGTCTTACCGAACGAAAGACTCCAGCGGTGCATCGCTGATCGTCCTGGCGCGCGGCGGGCCTGTCGATTGGGCTAGTGCGGTCCATCCACGTGGCCCGTTCGATCACGACGCATGCGCAGCTGCCCTTTGCCAAAGTGCGGGATCGTCGAACGAATTCAGGATCTGGCACGACGGCTGCTAGGTCGACCCCAAAGGAGGCGGGACATGATCGCCGGGGTCGTCACAACCAAGCACGTTCTGCTGCACTCGGTGACCATCGTCCAGGATTTCGGGCCGCGCGTCTGGCTGATGTGCTGCAAGGCGATCCTGACGAATCGCCGGACCACGTTTCTCGAGCTGATGTGGCGCGGATGAAGCGCGCGCTCGATGCGGTCCTGGCCGCGCCGGCCGCCGCGGCGTTCGTCGCATGCGTTGAACTGCTCTTGATGAGGTCGCGCCGGGGCCGCAGCCGCATCGAGAAGATCCCGGTCCCCGCGCCTGCGCGGTTGCGTGTGCGGCGCGGGACTAATGGCGCGCGCGCCACCTTCGCGATTGAGGGGGTTCTCGACGAATTTTCCGCCCGCTTGCTCGCGTGTGCGGTCGCGCAAACGCCGGCCGGCGCAACCGTCGTGTTCGATCTGAACCTGGCCGGGCCGATCCGGGACAGCCCGGTCGGCATCGTCGCGAGCGCGTGCACCGCGGCGCGGCGGGTCCATCTGCGCGGTCTGCGGGAAGGCCACGCGGGGCTCGTCGAGCAACTGAGAGAGCGTGGAGTGCCGGCCGCCGTCATCGACGGAGATGGATGAATCCATGACCACGCTCGCCGCATGGCTGGCGCCGGGGCTCGATCGGATCGAACAAGCGGTCGCAGCGCACGCGCTCGTTGTGCTCGAATTGAAAAGGCAGCCCAGGAAGCAGGCCCGGTTTGTCCCCTCGGCTTCGTGCCCTCGAGCGAGATGACGCTGACAAGAACGCATGACTTGCTCCGGTTGCAACCCTGGGCATCGCTGATCCTCGATGTCCCCGCCCCTGAGTGGGTGGTGGCCTGCTTGGCCGAGACTCCCTGGGTGATCGTGCGGCGCGGCGAGATCCGGAACGGCATCATTCCGATCCGTGTGAGAGGTCCGGCGAAGGAGCAGCGCTTCGATGCCCGGATCCCCCTCTCCGTTGTGGCCTATCGCTCGACCCCCGAGGATCTGGCCGGCTGTCGAAGCGAACCCTGGCGTGCCGCGCAGGTGCCCGCACTGGCTGCGCTCTCGCGCGTCGATGCCATCCTCACGCACCGTGGCAGCGCCTGGGGACCCATCGGCAGCGTCGCGTTCGAGCTGGCCACGCATCTGCCAGTATCAACCCCTGTCTGCGACCTCGACCTCGTGCTCAGGCAGCAGGAGCTTCCGAACCGTGAAGAAGCACTCGAGCTCTTGAAGGAGCTCGCCAACGCGGCCACACCCGCGCGCGCCGACGTCATGATCGAGACGCGATGTGGAGGCGTGAAACTTGCGAGCCTGGCGCTCTGAGCCGAGTGCGCAGGCCGCCCGCTGACCTCGGGTATCCGCATCTCGACGCGCTTGGCCTGATCGATCCGTCGTTCACGCGCGATGGCCTTGACCATTGGCCGTCTCGCCGTTCATCTCGCTCGGCTGCCTCCGAGCGGCGTCACAGACGATCGATGAAACCACGGAGAAGCAGGCGCGCCTGATGAGCGTAATGACGAACGGACCGCGGCGACGCTTCGAGGATGACGGCCGCTTCTTCCGGGCGCAGCTCGAGAACGTCGCAGAGGACGAATGCCGCGCGAGCGAGATCGTCGATCGATTCGAGAGCGTCCCGCAGCGCCGCGGTGATGTCGATTCGTCCCGCTGGCGTCTCTTCCACCGCGGGCCACCGGCTGTCACGCGCGATGAGCCGGCCCATGCCGTCGAATGTGGGCAGCAACGCGCCGAGCTGATTGGATGTGCGCTTCCCGTGGTATCGCCGCATGCGGTACGCCAAGGCGGTCCTGGTCGCAATGGAGTAGAGCCAGGTGCTGAACCTGACGCCCGAGGGGAAAGCCCTCAGATCATGCCAGGCGGTGAGGAACGCCTCGTGGAGGGTCTCTTCGGTGTCGGTCGCTGTCCGGCACAGGTTTCTGACGATGGTGTAGACCGCCTCGCGGTGCCGCTCGACGAGCTCCGCGAATGCGCTCGGGCTTCCGATTCTCCCGCACTCCGCCAGCACGTCGTCAGGGACGAGCGATTCATCGACTTGGGGTGCACTGACCGCACTCGAGCCTACAAGCAGGATTCGGACCGGACAGCGGGAGCACAGCAGTGCAGCTGCGATGGTGCGCGCGTCCTCGCGGGCGCAGCGGCTCGCCTGGAGCAGCCACCCCGGCGTGACGGATTCACGGACGTTTCCGGCTGATTCGAGACGATCGTGTCCGCTGCAAGAGCAGCTGCCTCACCCGTCGACCCTTATCTCCTGGTCGTCCTTTAGGGTTTCGGCCGCACCAGAGACTGACTCTCCTCGATTTTCGACAGTCGATCCGTGCAGCCTCGTGCATGGCACGGCGCGTGCTCTTGTCGCGCGAAGCGAGGTCGGCATGCACGACGTGGACAAGTTGAGGGCGGTGGCCCATCCAGGCACGGAGCGGGTGTTCACCGCGGCGGAGGCAAAGGGGCTCAGCCTCTTCATGCTCAGGGCGGTCCTGAGCGGCTGGGGCGACGAATCGTCGACCTGGCGAAGGTGAATCTCTTCCGGTAGGAGCACCCGGCCCGGGAAATGCGATGGCTGGTGTCGCTGAACAGCGCGCGCACGCGCCCGAACCCGAGGCGACCCTGACCGCGTCCGCCGCCGAGGTCATGGAGCTCATCCTCCAGGCCACGGCGGTGATCTTCGCGAACGGCGAGACGACGGAGCGGACAGTCGCTGCCGCGAGACGGATCGGGCACGCATTCGGCTACCGCGCAACCTCGATCCCGCGTTGGGATCAGCTCGCCGTCCGTCTCGACGGTCCGGACGGAGTGCACCACGACATGCTTGCGGTGGCGCCTGCCGGCATCGACATGAACAAGGTGCTGCAAGGCGAAGAAGCACTCGACGCCCTGCGCGAGCATACCGTTCCGGTCGAGGCATTGCGGTCGAGGTTGGCGAGGATTGCGTCGCTTCCTCCGGTCGCGCCGGGAAGGTTCGTGTTGACGGCCGCAATCGGTGCCGCGGCGCTCGCTGTCGTGTATGGCGCCGAGCACCTCGCGACGCTCGGGCTCGCCGCGTTCAGCGCCGGAACCGGTGCGCTGGTCCGGCGAGGGCTGGCGAAAGTCAGCTCCAACCTGTTTGTCCAACCATTCTGCGCCGCCTTCCTGGCCGGACTGATTGGAGGAATTGCCGGGCAGCTTCAGTTCGGCCTGGAACCGGCGCTGGTGGCGCTGTGCCCCTGCATGCTGCTCGTTCCCGGGCCGCATTTTCTCAACGGGCTCATCGACCTCGTTCGGGCGCGCGTGGCGATCGGCGCTTCGAGGATCGCGTTTGCGCTTCTCGTCGCCGCCGCAATCTCCGCAGGGCTCCTGCTCGGCCTCTCGGCCGGCGGCGCGTCGTTCCCGGTCTCGCTGCCATCGCGGAGGATCGGGCTGCCGCTGGACGTCATCGCGGCAGGCTTTGCCGTGTCTGCGTATGGCAGCTTCTACTCGATGCGGTGGCGCTATCTCGCGATCCCGATCGTAGTCGGAATGGTCGCCCACGGCCTTCGATGGTCGGCGATCTCGCTCGGCGCGACCGCAGCCTCAGCCGCATTCCTGGCCTGCCTCTTCGTAGGAGTGATCGTCACTCCGGTCGCCAATCGTCTTCGGCTCCCGTACGCGGCGCTCAGCTTCGCTGCCGTTGTCTCGTTCATCCCCGGCGTGTTCCTTTTCAGGGTGACGGCCGGCATGGTCCAGATCGCGCAGCTCGGCGACACGGCGTCTCCCACGCTGGTCCCCATGGTCGCCGGCGATGGGGCGACGGCGATCCTCATCCTGGTTGCGATGGGCTGCGGGCTGATCGCGCCGAAGCTCGTGGCGCAACGCTAGCTGCGCGCTCGCACGCGCTCTCGAGTACGCGGACGACGGTCTAGCTGCGGGGAAGGGTGTCGACCGTCGTCCGCGCATTCGCGTGGCAGAGGATGCGTTGGACGTGCTGGATCGGGTCGCCCCGCTTTGAGCAGCAACGTCGCCGTCGCGTGCCGGATGTCGTGGAACCACATCGCGCAGGATGCCGGCGGGCCGCATCCGCATGCCGCAATCCGGATGCGCGTAGCGTCTGATCTCAGCGTCGGGGTCGCTTGGGTCGGGCAGCAGCCATCGTGCGAAGGAACGCCTCAAGAGCGTCTGGCGAGACCCGGATCGCGTTCGCTACGCGCACGTGGTGCAATTCGCGGCGCTCGCAGAGGCCGTACACCGTGGCCGCGGACACGCCGAGCCTTGCAGCCACCTGTTTGACCGTGAGAAGCGAGCCGATCCGAATAGGGCCAGCCATCGGTGTCCGGACCACGGGCGGACCAAAATCCTGGGGAAGCGTAGGTAATGCCTGGAGAGAATCGGCCAGATCCTCTTGTCCGTCCTGTAAGGATTGCGAAGGGTTGTCAGTCGCAGTGACTGGCTGCGAGGTCCCCTGGGGCTGCTCATAACCCGAAGGTCGCAGGTTCAAATCCTGCCCCCGCAACTTCCGTTTGCTGCGACTTGGACGGTGCCGGCCAGCCTGTAGAGGGGGCCGGCATCGTCGTTCTCGGGCACCACCAACGCGCTGCTCGGTCGCGCGGATCTTCTTGTCCAGCGCGCTGGCGACTGGACCGCCGCTGGGCTTCGCAGTGGCATCGGCCATCTCGCGAGCGAACCCGACCGCCATCCTTTCAGGAGAGTCTCGTCCTCGACCACGCCGTGCAGGGCGCGCGCGATCCCCGGGCCTCGGGTGAATCTTCCTGACGCCGTAGCCATCCCACAATGTGGGAGGAGAAAACGAGGCATCGGCGTGAAGAACCTTACACGTCCGAAAAAGATCGCGTTGGTGGCGCTCGGTGCACTGGCGATCATGCTGGCCGTCAACGCGCCCAGCCAGGCGGCAGGCGTTGGCGGTCATGATTTCGGGGGCGGTCACGGCGGTGGAGCCGTCGGGCAGCATGGCTCCGAGGGACACCACTTCGACTTCGAGGGACACGACTTCGAGGGACATGGCCGCTTCGGGTTCGGGCCTGTCTTGCCGTATTACGGCCCGTATTACGCACCGTATTACGCGGCTCCGAGCTACTGGTACTACTGCCCGAGCTACGAGGCGTACTACCCGAGCGTAACGAGCTGCCCCGAAGCGTGGGTGCCGGTACCGGCTCAATGACGCCGCGAAAGTGCTGCCGCGCTGATCAGCGCGACGCGAGGAGCTCCTCGGCATAGGCGAAGAGCGCGGGCGTCCCGCCGGTGTGCCAGAACACGATCGTCTCGTCCGCGCCGAACTCGCCGCGCCGGACGAGATCGACGAGGCCGGCCATGGCGCGCCCGGTGTACACGGGATCGAGGAGGATGCCCTCGTGGCGGGCCGCGAGCTGGATCGCCTCGCGCTCCGGCTGGCCCAGCACCGCGTAGCCGCCGCCGAGGTATGCGTCGTACCCGACCACCTCTCCCGGTGCCACGGACGTCTGGAGGCCGATGCGCGGGGCGAGTCGCGCGGCGATTCCCGCTACCGCAGCCTGCAGCTCCTCGCGCGTGCTGTCGATCGCGATGCCGGCGAGCTGCGCCTGGAAGCCAAGCGCCTTGGCGCCCACGCACAGCCCGGCCTGGGTCCCGAAGGAGCTGCTCGCGAACACCACGCGATCGACGCGGAGCCGGAGCTCGTCGAGCTGGCCCTTCAGCTCCTCCAGCGCCGCGACGAACCCCGCGGCGCCGATCTCGTCGGAGGCGCCGACCGGGATGAGGTAGGGCCGGTGACCTGCGGCCGTCTCCGCCGCCACGACGTCTTCGGCCACCTGCTCGTGGGCGCGCTCGCCGGAGAAGACGATCCGCGTGCCGAGCAGATGGTCGAGGAGCAGGTTGCCCGTCGCGACCGCGGGGGCGTGGCCGCGCAAGACGATCACGCACCGCAGCCCGCACGCCGCCGCCGCGGCGGCGGTCTGCCGAGCATGGTTCGACTGCACCGCGCCAAGCGTGACGAGCGTGTCGGCGCCTCGGCGCAGCGCCTCGGCGACGCTGAACTCGAGCTTGCGCGTCTTGTTGCCGCCGGCCGCGAGCCCGGTCTGGTCGTCGCGCTTCACGAAGAGGCGCGGGCCCCCGAGCGCCTGGGACAGGCGCGGCAGCTCGTGGAGCGGTGTGGGCAGGTGGCCGAGGCGAACGCGCGGGAGCCGGTCGGTGAGCATGCGGCATCCTCGCTCATGTCTTGAGCGTTCGGTCGAACAGCTCGAGCAACGTCTGCCAATGTCGCTCGGCGGCGGCCGGGTCGTGCACAGGTGTATCGGAAGGGACCCATCCGTGCCGGGCGGCATAGGTCTCGATGACGTGCTCGACGTCCGCTGCCGTCAACGCACGCCTCAACCGCTCCTTCTGCTCCTCGGGAAAGCTCGGGTCGTCCGAGGCGCCGCCGACGTAAACGCGCGCTTTCATCTTCGGCGCCAGGAGATGGGGGCTGTCGGGGGCCTCGTTGGCGAGGTTGCCGCCGTGATAGGAAGCTGCCGCAGCGATGCGCTCAGGGTAGTGTCCCGCGGCGGAAAGGGAGAACCGGCCCCCCATGCAGTAGCCGGTCGTCCCGACTTTCTCTGTCCGGACGCCACGCTCTGCGGCGAGGTATGCGAGGAACGCGCGCGTGTCGCGCATGACGTTGGCGACCGTTGCGCGCGACATGAACCGCGAGAACAGCTCGGCCCGTTTGGCGGGGTCGGAGAAAATGGTCTTTGCATCCATGGGCTCGTAAGGTCCGGACCGGTAGAACAGGTCGGGAAGCAGCACATGGTACCCCGCGTCCGCGAGGCGCTCGGCCATCTGGAAGAGCGCCGGCCGGATGCCGATCCCGTCCATGTAGAACAAGACGGCCGGGCAAGGCTCCGTTCCGTCGGGACGGAAGATGTAGACTGGGTAGGTTCCGTCCTCAGTCTGGATCGAGGTTCGTTTCTACATCATCTCGCGGATCCCGCTCACGGCTCCCAGTTGGAGGCGTGTTCGTATGCCCGCGTGGTCGCTGTGGTGCAAGCCGGCGTCATCGCTTCCTCACACTGCGGCTGCTGCCGAGACAGGGGACCGGCTCGCCGGACGCAGCAGCCACGACGCAGCCGCGAGACCCAGCAACACGAGCGCCGGCACGATGGCCTTCACTGGGGCGAAGCGACGGCGATCACCTTCGATCTCCTGCTCCGCAACAGGAACCCGAGCACGATCCAGATGCTCCACGCGTCGATCCCCGCGCTCGCGCAGTGCGATCCGCCGGATCCGGGGGACGATCCGCCGCCGTCAGCCGGGCCGGCATCCTGCGCTCCGATGCCGAGGACTCCCTGGATGCGCTCCCAGTGCGCCTGGCAATTCGTCTGGACCGGCGGGCAGGTGAGCGGCCCCAGCAGCTGCGTGAAGCTCATGACGGGCTGGAACGTCACGCCGTTGTCGTCGCTGGAGGCGAGGCTGAACCCGTCCACCACCGTGTCGGCGCAAGCGTAGATCCGCGTCGTCCCGGGACGCTGCCCCAAACAGCGCAAATGCGGAGCGTTCCGGCTAATGAAACCGGTGGCGCCCGCTGCCTGCACGTACAGCTTCCCGTCCATCGTCCCCGCATAGATCGCGCCGTCGCCCGCTCGCAGGAAGGAGGAGAATTGCCCCTTGATCGGGAGCAACGTCTGGAACGACTGCCCGCCGTCGACCGTGACCGCCATCGCGTCGGTCGGACCCATGAGCAGCCGCAGGTAGACCTTCTTCGCGTCCGCGGGATCCACGGCGAGGATCCGCGGCTGCGTCCCGGCAGGGATTTGGAGGTCAGTCACCGTCCAGGTCTCTGGCGCGCCCGAGTTGGTGCTGGCTAGGAACTTTGCGGTGCCGCCCGCCTGCGGGACCGACGTCGCGTAGACGACGCCCGGTGTCGAGCGCGCGATCTCGATTCCCGTGAGGATGTCTGGTGTGTCGTAGAGGTGAGTCGCATCGAAGGTCTTCCCGCCGTCGTGCGAGGCGACGAGATAGGTGCCGCGAGCGGTTGCGACGATAGCCACGACGAAGGTCGCATCGTTCGGATCGGCAAAGAGGTCGTCCACCGCCTGGCCCGTGACGGAGCCGCCTGAGGTCGGCCAGGTACAGGCCACGTCGCTGGAGCGGGTGATGTTCACCGAGTCCGCGAGCACGGCGCCGTCGGCGGTGACCTGATAGAAGCTTACGTTCTCGTTGGCGAGCGCGGCATTCGATCCCGCGACCACCCACGGCTCGCAGCTGTAGCGCCAGGTCGACCCATCATCCTCCGAGACGAGCAGGCCGAAGTTCGCTCCCATGAGGATCCGGTGTGGAGCGTTCGGCGGAAAATGAATGCTGAACTCGTCGGGGAAAGCGCCGTTCGCGAGCGCCGGCTTCGCGGCAGCGAACGCAACCGCCGCGAACGCCAGCATGTCCAGACAGAAGGGCCGAAAGCAACGTGGTGGGCGCGCCATGATGTGAGGCTTGGGCCTCTCGGAGCGCCCTCTCGCTCGAATCCTATTGCACCGTTCTTCCACGACCGGGTGGGTAGCGCCACGGTCGGCCATCCGGGGCGAGTTGCTCCCGCTTAAAACGCGGCT
>WNFA01005968.1_pt1 | contig 10203 bp, 13 predicted proteins | sample 5400481 | NCBI WGS metagenome assembly WNFA01 (sample SAMN13153340, study PRJNA577476) | soil metagenome | isolation source: 120 cm saprolite under Douglas fir tree site 2 hole 1 replicate 2 | place: USA:California | collected 2015-04-18 | reverse complement strand
CTGTGGCTAGAGCCTCGGTTTGATCAGCTCGCCGGAGACGATCGGGGAAACGGTGAGGTCCCGGGCGGAGTCGAACTCGGGCAGCCTCGAACGCAGCCCGGCGTCATCCCTCAGGCGCAGGATGAGGTCCCGGCAGCCCGCCGGCTCGAGGCCGAAGTGGGCCGGCTTGAAGCCCAACGGCTGCTCGTTGCGGAGGCGGATTGTGAGGCGGTCGGTCACACGGACCTTGGGCCACGAGTCGGGCTCGGTCAGCGTGATGGACTCCATGAGGTCCCACAGCGCCCGCATTTCATGCCGGCCTTGGACGACCACGATTCGATCTCGGAAGAAGCCGAGCCTGCTCGCGGGCCAGGCAGCGAGCTGAATCGCGGCCCAGATCGCGACCGCCGATGCGCCGAGCGCACCCGCGCCGAGGGCGATGCCGGCGACCCAGCCTTCGGCTTCGGAGAGATGCAGGGCGACCATGGTCATGGCTCCGAAGCCAAGCACGCAGAGAAGGCTGGAGGCGCCCAGCGTTACGATCGAGTTCCGCGACCGCGCATAGATCACCGAACAACCCCCACTGGGGGATAGTGTATGTCCGCCGGGGGCGCCTGACCACCGGGGCGAGGAGGTAGGGATGGACGTTATCGGCGAGCGATCCGATATCGACGCAGCTGTCTCGGGCAAGACGATCTGCACGATCTTTGCGGATGCTGAAAAAAAGTGGGGCGACCGGCCCGCGCTGCGTTGGAAGCGAAACGGCGATTGGCAAGTGCTCACCTGGAAGGCCTATCGGGAGCAGGTCGCCGCCGTCACGCTGGCCCTGCGCGAGCTGGGCTTCGGTGCCGGCCAGTTCGGGCTGATCATGGCGCGCAACGTCCCCGAGCACGTCATCGCCGACCTCGGCATCGTGCATACGGGCGGAGCGGCGATCAGCGTCTACAACACGCTCGCCCCTGAACAGATCGAATACGTCGCCAATCATTCCGAAGCCACGGTGGCGTTCGTCCAGGACGAAGGATTCCTGGCCAAGTTCCTCGAAATCCGATCGAGGGTGCCGAGCCTGCGACACATCGTTCTGGTTCATGGCGAGCCTCCCGAGGGCGTCATCTCGTGGGAGTCGCTAGTGGAGGCGGGCAGAGCCGCCTATGCTCGCGACCCGTCCCCCTTCGAGAAGTCATGGCGCGCGGTCGGACCTGAGGACACGGTGAGTCTCATCTACACGTCGGGCACCACTGGTCCGCCCAAGGGCGTCATGTACTCGCACAACAACATCGTCTGGACGTTGGAGTCCGCTCGACGGATCCTCGAGCTGCACAACGAGACTCTATTGAGCTACCTGCCGCTGGCGCACGTATCAGAGCGCTTCACTTCGCAGTGGGGCAGCATCTACAACGGACACGAGGTTTACCTGTGCCCCGATCCCTCGGAGCTGCTGCCATACCTGCTCGAAGCAAGACCGACGGCGTTCGTCGGGGTGCCGCGGGTCTGGGAGAAGCTGATGGCCGGCATCAATGCCGGCCTCGGCGCGGAGCCGGACGAAACGAAACGGCAGATGGCGCAGGGAGCGCTAGCCGCTTCCATGCAGGCTTACCGATTGAAGCGCGACGGGCAGCCGGTGCCGGCGGAGCTGGCGGCCGTGGTCGAGCGGGCGCAACCGCTGTTCTCCTTGCTCCGCGCCAAGGTCGGACTGGACCGCGTGCACCTCGCCGTCACGAGCACGGCGCCGTGCCGGCCGGAGGTGCACGAATTCTGGGCGGCGCTGGGGATGCCGCTATATGAGGTCTGGGGCATGAGCGAGCTCACCGGCCCCGCGACAGCCGTGCCATTCGGCGACCACAAGGCTCCGTCGATCGGTGTGGCGCTTCCAGGTGTCGAGGTGCGCCTGGGCGACGACGGCGAGCTGCTCGTGCGCGGCGGCAATGTGATGGTCGGTTACTACCACGACCCGGCCAAGACCGCGGAGGCGATCGATGACGACGGCTGGGTACATTCGGGCGACATCGCTGTGCTTGGGGCTGACGGCCATTACCGGATCGTCGATCGGAAGAAGGAGCTGATCATCACCTCGGCGGGCAAGAACATCTCGCCCGCCAACCTGGAATCGCTCGCGAAGTCGAGCCCGATCATCGGCCAGGCAGTCGCGATCGGCGACGGCCGTAGGTTCATCTCGGTGCTGGTGGTGCTGGATCCGCAAGTGGCGCCGCTGTGGGCGAAAGGTCACGGCATCGATTCGTCCACTTCGCTGGCGGAGCTGTCGGATCATCCGGCGACGGTCGCCGAGGTGCGGCGCGCATTGACGATCGCCAACACGCATCTCTCACGAGTCGAGCAGTTCAAGCGGTTCACGATCCTGCCGACCGAGTGGTCGCCCGAGTCAGAAGAGCTGACGCCGACCATGAAGCTCAAGCGGCGGGTGATCGAGTCGAAATACCGCCCGCAGATCGACGCGATGTATGCGCAGCCGTCGGGCGGCCATGCGGTCGACCCGGATTACGCCGCCCGTGGTGGGCCTGAGGAATGAGCGCCGGCCGCCCTTAACAACCGGGGTTGGCCCGCGGGCCGGCGCCGCTGAGAATCCACATCTGACCCTGTCATGCAAACCCAGGAGGAGCGTGGATGAAAGAGAAAGCGCCCATCGTCAGGCAGCTCTACCGGCTCAGCGTCGAACCTCGCGTTGTCGAGCAGCTGGCCAAGCTGGCGGAGCGGTTGCGCGAGCCGCGCAGCCGGCTGGCAAGTCGTTTGTTTACGGAGGCGGTTATGGGTGTGAAGCTGCCCAGGCGGTAGGCCGAGGTTTCGGCGGACAATGCCGCCGGGTGGAAACCGATATTCGGTGGCATCACGGCCAGACGCTGGCCGCCGGGCAGGTGGCCGAGTTCAAGGTATGGGCCGAGCTGGTGCGGCAGTCGATGGGCGGGCTGCATGTTTTCCTGCCGCTGCGGGATCTGGGCATCGACGGAGTCGTGCACCGGTTGCACGACGGCGCGTATCTGTCGATTCAGGTCAAGGGCCGAACGGAGCTGACGCCGGCGGGACAGGTCCACATCACCGTGACCGCGAGCAGCCTCCGCGACGACGAGGCGCTGGTGGTCGGCGCGTTGGTAGACGGCGAGAAACTCGGCCCGATGGTGCTGGTCGTGCCCGAATCGAACTTTCGCGAGCTGGCCGCCCACGATGTTGTCAATGGGCGCGAGTACCTGACGGCGGCCTTCGAGCTCCACGCGGGTGGAAGGTCGCGATGGGCTCCGTTCCTGGTCGCGAGCGAGCGGCTGGCGGAGCGTTTTGGGTGCGATGGCGAGTTGCTTCCAACGCCGGCTGCGGGAGAGGTCGTCTCACTCGATCGAGGTCGTGAGGGATTCCTGGGCGAGTCCGAGGTCATCCGTCGCCTCGCTGAGGCAGACTCGCTCAATCTGTTCCGGCCGTTTCCGGACCTCGAGACAGTGGAGGTGCTCGCGCGGCACATTGAGGCACGTCGGTTCTTGGGCCTACAGGTGAAGACGGCAGGGTGGGACCGGGAGCATGTCGAGAATCGCGTTTACTTCCGGCGGTCGAGCTTCCGTTCCGCTCCGACGACCTATGTGTGCGTGCTGGGCTGGGACCGTGGCGGCGGCCGGTTCGAGGATCGATGTCTGCTCATCCCGAGCGTCGACATCGCAGGACTCGCGCGGGTCGAAGGAGATTGGTTGGTGCTCGAGGTGCAGCCCGCCAGTCAGCACCACCGGCGCCTCGAAGCTTACCGGACGCCCCTAGCTTCGTTAGGGGCCGCGGTGGAGGCGCTGCTCGACTCGACCACGTGATCCCGCGATGTCTACGGCGCTATCGGCTCAGGGGCCTCGCCAGTTGATGGGTGCGACCGCAGCGTCGGTGCCGGAGTACTCGTACTTGATGCCGTCGTTGACGCTGAAGAGCTTGGAGGAGTATCGGACGCTCTCGCTGTAAAGCATCCCCTCAGGAAGCACCACCATCGGCGAAAGTTCGACGCCCGTGACAGGATTTCGTATCGACTCGAGCTCGAGCTTCACCGCTGCACCGATACTCACATTTGAGCGCGGTCCATCGATGTGGACCTTGAACGGAGCGTATGACGTGCTGTCCAGGCTGTAAGTGTTGAGGAAGACCGCAAACGGGCCGCCGACCTCGCCGGCGCCGATCTTCCGTAGCGCCTCGCGCTGCTTGCCATCGCCGCGATCGTCTACGAGCAGGATCGCCTTGCCGCCACCCTCGTGGATAGCTCCGGGCCAATCGGCCATGATCGCGAAGTTGAGATCGGCAAGGTCGACGTCGTCAAGACGGCCCTGTTCGACATGGATGACCCATCCGCCCTCGCAGTCGCCGTGGGTAGGTCGCGCCTGGAAGTTGCACGGGCAACCCCACGAGCAGTTGCAGGATTGCACGATCGAACCCTTGATCCACCAAGTGGCCATTGCTTTCGCCCCTCCTATCGATACGGTCGGGTGAGCTTCTCCAGCTCGTCGAGCCTGGCGAGCGCCTGGTCGCGTCCGTCCGGTGGAACGTACCAGATGCAGCGGTCCGCGCCCGCGTTCTGCATCTTTTCGATGTCATCCTTAGTCGCACTCGGGTAAGTGGTGATCGGGATATCCCCGCGGCCGGCCGCCTTCGCGAGCTCCCGCAGCTCCGGGAGCCGGCTGAGGACGTCGCCGCGATTCGGCATCCACCCGTCGGCGTAGGCGACCACTCGCTTCAGGATGTTGGGCCCGCTGCCGCCCAGGATGATGGGCGGGTGCGGCTTCTGGACCGGCTCGGGCCAGCACCACATGGGTCCGAAGTCCACCATCTCGCCGTGGTACTCCGAGACATCCTGGGTCCAGATGGCCTTCATCGCCTCGACCCGCTCGCGCAAGAGCTTCCAACGCGTGGAGAAGTCGGTCCCGTGGTCGGCCATCTCCTCCTTGTTCCAGCCGCCGCCGATGCCGAACAGAAAGCGGCCGTTGGAAAGGTGGTCGAGACTGGCCACCTGCTTGGCGGTGTGGATCGGGTCTCTCTCGACGACCAAGCAGATGCCGGTGCCGACCTTGAGCTTTTTCGTGGCCATCGCGGCGGCTGCGAGCGCGATGAATGGATCCATCGTGTGCCAGTAGTGCTTGGGCAGCTCGGCGCCGCCCGGCCATGGGGTCTCCCGGCTCACGGGAATATGCGAGTGCTCGGCGACCCATAAGGATTCGAACCCGGCCTGCTCGACCGCGGGACTGAGCTCGGTCATGGTGATGGCGTAGTCGGTAGGAAAGATGGCGATGCCGAACTTCACGGGCTAATCGTGACGTGTATCGGGTCTACGATGCATCGAAACCGCCGAGGGAGGTGCCGACAATGCCCGCAGCCAAAGGACCCATGCAAGCCTTGCGGAAGGCCGCGCTGCTTTATCCGGGAACCGAAGAAGGGGTCGCGTGCGAAGGCACTCCGATTGAGAGCCGAACCGTCAAGGCGCAGAACAAGGCATTCCTGTTCCTCACTGTTGGCCACGCGAGGCTCAAGCTGCGGGAGTCGCTGCCGGAAGCCACCAAGCTCGCGAAGAAACAGCCCGATCAGTTTCAGGTGGGCTCGGGCGGATGGGTCAAAGCGAGCCTCAAGGCCGACGGGTCGACGCCGCTCGACGTTCTCGAGCGGTGGATCGGCGAGAGCTATCGGCTCATGGCAGGGTCGCCGGTCGCGGCCGGAGGCAAGAACAAGAAGTCGACCGCGGTCCGTTGAGACGAGTCGCGGCACTGGCGGATATCCACGGCAACCTGCCGGCCGTTGAAGCGGTCCTGGCGGATCTTGCACGCGAGACCGTGGACCTCATCCTGGTTTGCGGCGATGTGGCGTCAGGGCCACTCCCGGTCGAGACACTGGACCTCTTGGGCGCGTTGCCTCGGGCGCGCTTCGTCCGCGGAAACGCCGACCGATCGCTGGTCACGGCATTCGATGGCGGTCAGCTGTCGTCGTGGCCAGGCCCTGCAGCGGACTGGTGCGCTTCGCAGCTGTCTCGCGAACATCGCGACTTCCTGGCGTCTTTCTCGGAGACGATTCCAGTCTCAGTAAACGGGCTCGGGCGCGTGCTTTTCTGTCATGGCTCGCCGCGCAGCGATGAGGAGATGATGACGATGGAGACGCCGGAAGAGCGACTCCGAGAGCTCCTGGACGGCGTCGACGCTGACGTGGTCGTCTGCGGCCATACGCACATGCCGTTCGAGCGGCTGGTAGGCCGGGTGCGAGTGGTCAACCCGGGCAGCGTGGGCATGCCGTACGGGAATCCTGGGGCCTTCTGGGCCTTGCTCGGCCCTGGGGTCGAGTTCCGCCGGACTGACTACGACCGGGAGGCGGCGGCAGCGCGGATTCGGAAGAGCTCATGGCCGGGAGCGGAGGAGTTCGCTCGCGAAAACGTGTTGTCGGTGGCGAGCGCCGAAGAGGCGGTTGCGTTCTTCCGCACCCACGGCGGCCCCTAGGGGTCAGGCCAGCCTGGGAGATGCCTCTCTGCCGATGATCAACGAGACTGAGTCCGGCTCCAATCCACCGACCGGCATAGGATCCAAATGCCAGTGAGACGTGTCAGGGACTCTTTCGCCTGCGAGCGTGAGCATTAGCCTCGCCAGTGAAATTAGTCCCGCTCGGTTGGCCTGGATGTGGACGCCGCCCCCTTCGATGACTGCTCGTATGTCGAACCCTGGGTCCCAAACCATGTGGAGTCCGTTGTCGTAGTCCGGGACCTCAAGTTCCATTCGCATTTTCGACTCCTTCGCAGCGTCATTGGCAAGCGATCGTCCCCACCCGGGTGCCTCCCGCGCCTACGGCGCGGGGACCCCAGAGGACAGTCGACCTCCCCGCGTGGCGGGGAGGCGAGTTTAACTAACTCGTCAGCTTTGATTGCAGGCGCGCGATCGTCGAAGAAGGCAGGCCCGCCGCCTCGAGGTATCCCTCGACTCCACCCCACCTCTGGTCGACGTGGTCCAGCGTGCTCAACATCCATTCCGGTGGGCACCGCAACTCGTTTCGCATCGATTCCAGCCGCTCGGGAGAAGCTTTGGCAAGCCACTCTTCGTAGCGGTCGGCCAGCTGGAGGTCGGTCTCGGCGTAGTCAGCCCCGATCGCCTGGGGCTCCACGCCGGCGATGGACAGCATCATCGCCGCCACCAGACCCGTGCGGTCTTTGCCCGCGAAACAGTGGAAGAGCACCGGGCCGTCGGCCGCGGCGATGGCGTCGAAAATCGCACCCATCCCGACCTGCCGGCGTTCGAGCATCAGGACGTATCGCTCAGGCATCGCAGGGGCTTGATTGAGGATGGGCGCGGTCGCGTCGTCGATGAGCGGCAAATTGCGATAGGCGAGGGTGCCCAACGTGCTCTCGTGCGAGGAGTTGGGGCTCTGGCTCTGGAACTCCGAGAACGGAGGGCCGGGTGAGCCTTTGACCTCTGATTCGCTCCGAAGGTCGATCACCGTGGTCACGCCGTAATCGATCATCGCCTGCCTGCCTTCCGGGGTCAGGCTGGCGACGTTGTCGGAGCGGACCATGACGCCCCGACGGGTGAGTCCATTACGAGTGGGCAGTCCGCCGAGGTCGCGGGTGTTCCGGCAGTCAGGCCAGTCCAGCCGCCTGGAGGTCTTTGGCAGTGGAACTTCCCCACCCCCCGGCTGCGCCGGGGACCTCCCGAAATGTGGGGAGGCGCCTAACGCTTGGTGTACTGGGGTGCTTTCCGCGCCCTCTTCAGTCCGTATTTCTTGCGCTCCTTCATACGCGCGTCACGCGTCAGAAGGCCCGCCTTCTTGAGCGCAGGACGGAAGTCGGGGTCGAACTTGATGAGTGCTCGCGCGATGCCGTGCGAGATCGCTCCCGCCTGGCCGCTCGTGCCACCACCGATCACCTTGATGCTGATGTCGAACTTGCGCTGGGTGCTCGTGATCCGCAGCGGAGCCAGGGCCGCCATCTCGAGGACGCGGCGGCCGAGATAGGCCAGCGGCTCCTTGTCGTTGACCGTGACCCGGCCCTCGCCCGGCTGAATCCGCACCCGCGCGATCGCGTTCTTGCGCCGGCCGGTGCCTCGATTGAACGTCTCAGCCAATCTTGATGTCCCCTCTCGAATCGAACGTGATGACCTTCGGCTTCTGCGCAACATGCCCGTGGTCGGGTCCGGCGTAGACGCGGAGCCGCTTCAGCATGTCGGCGCCGAGCGTGTTCCGCTGCAGCATTCCACGAACCGCGTTCGTGATGGGAAATGTGGGGTCGAGCTCCTGCGCCTTCCCGAGCGTCCGCGTGCGAAGCCCGCCCGGGTAGCCCGTGTACCGGGTGTATTCCTTGCCCAGGAGCTTGGCGCCGCTGACCTTGACCTTGGACGCGTTGATCACGACCACATGGTCGCCGCTGTTCAGGTGCGGCGTGAAGGTGGGCTTGTGCTTGCCGCGCAGGATCTTGGCCACGCTGCTCGCCAGGCGGCCGAGGACCTGGTCCGTGGCATCGACCACAAACCAATCACTCTTCAGATCCGCGGCTTTCGCCGTCCAAGTCTTCTGTTTACTCATTCAAGCTGCTCAGTAAATCACTTCCATCAATGTCAGGCCCCCCGGGGGAGCCGTCTTTGGCGCCAGGCGCCGATCTCGCGCCCTCAACACCTCGCCCACCCATTCCGGCCGCTGCCGGCCTCGGCCCACCTCCGCCAGCGCTCCAGCGATGCTGCGCGCCAGGCCTCGCAAGAACCCTTCGGCCACCAGCTCCAGCTCGACGAAATCGCCTCGCCGCACCACCTTCGCGGAGCGCATCTCGCGCACCCTCGCATCGGCAGGCTCGGAGGCGGAGCAGAAACTGGTCCAGTCGTGCCGGCCGGCCAGCGGCTGCGCCGCTCTCGACATCGCGTCGACGTCCAACCGAGAGCCCACATGCCAGCACCGGCCTCGCTCGAGCGCGGGCCTGGCCGGGCGGTCCAGGTAGCGGTAGCGGTACCGCCGCCCGCGCGCCGAGTATCGAGCGTGGAAGTCATCCGGCACGACCTCGGCGCTCAACGCGGCCACCTCGTCCGGCAGGCGGGCGTTCAGTGCCGCCACCAAGCGGGGTGGCGTGATGCGCCCCTCGAACCGGAAGTTCACGACCTGGCCCTCAGCATGGGCACCGGCGTCCGTGCGTCCCGCCGCATAGACCGTGTGCTCCTTGCCCGTCAGCTCACGCAGCGCCCGTTTCAGCTCCGCCTCCACAGTTCGCCCGCGTGCCTGCTGCTGCCAACCCGCAAACCCGCTTCCGTCGTACTCGAGCACGACCTTGATATTCAGTTTTTAAACGCTAGTCAACTAACTCGATGATCACCATCGGCGCCGCGTCACCCAGGCGCGGGCCCTTGTGGATGATGCGTGTGTAGCCACCCGGCCGTTCCGCCAACCGAGGGAGCAGGTTGGAGAACAAGCGCTCAACCACCTCGGGCTTCGAGACGTCTTCGGCCACGCGGCGTCGGGCGCTCAAGTCCTGGTCCTTGGCGGTCGTGATCAGGCGCTCGACCCAGCGGCGCAGCTCTTTCGCCTTCGCCTCGGTGGTGGTGATGCGGCCGCTTTCGAGCAGGGACGTACACAGGTTGCGCATCAGCGCCTTGCGTGCGTTGGTGTCCCTGTTGAAGCGGCGGCCGCTCTTCTGGTGGCGCAATTAATGGCTCAGCCCCGAAGGACGCTGCCCATCTCCTCAGGCTTGATGAAGCCCTTTTCCACGAGCTTCTCCTTGATCTCGTCCAGCGACTTGCGACCGAAGTTGCGCAGCGCGAGCAACTCTTCCTCGCGCTTCTGCAGGAGCTGGCCGACGGTCTGGATCTCATTGGCCTTGAGGCAGTTGAAGGCACGCACCGAGAGGTCGAGCTCCTCGATGGGCGTGTCCATGAGCCGGTTCTGTTCGCTCTTCTCTGGCGTCCCAGGGCGCGTGATGGAGTCGGGGAAGTTCACGAACAGCTGCAGGTGCTTGGTGAAGAGTGAAGCCGCGTGGCTCACGGCCTCCTCCGGCGACATCGTGCCGTCGGTCCACACCTCGATGAGCAGGCGGTCGTAGTCCGTCGACTGCCCGACGCGGGTCTTCTCGACCGTGAAGTTCGCCTTCTCGACCGGGGAGAAGATGGCGTCGATCGGAATGACTCCGATCGGCTGGCCTTCGCGCTTGTTGCGGTCCGCCGGAACGTAGCCCTTGCCGCGCTCGACGTTCAGCTCCATGCGCAGGTGGCCCTTGGCCGCCAGCGTGCAGATGTAGAGGTCGGGGTTGACGAT
>WNFA01006336.1_pt1 | contig 10206 bp, 11 predicted proteins | sample 5400481 | NCBI WGS metagenome assembly WNFA01 (sample SAMN13153340, study PRJNA577476) | soil metagenome | isolation source: 120 cm saprolite under Douglas fir tree site 2 hole 1 replicate 2 | place: USA:California | collected 2015-04-18 | reverse complement strand
GGTAACCGAACACGTACCGAGCGGGGATGTTCATCGCTCGGCAGAACGATACCGCCAGGTGAGCGAAGTCGCGACAAACGCCCTCGCGGCTTCGGAAGACGTCCACCGCGGTCGTCAGCGGGTTGCTGGTTCCGTACTGAAATCGGATGTGGTCGTGGACCCAGTCGCAGATGGCCTGCACGCGCACCCAGCCCAGTTCCGTCGACCCGAACAGCTCCCAGGCGGTGCTCATCAGCTCGTCGGAGAGGCAGTAGCGGCTCGGCAAGGTGTAGTGCAGAAGCTCTAGATGTCGGCGTACTCGTCGACCGGCAGCGGGGGCGAGCTGGTCCAGGTCTCGGTGACCAGCTGGTGCCGGGCATCCGAGCGGGGGCGCACTTGAACCGTCATGGTGGTCGGCGCGCTCACGTCGTAATTGAACTCGCAGCCAACCCGCAGCTTGATCGTCTTTCCTGAAGTCGGAATGGCGCAGACACTATAGCTGTGCCCTCGACAGAATCCCTAGGTGCCACCTACCAGACCAACGGCTTCTATGACGAAATGCTTGCGGGCGCCGGCCAGCCGAGGCCCGTCTACCGCCGGCTCTACGAGCGCCTGAACCGGCTCGGCGCGGCCGAGCTCCAGCGCCGCCACGAGCTGGCCATGCAGATGTTTCGCAACCACGGGATCACGTTCGCGGTCTACCCGGATGCGCAGGGCAACGAGAAGGTGTTCCCCTTCGACATCATCCCGCGGGTGATCTCGGCCCGGGCCTGGAAACGCCTCGAGGCCGGTCTCAAGCAGCGGTTGACGGCGCTGAACCTTTTCCTGGACGACGTCTACGGCGCCAAGCTCATCCTGAAGCAGCGGGCGATCCCGCCCGAGATCGTGCTCAGCAGCCCGCAGTACATGCGAGAGGTCGAAGGCCTGCCGGTGCCACACGGCATCCACTGCCAGATCGCGGGCATCGACCTGGTCCGAGACGACAAAGGCCACTTCTTCGTGCTCGAGGACAACCTGAGGACGCCTTCGGGTGTCTCGTACGTGCTGGCCAACCGGCACGTCATGAAGCGGGTCCTGCCCGATCTGTTCGCGGGCTATCCGGTGCGACCGGTCGAAGGCTATGTCCACGAGCTCCTCCGCCACCTTCGCTGGCTCGCGCCGCCGGGCATCGATGACCCGACTGTCGTGCTGTTGACGCCCGGGATCAACAACGCCGCCTACTACGAGCACCTGTACCTGGCCAAGCAGATGGGCATCGAGCTTGTCGAGGGCACCGACCTCGTCGTCGACCAGGACCAGGTCTTCATGCGCACGACGCGCGGCCTGCGGCCGGTCCACGTCATCTACCGGCGGCTCGACGACGAGTGGCTCGATCCGATCTTCGGGCGCCAGGAATCGCTGGTCGGGGTGGCCGGCCTGGTCAACGCCTACCGGGCGGGCAACGTCGCGATCGCCAACGGGCTCGGCAATGGTGTTGCGGATGACAAGGCCGTATACGCCTTGATCCCGAAGATCATCCGCTACTACCTCGGCGAGGATCCGATCCTGCCCAACGTGCACACATACGTCTGCGCCATCGACGAGGACCGGCGCTTCGTGGTCGAACATCTTCAAGAGCTGGTGGTGAAGACCGTCGACGCCTCTGGTGGATACGGGATGCTCATGGGTCCCACCTCGACGCAGGAGGAGCGAGACCTGTTCCGGCAGCGGATCGAGGCGCGGCCGCGCGCCTTCATCGCGCAGCCAGTGGTCGCCCTCTCCGTCCAGCCGATCCTCGACGGGGGGCAGCTGCGCCGCGCCCACCAGGACCTGCGCCCGTTCGTGCTGACCGGACCTGAGGTTCACGTGACACCCGGTGGTCTGACGCGGGTGGCCCTCAAGCCCGGTTCGCTGGTCGTCAACAGCTCGCAGGGCGGCGGCAGCCGCGACACCTGGGTCATGGCCGAAGACGATCGTGACTTCGGGGATGGGGATGCTTAGCCGGGCCGCCACCTCACTGACCTTGCTGGGCCGTCACCTCGAGCGTGCGGACCACCTCGCCCGCATCCTGGGCGTGCACGTTGCGCTGTCCCTCGATCGCACTGACGAACCCGGCCCCGACTTCTGGATCCGTTTCATGGAGCTGGCCGGATGGCCCAGCGTCACCACCGGTCGCCGCGACCAGGCGGTCGAGATGCTGGTCGGCGGCACGCTCGGGCCTTCGGTCCGGTCGAGCGTCGAGGCCGCACGGTCGGCCGCGCAGGCGGTGCGTCCCTCACTGCCCTCAGAGCTGTACGAGCAGGTCAACGCGCTCCACTGGCGCGTCCACGAGGCGGCCTGGCAGCCGGATCTGTATCCGTTCCTCACCGACGTCCAGCTCAGCGTCCGGCTCGTGGACGGCCTGATGGAGGACACCATGTCTCATGACGAGGCCCGGGATTTCGTCCGCCTGGGCAAGTTCCTCGAGCGGGCCGGCAACGTAACTGCGCTCGTCACGCGCAAGTCGGCTGAGCTCGCTGACGCACCTGAGGATGCACTGGAATGGACCGCCGTCCTCAAGTCGTGCTTCGCATTCGAGTCGTACCAGGCTCGTTACTCGGGTGGCGTCACGCCGGAGCACGTGATCGAATGCCTGCTGCTCGATTCGAACCTTCCTCGCTCAGCGCGGTTCGCAGCCGGCGTGGCGCTGGAGTCTGTGTCGCGGATCGACGGGCCAGGCCGGCGTTCCCGGCCGAGACGCCTGCTGATGCGGCTCGAGTCGGTCTTCGAACAGGCCGACACCAAGTGGGTCGCCGAGAACCCGCGAGATTTCGATGCGCAGTGCGGCGATCTGCTGCGCCAGCTCGTGGTCGCCATGCGCGAGGCGTACTTCCATCCGAGCAAGGTCCCGGCCAGCGTGATGGGCGACGAGGGCAGGGCGATGCCCCAGCAGCAGCAGCAATGAAGCTCGAGATCGTGCACGAGACCCGCTATCGGTATGTGAGTCCCATCGCGGAGACGGTCATGGAGGTGAGGCTCCAGCCGATGGAGGGCAACGGGCAGCGGTGCTTGAAGTTCGACCTCGATGTGAGCTCGGGGATTCAGCCGCACGCTTATCGGGACGGGTACGGGAACAACGTCCATTATTTCAACCTCGTGCGCCCGCATACTCGCTTGAACGTCATCAGCACCTCGGTGGTCGAGACCGGCCTGGAGCCGGACGCCGATCCGGGCGAGGAGCTGGTCCAGGACTTCCTCCGTTACCGATCGCCTGTGAAGGACGTGCCCGGCGTGCGTGAGCTCGCGAGCAGGCATCCGATCACCGACCCGGCGTCGGAGCCGGATGTGGAGCGGGCCCTGGACGAGCTCACGCTCACGATCAACCGAGAGTTCGCTTACGACCGCGCGGTCACCAATGTGTACAGCGCGGTCGATGACGTCCTGGCGTTGCGCGCCGGCGTGTGCCAGGACTTCGCCCACCTGTTCATCGCGGTTGCTCGCGCGATGGGCGTCCCGGCTCGCTATGTCAGCGGCTACATCCACGATCCGCGCGAGAGAGGGGTGATGGGCGCATCGCACGCGTGGGGCGAGGCGTGGGTGCCGGCAAGGGGCTGGGTCGGCTATGACGCGACCCATCCAGTGCGAATCACGGAGCACCACGTTCGCGTTGCGGTCGGCCGCGACTACAGCGATGCTGCCCCGACCCGCGGCGTCTTTGTCGGTTCCGCCGCCGGGACCATGAACGTCAAGGTCAGGACCCGGCAGCTCTGACTATTGATAAAGAAGCTCTACGGAAGCCTTGTGGCCTGCCCAGGCCAGGTCGAAATGCCAGCAGCCCGGCTGTGGCACGTCGAGAATCGAAGGATATGCCTCTACGTTGGTGGAGTCGGCCGGTTCGGTCTGGTCGATCGCCGGCGCTGCCGCGCCGACCGGGTGGCCGACGATCTCAAGCGCATGTCCATTGCGAGGCAGGCGCACGGCCCAAAGGATCTTGTTCGCCGGATTCAGCGGGTGGCCTGCTCTGAGCGGCTGGACGAACAACAAGCCCGCCGCTCGCGGCGGGGACGCCAAGACATACAGCGCTTGGTTGCGCGCTCCGACGTCCTGGAGCCAGCCCGGAAGGCCGCCGGTGAGGATGGGCGTAAATCCGCAGCCGCCGGCGACAATGCTCGCGCCCACCGGGATGCTCGGTGAACCGTTGGGGGAAGGAGATGCGATCGGCGGTGCGCTGGAGCATCCGACCACAGCGACCACTGCCAGGACGAGCAATACTCGGCCCATCAACATCTGCTACACCGCTCGCCCGACCTGGGTTCGATCCTAGAAGCGCCGGCCGCGGACGTGGTCGATAGAGAAGCTCGCCGTGTCGGCGATCAGCATCACCGCCATCACGCCCGCTTCGACCGGGTCGCTGACCACGACATCGGCGGCATCCGGGACGGACCCGGCCATATTGGTGCAGAGGACGATGATCCCTGCCTCCTTGATCTCTCGAACCGCGCGGCTGATGTCGCCACCCATCAGCGCCCCGGCCAGCACCAGCACTCGCGCGCGATGCAAGCGCGCGACGGCGCGCACTGCCTGGGCCAGCTGCTCCTCCCCCACAAGCGGAATCGTGTCGACCGAGATGCGCTCGCCGCGGATGTTGTGCCGGTCCGCCTCTGAGATCGCGCCCTGCGCCACCATGCCCACCTGGGCACCGCCGCCCACGACGATCACCCGCTTGCCGTAGATGCGTTGGAACGTCGGCACGCGAGAGACCTTGGTGATCCCTTCGAGCCCGACCAGGTCCGCGATCAACTTCGTGTCGTCGCCGGCTCCGGTGACCTCGAGCTGCAATTCGGCCGCATGTTCGCGATGGGCCCCGCCGGCGATGTAGGTGACGTTGGCGCCGTGCTTGTAGATCGCCTCCGAGATGCGATAGAGCACGCCAGGCTCGTCGCGCGTCGCGACGAGGAGCCCCAGGACCTCGGCGTCAGACATGCGGAGAAGATAACGCGCCGCGCCGAGACTTAAGCCTCGGCGGCGTGCGGCCAGCGCGGCGCGCCGAGCTCGCGGGAGACGCCGCGGGCCGCCTCGCCGACCGCCGCCGACACACCACGAGCGAGGCCGCGTGGAAAGATTCGCTCCGTCGCGTCAACGACACCGATGGCGCCGACCGCTGTGCCGGCGTGGTCGAAGATCGGGGCCGCCGCGCTGGATTCGCCCAGCACGGCTTCATCGCGTTCCGTGGCGACGCCCTGGTCGCGGATGGTGGCGAGCTCTTTGCGAAGGTCACTCTCGCCGAGGGTCTGCTTGGTGAGGCGGGCGAGGGGCTCCGCCAGCAGGTCATCTACCACCTGCGCGGGCGAGAACGCGAGGATCGCCTTCCCCAGCGAGCTGGCATGCAGCGGCAGCTGCAGGCCGACCTCGAGGACGCCGAACGCGGAGTCTGGTCGGAACACGTGGTGGACGACGACGACGCTCGATCCGTGCATGACCCCGACCCTGACTGCCGCGCTCGCTCGTGCGGCGAGCCGGTCGGCATATGGGATCGAGCGCGCGCGCAGCTCGTTGAGGTCCAGATACGAGTAGCCGAGCTGGAGCAGCCCCGGCCCGAGCTGGTACTTGTCGGAGTGCCGGTCCTGTTCTACGAATCCATGCGACTGCAGCGTCTGGAGCAGCCCGTGCACCGTCGGCCGTGCGAGGCCGAGCCGGTCGGCCAGCTCGCTGACGCCCAGGCGGCGAGGCCCGCTCGCCAGCGCTTTGAGGATCGCGGTGGCGCGGTCGATGGACTGGATGGACGAGCGTCTGGCTTTCGCATCATTCGGCATTGCTGAATTCCTGTCGGTAGTGTAGACTACGGCCGTCGTCTGGATCGCGATCGCAAGGTCCAGTCAGCCTCGACGGGGAGTGACGAATTTGGTCGGGATTGTACTGGTATCCCACAGCTTTGAGCTCGCGCGCGGCCTTGCGGATCTAGCGTCCCAGGTGGCCGGGGCCGACGTGAAAGTCGAGCCCGCGGGCGGCGGTCCGGACGGAAAGCTCGGGACCAATGGCGACATCGTGCGTGAGGCGATTGCGCGCGCCGACTCCGGCCAGGGCGTGGTGGTGCTCGCCGACCTCGGCAGCTCGATCCTCACCGTCCGCCACCTGCTCCAGGGCAAAGCCAACGGTCACGTTCGCCTGGTCGACGCCCCATTCGTGGAGGGCGCGGTGGCGGCGGCGGTCATGTCGTCGGCAGGTCAGTCGCTCGAGGATGTCGCGCGAGCGGCAGAGGATGCCCGCGGTGTCAGCAAGTTCTGAATCCACGGTCGCCCTGCCCGACGGGGTTGCCCTTCACGCCCGGCCGGCGGCCACGTTCGTGAAGACCGCGCTCCGGTTTCGCTCCCGGCTGACCGTGCGCTCGGACGGGAAGGTTGCCGACGCCAAGAGCATCCTCGCCGTGCTTGCCCTCGGCGCCGTCGGTGGCACCGTTTTGCGCTTGAGCGGTGAGGGCGAAGATGCGCCCGATGCGGTGGCCGCCCTATCCAGTTGCGTCAGCGGGCTGAGCGAGTAAGCGCCTCTCCGAAATCTCGCGACAGGCCGCGTAGTCCAGGCCTCGGACCCATGAGCGCACCTCGCCGACGCGGGCCGCCGCCACGCTGAGCTCATCCACCCCCAACCCGACCATGATCGGCATCGCGGCCGCATCGGAGGCGGCTTCCCCGCAGACGTCAACGACGATGCCCGCCTCGCGGGCCGCACGCATCGTCGCGTCGATGAGTCGAAGCACCCTTACATTCGCCACCGGAGCCGACTTCGACTGCTCGCGGTCGAGGCCAAGTACAAGCTGGGTCAGGTCGTTGGTGCCGAGGCTGAGGAAGTCGCACGCCTTTGCAATCTCGGCAGCCCGATGCGCGCCTTCTGGTGTCTCGATCATGGCGCCGACTTGCGGCGAGGGCCGGCCCGCGACCACCGTCGCCAGCATTTCACGCACCGTGTGGACCTGCTCAGGACTGGTCACCATCGGGATCAATATGCGGAGCTGGACGTTGCTGCCCGCATCGACGATGGCGGCCAGCTGAGTCTTCAGCGCGTCCGGGGATTCCAACTGCAGCTCGACGCCCCTGCCCGCGGCACCGCGAAGGAAGGGTGGCGTCTTGTCACCGCCGAAGTCGAGCAGGCGCACGGTCGCGATCCGTCCCGTGAGCGGCGCGAGGATGACACTGAGAAACGAGGCATGCTGTGCGAAGGTCGGCCAGTCCTGTGCGTCGAGAAACACGAGCTCGGTCCGAAGGAGGCCGACGCCTTCGGCGCCTTGCTCCAGGGCCTCGATCACCTCGGCGACGCTCGCCGCGTTGGCGAGGACACGAACCCGGCGACCGTCCTTCGTCTGTGCCGGCTCCAGGCGATGGGCGATGGCATGCCGCCGCGCTCCTAGTCTCCGCTCTGCCTCTTCGTGCGCAGCGGCGATGCGGCCCGCGTCCGGGTGGCGGACGAGCACGCCACCGTCGCCGTCGAGCACGACCTCTTCCCCATCGATCACGTCGAGAACGTCAGTGCCTAGCCCTACAACCATCGGCATTCCAAGCGAGCGGGCCACGATGGCGGCGTGCGCGGTGACACCGCCGCCGACCAGGGCAACGCCTTTCGCATTCATCGCGAGCTCGGCGACATCGGCAGGGCCCAGGGTGCTGGCGATCAGCACGCCGCTGACAGTGCCGGGCCTGAATCCATTCGCGCGCGCGGCGGCGCGGCGGCCCAGGCTGCGTACGTCGTCCGCGCGTTCCGACAGCACCGGGTCGGCGAGCTGCGCCAGCTCCTGAGCGCTCTCGTCTGCGGCCTCTCGCAACGCCTCGGAGGCGGGGCGGCCGGACGTCATCACGAGCGCATCGACCCGACCAACCAGACCCGGGTCGGCGGCCATCAGCACCCCGGTTTCGACGATGTCGGCGTCTGCGTTCCGGCCGGCCTCACGAAGCCCGGACACGATGTCCTGCAGCTCGCTAGCCACCACGTCCAGTGCCTTCAGCGCCCGATCCAACTCGGCCCCGCGTTCGGGCACGGGGATGACCGTGGCGTCACGTGCGCTGACACGATCCAGGACGACCGCAGCGCCGAACACGACACCCGGCGCGGCGCTGACCCCGCGCAGCGCGAGTTCCATCAGGGCTCGGAGGTGACCGCCCGCTGAAGAGCCCTCACGATGAGTGCGGTCGACGTAGCGCCGGGATCCTGATGCCCGACGGAGCGCTCGCCCAGATATGAGGCGCGGCCCTTTCTCGCCTGAAGCGGGATGGTCGTTCGCATGCCTGCTTCCGCCGCCGCGGCGGCTGCTTCCACTGCTTGCGATACGGGGGCGCCGTCTGCGATTCGCGCCTTCAGCGTTTCCACGGCCGGCTCGAGGGCATCGACCATCGTCTTGTCGCCAAGCGATGCGGTGCCGAGGTCTTTGATCGACGCCAGCGCCGCCGCCAGCACCTCGGCGAGCTGGGCGCCGTCGAATGTGGTTTGGTCGCCGAGCACGCGACCGCCGCTGCGGAGCGCGGAGCCCCACAGCGGACCGCTCGCCCCACCGACGGTGGAGACCAGAGTGCGGCCGGCGATGATGAGCAGCCGACCCGGCGGTGATCCCTGGTCGGCGCCGAGGGCCTGGACGACGGCCTCGAAGCCCCTGTTCATGTTGGTGCCGTGGTCGCCGTCGCCGATGGCGGCGTCGAGCTGGACCAGGTGGTCGCGCTCGACGCGCACCGACGCTGCGATCTCATGCATCCAGGAGCTGATCGTGGCCGCGTCCATAACCCTTTCGCTGATCAAGACTACTGTCACGCCCTCCAGCGCAGCGCGGGAGTGTGGACTGGTGCATCCCACAGCTTGATGAGCTCGTCGTCCAGCTCGAGCACGGTCAGCGAAGCGCCGGCCATCTCGAGGGACGTGATGTAGCTTCCGATCAGGTTGCGAGCCGGTTCGAGGCCGGCCTTGCGCAGCCTGGCGTCGACCTCGCCATAGATAAGGTAGAGCTCGAGCAGCGGGGTGCCGCCCATGCCGTTGACGAAGACGAGCACCTTGCTGCCGTGCTTCGGCTTCAGATCCGAGATCACGGCCTCGAACATCACGTCGACGACCTCGCTCGCCCGTCCGAGCGGAGCCCGCCGGCGGCCAGGCTCACCGTGGATGCCGATTCCGAACTCGATCTGCCCCTCGGGCAGGTCGAAGATAGCCTTTCCGTTCGCCGGGGGGATGCACGACGACAGCGCCACCCCGAACGAACGCGAGCGTGCATTCACGCGCTTGACCGTGTCGGTGACATGGGCCAGGTCAGCTCCGGCTTCGGCCGCCGCGCCGGCAAGCTTTTCCGCCAGCACTGTCGCGCCCACGCCTCGGCGGCCCGCCGTGTAGAGCGAGTCCTGGACCGCGACGTCGTCGTCGATGACGACCGACGTGACCTTGATGCCCTCGTCGGCCGCATCCTCCGCGGCCAGCTTGAAGTTGAGAATGTCGCCTGTGTAGTTCTTGACGATGTGGACGACCCCGGCGCCGCCGTCGACGGCTTTCGTGGCCGCGAGCATCTGCCCAGGTACGGGCGAGGTGAACACCTCGCCCGGGGCTGCGGCGTCGAGCATGCCGAGCCCCACAAAGCCACCGTGAAGGGGTTCGTGCCCAGACCCGCCACCGGAGATCAAGGCCACCTTGCCTTTTCTGGGCGCGTCCTTGCGCACGATGATCTGGTTCTTGACGTCGTATCGCAGCAGGTCGGGATGAGCGGCCGCGAGTCCCTTCAGGGATTCCTTGACAACGTCAGCCGGATCGTTGAGGAACTTGCGCATCAGGTTGGTTTCAACTGCCATTCTGGTTTTTCTCCTGTCCGTAAAGGATCTAGTGCGCGGCCGCGCGCGCGGTGTCGTCGTGGGTGACCGCGGCCACGATCGGGCGCTCGACCAGTCGCGGGTTGGCCAGGTAGTCGTAGAGGAAGGCCGCGGCGGCCGCGCCGACGAATCCTGAGACCAGGTAGACGGGGACGTACTGGGTCCAGAACGTCGTGCCGCCTGCGATCGCCTGCACCAGCTCGGGGCCGAATGCACGCGCGGGGTTGAGCGAGGCACCCGTCACGGGTCCAAAGATGAGGATGATCCCCACCACCGCTCCGCCGATCACGATTCCGGCGAGCTGCGACGGAGACTTCGAGTCGACGATGCCGAGGATCGCGAAGATGAGCAGCCCGGTGCCGAGGGCCTCGGCCAGCATGGCCTGTACGTAGTACCCGGTCGAAGCGTCGGCGGCAAAGTGCGTCTGGCCCATGCCGAACGC
>WNFA01023518.1_pt1 | contig 10207 bp, 8 predicted proteins | sample 5400481 | NCBI WGS metagenome assembly WNFA01 (sample SAMN13153340, study PRJNA577476) | soil metagenome | isolation source: 120 cm saprolite under Douglas fir tree site 2 hole 1 replicate 2 | place: USA:California | collected 2015-04-18 | reverse complement strand
TATGCGGCGATTCTCGGCAGAGCGGGGGGCGGCGATGGGCTTGGTTGCGAGAAGATTACGTACCACATACGTTCAAACGAAGCAGGTATTGGAGCCATGTTCAGTGTTTTGCGGCGCCTTCGATGAAGGCGGAGATGTTGGATTTTAGCTTGGCCAGGTCTTCATCGCGGAGGTACATCATGTGGCCGGCGTCGTAATACTGTTCGCGGATGTTTTTCTGGAGTGGCTCGGGCAGGCCGAGATGTTCCATGGTGTATTCGGTGGCGAAAAACGGGGTAGCCATGTCGTAGTAGCCGTTTTCGACCTCGACCTGAAGATGCGGATTGGCGAGGAGCGCTTGCACCAAGTCGCCTTCGACATTGGGCGAGCCGGGGAAGAAGCCGCGGCCTCGGCCGGACTGATGCTTCCAGTCCCAGTTGCTGCCGACGCCTTCGCTGATGGCGTGATAGGTCTTGTCCTGGCCGAATTTCAGCTCATCACGAACGTAGCTGTTGAAGGCAGCGGTGAACGCGCCGGTGACGGCGGCGCTTTGCGGGTCGGATTCGGCGAATTCGCTCAGGAGATCGTAGGTCAGGCCGGAATAGCGGGAATCGAGGCGGCCAGTGGTGAGGCCGCGATGGCGCTGCAATTCCTCCATGAACTGGCCCAGGGTGACGCGCAGGTTGGCTTTGATCAGATAGTCTTCGGTCAATCCGGTGTAGCGAGAGAGCTTTTTGGCCATGTCGGCCTTTTCCGCAGAGGTCAGCTTCGAGCCTTTCATCAGTGCGGAAGAGTATTCCGACCCAGCGAATTTGCGGGCCTCGTCGATAAAGGCGACCACGTCTGCGGGGCGGTCTTTCAGGACTTTGTGATACCAGGCGGTGGCGGCGTAGCTGGGTAGATAGAAGATGTAGGGCATGTCCGAGCCGGGATGGAAGGAGATGGTGCCGAGGTCGAGGACGTTGGAGATCAGGACGATGCCATTGAAGTCCATGCCATCGTGTTCCTGGAGGTAGTTGCCGAGCGCGGCGGAGCGAAAGGTGCCGTAGCTTTCGCCGATGAGGAATTTGGGAGAATTCCAGCGGCCATTGCGGCTGACGTACAGGGTGATGAATTGGGCGAGGGACTTTACGTCCTGATCGACGCCCCAGAAGTCTTTGTCTTGCGCTTTGCCGACGGCGTGGCTGAAGCCGGTGCCAACCGGATCGATGAAGACCATGTCGGTTTTGTCGAGCAGCGTGCCGGCATTGTCTTGGAGCTTGTATGGCGGGGGCGGAGTGGATTCGGCGTTGGCGGTGAGCACGCGACGGGGCCCAAAAGCGCCCATGTGCAGCCAAACGGAAGCGGAACCGGGCCCGCCGTTATAAATGAAGGAGATGGGGCGCGCGGGATCTTTGCTGTCGGTGCGAAAGTACGAGGTGGAATAGACGAGGGCTTGCGGCTCATCCTTTTCGTTCTTGAGCATGATGGTTTGCGCCACGGCTTTATAGGGAATGGTCTGGCCGGCGATTTTGATGGAGTGGTCGGTTGAGGAGGATTCTTCTTTCGGGGGCGGCGGAGTGGGCTCGGCGGGTTTTTCTTTCTCGACTGTTTTTGTTTCCTTTTCCTGGGTTCGCTCCTGCGCGGACGCGGCCAGCGGCGTCAGCGCCAGCAGCAGGGTGGCAGTAAGAGCAGTGAGATTCGTCATGATCGGCACTCCGCAGATCGAAGTAAGTACCCTTCGCAATAAGCGCTCAGGGTAAACGAGCAGGAGAGTGTACAGCAGATTCGAGGTGCGAGGCTGGGAGTTGGAGGTTGTGCGCTGGGCCCCCTCCCCCGGGTTTTGCATAAGTGTTCATTCTGTTACCATGACCACATGTGGGATGCGATTCGACAGGTGGGGAATGTGAGGCAGCGCGGCAGGCGCGCCGTCGGTGTGTCGCGAAGTTCACGGCCCGTCCCTCAATGTCGCCTGCCATGCAGCAGGCAAACTCGGGGTAGACGATAGCAGGGGGAGTACACGGGGACAACTGGTCGGACGGCCGGTTGAGGGACAGGTGGTCGACGTCTTTGTGGAGGGAAGCAGAATCTTGCAAAGGCTTCGTTTGAAGGTAACACTGGAAAGTGTAGGTATCAGTGACTTTTGACGTGCTCATTACCGTTGCGGCTGCTGTCGCTGGGGGCGTTGCTTCCATTGCTGGCTTCGGAATCGGCAGCATCCTTACGCCACTGTTGGCGGTACGTGTGGGAACAAAAATTGCGGTAGCGGCTGTATCAATACCGCACCTTATCGCCACCGCACTGCGTTTTGCTCTGATTCGGCGCCACGTCGACAAACGAGTGCTATTGAGTTTTGGTGTTACCAGTGCATTGGGTGGCTTGGCAGGGGCTATCCTTCATACGCGATTCAGCAGCACGGTGCTGAGCTATGTCCTTGGGGCTCTCCTTGTATTCGCAGGCATTTTGGGAATTACTGGCTGGTCGCAACGGCTGCGCTTCGAGGGTCCAGCGTCCTGGATCGCCGGGGCATTGTCCGGAGTGTTCGGCGGGCTGGTTGGAAACCAAGGCGGAATCCGTTCCGCTGCCATGCTCGGAATGCGGGTCTCTAAAGAGTCCTTTGTTGCGACGGCTACGGCTATTGCCTTGATCGTGGATGGCGCTCGGATGCCAGTTTATGCGGTAGCGCAATGGAAGGAAGTGGTTGCGATCTGGCCCATCCTACTACTGACGGTTATCGGCGTGATCGTCGGAACTGTCGCAGGGGAACGCATTCTCAAGAGAATTCCCGATCCAGTGTTTCGTCGCGTGGTGGCCATAATCATACTCGCGTTGGGAATCAGCATGCTGCTACATCCTGGGAAGGGCTAACCATGAAATCGCTCTCGCGATTCTTCTTCAACCATCGCCAGGGCCCTGCGAGCATTCTGCTCATCCGACTTGCGGTTGGATTGATTTTCTTCACGCAGGGAATAGTCAAATACATTGATCCCAACATGGGTGTGGTTCGTTTCACCAAGATTGGATTTTCTCATCCGTACTTCGCGGCGCATTTTGTGGGAGGCTGTGAGATCGTGTTTGGGTTTCTGGTGCTGCTCGGACTGTGGACAAGGGCAGCAGCCATTCCGCTGCTGATTATCATCTCAACCGCAATAGCGACCACGAAAATCCCGGAACTGTTTCGACCGAACCAAGGCTTCTGGTACATAGTCAGCGATGCACGGACGGATTTCGCAATGTTGTGCTCGCTCCTATTTTTGATTTTAACAGGTGGAGGAGCGTGGTCGTTGGATGTGCGGCGAAACTCTGGCGACGCTTTGGAGAACGGATGAAAGACTTTGGAGAATCTCGACGGCGATTTCTACAGGCAACGGGATTAGCTGCTGGAGCAATACTTCTTTCCAAAGAAGCTCTTGCTGAAATAGCGGCGGCCATGCCCCACGGCAAAACAGAGCAAACTGAGCCAGCTTCCGCTGACTACACCCTGCACATCAAGGATTCTCCTATCGAGATCGCGCCCAAGCGAATCATCTCTTTGACTACCTACAACGGACAATTCCCCGGACCGCTTCTGCGATTCAAAGAGGGGCAGCAGGTAACGGTGGACTTATACAATGACACCGATACGCGCGAGCAGTTGCACTGGCACGGGCAGAAAGTATCAACTGATGTGGATGGAGCCGCCGAGGAAGGCACACCGTTCATTCCCGCACACGGCAAGCGGCGGATCACATTCACGCCGCGCCCTTCGGGCTTGCGTTTTTATCACACGCACAATCGCGCGGGAGCAAATCTGGCTGCCGGGCAATACGGCGGCGAAGTCGGGCCCGTTTACATCGAGCCTGCTCAGGAGCCCGGTCGGCATGGCCACGAAGTGTTCCTTGTGCTCAAGGAATTCGAGCCCACGTTCAGTCGGGGTGGGGACATGGCGCAAGATTTCATGTCCCCAGCCCCGCGCAATAAGGACCTTGAAGAGGCGGGTGAGTCCGCGATGAAAGCATCGCTCGCCAAAGGCATGCCACACGGATACGAAGTGGGCTACAGGTCATTCACAATCAATGGACGCATGCTTGGTCACGGAGAACCGATCCGCGTGAAGCAGGGTGAACGAGTCCTGTTTCATATTTTGAATGGCAGCGCCACGGAGATTCGCAGCCTTGCCCTGCCGGGGCACACGTTTCAAGTTGTGGCGCTTGATGGGAATCCGGTTCCGAATCCTGTGCAGGTTCCCGTGTTGTGGATCGGCACAGCCGAGCGCATCTCCGCCATCGTGGAGATGAATCATCCCGGGGTTTGGATCATGGGTGATCTCGACAACGATGATCGGCGGAACGGTATGGGCATTGTCGTCGAGTACGCAGGCCGTCCCGGCAAAGCGCAATGGATTGCGCCACCGGCCTTCAAATGGAACTATGCGCGCTTTGCGAAAGCCGCTGGGACCGCCGCCACACCGGATGAGACCTTCGACATGACGTTTGCCAAAGACAACGCTGCGGAAGAAGGCTTCAACCGGTGGACCATCAATGGCGTGGCCTACCCGACGGCCGGAGAGATCGCACCGGCCTCATTTCACCTCACGGAAGGGAAGCGGTATCGTCTCCGGATGCGCAACGCGAGCGACGATATTCATCCCATCCACCTGCACCGCCATAGTTTTGAGCTGACAAGCCTGGCGGGAAAACCCACTGCGGGAATATTGAAAGATGTCATGATGCTCGGAGGATACCAGGAAGCCGAAGTAGATTTTATTGCGGACAACCCGGGCCTGACGCTGTTCCACTGCCACCAGCAATTGCATATGGACTTCGGCTTTATGACCCTCTTCGACTATGTCTAGAAATCGGCGCACAAAGTCGAACAGGATCCAAGACGGGACGTAAATCTGCTACGAGCTGCTGCCTCGAAGTCTTATAATGGCATCCGATGCACTCAATCTCATCCACTACGAGGGCGGCTCTAGCGATTGCAGTTTCATTCTGGATGGCTGCCGCTGCATGTGCCATTGGTTGCATGCAACCCGCGTTCACCAGCGCCACAGGAAACGATCAAGTCCTTAGCAAAACAAATTCAGTCAAACGAGCTCATGTGGCTCTGATCCTTCCGGGCCGGCGAATGGCGATAAACGTTCGCCCATGATTCGGTCTCCTGCTGCCCGATTGATGCAAGGGTGAGTCCGACCCAGAAGTTGAATCCTGCACCGTCGGCGAGTTCCTTCGAAAGTGACGCTATACCCTCAGTTGAACTTCTTTTCGCATTCACTCGGTATGGTCAGCCGCTGGCATTCGCGCAGGCATTTTGGCATAGCGGCAGAGACACTCTCCTCAAGACGCGCGTCCTTCGCATTTAGAGGCATGGTCGAAAAATTGCTGCGCCCACGCGCTGATGGCAAAGCTGTCAGCCTGACAACAACCCTTCATTCGTAAAGGAGAAATTCCATGAAGAGAATCAGAGCAATTCTGTTGGTAGGTGTAATCGCACTCGGGTTGGCAGGAGCGGCACGCGCAGGTTCGTCATGCTGCGCGTCCGCAGATTGTTGTGCTTCCTGCTCCGGATGTGAACAGTAAGTAGGAGAGTGGTGTAAACGAGAGGCGCGGGTGGAGTTTTAGGCTCGCGCCTCTTTGCGTTCACGTAGATGCAGGCAAAAGATCATCGTCTGGGCACCGGGACCGAGGGAGAAAGTCGCCGCTACAAAGAGAAAGCCGCAGGGCTGCGCGGACCCGCCTGCAGCGGGCAAGCTCCGCCCTGCGCTACAGGGAATGGCTTGAGCCGAATGTCAACGGATCTTGTGCTGAACCTCGATGTTGTGGCCCATCGCAGCGGTTTACTGCAGCGAGGCCACTTTCGCGCGTACCTTTTGCAGAACCGATGAGGGCAGCGGAGCGTAGCCTTGGGCTTGGGCGATTTCTTGCCCGGACGCGTACACCCAACTTAAGTATTCCTTGACGGCATGGCTGCGCTGCGAGTCTTGCGGATGCGCAGGCACGTAAAACCAGGTGAAGCTCGCGATTGGATAGCTTTCTTTGCCTGGCGCGTTGGTCAGCGAAGCGCGAAAGTCGTTTGTCATTTTGGACTCCATCGCCAGCGCCGCATCACTGATGCTCTTCATCGATGGCTTCACAAACTCTCCGGCAGCGTTGCGAATTCGCGCGATCGATAGGCCGGATTTATCCCCACAGCGGAGCTCGGCATAAGCGATGGCTCCCGGCGTCTGGGCGGCGTTGGCCAGCAAATCCTGACATCGGCTAAACGCGGCGCCAACCGGCCACTTTGGCGAGACATTTGTTCCGACCTTGGCACGGAATTCCGGGCTGAGTTTAGAAAGGAAATCGGAAAAAATGTAGTTCGATCCTTTTCCGTCAGTGCGGTGCAGCACTTTGATTGGTAAATCGGGAAGCTTGCTTTCGGGATTCAGCTTAGCGATTTCTGGGTCGCTCCAGGAGGCTGTTTTTCCAAGGTAGATATTGGCAAGCACCGGTCCCGAAAGGTGAATGCTGGTCGCACCACCTGGCAGGTTGTAGAAAACCGCAATGCCAACGAGTATGGAGGGCAATTCCACGGCCGCGTATGCCGCCTCTTTCAACTGCTTTTCGGGAATGGGCGCATCACCGCCGCCAAGATCACCAGCTCCGGAGAGAACAGTCTTGGCGCTTTCGCTGGTCCCCACGGGGAGGTAGCGAAGCTGCGTATCCGCGTGCAACTTGTGGTACTCGTCTCCCCACAATACGTAGAGCGGTTCCGGCATTGTCGAGCCGGTGGTAACCAGCACCATCTGCGTTTGCGGACGGCCGTCCGCGGACAAAATTGTTAAAGAGATAGCCAGCAGTATGGCGGCAAGGGGCAAAACGACCGGGAATGCACCAACTGTCGATGACAGACCGAGAGACTTACGCATGGGCGCTCCCTCTCTTTGGTACCGATTGTAAGGCAACGAATGGGTCGGAAAAGGGAATGTTGGACGATTCCTTTGAGGGTTGTTTCGTAAGGATAGCTGGGGCGGAACTTCTTCGGGGAATTGGATGGCTTGCGAACGGACGGCCGGGGAAGGAAAGATCAGAGGTAGAAATTGACGTCTATGGCACCGCCTTGGGGGCTACATGTTTGCTGGTATTGAATTTAGGAGACAAATCGGGGAACGTGGACCCATGTGTCAGATGCCCTACATTGCGGGTCCAGGCGCTCTTGACCGAGAGCGACGGGCGCGATAGGTATGCCTAAGTGGGTTGCGTATTGTCCGGAATGTGACCACTGCTCTCCGTTCAGGAAAATTGACATTTCAACGCTTGATTTGGCCGCTCCAAAATTGAAGAAGCCTGTACTGCCTGCCGGTGGCGAAAGTTGGCACTGTCCTGTTTGCAAACGCCAGACACGGGTAAGAGATTGCGACCTTACGTACAGTCACGCAGCGTAATGAGGCTAGAGAGCCGGTCTATTTTGGTCGAAGACCCGATGGTTTTGCACCTCCCTTTGCAGCTTTAAAAAAAACCGCGATAGTTCTGAGTACCCTATATTTTCATGCTCCCTGGGCGCCCATTACCAATGTACCAGTACATTGTGACTGGGCACCTGAGGGAACTCGATGCGAATTTTGATTGCGGACGATCACGAAGTCATCAGGAGAGGTGTCGCCAGAGTTCTTCAATCTCGCGGTGATGTTGAAGAGTACGCGGAGGCGACGAACGGCGAAGAAGCGGTCGAGAAAGCGCTGGAATGGAAGCCGGACCTGATTCTTCTGGATATCCAGATGCCGCTGCTCAATGGCTTTGATGTCGCTAGGAAGATCAAACAACAAGAGCCTGGTATTCCTATCCTCTTTTTTTCAATTTACGACACGGACGAAATACTGGAGGAAGCGCGGTCGGTAGGGGACGGGTTCCTGTTGAAAGAAAAAATTGTAGAGATGCTGCCGAATGCAGTAGATGCGCTACTTCGCAAGCAGCGGTTCTTTCCGTTGGATAATCAAACGGAGCCGGGCGCCTGAATCCTGGCTTCTCAGCACCTGGCTCCGCAGTGCAATTAATGTTGATGGAGCTGTGAGCTGGGCCGGTCGGATGATTGTCCGTCGGCGTTGATGAATAGCCTTCTACCGGTGGTTTGGCTGAAAATAAAATACTCACCGGAGAGAACGGCGGACAATTCCAGTACGCGGACTTTGGCAGCATCGACATCGAGGCACACGCCGAGCCATTTGACGGAGCCATCGGCTTCGGTTGTGAAGAGATCGAACGGGGCTAACATTGCAGGTATACCAGCTAGGTTAAGACCTACCACTTAAGCCTGCCGGTGTCTATGCAATACGAGATAGATCGTCAAAAAGGGGGATTTTGGGCCGCTGTTGGGTCGTGCCTGGGGAGTTATGGGGGAGACGGCAGCGTGTTCAGCGGGATTGCGAGCGGAGCATGCTGGAGATCATGGCGATCTGGCCAGCATGCCAGACGGTATGCTGCACGATTCCTTCGAACATGATTTCGTAGGGATAGTCGCGGCCGGGAACCTGCTTGGCCAAATCCTCGGGGGAAAAATTGCGAAGCCGCTCTTCGAGGAGATCGCGGCTTTGATTCCAGCGGGCGAGGAGTTCGTTCCAGAGGATGGGCGGCTCGGCCCACTCCTTTTCGGGATCCCAACGTGGAAACGGGGTGGTTTCAGAGGTGCGGCGCACCCTTTCGTTCCAGAGGAGCAAATGCTGGAGCAGCGCGGAAATGGAATGCACGCCGGGAATCGGAGGTGTGGTGGCGAGCTCCGGCGAGATTTGTGCTAGCAGCTCGGCGAGGGGAGGTCCATACCAAGCGTCTTTTAGGGTTACGGCGCGGTAGGCATCGGCGATTCGTTGGGTTTGGTTCATGGGGTTGGCGAAGACGCGGGGTGGTTGCGGCGCGTCCGGGGGAGTAGTTTACATCAGGCGGAACCGGTCTCGCGCCTGGGAAAAGATAGCTTCAACCGATGGATTGTGCCTACGCGCAGACCGGTTGGTCAGTGCTGCTCCCTACCTAGGAGGCGATGAAGGAGTATTCTTTGACCGCGTGAGGACTTGCACAGGAGAGGTATCGATCATGAGCGGTGAGGCGAAAGTTGCTGGGCACTATGGGCAGGGGCGATTGGAAGAGTTGATCCTGGGCGCGGTGGCGCGGGAAGGAAAGGATCCGGAAAACCTTACGGCGGGCGATTTAGCCGCTGTGGACGAGTTTCACGTGGGTGGGCTGGAGGCGACGCAAGAGTTGGGCAAGCAGATGGAACTGCGTGCGGGAATGAGGCTGCTCGATGTGGGTAGCGGGATTGGCGGGCCGGCGCGCTACTTTGCCGGGGAACACAGCTGCAGAGTTATGGGGATCGATTTGACGGAAGAGTTTGTGCGCGTGGCTGAGAGTTTGACGAAGCGCACAAAGCTGGATGAGTTGGCGGAATTTCGTCAAGGGAGTGCTTTGGCGATGCCGTTCGAGCGGGGCACATTCGACGGGGCGTACATGATTCACGTGGGGATGAACATTGCGGACAAGGCTGGTATTTTTCGGGAAGTGCGGCGGGTGGTGAAGGCAGGGGGACTGTTTATGATTTTCGATATCGTGAGCACCGGGGACGGGCGCACCGGGGACGGGCGGGCTGGGGGCGGCACGATCCGCTATCCGGTGCCGTGGGCGTTGAGCGAAGAGACGAGCTTTGTGGGGACCCGGGAAGATTATCGCGCGGCGCTGCAGAAGGCTGGATTCGAGATTGTGCAGGAGCGGGGACGGGCGGCGTTTGGGATTGAGTTTACGGAGCGGGTGATGGTGCGGATGGCGCAAGGCGGCCCGCCGGGACTGGGACTGCACCTGCTGATGGGCGAAAAGACGCCCATTATGATCAAGAATATCCTGGCCATGATGAAAGAAGGCGTTCTGGAGCCAGCGGAATTGCAGGCTCGCGCGGTGTAAGGGTCCCGGCTTCCCTCGACCGCGGTGTTACGGAATCGCGTCAGTTTTCGTTTTGTTCGGGGCAGTATCCTTATTGGCGAGCTTGGGGCCGAATTTTTTATCGGCGAGCGTGTGCACGATATCAGAGACGACCGCAGTTATTGCCGGCGACGGTTTCGTGGCGCGTGCTCGCTTGCTGGGGGGCCTCTTGCGGCGGTTCTTCGGTTTTCTCTTCCCCATAACCCAGAGTGCGCGGGCTGGGGTGAAATGCAATACCGTTGCTAACGGAAATAGCGATTATCGCGACGGTAATTTTGGTGGGACGGGCACTGTAGGCACCGAGAGTGGTCTCGGCAAGAGTCTCCGCC
>WNFA01008974.1_pt1 | contig 10207 bp, 7 predicted proteins | sample 5400481 | NCBI WGS metagenome assembly WNFA01 (sample SAMN13153340, study PRJNA577476) | soil metagenome | isolation source: 120 cm saprolite under Douglas fir tree site 2 hole 1 replicate 2 | place: USA:California | collected 2015-04-18 | reverse complement strand
CGCTTATCACGATATCGGCAGCCTCACCCTTTTGAACACGGTCAGCGACAGCACCCGCTGTTCCGTAGGCGATTGTGACTTTGTGCCCCGACGATTTTTCAAAGTCCGGGATCAGTGCGACCATTGCCGGTTGCAAGGCCACGGCGCACAAAAGCTTGATCTCAGCGGCTCTTGCCGTACTCCCGGCAGTGATGCCAAACAAGGAAAGTCCCAAAGCGATTGTCGCAGAGACGCTCAGAATGCTGCGTCGTTTCATCGTGTTCACCTCTGACCACAGACTTAGGACGCGCGCTGTCAGCGCGCACATACGTGGAACGCCGATGCCGAGGCACCCGCGAAAACGACAAAGGTCATTTTCGGATCGAAATCGTGCCTGCCGGCGGCACCAGCGCTGCCAATCGATAACAACGAGAAATTCGGCACTTTCTCGTTTTATGGGCAGCTCTCGGACAAGTGAGGGGCCTGCCCGTGCGGCCAACTTACAGCGTTTGAGAACTACCTGCCAGCCGCAGCAGCAGGATAGTGCCGCACCGGTTCAGGGAATTGATCTTCAGGATTTGTTGCAGTTGCTCGCGACTGCAATTGGCACATCGCGTCAATCCCGCGATTGATCGGCACAGCCGCTATCGGGGGGAACCGGACCAACCTGCGAAATCGGGGAGACAGCCGCCGATGAGGCGTAGCGCAAGATCGCAGGGCGTCGCAGATTTGCCGATTGGAGCGCGTGGCGGGCTGCGGCATCATAGGGTAACAGCGAACGAGTAGTGCCCATCTTCATCGACCGTGGCGCGCCAACCCACCCCAATCTGCGATTTCCTCCGACCGGCTACGCAAGGCCGCACCGGAAGAAATTCGTTGTCGTAGGAGGGGTTATGTTCGGTGGCATTCGGCGTCCGCATCAGTGCACTGCTCTTTGGCCACCAATGAGGCGACGGCAAACAAGCGCCGGGAGCGGCCGCTAAGAGTTTTCACTGCCTGACAGTGTCTAGGCTGGGATTTTTTGACCTCGCCTTCTGATGGGGCCACTCTCGATGCGCAGGTCGCGCACCCAATAGGGCCACGGAACTCCATTCACGCACCGGACCGCCGTAGCTTTAGCGGAGGCGGGCGGTCGGGATGACATTGGTACTCATTTGCGGTGCGAGAGGAGACGCATGGCGTTCGCGATCAAAGCCGAGATTTGCGATCCGCGGGCGAAGACGTTTGCGCTCACCGCGCAAAAGACGATGTATGGCGGTAAGCACATCGCCGAATGCGACACGATTTTCGTGTTCGCGAGCTAGAACGAGGGCGGGCAAGGCCTCATCGCGCGCGGCGTTGTCACTGCCGCCGAAGCGATCGCCAGGAAACGCGGCATCGCCCGGCAAACACCGCGTGTGAGCCTCACCATCAAACGCACCGCGCTCGCGAAGCGGCCGCTGGGGCGGCGCGAGCTCAAACATTTCATCGACTGGAATGACGGCCAACCCGCGACCGAGCTCAATTTCAAATTCTATCGTCAGGCAACGAACAAGATCGTCGGCATCTCGGATGAAGCGGCGGCGTTCCTCCGCGGTAAGCTTTTCATCCGCACGCACAAACAAAACGCTTTCCGTCGCTGTTGCTCAACGAGTTTCTCAAAGAGCATCGCAAGGTTGAGGAACAAAGCGGTAAACTACAAAACCAAGCCCGCAAGATTCAGGAACAGGAAGCGACGATCACGCAGCTAAAGAAGGACTTCGGCGCAACGACTGCGCAGCTCACTGCGCGTCTTGACGAGCAAGCATCACAAATCCAAAAGGTGAGCCAAAAAAGCGAACAATCTGGATTGCTGGAGGCCGCCCTGGACGGGTGATCTCCGCTAGAATACAATAGTCGTTAACTGTATAGGCCATCCTCGTTATGAAAAATAAGAATCTAATTCCGCTTTCTCTGTTCGGTCTCCTGATGTTGTGGTTTTTTTTGCCATGCCGCGCCTTGTCTCAACTTGTCCCAACCAACGATAACACGACTCTTGTCGCCTTTTCCCGGCACACTTTTCGGGGCATTTCCAAGAATGTGGGACCGCAAAAGATCTCCCTCCCCCAATACGGGATCGACATTCCAATTCCCACTCTCAGCTACGGTGAAGATGCGACGCCTCAAGGACTGATCATTGCAGAGCGTTTCGCTGCCCCGGGTCTGCAAGAGGCCGCAGCGCTCGCTGTGGGGGCCATTGCTGAAAACAAGGTTTTCGACGGTCACTGGGATGAAGTTCGCGCTGAGCTCGCCTCCGAGCGCACGTTTTGGACAGGGCTGTATTTAATAAAGGGGATCAAGGAGCAAGACACGGGGCGCAACCGGGCGATCCAATTCACCGGATGCGCGACTGTTTCGGGAAACGCCGTGGACGCAGTGAGCAGCGACCATCCCATCAAGGAGTGCGTCTCTAAGGACGATACCTCCAAGGCGGTTTTTCTTCAGCTTCTTAAAGCCTCACCGGATCTGCCGAAGCTGAAAGAGAGTTTTCAAAATTTTTTGAATACGGTGCGCGCGGCCATCGGCCTGACCTCCAAAGTGGTGATTCCAGAGCCGGTTTACTCACAGGACGGTTCGTTGCCTAAGGTTTACGACCAGCTCGCAGCCCTTGCTTCCATCATTGAAATGATCGCGGAGCTGGGGCCGCCTTTACCGCAAGTCTTTCCGTCTCCTCAACCTGGTCCTCTTAATGCGCAATTGGGAAAAATCGCTCTCCAACGGGGGGTGAACAGCTTGGGAATTCGTTTCTTCACGAGCGAGCCCTCTCCGCTTTCCGATGCGGTGAGCGTGTTTCCCGTCAATTACATGATGTCCCGCCCGCGGGGCAGCCATACCATCGTCGTTTCGCACGACAACATGATGTCGGCGCTGATGAGTTCCCTGGGAATTATCTCCAGCAATGGCGCCCCGGATGATTGGGCCTTCTTTCCCATTGAGACTTACGTGTTCGCCTTCGGCAGCTCTAACGTCAGTATCGTGCGGATGCGCGTCGAGATTAGCGACCCCGACGGCGCCATCCCGGGAAACTATGGGAGCCAGGTAGTCTGGAAGGGCAGCGTCCAGCAGTGGAATGAAAAGGTGATGGACTTGAATGAGCGCGCAAAGACCTTAAACCTCGGCCCGGTCGGGAATGCCTGCCTCAATGCGGTCACAGAATGTGAGGCGGTTGAGATCAACGTGGCTTTTTAGTAACCAATCACCGGCTACGCCGTTGCCATCACCAGGCGGAGTGCCCATTCATCGTGTGTTCGATGACCCTCGAAATTTGATCAACACACGCAACTCCAACGGCGAGTTCAGAGAGCCATAAGATTCGCCTGGTCCTTACTGCGACTGGTTCCATTTTGCTGTGTGCGGCACTTTGCCGCTATTGTGACGGTTTAATCGTTCACGAGATCCCGCGTAATACCGATGAAAAACGCTTTGGCTCTGTCTCGGTTTTCGTACCGGTAATCTTCTTCACGGAGGCGCGATGACGCGCATCAAACGTGACCGTAATCACAATCGAGCCCGTGTAATGAAATCCGATATCCCGACCTTCCCCGATGAGCTTGCTGGACAGCTCTAGTTCTCCGGGATTTATCCATTTCAAAGGCTCAACTGCATAACCTTTCAGTTTTACCCCGCTATCTCCCTTGCGAGGCTTTATCTTTGGCTCAGGCAGCTTTGCGGGCAAAGCAAGCTCCTTGAAGGCCGAGCCATCCCAAAAATAAACAGTCGTACTCCCTGCCGCGAATGTGCGGGTGCCGTAAGCCACCCACTTTGAATCAGCCGACCAAACCAATACTGGTTCCTCTCTCTCGCTTTCATCGTCCCGATTGATCCACAAGGTGCCTAAATCGACCATAACCTTACCGGATGGCGTTTCGATCAAATCAACTTTAAGATCTGCGACTCGCAGCGCGAACCGCCCATCCAGTGAGGGGAACTTGATCGCCGAAGTGTCCTCGGCGATCCCGAGACTTGCGCAACACGTTAACATCAGAATTACGAAAGCACGCAACATATAAGCCTAACGAGAAAGAGATAAGCCACCGCAGGGTGCTGCAACAACTTCGCTAAAATTGCCTCGCAAAGGGGCCGTTGGCTTTCTCGAGTGGTTATATAGCGGCATCATTTTTCCAAAGACTCAGTTTCGAAATTCTTTACTTCCTTTTGCGACATTCGGCGAGTCTTGATGATCTTCCAGTTGCCATCGGAGTCGAACTTTAGTGTGAGAACGAAATCGGCCACCAATGGTAGATCTTCGCCCTCAGGCCTCTCAACCAGATCGGCGTATACGATCGCGGTGCTTGGATCGATCCATTGATGTAAATGGACACCTTGCCGTATTAACCGAAGATAGATGTTCTCGGGAAGACCTTTTGCCTTTAGCTGTGCCGTTATGTTTTTCTCCGCCGCCGCCAGAGTCTGATCGTCATCGCCGAGCCTCGTTAACTCCTTCCATTCTCCGCCGGTTAACTGGTAGATCGAACTAGTATGGTCACGCCCCTGTGCATAATTAATCGCGAAACGTCTGGAATCGGGTGCCCAAATAGGCGGTGAGTAATATGCGTTATCGAACGTCAGTGCAGTTTAACTTGTGTTCGTGTTGAGAAGCTCGGGAGGAACGCGATCGACGTAATCCCATTTTTTGTCCGGCGATGGCGCGTTGAGCTGTTTCAGTTTTGTCGGCTTTGGAGTGGACGTTCTGCCCGAGCCTCGGAGAATGTGATCGATATCCGATTTTGAAATGACTCGATCACGAGGACCCGTTGACGTTTCGATGGACACCGTCACACTCTCGCCTGACTCGACTGTAATGCCTCCCTCGATCTTTTCGCCAGACTTAGTGGTTATCACATCTGGAAAGAACTGCTCTCAGATGACGACCCTAGTTGACCCCAAAAAAAGCACTAGAATTGTCGGCTATTCGAAACTTTCCACCAACGAACAGCACGCCAGGCTCGGCGAGCTGAACCGGATTGTTCGCGATTCCGAACAATTCCGAAAAGCGCAAGCCGCACAATCACCTTTTAAAAATTCCCACCGGCGACGGGATGGCGCTGGTCTTCGATAACAGCCCGGAGGAACCAGCGCAGTGTGCCGTCGAGATTGGTCGCTCGCTCAAAGCGCATCCGAACCTGCAACTTCGGATAGGTATTCACAGTGGACCGATCAGCGGCGTGGTGGACGTGACCGAGCGAATGAATGTCGCGGGAGCTGGAATCAACATGGCGCAACGGGTGATGGATTGCGGGGATGCCGGCCACATCCTGCTCTCCAAACATGTTGCCGAAGATCTGGACGCATACGAGCGCTGGCGGCCGCTCCTGCATGAGCTTGGCCGATGTGAAGTGAAGCACGGTGTGCGGGTAGACGTTACGAATCTCTACTCGGATGAAGTTGGAAATCCGCAACTGCCAAAAAAGTTTCAGGCGCTGAAGAAACATCGCAGTCACATGCGCTGGGCGGCCGTAGCTGCGTTCCTGCTTGTGGCGGCAGCAATCGTCGCTGCGTTCCTGCTTGTTTCGCGCAAGCCGGCTGCGTCGTTAGCTGCCATTCCCGAAAAGAGCATCGCCGTGCTGCCGTTCGCAAACCTGTCGCCGGACAAGGAACAGGAGTACTTCTCGGATGGTATCTCCGAGGAGCTGCTGAATCTGCTGGCGAAGACTCCGCAGCTGAAAGTGACGGCACGCACGTCGTCGTTCTCATTCAAGGGAAAGGAGATCGGCATTCCGGAAATCGCCAAGCAGCTCCACGTCGCCCATGTTCTCGAGGGATCGGTGCGCAAGATCGGCGACCAGGTGCGAATCACGACCCAACTCATCCACGCCGCGGACGGCTTCCAGATGTGGTCCCAAATCTACGACCGGAAGTTCGACGACATCTTCAAGATCCAGGACGAGATCACTGCTGACGTGGTCAAGGAGCTAAAGGTGACGCTGCTCGAGCCGCAACCCAAGTCGCGCATGACCGATCCGAAAGCTTATGCGTTTTATCTGCAGGCGAGGCAGCTCGCGCGGCAGACTACCGCTGAGGCATTCCAGAAGTCGGACGCACTTTACTACCAGGCACTCGAGATTGATCCACGTTACGCTCCCGCGTGGTCCGAGCTGGCTGGGAATTTTGTAAACAAGCTAATCAGCGGCATGGTACCGAGCGAGGAGGGTTCTGCCCGCGGCCGCGAGTTGGCGGAAAAAGCACTGACGATTGATCCGGGTTGCGCACCGGCGCACGGGAAACTTGGCTTCATTGCACTGTACGAAAATGACCTCGCCGGCGCGGCAAAGCACTACGAGCGCGCCTTAACGCTCGATCCGACCGATCTCACCGTGGTCAACGATGCTTGCGTTTTCCTCGCGAACCTCGGTCGAATGGACGAAGCTCTCGCGCTGCAGCAGGCCATTGTTCGCCGCGATCCGGTGAACACGACGGCGCTCTTTAACTTCGGTGCCTACCAGCGGTTTTCCGGCAGGTACGACGAAGCGATTGCCTCGTTCCGCACCGGGCTGAGTCTCGACCCAAGCCAAGGTGTCGTGCGCTACGAGCTCGCCATAGCGCTGCTGCTCAAGGGCGACGCTGCCAGCGCACTTGCCGAAGCCGAACAGGAGCCGAACGAGGCCTATCGAATGATCGGTCTGCCAATGGTCTATCACGCGCTCGGGCGCAAGGCCGACTCAGATCGCGCGCTCGCCGCTTTGATCACCAAGTACGGAAAAGATGCTGCCTGCAACATCGGCTGGGTTTACGCCTTTCGCGGCGAGCCCGATCAGGCGTTTGCCTGGCTGGACAAGGCGGTCGCGTATCACGACAGCGGCCTCGCCGAGATTGTGGCGGAGAACCTGTTCGACAAGATCCATCGCGACCCGCGCTGGTTGCCGTTCTTGCGCAAGATCGGCAAAGCACCCGACCAACTCGCCAAGATCAAGTTTAAGGTGACGCTGCCGTCGCAGTGAATTGAACCTCGGATTTCGCGGATTCCCGCACCATTTGTTCAACCGTTGATCCAAGGCAATCCGCGCTTTGAAAAAATCGTCGCATCACTTGCGCCGAAACAGTAGCGAGAATTTTCGGACAAAATCGGACACGAAAACTGCGTAATTCTGCGCGAATCTGCAAAGTGCCGAATTTACAATCTTGCCGTTAACGCGCAGTCTGCGGCAGACTTGTGATGAAATTGCGCAACATCACGAAATCTGGAAAGTGGTTTCGAATCCCGTTAGGGTCGCCAGTGTGTTTTCATAGGTGAAAACGGGGCGGCAAAAAAATTTCTCTCGGAGTGAAGACCATTTACAAAAGGCAAGGAAGGCGAAACCGGCAGAGTCTGAATTTTTCACTAGTGCAAACAGAGTCCACTAATCGTTTTACACGGAACAAGCGCTTGACGCGTCGGGCTTCGTTATTTATAACAGCCGGGTGATGAATGTAGCGGGAGAATTGCACAACAACGCCAGCGCATCTGGTTCCCGCTATTATTTCTTTAGCCTGCTGTAGATCGCGGCTGCTCACGCCGTTCGATCGCAGCGATTCCTTCTCGCCACTCTATGTCCACGTCTCTTCTCTCACTTCGCCAACAACTCGACGACATCGACCGCCATTTGGTCGAGGCGTTGGCTGACCGTCAACAGATCATAACTGAAGTCGCTGCGCTCAAGGCCGACCCGGCGCTTCCATTAAAAGATGCCACTCGTGAACGCGATCTGCTGGCGCGAGTTTCGCAGCTCGCCGCGAAGCATGGACTCGACAGCTATTTCGTCGAGTCATTGTATCGCCGCATTTTGGATCATTCAGTTCGTTTGCAAGCGGTGGAGCAAACCGCAGACAAACCCAACTCAAGCCTTATCGTCGCTTACCAAGGTATCGAAGCTTCATATAGTCACACCGCAGCCCGAAGTCATTTCGCCGCATCCACGCGCAACGTTCAATTTCACGGATATCGGTCGTTTACAGCAGGCGTCGAAGCAGTCGCCCGCGGGGAAGCTGAGGTCGCGTTCTTACCGATCGAGAATTCGGTCACTGGTTCGATCACCGAAACATACGACCTGCTTAGAGCCGCAAATCTGCATGTCATCGGGGAAGAGATTCATAGCGTTGAGCATTGTCTGCTTGCGCTCAAAGCGGTTCCGCTCGGATTGATTCGGCGGATCGGTTCCCATGCGCAAGCGCTCGCACAATGCCGTTCCTTCCTCGAATCGATGCAAAACTGTCACATCGAAATCGAAGAGGACACCGCGACTGCGGCGGTGCGCGTGGCGGAATCGGGCGACCTTTCGCGTGCTGCGATTGCAAGTGAGGAAGCCGCTACGCACTACGGTCTGCAGGTGATCAAGCGCAACATTGCCAACCAAAAACAGAATTATACGCGCTTTGTCGCGATCGCGCGCGAACCGAAAGAATCCGACACGCGACTACCGCACAAGACTTCACTATTGCTAACGACCGCGCACGAAAAAGGTTCCTTGGCTCGGTGTCTCGACGCCTTAGCCCAACACGGAGTCAATCTAACAAAACTAGAGTCGCGGCCAAGTTTAGAACGGCCGTGGCAGTATTTGTTTTATTTGGATCACGAGGGCGGCTTGCACGAACAACATGTCGATCTTGCATTGCGAGAATTGCGGAAACATGCCGAAGCGGTACGCGTTCTCGGTACGTATCCGCGAGGCGGCGCGGAATCACAGGAGCAAAAAGAACGAATTGCTGCGCGTGTGGCAGAATCAATACCCGTGCGTGGTCTGCGAAAGATCACGCCGCCGCCGCAAACAAAGCAGAGCAAAACTTATCGTCTGGCATCGCGAGCGAACCGAGCCGAGGACACAGTGATCCAAGTAGGCAGCATCCGCATCGGCGGTGATGCACCATTTGCGGTGATTGCCGGCCCTTGCTCGGTGGAATCGCGCGAGCAAATCACCGCTTGCGCGCGTGCAATGCGCGGCGCCGGCTGTCAACTGCTGCGCGGCGGATGTTTCAAACCGCGCACCTCAGCCTACGATTTTCAGGGACTCGGTTTCGAAGGCTTGACGTTGCTGCATGAAGCTGCACGTGGGTATGGATTGTCGATTGTGACTGAGGTGCTGCATCCTGCCGACGTCGAGGCTGTCGCACGCGAAGCCGACGTGTTGCAAATCGGTGCGCGCAACATGCAAAACTTTGCGCTGCTGAAAGCCATCGGTAAAACGCGGGTACCTGTTTTAGTCAAGCGCGGATTAATGGCCTCTATCGACGAATGGCTTGCCGCCGCTGAATACGTCATGGCCGAAGGAAACTTGCGCGTCATTTTGTGTGAGCGCGGCATTCGCACGTTCGAGACCGCGACACGAAATACGCTCGACCTCTCCGCGGTCCCGGTGCTGCGCGAACGGACGCATCTGCCGGTGATTGTCGATCCAAGCCACGCCGCCGGGCGACGCGAATGGGTTGCACCCCTGGCGCGAGCGGCCCGTGCAGTGGGCGCACACGGCGTTATGATCGAAATTCATCCCGAACCGGATCGCGCTCTTTCAGATGGTCGGCAGTCGCTCGACCTCGACCAATTCAAAGTACTCGCCCAAGAGCTAACTCCCGCGGCGCCCGCCGCTAGATAAGCTCAATGTTGTTTACGACAACACCGTGCTGCGGCTTATCTCTTTTTCGTTAGGCATTTAATGTAATACAAAAACCCCGGAGCCTACAGGGCTCGAACCCTACGACGCTGTCTCGCGTCGAAGGATACCGCGCCATCGTCCGCCCCGGTCACCACAAGCTGACTGTCACGAAACACACCGTCGCCGTATGGCAAGACGAATTTCACGAATAAGACCATTGTTTTAGCTCCGGGCCAGAATTATTCGTTCACCGCCATTTGGGACGTACAGTATATCTCGATCGAGGACGGCGGATACGTGTATCACGGTTTTTATCGCTAACTTAGCTGCTGCGAATTAGTCCAACTGACCGGAACAGACCGCGTCTGCGGATGTGTCTCAGCTTCGTTGGATCACGTTTAGATAGCACTACGCGCGCGCGAGGGCTTTCGGACAAATTCGGACAGTAAAACTGCGTAATTCTGCGCGAATCTGCCAACGGCTCAATTTTGCGCGTTGTAAATAAGACGCAGGTTGCGGCAGACTTGCGACGGAATCGCGCAATAACGCGAAGTCGCTATTTCGGTTTCGAATCCCGTTAGGGTCGCTAATTCGTTTTCATAGGTGAATCCTGATCGTCGAAAGGATTTTTTTGCGAGGCCCGGTTG
>WNFA01005964.1_pt1 | contig 10208 bp, 8 predicted proteins | sample 5400481 | NCBI WGS metagenome assembly WNFA01 (sample SAMN13153340, study PRJNA577476) | soil metagenome | isolation source: 120 cm saprolite under Douglas fir tree site 2 hole 1 replicate 2 | place: USA:California | collected 2015-04-18 | reverse complement strand
AGGTGTTGATCATTTCCCAGATTCTTGCCAAGTGATGGTCGTCGTGCTCCGCAACAAAGTACAAATGATCCACGAGCCGCATGGGCTGCTTCAGACGCGGATGCAGCTTGGAGCGGGCAAAGAGGGCAGGCTGAAATTTTCCTACGCGCTCCAGCAAACGGAGTCGCGCTGTGCGGAACTCAGCCAGAGTCTCCGTCAACTCCCGGGCATTGTGGTTGGCTTCATGAGTCTTGCGATTGCTCAGGTCCGCGACGGTGAGTGTGTCTCCATCCGCCAGAAAGTCGTCCACACGCGCCAGCCATAGAGGCTCGAGATCGAGCAAATGGCCGGCGTGCTCCTGGGCTGACCATTTGTCTCCCGGTTTACCCACCAACACGTCGCGCGATACGCCGCGTAATATCTCCTCCAGCCGCGCCGGAGTGCCCCGCAGGCGGACGCAAAGGTTGGGGTACTGCTCCACCGGGAAGCTGAACTCGAATTTCCGTTCAAACCAGACTGGGATTTGGCTCATCGGGCGTTTAGATTTCGATCCCTTCGAGATGGCTTCATGTTCTGCTGAGAATTTGCTTCTTAAGTGAGCGCTTACGGTGGGCTTTGCCCCTGTCCCCGCACGAGGAAGCTTGCGCGGAAGAATCCGACCCTGAGACACCTCTAGCCTGTGGAAAAGTTTGTGGATGACCAGGACTGATCCCGCATTCCGGCAGCACCGACCGGTTGGTAGCGATATTGCTCCGCCATTCGAGCCTTGCTAAAGCTATGTTTCTAAGTTCGTTAACTCTTGTTGTCACCCCAATCGGCGGAACCACTTGCGAATCAGCACTTTCGTCACAAAATCTGAGATTTGCACATAACCCAAAGGGCTGTACCCCGCATCACCAGCGGCTTAGCTGCCCTCGCCCACCTTCAGCACCGCCAGGAACGCCTCCTGCGGAATGTCCACCCGCCCGATCCGCTTCATCCGCTTCTTGCCTGCCTTCTGTTTTTCCAGCAGCTTGCGTTTGCGAGAAATGTCGCCGCCGTAGCACTTGGCGATTACGTTCTTGCGGATCGCTGGGACCGTCTCGCGGGCAATGATCTTGGCCCCAATCGCCGCCTGAATCGCCACCTCAAACATCTGCCGCGGGATCAGCTCCTTCATCTTGGCGGCCAGCGCTCGGCCGCGCTCGTAAGCGAAGTCGCGATGGATGATAGTCGACAACGCATCCACCGGCTCGCCTGCAACCATGATGTCGAGCTTCGACATCGGCGATACCCAGTTGCCCGACAGATGATAGTCGAGCGAAGCATATCCTCGCGACACCGACTTCAGCCGGTCGTAAAAATCGAGCACGATTTCATTCAGCGGGAGTTCGTACTGCAGCATCACGCGCGACGAGCTGACGTATTCAAAGCTCTTCTGCTTCCCGCGCTTTTCCTCGACCAGCTTCAGAATGCCGCCCACATATTCTTCGTTGGTCAAAATCACGGCCAGAATTACCGGCTCTTCCACCTTCGCGATCTCGCTTACATCAGGCCACCGCGAAGGATTATCCACCTCGATCACCTCTCCGTCGGTCTTGGTGATCTGGTAGCGCACACCCGGAGCCGTCGTGATCAGGTCGAGATTGTACTCGCGCTCCAGCCGTTCCTGGATGATCTCCATGTGCAGCAGCCCCAGAAAGCCGCAGCGGAAGCCGAATCCGAGCGCCACCGAACTTTCCGGCTCGAAAAAGAATGACGAGTCGTTCAGCTTCAATTTTTCCAGGGCCTCGCGCAGTTGCGTGTGTTCGTGCGCGTCCACCGTGTACAGTCCGGCAAAAACCATCGGCTTGATTTCTTCAAACCCCGGCAAGGCCTGCAGCGAAGGCCGGTCATCATCCGTAATCGTGTCGCCGATTTTCGTATCCGCCACATTCTTGATACCCGCGATGATGAATCCAACTTCGCCCGCCACCAGTTCGTCCACCTCCACCGGTTTCGGCGTGAGCGCACCCAGAGTTTCCACCTGAAAAACGTGTCCGTTCGACCACAGCCGGATCTTCTGCCCCTTGCGCAACCGGCCCTCAAACACCCGCGCCAGTACCACCACCCCGCGATACGGATCGAACCACGAATCGAATAGCAGCGCCTGAAGATGCCGCTCCGGCGCGCCTTTCGGTGGCGGAACGCGCTTCACGATCGCCTCGAGCACATCCGGAACGCCCTGCCCGGTCTTAGCGCTGATCAGCAACGCATCCGACGCATCCAGCCCCACCGCGCTCTCGATCATCTCCTTGGTGCGCGCAACGTCGGCGCTCTGCAAGTCAATCTTGTTGATCACCGGGATAATTTCGAGGCCGTGATTGATCGCCAGGTAAGAGTTAGCCAGCGTCTGCGCTTCCACTCCCTGCGAAGCGTCCACCACCAGCAGCGCGCCTTCGCAAGCGGCCAGCGAGCGCGAGACCTCGTAGGAAAAATCCACGTGCCCCGGCGTATCGATCAGGTTGAGCTGGTAAATCTGTCCATCCTGCGCCGGGTACAGCATGCGGACGGCATGCGCCTTGATCGTAATGCCGCGCTCCCGCTCCAGGTCCATCGAATCCAGAACCTGCGCCTGCATTTCGCGCATGGCGAGCGACCCGGTCAGCTCCAGCAGGCGGTCGGCCAGCGTGGATTTCCCATGATCGATATGCGCAATAATCGCAAAATTGCGGATGCGGGCGGCTTCCATGAGGATAGGTCGATTCTAGCAGGGGGTGTGGCGTAGCGATTGTGTGGCGCAGGCGCCAGCCCGCGAACTCCCGCACGAATTGACCGCGGAATTTTACAATTCATTGACAAAGAATCACGTGATGAGGGTGTAGCATTCTCCGAGCTTCGCGGAGTGCTCCTGGCCGCATCCAGGCACGCCGAGCCGAGCCGTGGGACGCAAGGTTTTGCACAATAATCGCAGGCGCGGTTCTCACGCCTGCGACTCGACATTGGCATTCTGGATGACCACTGGAGATTTCGCCTTAGTCGTTCTCTCTAGTTACAAGAAGAAACTCGATTTTCCGGTGATCGCGTGCTGACAGGGTGCAAACGCGGAACTGGCCCTCTGAATGCACAGTAGAACTGTTTGCGCCTTTGCTATCCGCACGATGTCCGCCCATAGATGTCCGCACACAAAGGAGATTGGTGTATGAAATCAGCAACGACTATCAGGTCTTTTGCCGGGCTTTCTCGGTCGCTGGCCGCCCTGGTTCTTCTCTCCGCCCTTTCAGCGTTCTTGCCATTGGCCGGCGCGCAGACTCACACCATCCACGGCAACACACCGGGATTCATCCAGAAAGCCCAGAACCTCGGAGCAGTCGATCCAGCCAGCGTGATCCCGGTTACGGTTTGGCTAAAGCTCCATAATGAAAGCAAGTTGGACCAGCTGGTCGAAAGCCAAAAACAGAAGGGCTCCGCCAATTACCAGAAGTGGATTACGCAAGCGCAGTTCAACGCCAGCTTTAGTCCGACTGCGCAGGAAGTAAAAGCGGTGCAGAATTTTCTGTCGGCACGCGGGCTCACCACGTTGACCGTGGCTGAAAATAACTTCTACGTAAAAGTGCAAGGGACGGTGGGGGCCATTGAGAAGACGTTCAACGTGCAGATTGACAGATACAGTCTCAAAGGCGCGACCTACCGCTCCAACAAGGCCGACCCGAAGGTTAACGGCACTGCCGGCGGATTGATTGCCGCGGTTACGGGACTGGACGATTATGGCTTCTGGCCGATGATCGCGCGTGCATCGGGCCCAGACGGTAAGCTCGTGGCGCCGGTTCCGCTAAACGTATCTTCGAACGGAGCCTTCTTCGAGAGCCAGTGTTTCCGCGCTCCCGAGACCGATACCTTCGCCGGCGGAGGCAACACTGCGATTTATACCGGCAATCGCTATGGCGCCGACATCACCAACAATACGCTTGGACATCTGGCGCCATGCGGTTATCAACCCAGCGAGATGCAGACGGCGTATGGCATGACTCCGCTCTACGGTGCTGGGTGGGATGGGACCGGGCAGACGATTGTGATCACGGATGCGTTTGGCGATGACACGATTGCGGGCGATGCGGAAGTATTCTCCCAGATCTATGGGCTGCCGGACCTGACTCCGTCGAATTTTCGGGTCCTGCGCGCGCCCGGCGCCGTCCACAACCCAGGCGTCCCTCATTTCGGAGGCAGCGCGGGCTGGAGAGATGAGATCACACTTGATGTGGAATGGGTCCACGCCATGGCCCCCGGAGCGAATATTGTGCTGGTCATCGGACCAAACAACACGAATGACCTTGACGAGGCCATCAACTACGCGGTCGTGCATCATTTGGGCAACACGATTTCCAATAGCTGGTCTAGCATCGAAGGTTTCGGAAATCCCGCTCAGCACATCCGCGACAACCGCATCCTCCAATCGGCGGCAGTCCAGGGTATCGACGTAAACTTCTCCTCCGGCGACTCGGGGGACTTTGCCGCCGCGGTGGGATTCAAGACGGTGGGGTTCCCGGGAAGTTCGCCATTCGCAACTTCGATTGGCGGCACCAGCCTGGCGCTCAATCCGGATAACACGATCGCCTTCCAGACCGGCTGGGGAAACAACCTGACCCGAATTGTGGATACGATCGCGTTAGGCAGCCCGCCGGCTGTCCCACCGATAAATTTTGGCTTCCAGTTTGGCGCCGGCGGTGGCGCCAGCCTCACCTTTGCCAGACCATCATTCCAGAGCGGACTTGCAGTGCCGGGAAACACGCGTCTGGTTCCAGATATTTCCATGCTGGCCGACCCATTTACCGGGGTGGAGATTATCGAAACCTTCAACGGACAACTTAGCGTCGCGGTGTTCGGTGGAACCAGTCTCGCCTGCCCGATGTTCTCGGCCATCATGGGGATCGCTTCCCAAAAAGCCGGGCACGGACTGGGACAGGCGGCACAACTGGTTTACACCCTGCCCTCGGGCGCGGTGTCGGACATTCTTGCCGTCAGCTCGCCGAACAACGTGACTGGCGTCATCAACGGCACAACCATAGAAACCGCGGACGATCTCGCCGCTCCTCTCGATGGAACGACGAGCTATTACAGCGCGCTGTATAACAGTCCGTTTTCAACCCGCTGGTTCGTGATCACGTTTGGCACCGATAGTTCGCTGACCACGGGCCCCGGCTGGGACAACGTGACCGGCGTCGGGACGCCAGACGGCTTGAACTTTGTTACTGCGCTCGCGCCCTAGCGTCCGACGCGAGATTTAGTTTGTTGGAAACTTAGCGCAGACACCGGCTGAAGGCCGGGCCTGCGCTTTTTCTTTTGATTTGCGCAGCGAACACGCCGCAAGAAAAAGAAAAAGGAAAAAGAAAAAGGGACCCGATTCGGGGTCCCCTCTCTTTGCCTTCGGTTGTTCTCTAGGACGAAGGGGGCTCGATGCTCGCAACGTGGATGGTGTTGCTCGCTGCATCCAGCGTTCCGGTCACTTTGACTTTCTTTCCGATGAACTCCTTGGCTTGGTCGGCATTGTCCAGTTTGTACGTGGTGCCTGCGTCATCCTTCAACACCAAGTCGCCTTTGGATTTGTCAATCTTCCCCATAAACGTCTGGGCCTGCTGACTCTGGTTGGATTGCTCGCTCATCGAGGGTTGGGACTGCGAGGTTTGGGGCTGCGCTGGTTGCGACTGCGCTGCCGGATCCTGCGACCCGGGCTGCTGTCCCGCCTGCCCATAGAGTGGAATACCGGCCAGGCTGACGAGGAGAGCCACCAGCCCCAACAGCCTGAGGAGAGTGAGTGATTTCATAACGTCCTTACCTCCAACAGTGGATTTGTTTTTTCAGAATTGGAGCCGCAAACATCGGGCCAAACTCAGGTGTGCGAAAACGAGCGCGAAAACGACTGCGAAAACAAGAAGTTAGTCGGCTCGGAAGCACGTGATGTGTGAAGTCCCGGCGGAGGGACCGAGTAACTTTTGCCCGCTTAGCATAACGTGACGCAGTGGTCGCACGACGATCTTGACTTACCCAATATTAGTCTTATACAGCGTTTACTGTACTTCGAAGGCTCGGCGCACGAAGACGAACGAAGTACGGCAGATATCCCTTACATTACAGTGCGTACCCGATGGTCTCATCCGTCCGGCCCTCGTAACGTGACAGAACTTCCCGCAGAACCTCCCGCCAGTTGTGTCGGCGGGCGAAAGGAACGGTCATGTCGAAGAGCAAGAACGCCCGAGGGAGGACGAATATGGCAGACACGATGATGACCTGTGCATTGTGCGACGAGTCTTTCGATTCCGAGTACGAACTAAGAAATCACCAGCAAATCGCCCACGCGGCTGAAATCGATAATCGCAGACGCTCTCGCATGAATGAACCCGACGAGGACGAGCAAGAAACTGCCGCATAACAAGAGCTATCTCATAAATGATAAAAATCGAGACTCGTGTAGAGACAGGGCTTGCCCCGTCTCAGCTCGCTGAACAACTCTGGTTTTTTGGAGGGTTGGGAAGGGCACGGCTTTTAGCGATGCCAAAATCGGCGAAGTCAAAATGCCCCTTTAGTGAGCGAAAATGGCGAGGAGGATGTCCACCTGGCCCACCTAGAATGTCATCCTGGGCGGAGTAGCCGCTTCGCGCAGCGAAGCAGCCAGAACCTGCAGGAGGTCGAGTGGGGCGATCTGGGCCAACTCTCCTTAAATTCAGGCTGATTTCGGTGTCGGTGAGCAAGCCCGGCACAATGTCGCGACCATCCCGACCGGCAAAACCCGGGACGCGGCCGTCTTTGCTGGATTTGTGTTCGCCACTTGCGGCGAAGCGGCGAAGGCCCAGGCCATCGCCTTAGAGCTCGGCAAGAACTATCCAGCTATCTCATAATGAACCGAAGCAGTAAACGGCCGGGGCCTCAGGGGCTAAAGCCCGCGTCTCTATTGGCTCCGAGCGGCACGGCTGAAGCCGTGCCCTTCCCAAAGCTTTGTGAGATAGCTTTCAGTTAGTTAGTAACTTCGGAGTCGAGAGGGGTTTAACTGAGGGCTGAGAGCTAGAAAACAAATGCGGCCTGGGCCAGCCACCCGGGCCGCATTGTTATCGCGAACGTTCTGCCTGCCGTCTTTCGCCGTGGCGAAAGATCATCGCGCAAGCGCACTCCTTAAAGAGTGCCATGCATTCGACGCTCACCTGAGGCTCGCGCCTCAGGGTTACGATTCAGCGCTTCTATCCTCCTTGGAAGGGGGATTTCTGAGGAGGCCGTCTAGCCCGGGTGCCGGCGCACTGGACATGCACCGAATCCCCCCGGTGATTCACTCTCGAGAAAATCACCGGCAACACTGAATCCTTGTCGGAACAGATTCAGAACATCACGCTTTTGACTGCGAGCACTTTGCGGCAGCGGGAAAATTAACGCAACCGCAAAGTGCGGCTGCACTGTGTAAAAACTGTGGAGCGGAGAAACTTCCTGTGGATAAGGATAGGAAAAGTGTATTTTTATTCGCTGCGACGAGCCGGGGTGTCCTCGGTGGCGAATTCTCCCGCAGGACTGCCGTACAATACCTGCGATGATTGCGCATCTTCGAGGAACGCTGCTAGCGAAACGTCCGAACCAGGCGATCGTGGAAACCCATGGGGTTGGCTATGACGTTGCGATCAGCGTGCCGACGTTTACCGAGATGCCGGCGGCGGGCGTTGAAGTGGCGCTCCATATCCACACGCATGTGCGCGAGGATGCGCTGAGCTTGTACGGATTCTTGCGTCTTGCCGAGAAGCAACTTTTCGAAAAGCTGTTGACGGTCAGCGGGATTGGTCCGAAGCTCGCGATCACGATTCTGAGCGGCATGCCGGTGGACGAGATGGTGGGAGCAATTCGCGGCGGCGACCTGGCGCGGCTCACGCGCATTCCAGGAATCGGCAAGAAGACGGCGGAGCGCATGGTGCTGGAATTGCGCGACAAACTGCCGGCGCCGGCGGGAGCGTCCGACACTTCGATGAGCGCTGCGCTGGCCAGCCCGGTGGAGGAAGACGTTATTTCCGCGCTGGTGAATCTGGGCTACCAGCGCGCGGCGGCGGATAAGGCGCTGTTGGCGGTGCGGGGCGGCAAGAGTCCTCAGAGTTTTGACGTGCTGTTTCGCGAGGCGCTGAGAGCGCTGTCGAAGTGATTGCAGGCCAGGTTTAGTGTCACGTTATGCCCGTGATGACATGTGTTATACTTATGTCGTATTCTGGAAGGTATGACAATGGATACGGAAGCGCGACTGCGGGTCAATGAAAACGGCCGAGTGGTGATCCCGGCTTCCTTTCGCAAGGCGCTGGGGATCAATGCCGGCGATGAGGTCGTGCTACGGCTCGAAGATGACGAATTGCGGATCACCACGCTGAAACGCCGCGTTGAGCGGGCTCAGCGACACATCCGACGGTATATAAAACCCGGAAGATCGCTGTCCGACGAACTGATCGCCGAACGCCGCGAGGCAGCCGAACGTGAGTAGGGTGGTGCTGGACGCTTCCGCTGTGCTGGCGTTGCTCAACAATGAATCAGGCGCGGACGAGCTGACTCCGGAATTGTTGAGCGACGCCACATGTAGCACGGTCAATCTTGCCGAGGTGCAAGCCAAACTCGTAAGTGCGGGTGCCGCACCGGATGAAGCATGGGAAGACACTCTCAGCCCGATACGAGAGGCCGCGCCCTTCACGGATGCGCATGCGAGGATTGCAGGCAGTCTGGTTGCCAAAACCCGCGCCCTCGGCCTGTCATTGGGAGACCGGGCCTGTCTAGCTCTTGGACTTGCGCTGAAGGCCCCCGTGTATACGGCCGACAAATCGTGGAAGAAATTGAAACTCGGCGTCAGGATTTATGTGATCCGGTAGGTAGGGAAGAAGTCGTATGATTGCCTGGACGGGCGAGCGCCCGTCGCTCCATTGGTATTGGGTCGCGGTGCTAGTTGCCGACGAAGCGCAGATACAGGTCGCGGTCGTGGCGGCAGGTTTCAGCCATGTGCTTCACCTTTTGCCAGGCCTCCAATTGGGTGTCGTCGTGCGCGCGATCTTTGGCGCGATCCCATTCCTGGAGGAATGCCTCCATCTGCAGATGATTGAACACGGTTTTGCCGAACGGATCGATGCCGCTGAGCAGCAGGAAATCGGCATGGCTGGCGGCGGGAACCACTCCGTGCAGGACAACCCACTCGCTGCGTTCGCCGAGATCGTCTTCCAGTTTCACCACCAGGGACATCGCCAGCCTCACTGTGTGATGCAATGGTACTGGCCGCAATGTAACAGCCCCAGAGGGCGTTTGTCCAAGCCGAGCCGGGTATCGAAAGTAACGGCGGATTGATGACTGGGGCAGATTAAGGGTCCGCGGACAAGGCGGCGCTGCCGAGCTTCGCTCGGCTGGACGGCCGAGGGCGGCCGTCTCTCCACCAGCCACTTCTCACGCTTGGCCCACGTGGGTGCCGTGCTGGAAGTGATATTGGAGAATCTTCGCGGCCAACGCGGGGGGCATCCCCTGGCCTTGCGCTTCGATAGCGCGGACCACCTCTCCGCGGCAGATGACCTCGGTGGCCGCGAGCCCGGCAATTTCCGCTGGCAACACCAGGCTAATTTCCAGTTGCGAGTTCTCATGGAGCAATTCCTGCGCCTGGAACAGCAATCCGGAGCGGCTGATGTTCTCGGTGGTGCCCGGTCGCCAACTATTTTCTCCGAGCGGGCGGTAGCGCAACGGGAGCTGGAGATTGAAACGGCGAGCTCGGAATGGTGGAACTTTCTTTTCAGCAAGAAGGCTTGAGGCAGTGCGGGATGACATCGTGACCTCCAGGGGGATGGGCTCGGAATCCAGCACCTCCCGGACGCGGTCTTTCAGAGCGGGAAGGCTGAATGGTTTTTGGAGCAAGTTGATGCCGGCATCGAGCGTGCCATCGTGACCAATGGCATTTTCGGTGTAACCCGACATGTAAAGCACCCGGACGTCTGGGAGCAGCTTGGCGATGTTCGTGGCCAATTCCCGGCCATTCATCCCAGGCATAATGACATCGGTGAGCAGGAGATCGATGGCGCCGTGGTAGCCGTCCACGATTTGCAGAGCAGCGGCGCCGTCTTCGGCTTCGAGGATCTTGTAGCCCTGCGTTTCCAGATACTGGCGGGTGAGACGGCGGAGATTGGTTTCATCTTCCACGAGGAGGATGGTCTCCTGCCCATGATCGGCGCGAGGAAGGCCGAGAGAGTCCTGCGCGGCGGCGGCATCTTCCCGGCCATCGACGCGCGGGA
>WNFA01013676.1_pt1 | contig 10209 bp, 10 predicted proteins | sample 5400481 | NCBI WGS metagenome assembly WNFA01 (sample SAMN13153340, study PRJNA577476) | soil metagenome | isolation source: 120 cm saprolite under Douglas fir tree site 2 hole 1 replicate 2 | place: USA:California | collected 2015-04-18 | reverse complement strand
GCGCCTGCTCTGGCGTAGGAATTCCCGCCCACATAGGAAAGAATGCCGTCACGTATTCATACGTCGAACGCTTCCCGTTCTCAAAGTCATAGTCGAAGTACAAACCGTTCTCGCTGTCCCAAAGATATTTCTGGATTCTTTCCTTGCGCTCTTCCGCTTTCTTTCCCCAGTCTTTCGCATCCGTCTTGCGCCCAAGCATCTCGCTCATCTGCTCCAAATCTTGTTCCGTCTTGTACAGCAAACTGTTCAAGCACACCGGCGCGTAATGGTGCGTTCTCACTCCATGCGGTCCAAATCGAAACGAGACGTCGTATCCCGACTCCCGCATCGCGCGATCACCCTTGTAGTAGTCCGCGCTGAGCGACGCCACGCCCGCGGAGTCGCATGCCGCCTGTCCCATAGCCTTGGTCGAGTCGCAAACTTGCAGCGCGAACAGCGGCCCCACATGCGGCTGATCCGCCTTTTGCGGAACCACGTAGTCTCGCCATTCGTCCTGCTGTTGCCCCAGAAAAAATCCCGCCACTTGCCGGTAGTGCCCCGTCTCATCTTTCACGCTCTCGGGCGCCGGCCCATTTCCAAAATCGTAGTAGCGCGACAATCCGGTCGTGCCCGCCAAGTGCGGCTCGCGTGTCCACAGCGCGTAATCTCTCGCCGCATACCCATACGCTCGCTCCAACCACGCGCGGTCTTCCTTCCCAGCCGACTTCTGCGCCTCATACACTGCCAAAATCATCGACGTAAGAAAGGGCGGTTGCGAGCGCGTCAGGTAATAGGTGCGATTCGCATTCAACACCGCCCCGTAATGCTCGATCTCGAAGAAAAAATTCTCCACCATCCCGCGGGCCAGTTCGATTCTCTGGTCCTCCACCAATCCGCGAACGATGAAGTAGCTATCCCAGCCGTACATCTCGTTGAATCTTCCGCCAGGCACCACGTATTTGTTGTTGAGATACAGCAGGCCTGGCGGTTCAAGATTGCTGGTGTCTACCTCGCCCAGTCTGTGAATCACTTTCGGCAGATGCTTCACCTGCACGTTGCAGCGTTTTTGCATCTCCTGCACGTCCGCCGGCGCGTCAAAATCCGCCGGAAGGTACAGCACCGAGGATGCCGCCAATTTCGGATCAACAATCACTTTGCAATCGGTCAGCGAGCGCGTCAATGTGTCCCATCCTGCAGCTATATAGCTGCGAATTTGTCGCAGTCCGGCTTCCTTAGCTGCTGCCTGCTGCGCCCAACTTGCCGGCGCAAAAATGGCGCAGAAAACTATCGCGGTGCAGGCGCTTTTTCGACAATTGAATGAGGCGTGGCGGATCCTCGACGAGGCCCTCGAGCTTGGCATTTTCATAGTGCCAAGAGCATATTCCTTTGCCTGGCCTCCGGCAATATCTCTTTTAACAAGAGCATGATACGGGCATCAACCTAATACTGAGGCGCGTTGCGCGAGGCTTTGAAGTTTTGGATGATGGTCGCCCGCAAGTGGTCGAACTCCCGCAAATTCCGTATACTGATTCCCGCCATTTCAACGGCGCCCGGGTGGCGGAATGGCAGACGCTGAGGACTTAAAATCCTCCGGGGATTTTTCCTCATGGGGGTTCGACTCCCCCCCCGGGCACCATTTTTTCTAACTGGAAATGAATCAGCTAATGCGGCGCGGTTTGGCGACGGCGACAAGTCCCTCCGCGAGTTGCTCGGCCTACATCGTTGGCCCAAAACGCTGCCCCCGCGCGGAGCGCCGTCGTCCGAACTAATTGGTAAGGCTGTCCTCACCAGTCACAAACTCGCCTGGATTTGAAAGATCCGGCGAAAGTCGACACACGACGGACTTCGAGCCTCAGGGATCGCACGGAGGGGTTACGTATACTGTATCGTGTGCAGATCAGAAAGACATGTACACAGGGAGGCCTGCCGTGTTCGTCGATATCGGAGATTTGTTGCTGTACTTGGGGGCTACATTTCTCATTTCTGGTGGCGGTGCGTTTTTCGGCGCGTACTTGAAGGAAAAAGCGAAGCGCGTTGCTCCAATCCCTGTCCCACAAGCCTCTATGTACCTGCCGTGGCCTCACTCATGCGTTTCTGACGTTTCTTACATTTGTTGCGATACGGGAAATCAATAACTTGCGTGTTTATAATGGAGCGAGGGGTTCAACTCCCACCCCTGGCACTATCGATTCTCAAGTTATTGTTAATGAATCGCATCCAGCGCACCGTCAACCTCCATGCTCTCAAGGCCGATTCCGGTGCATTATTTCTATTGGTCATCATCTCGGCATGCTCGTCGTGCCTGAGCTTGGCGGCCGAAACTTTCGGACAACAATCGACAACTGCTTCTAGGTCTTATCTCGGTTTCGATCTCAATACTTACCCCGGTGACGCGGCGCTCCCCATCTTACGCAAGACATTTTCTTTCGGCGGCTACTGGCTCAGCCCTCCGCCAGAGGCCAAGCAGAACACGTGGGTGGGCAAACGGCGCCTTATGCTCGCTCAGAAATTTGGTTTTCTTATCCTCTATAACGGACCGCGGAGTAGGGAACTAAAATCGCCGGCGCAATCCGGCAAAAAGGGAACTGCGGACGCGGCGAACGCCGTTGCGGCGGCAAAAAAAGAAGGCTTTCCTTTACACGCGATTATTTTTCTGGACGTCGAGGAAGGCGGGCGTTTGCCGGCTAACTATCACACCTACCTGCGGGCCTGGGTCGATGAACTGGCGCGCGCCGGTTATCGCGCCGGCGTCTATTGCTCTGGCATGCCCGTGAATGAAGGCCAGGGTGTGATCATCACTACGGCCGACGACATTCGGAGCAATCTAGGCCAGCGCGATCTCGCCTATTTTGTCTACAACGACGCTTGCCCGCCTTCGCCCGGCTGTATCATCCCGAAGAACTCTCCACCGCCTTCCGCAAGCGGCATCTCGTTCGCTATGGTCTGGCAGTTCGCGCAATCACCGCGCCGCAAGGAATTCACCGCGCATTGCGCGGCCACCTACAATCACGACGGCAACTGTTACGCTCCCGGCGACGCCGCGCACGCGTGGTTTCTCGATCTAAACTCCGCCACAACTCCCGATCCTTCAAACGGTCGCGACGGAGTACCGTAGCGCAGCGTCTTGGCGCGCGCCGGAAGCAAATTAGGAGAGAGCAATCGCGCCTTCCCGTTGGGTCGTTTAAATTTGCCCGAATCCGCCGTCTACCGGAATTTCCGCACCAGTAATGTAGGACGCATCCGATGACGCAAGAAACGCCACTGCGCCCGCGATTTCATCTGGTTGACCGATGCGCTTCATCGGGACTCGGTCGATGATGCCCTTCGCGAATTCCTCCATCGCTTCCTTCGACAGTCCGGTGCGCGCAAATCCTTCCGGCGTGTTGATCGGTCCTGGGCTCACCGCGTTTACGCGGATGCCGCGCCCGACCAACTCTAGAAACGGTAGCGCCTTCTGAATGGTGAAATACGCGCCTTTGGTGTTGATATCAAAGAGCTCGTCATACAGCCCTTCTGTAGTCACGTCAAAGGGAACAAATTTGTAGATTCCCGCGTTCACGAACAGGATGTCGATTTTTCCAAACTTCTTCGAGACCGCCGCGTACAACTTGTCCAGGTCGGCAGCCTTGGCGACGTCGGATTGCACCGCGAGAATGCCATTGCCAATCGCCTTCACCGCTTCATCGAGTGTCTTCGCGTTGCGTCCGGAAATGGCCACCCGTGCGCCTTCTTCCTGCAGCCGCTTCGCCGCCGCTAACCCAATGCCGCTGTTTCCTCCGGTCACTACCGCCACTTTTCCTTCTAATCTCTTCATGGTTTCTCCAGTCCTGCGACCCACTTCTAATTGGCTTCAGCCAATTTCGATAGTTAGATGAACGTCTAAGTATTCCGTTGCATAAGACTATAAGGGGCCGGTATTGTGGCGTTATTTGGTACCGCCGGGCCAGCAGACTCGGCTAAACTGTAATCGAGCTATGGAACGCGCCCGTATCGAGAAGATTTCCAAGGCTTTGGCCGATGCTACTCGGCTCAAGATTTTTGAGGCTATATCCTCTAATAAGGAGATGGTTTGCGGCGAACTCGTCGCCCTCCGCGGTGTCACCCCCGCAACCGTCTCCCACCACCTGAAAATCCTAGCCGATGCCGGGTTGATCGAATGCCGCCGTCAAGGGCAATTCGTTCATAATCGCGCGATTCCTCAGACCATCGCGGAGTACTCGCGAGCCCTGGCGCGCCTGGCAGCCGGGAAAAAACGCTGAGCCCACAGCTAAATCCGATCTACTGCAAGCATGCCGCATTCGGCAACGCCCGCGCCAACACTTGCGCCGAGGAACATCTTTTGTGCGAAACTAGAACAAACCGAAACCTAGGGCAGAAAACGTATTTTGGAGGCGAAACCATGTCTGACACTGCGCACGTTCTCGAAGCAAGCCGCTTGATCGAAGGTAAAGGCTTTTTTGAGCGCTTGCTCGATTTTTCGTTTCAGTACTTCATCATGCAAAAGTACGCCAAGCTTCTGTACGGCATCCACCTGCTGTTAGGACTCATCGTGGGCACTTGGTACGTGTTCAACGGCTTTCAGGCTTCCACGTCGCAGGGCCTTCTGAGCCTCTTGCTCGCCGTCGTGGCCTATTTCTTGTGGATTCTGTACGTGCGAGTTGCTCTCGAGGTCCTCGTCGCCGTGTTCCGCACGGCAGACAACATTGCGCGCGCCAGCGGAGCCGGCCGGGAGTCCTAACCGCCACGGTCTGCATAGCGGCTTACGATCTCACCGTTGGGCATTGGTTTTCGCCCGATTCGGGGGGTATCCTTTTCCCGGGCCCGGCAATCCAAGCTATACGCATCGGCACACCCGTGTGTGCCGAAATCAGGCCGCCAGAGAGCGCATGCTTTCTGTTAGAGGAGAAAGTTTATGAGTCCCAGAAATCATCGCACCAATCCGAAGAGCCAACAGCAACTCGAAGCGGGCTCCGACCGCGCCAGTCCCATCCTGCACCAGAAAGCCCGCGAAATTCAGCCGTACGGAAAATTGACGCCCATGCCTATCGCCCTGGATGAAAACGTGCGCGCGGAAAGCGTCGGCAACCTAAACCAAATCCTTGCGGACACCATGACGCTGCGCGACATGTACAAGAAACATCATTGGCAAGTCGCGGGTCACACCTTTTATCAACTCCACCTGCTTTTCGATAAGCATCACGGCGAGCAGGATGAGTTGGTGGACAACATCGCCGAGCGCATCCAGCTTCTAGGCGGAATCAGCCTGGCTATGGCCGCGGACGTTGCCGAAACGACCATGATTCCCCGGCCGCCGCGCGGCCGGGAGGAAGCGCCGGTGCAGATTTCGCGCTTGCTCGAGGCCCACGAGCTCATCCTCAAAGAAGCGCGCACTATGGCCAAGCAAGCGGTGGACGCCGGCGACGATGGCACCAATGATTTGCTGGTCAGCGACGTGATCCGCACCAACGAATTGCAAGCCTGGTTCGTGGCCGAGCACGTGGTGGACGTTCCGCTGGTGCGTGCGGCTAACGCTTAGTTTGCGGACTTCGCGCTTAGCGTCTTGGTCCCCAGGACTTCCAGAAACTTGGCCAACCATGCATGCAGTGCGGGCCACGCTGGCGCGGTGACCAGGTTGCCGTCGACAATGGCTTGGTCCATAGCTATGTCCGCGTAAGTGCCCCCGGCGCCGGTAACATCGGGCGCTGAAGCGGGATAGGCGCTGCACTTCCTTCCTTTCAACACGTTGGCGGCGGCCAAAAGTTGCGCCGCGTGGCAAATCGCCGCGATCGGCTTCTTGGTCTGGTCAAAGTGGCGCACGATTTCGAGCACGCGCGGATTCAGCCGGATGTATTCGACGGCGCGGCCGCCCGGAATCATCAGCGCGTCGTAATCTTCTGCCTTGATTTGATCGAACGTGGCATTGAGGGCGAAATTGTGCCCGCGTTTTTCGGTGTAGGTTTGGTCGCCTTCAAAATCGTGAATACAGGTGGCCACGAAATCACCAGATTTCTTTCCAGGGCAGACCGCGTGAACGGTGTGTCCGACCATCAGCAGCGCCTGAAACGGAACCATCACTTCATAATCTTCCACGTAATCGCCGATCAACATCAGGATTTTCTTAGACATCGTTCGCCTCCCGGAACATCATACAGTTAGTTGCCGCAAACCGGCCGCGCGTTGACAAAGACCGTCGCGGCGGGCAAAATTAATTTGCCTCGCAGTGCTGGCTGGCTCGCTTCGAGCTAGCTCAACACACCGCAAAAGTGCCCGAATGGCGGAACTGGCAGACGCGCTAGATTCAGGTTCTAGTTCTCGCAAGGGAGTGGAGGTTCGAGTCCTCTTTCGGGCACCAATTTTTTGTCACCCCTGTCACCTTGTCACTCCTTAGCTGCTGATAGCACATTTTCCGCGTGCAATGCGCCTTCGGGCGTGTCCTCGTGCTTGAAATAGACGTAGATGTCGCCGCTGCCGCCGAGGCGTGCGATTCTCTGTTCCAGTGCTTTGCGTTCCTTCGCCGAATACTCTTGTTTGCGCAAGCGTAGATACGCGAAATCGGCAGTCTGCACGTCCGGCGTTTCCAGCTTCTCGCTTTCCGCGTTGCAAAGGGCGGCATTGGCCGTACGCAGCACGGCGTAGACTTCTTCGCTGAACCAGGTTTCGTGACGAAACTCAAATGCCACTCGCAACGATCGCGGAAGGGTGCCCAGAAAATCTTGCAGAAGCGCGACATCGCATTTCAAAAATGGCGGCAATTGGAACAGCACCGGGCCTAGTTTTTTTTCCTCGTCCAGCGGCTGGAGTGAGCGGACAAAATCGGAAGTGAAGTCGGCAACGTCGCGCAGACGGGCCACATGTGTGATTTTCTGGTGCGCCTTGATGGCGAATTGAAATCCCGCTGGCGTGGCTTCAATCCAGCCGCGCAGCAACTTTTCCGTTGGAAAGCGGCGGAACGTGTAATTCACTTCGACCGTGTTCAGGCGCGTTGCATAATGATTCAGGAATTTGGCGGAGGGCAGCTTGGCCGGATAAAAGCCGGGCTTCCAGCTTGGGTAGGCCCATCCTGATGTGCCTGCGAAGATCATGGTTCAAGTCTGAAGGTTACATTCAGTCGTGAAAGCGGCGACAAGTCCGCCGCACTCCAAAAGTTCTCGCCAAGGTGGGGCGCAACGTGCTGGGCCCCTACGGGCTACTTTGCGAGCAGCGTTTTCCAGCGGGCCCAGGCTTCGGTGCGGGCTTTGCGGTTGGCTTCGCTGGCGTCGGGGGCTTCGCCGGCGCGCATGAAGCCGTGGCCCGCGCCTTCGTAGGTTACTGGCTCAAAGGTTTTGCCCGCGGCTTTCATGTTTTGAATTGCTTCGGGAAGCGTGGCGTCGATGCGGGCATCGTCTCCAGCGTAGAAGCCGTAGACGGGAGCCTTGATGCGCGCCATCGCGTCCTTGTCGGGTGGCGGCCCGTAGAAAACAAACGCAGCGGCAAGATCGGGGCGATTGGTGGCGAAGCGGAACGATTGCCCGCCGCCCCAACAATATCCGGTGACAAACAATTTGCCGTTGCTGGCCGGCAATTTCTTGGCGTAATCGGCGACGGCGTTGAGGTCCGCAGTGACCTGATCGGGGCTGAGATGGCTCACGGCTTCAGTGGCTTTGCCTTGCGGAAAATCGGAGCTGCGCCCGCCGTTTGGCCCCATGCCGGAAAGCAGGTCGGGCGCCACGGCAATGTAACCCGCTTCGGCGACCTGGTCGGCAAGATCCTGCACCCAATCGGTCATGCCAAAAATTTCGTGGATGATGAGGACGACTGCCGTCTTGTTTTTCGACTCGGGATAAACGACGAAGGTTTCGACCGCGCGGCCATCGTGTTTGACGGTGACCCATTCGCGATGCCGAGGCGACTTTTCCAGTTTGGCCTTGGCCCAGTCCTGCGCCGAAACAGCCTGCGCGGTGAGTAAGAGAAGAACTAATGCGATGTATTTCATGGTGGTTCTGCCCCTAAATGGCAAAGCTGGAATTTATCACAGAGAGCGTGAGCCGTGCGCTAAGTGTAAAAAAGAGTCTGATCTCACTGGATTTGAACTCGGGATGCGCAGGCGGGGGAATGCTGGCATACCCCCCGTGTTTTGCAAAAAGAGTCCGTAAGCGCTTGAAAACAAAGGAAGGGGAGCGCCAAAAGAGAGCCAAGAGCGAAAAAGAGGCTGCAAGTACCTGAAAATACAAACCTTCGCGTCAAAGCCAGTCAGTAGCCAACGACGAGAGATAGAGTGCGGGCATCGTGAGTCGAACTTGGCGACTTGGCAGAACATGGGAGATGCTAGCGCTGGGTATACGGATTAGTAAAGGATTTTACATCGAAAGGCCGAATTTCGCGGTTGAGCGGCGATAAAGAGGGGTTGAACGTTTCGCGAGGGCCGCTTGCGACGAAGACGAAAAGGATGGACGAGGTAACGCATGGCCTGTGAGATAACTTCTACTCGATGACTGACGCTGAGGGTCAGCGGGGTTCGCGCGGTTGGTGGCTCATCATCTTGCGATGGGCGGCGGCACTGATTGTTCTGGGTCTGCTGCTGCATCTTCTTCCAGTGCAGCCGCTACGGGCCGCGATTGCACGAATCCCGGCGTCCAGATTTCTTGCCGTGCTGCTGGGATATTTGCTGGCGCATTGCGTCGGGGTAGCGAAATGGCGGATGGTGGTCAACGCCGCCGGGGCACAGTTGAATTTCGCTACCAGCGCGCAGTGTTATTTTGGCGGGCTTTTTGGCACGCTGTTTCTGCCTTCGATTGTTGGCGGGGACGTGGTTCGGCTGGCAGTGGGAATCCAGCGCAGCCCGCGACCCGCAGCGGTCTTGACCGGCAATGTGGTCGACCGTTTCCTGGATGTGGTCGCGCAGGCCGGGTTGGTGCTGTTGGGCGTGTTGCTGGTTCCCGAGTTGGACCTGGTGCCCGATGAATGGGAAGACAGGCTGGAAATTGCCTTTCTCGCATTTGGAGCCGGAGTGATTTTATTACTCATCGTAGTTTTTCGGTTGCGCAAGAGGGTTTTTGCCGGCCGGTCAATGCGCTTCCGGAGGCGCTTGGCGAGGTTGCGACACGCGTTGCGGGCCGTGTCCAAGCGCCCGCGAGTTTTGGTATTCGGTTGGCTGCTGGGCACCTGCATCCAGGCAGCGTTTCTGATGCTGACGGCACGACTGGCCGTATATTGCGGGCTGACGCTGCCGTTGCGCGCGTGGTTATTCGCGTGGCCACTGGCTAAGCTGGCCGCGCTGCTGCCGCTAACCCAGGGCGGGATCGGCGTGCGGGAAGCGGCGTTGGTGGCGCTGATGGCTCCTTTTGGCGCGCCCGGACCTCTGGTGCTGGCCGCCGGGTTAGTGTGGGAAGGCGTGGTGATCGCGGGCGGGCTAATCGCCGGAGTAGTAGCGTTCACGCTCGGAAAGCGGGCGGACCGCATCGCTATGCGGTAACAGGTACGCGCCTTTCCAAACCAGGACTATTGACGCGCGCAATTTCCGAGTTCAAGCTAAAAATCCCTTCCTGTAAGTCTGTTGTTACGAGAGCTGTCCTCTCCAGTCTCATTCGGTTTGCGTACAAACGCAGCAATCGCGTTTCGATAATGGGACGGTGCGCGCTGCATTCGTACGCTCAGAACCCAGTAAATGCTTCGGGACCGATGGCGTCCAGGGTTGCGCGACGCCCGTGAATTTGAAACACGGAGGGTTCCAGTATGACTCAAAGACGACTGCGCCTGCTGTTGGCGGAGGGAAGTCCCGGCGAGGCTGCGGCTGCGCTGCATGCGCTCTATGCCGGGAACGATCCAGGGCTGGATCTGACGGTGGTATCCACAGTGGCTACCTTGCTGGCAACCATCAAGGTGGTGGACCCCGAGGTGATTTTGCTGGACTTGTCATTAAACCTGCGCGAGCCGATGGATGCGGTGCACCTTGTGCACCGGACAGCCCCGGGAGTGCCTTTGGTGGTACTTGCGGATCCGGCGCAGAAAAAGCAGGCCATCCACAGCCTGACCGAAGGAGCGATCGACTTTGTCTTAAAAGGACAGATCGACGAGCCCACGTTGGAACGGGTGTTGCGTGCGGCACTGGAGCGCAACACTCTGGCAGGACTGACCGATCTGCTGCGAGACCAAGTGACTGGGCTGTACAGCCGCGACGGTTTTTTGACGATTGGCCGACGGCACCAGGAGGAAGCGGTGCGTTCGGGAAGCTCGATGGTGCTGATCTGCGTG
>WNFA01005962.1_pt1 | contig 10209 bp, 8 predicted proteins | sample 5400481 | NCBI WGS metagenome assembly WNFA01 (sample SAMN13153340, study PRJNA577476) | soil metagenome | isolation source: 120 cm saprolite under Douglas fir tree site 2 hole 1 replicate 2 | place: USA:California | collected 2015-04-18 | reverse complement strand
CGGCTGACAGGCCGCGCAGCGGTTCCCCCGGCTGCGGCGGTCGGCGACACGCCGCCGCGCTGCACATGGCGGCGAGGGCGATCCAGCCGCGCGTCATGGCACGCGCCCCACGCCGGCGTCCATCCGGCCGACGCGCTCGATGGTGTACGCGACGAAGCCCGTCGGCCGGCCGCCGAACGAGGCGCGGATCACGTCGCCGGGTTTCAACTCCGCCAGCTTGATCGGCGCGCCCTGCCCGCCGTCCCGGTTGGTGATGGGCACGCTCGCGGGAACCTGTAGCCGCACGACGCGGAGGGCGTAGCCGACGCCGGTCGTGACATCGAGGGTGCGCCCGCGCACGTCGACCGCGCGAATCGCGCCGCGCACGCTGTCGTGCGGCGCGGTGGGTCGCGCGGTTGGGGGTGAGGTGGGCTGCTGCGCGGCGAGCGCAAGAGGAGCGATGAGTGAAGCGAGCGACAGAAACGCGATCCGGCGCATGGGCCCTCCTGGAAAGGGTCTGGAGGAGTACCCCTATTGGATCGTTGGGTGCCGAATCACGCCCATGAACAGGATCGTGCCAGAAAGGTTCTCACGCAGCGCAAAGATGAACGGCCGGTCCATTCGGATCGCCGGCGGCACGCTTGTGAGACCAACCCCCACTGAGGTCACGGCGGCCGCTTCCGTGCCTGCTTCGTTGACGTCTACGTAACTCTTGTGCTTCACCTCTGTGATGCACAGCTCCGACGGCGTATGAATGCGCGTGAAGTCTGCTGTGAGAGGCTGGCAGCCGAAGGCGATGCCCATGCCCAGCGCTCCCAGCGTCGGGATCAGCCCCAGGGTGTTTGTCAGCTTGAACTTCGGCAGATACAGTTCGCCCTCGCCCGCGTGCAAATTGTTCGTCCAGTCGTGCCACTGCTCGGCCGTCAGCGCGGCCACCAAATGCTCGACGGTGCTGGTGTCGCGCGGCAGGACAATCGTCATGGAGAACGGTGTGCCGCCGTAGGGGAGATCCACGATGGTCGCGTCGGGGTGATAGGCCAGGCGAAGGTCCACCGCCCGCCCGTACGTCATCGTGGGTACGTTCACGCTGGAGCCGTCGGGCAGCCGGAACGGTCTGGGTTGGGTCAGCTTCGGGTCGAACTGCTTCGTCCAGTCGCCTTTGAAATAGATCGCGTCGATCAGATAGAGCCGCATCCCGTCCGGGATCACGTCCACGATCTTGTCGATCTTCCCGTTGGTCTGCGCACTCACCCAATCGTTGATTGCCGTAACGGCCGTCGGGGATGAAAAGTCCAGGCCCGTCACCTGGGCATCGTAGTAATTGCGGTTGGCGTCGAGAAAGGGCTGCTCGATCGCGTAGCCCTGCAAATACCAAATCGAGTTGGCGATCTGAAAGTGTACATGAGGGTCGAGATTCCGGAGTAAGTCGATGAGGCTCCGATACGACTCGTTCACTTCCCCAACGCTCATGCTGTCCAGCTCGAGCGTCGAGCGCATCGCCTCTTGCGTGGTCGTGGCGGCGCCGTTGTACGTCATCGCCAGCGCCATCGCCACAGACAGCGGAGAGACAAACAGATTGGGCAGCGTGTCCCGCGTGTCCGCGGTCGCTTGCTTGAGCAGCTTGATCGCGAAGCGGTTATCCGCGTCAATGAGGCGCTGCTCCTGCGGCGTGAGCGCGCGCGGCAGCGCGGTGATAAGAGTGGAGGGAGTGGAATCATGCGGGTTAGCGGGGGGCGTCGAATCAGTTGGGTTGGTGCCACAGCCAAGCACCAGGAACGCCACGGCAATCGCGGGCAGACGCAAACGCTTCATGACGGCCTCCTTGCCTAGATTATACCCCTACGATTGCTGTGCGCGTCACTGTGTGGCGCATGGTATCTTGCAGCGTGACCGCTGCGCAAGCCGCGATCTTCACGTACGCCATTCTCAGTCGACTGGCGTACGTGCTATTCGTGGGAGGGGCGCTGCGGCGGGAGGAGAAGGACGGCCTCTACACTCGGCGCTTTGGCCGTGCCGAAGGGTTCCGCCGCTTCCGGCGAACCGCAGCGCTCATCATAAACCACGATGCATTGGCGTTTGTGGTGCTCTGCATCGCGACGCGCAATACGTGGCACCTGGCGCTGTCCCCAATCGCCACAGTCGCCGTCGGGTCAGGGCTGGTCATCATCGGCCTCGGCACGAAGCTCTGGGCCGCGCGCACATTGGGGATCGACGCCTACTACTGGCACAACTTCTTCGATCCCGACGCGGCGATAGGACCCGTCTCGACCGGTCCCTACCGTTTCATCTCGAGTCCGATGTACACCATCGGCTATCTACAGACCTACGGGCTGGCGCTGATTGTCCGCTCGCTCCCGGGACTCATTGCCGCCGGCTTCCTCCAGGCAACAATTCTCACGTTTCATTATTTCATCGAGAAGCCGCACTTCGAGCGGCTGCATCGCTCTAGCTGATCCCGCCCGGAATGCGTCTATTCTGACGATGATGCGACGCGTTGTCCTTCTACTGTATGTCCTTGCTGCCGGCTGCCATCGGAGTGGTGGAGCCGTTGACGACCAGGACATGGCGGCGCCGGAGCAACATCCCGACGAGCATGCGGCGATGGCTGCCGACCATGCTATGGCCGGGATGGTCACGAACGAGGACCTGCACATGCGGCTCACGCCGCAGCGGGCTCCCGCGCCAGCCGACTCGGCGCGCGCGGCCGAGGTTCTTGCGGTCATGCGACGCGAGCTCGCCAGGTATCGCGACGTGCACTTCGCGGAAGCGGACGGCTTCCGCAACTTCATCCCGGCGGGAGCTGCCCCGATACAGCACTACACGAAGCTTCGCTGGGCATTCCAGGCGCGGAACGGGCTCGATCCCGCCCGGCCGACCTCACTGCTCTATCAGCGCGCGTCGGACGGCAAGCTCACGCTCGTCGGCGCCATGTTCACGGCGCCGCCGCAAACGAGCGATGCCGAGCTTGATGCGCGGCTGCCGCTGAGCGTCGTGCACTGGCATCAGCACATCAACTGGTGCCTGCCACCCCTGGCGGACGCGCGGCGCCGCTGGCGGGAGACGAAGGACGGACAGCCGGTGTTCGGTCCGAAGTCCCCGATTGCGACCGCGGAAGCCTGTGAGGCCGTCGGCGGCCGGTTTTATCCGCGCCTGTTCGGTTGGATGGTCCATGTAATGGCGTTTTCCGAGGGCGATCCCTGGAATGCTGGCCACCACTAGCGTCGCTTGACGGTCTCGCCGGCGAGGGGTAGCACTAGGGCGACGGTCACTCATCAGAGAGGCATGAATATGCGACGAGTCGCAACGTTACTCGCGGTTGCAGGCATGGTACCGTCCCTGGCGCTGGCCCAGGGAGGAGCTGTCCGCGGCAAGATCTCCGATGCCGCGGGCGCGCCCCTCGCACGAGCCATGGTCTCGGCCGAAGGCAGTGGCCTGCGCGCGACGAGTGACGATCAAGGCCGCTACGAAATTCGCGGCCTGTCCTCCGGCGCGTACACGCTGCACGTTCGGCTGCTGGGCTACCAGCCGCGGACCGCGCGCGTCGTCGTGGACCAGACTGCCCTCACTCAAGACTTCGTGCTGACCGAGCAGCCGATCAGTCTCTCGCCGGTGGACGTGGTCGTCGGGTCGCGCGCGCGACACACCGCGGCGGAAGAGCTCGCCGTGCCGGTGGACGTCTTCCCATCGGAGGTGATTGCGCTGCAAGGAGCCACCGAGACGGGGCAGATTCTGCAATCGCTCGCGCCCTCGGTGAATTTCCCGCATCAGAGCGTCACCGACGCGACGGACATCGTGCGGCCGTTTACCTTGCGCGGCCTCTCGCCGGATCACACGCTCGTGCTCGTGAACGGTTGGCGCCGGCATCAAACGGCGCTCGTCAACACTTTCGCGTACGGCACCGGGGCAGGGTCCAGCGGTGTCGACCTGAACGCCATCCCCTCGAGCGCCATCGACCGTATCGAAGTCCTGCGCGACGGTGCCTCGGCGCAGTACGGCTCCGACGCGATCGCCGGCGTCGTGAACATGGTCCTCAAGGAAGGCCAGTTCACGCCGTTCTTGAACACGAGCGTCGGCCGCTACCATCCGAGCGACTACGCGGACGACGGCACGACCGTGAACCTGAATGGCGGGTGGGGCGTCGGGATCGGCCGTGGCTCGCTGGGGCTGTTCGGCGAGTTCCTCGACCGCCAGCCGACCAATCGCGCCTGGGCCGACATCTACGAAGACGGCGGCACGGGGAAGACCGATTCGATCGTCGACGGCCGAGTGATCGTGAAGCGGAATCCGGTCGCGCAGCCCAACCATCACTGGGGCGACGGGCTCGAGAAGGACGTCATGACGATGGCGAACGTCCGGCTGCCCTTGAACGATCGCGGCACGACCGAGCTGTACACCTTCGGCGGCTACAGCGTCCGCAAGGGCACCGGCAACGGCTACCGCCGCTGCGCGGTGGATTGCGCGAGCTTCATCCAGGCCCGCAGTTGGCCGCAGATCTATCCGTTCGGTTATCTCCCCGAGTTCGCGCCCACCGTGACCGATTATTCACTCGCGGGCGGACTGCGCGCCGCGACGAACGGCTGGTCGATCGACCTCGGCACGTCATATGGGTTCAACCGCTTCGACTACAACCTCCGCCACACATTGAACGTGTCGCTCGGCCCGTGTCTCGATCCAAAGGCTCCTTGCGCCCCAGGGCCGGACAGCATACCGGGTACGGGCGACGAGATCGCGAACAAGACCGCGTTCTTTGCGGGACGGCTGGAGCGAAGCGAGCTGCTGGTGGGCGTGAACGCGGCGAAGTCCGTGACGCTCGGGCTGCCGGCGCCGGTGAACGTGGCCGTGGGCGCGGCATTCAGGCGCGAGGGCTATCAGATCACGCGCGGCGAGCTGGCGTCTTACGTCAACGGCAAGCATCTCGGCCCCGACAGCTCGGCTGGACGTCCGTATTCCCAGGTGTTCCCCGGTTTCCGGCCGGCCGATGAATCGAATTCGCACCGCACCAACTCCGCCGTCTATGCCGATCTCGAGACGAACCTCACCGCGAAGCTCTTCGCCAACGTCGCGGGGCGGTTCGAACACTATTCGGACTTCGGCTCGCTCTTTACGGGCAAGGCCGCGTTCCGGCTGCAGCCCTCACGGCAGCTGACCCTGCGCGCGGCGGGCAGCACGGGCTTCCGCGCTCCGGGTCTCAGCCAGTCGCATTTCAGCCACGTGAATACGAACGTGATCGCCGGCAAAGTGACGGATGTGTTGATCGTCCCGGTGGCGGACAGCGCGGCTCGCCTCTTCAACTCGAAGCCATTGCGCGCGGAAAAATCCGTGAATCTCAGCGCCGGATTCGCGTTCAGCCCCAATGACAACGTCACGTTGACCGTGGACGTGTTCCAGATCCGTATCGACCATCGGATTCTTCTGAGCGCGACCTTCGCCGACAGCGTGACCGTCGCGATCCTGACGCGGAACGGCTTCACCAACGTGAGCGGGATTCAGTACTTCACCAACGGGCTGGACACCCGCACCCGCGGGCTCGATGTGACCGGATCGCTGCGGATGACCGCCGGGACGGGCACGATCGACTGGTCGGCGGCGGTGAACTACACCAAGAACACAATCACGCGCCTCGATCCGCGTCCCGCGGTCTTCAACGGGACGCCGTCCACGGTGGGCGGGATCATCGATTCGGTGACGTACATCGGCATCACCGAAGAGCGGCCCGATTGGCGCGGTACCCTGTCGGGTGCGTATTCCATGGGGCGCGTGCACGCGCTCCTGCGCGGCTCGTACTATGGCAAGTTCTCGTCGGCGCAGCCCGGATATTGCGATCTGTGCCGCGAGCGCTACGGCTCCAAGACGCTGTTCGACGGCGAGATCGGTTATCGGTTCGCCAGCGTCGACCTGACGCTCGGCGTGCGCAATCTGTTCGACACGTATCCCGACAAGCCGAGCTCGCAGGTCATCGTGGATGCGCCGGGCACCGATCGCTCGATGGACTTCAACAACAATTTCGGCACGTTCCCCTGGGCCGCGGCATCGCCGTTCGGCTACAACGGCCGCTATTTGTACGCTCGCGCGGAAATGCGGCTCAACCAGTAGTGACACTCTTCGAGGAGGGTTTTATGGTCAGCCCCGCAAGCCGATTCCTGAGCATCGCCGCTCTTGCCGCCCTGCTGTGCGGCGCGCCGGGAATGGCGCTGGCCCAGAACGGTCGCATCAGGGGTGTGGTGCGCGACGCGCATAACGTCCCGATGTCGGGCGCCACCGTGCGGGCAACCGGTGGCACGGCTGCCGCACGCCGGACGACGACGGATGCCGACGGCGCGTACTCATTCGCCAACGTCCCGGCCGGTACGTACACCGTGTCGGCGTCGCTGCCGGGTGTGAGAACGCAGTCGCAGCAGGGCGTTCAGGTCGCGGCAGGTGCGGAGGCCGTGGTCGACTTCGTCCTGCAGGCCCTCGAGCTGGAAGCGATCACGGTGACCGCGATGAAGCGCGAAGAGCAGTTGATCAACGTGCCGCTGTCGATTGCGGCCCCCACCGAGCAGGCGTTGCGCGTGCGCGGGGTCGAAAATATCGAGCAGGTCGCCGCCAATGTCGCCGGCTTCAGCGTTCAGAACCTGGGCCCCGGCCAGAGCCAACCTGCGATCCGCGGCACCTCGGCGGGACAGATCTCACGCGACCAGCCCGGCGTGAAGGAGGAAGTGGGCGCTTATCTCGACGAGTCGGTCGTTTCCCTCTCGCTGTTCACGCCCGACCTCGATCTGTTCGACGTTGGTCGCGTGGAGGTACTGCGCGGCCCGCAGGGAACGCTGTTCGGCTCCGGCTCACTGGCCGGCACGGTGCGGTACATCAGCAATCAGCCCGAGCTCGGCACCAGCAAAGCCTTCGGCGAAGTCGGCGTTACTGCGATCGACGGCGGTGACCCGGGCAGTACCGCCAAGCTGGGGTTCAATGCGCCCGTCGGAGACAAGGCCGCGTTCCGCGTCGTGGGCTACAGTACGCGGACCGGCGGTTACATGGATGCGGTACAGCCGAACCTGCAAGTCAGCGAGAACGTCAACGGCAGCGACCGGACGGGCCTGCGCGCCGCGCTGCGGCTCGCGCCGAGCAGCCGCTTCAGTATCACGCCGCGACTCGTGTATCAGCGCGCCAAGGCTGACGGGTGGAACCGCATAGACGCCTTCAACATCCTTGCCAATCCGTATACCACTAGGCGACCGAAAGTGACACTCGGCGAGCGCCGACTGTTCACGCAGATGGAGGAACCCTATACCGATCAGTTCCTGCTCGGTGACGTGAACCTGCAGTACGATCTCGGCGGGGCCACGTTGACCGCGGTCACGTCGTACACGCACCGCAACATCCTCGTCGTTCGCGATGCGACCGCGCTGTACGCCAGCATCGTCGGCGGAAGTTTCCAACTTCCCGAGAATATCTATACGCTCGATGCGCCGCTGTACGACCACACGAATTCAATTGTGTGGACGCAAGAAGTGCGACTGGCCGGTTCGAAGGATCGGCTGCACTGGCTGGTCGGCGCATTCTACAGCAACAACACGCGCGGCTACGGGCAGGACGTGTACGTCAGAGGATTCGACACGCTCTCGGCCCCGATCTGCTGCCCGGCCATCGGGATGCCCTCTCCTCAACCCTATGGGTTCACAGCGGGCCCGCTGGCGCCGAAGGACCACCTGTTTTTCTCCGATCTCCATTACAAGTTGAAGCAGACGGCCGTCTTCGGCGAAGCGACGGTGGGCGTGACCCCGAAGCTGGACCTCACTGGCGGCGTGCGCTGGTACAACTTCGACGAGAACCGGACGCAGTTCTTCGACGGATTCTTCGTGGGCTACGTCTCTCAGCCAGGCACCACCAAAGCCAATGGGTTGGCCCCCCGTTTCATCGCCAGTTACAAAGCGTCCGATGTGTTGACGTTCAATGCACAGGCGTCGCGCGGCTTCCGGCTCGGGGGGATCAACGACCCGCTCAACAAACCAATCTGTTCTCCTCAGGACACGATCACGTTCGGCGGGAGAAACTCCTGGAAGGACGAGACGGTGTGGAACTACGAAGCGGGGATGAAGTCTCGGTTGTGGGACGGCCGTGGCTCGGTGAACCTTTCCGCATTCTACATGGCCATCAAGGACCTGCAGCTGAACTTGACGGCAGGCACATGCTCGTCGCGCCTGGTGTTCAACGTGCCGAAGGCGAGGAGTCAGGGGCTCGAGTTTGAGGTCACGGCGTCTCCCACTGAGCATTGGGATCTTTCATTCTCGGCCGGTCTCAATGACGCGAAACTCCAGTCTACAGTGACGACCACATCTGGTGGCGTAACCACAGTCGTCGGCGGCGTGAAGGCGGGCAATCGTCTTCCCAGCGTCCCGCGCGTCCAGAGCAGCGGCGCGGTCACGTATTGGTTGCCGGCCGGCGGCGGCGCCTCGCGCGTTTCCGTGAGCGGCAGTTACCAGTATGTCGGCTCGCGGTACACGCAGATCGATGATCTCACGCCGGGCATCGGGACCGTGAACATCAACTCGTTCGGGCAGACGATCGGCGGACCGCTGACGCAGAATACGTTCACATTCGATCCGCTACTGCCGGCCTACACTCTCCTGAATCTCCGTGTCGGGTTGACGCGGTCCAGCTGGGATGCGGCAGTGTTCGTTAACAACGTGACGGACGAGCGGGCATTGCTGGCGTTGGACCGCGAGCGTGGGCTGCGCGCGCGGGTGGGGTATCTGACCAATCAACCGCGGACGTTAGGGGTCTCGCTCCGCTACAATTATTGAGATCTCCGAAACACAACCGCCGGACGGCAGCACGCCGCCCGGCGGTTTAGTTTTTTGGTCGATCCAACTTTACATCCGCGAACCCATCCCCGCGCCGGCTCCCATCCCGGCTCCCATGCCGGCACCTTCCGTGTAGAATTTCGCGCCTACGACACTCGCAAGAACGTACGCGACGAGCATCCCAACTATCTGCATGATCATCAGATTGCGTGGGAAGAGGCTCATCGGCCACATGTACAGGCTCCCGAGGACACCGGCCAGGAACCACAGTGCGATTGCCGATTTCGCGGCCGTTCCCGGACCGGCTCCAAACCGTGGCCGGACAGCCGCGTACATCCACACGAGGAAGACGCCCGAGATCAGATCGAGCGCGACGAACCACGGGATTTGCGCGGTCGTCATGGCCGGTTTGCTGAGCGCCGTCATGGCCGCGGTCATCTGGTCTTTCAGGATGATGTTGTACAACACGAAATCGACCGCCACGAGGACGACACCAGCGATCAGCCCACCCGTCAGGACCTTCTGCATGTTGATCTTCCCCATCGAGCACCCCCTCGAGAGAGAGGACAGCGTCGGACTGGAGCCAACCTGCCGCCGCCACGGTAGGGGCTCGGAGGGGAATCGTCAAGTCACAGCACATTCAGGACCGCGATCAGCCCACCCATGCCGTCCGGAATCGTGGCGACGCCACCGGGCACAACCCATTCCTTTCCATCGACGACCAGGTTGAAGTAATAGGTGCCGGGCGGGAGGCGCAGTGCCGCTTCCCAGATATCCTCGCCCAATGCGTGCAGCGGTTCGGGCGTCCACGCGTTCCAGTTGCCGGCGATTGCGACCGACTGGGCCGCGGGCATCCGGAAGCGCACCACGACGGTGTCGACCCCCCCACCGCGATGCGCGGCCACCAGCGGCTGCAGCACTGGCTGCGCCGGTGTGGCACGCGCCATCGTCGCGCGCCGCGCGGCGAATACTCGAATCCCCCCGGCGACGAAACCCGCGCGCGGCAGTCCCTGGAACGGATCGCGCAGGTAATTGCCCCCCGACGCTTCGACCGCCAGGGAGGGGGTAAGGAAGTACTGCAGCGAGGCACTCGCCGCTCCCGTCGATCCGTAGACGCTGCTGAACCGACCGCTCAGCCAGAGCGAGCCTACAGTCCTGGCACGGTCGAACGATACCCCTCCGACGACGTCGGTATACCAGGCGCCAAGGAATCGCGTCGCTTCAGTGGTGAGCGAGAGCTGTGTCGGTGATGCGCCGGGCTGCCACCACGCACGGCCCCGAACGCGCAGCGCGCCCACGCCCGGCTCCTGTTGAATCACACCAGTGACAAATCCCGCACCTACTGCGATGCCATTCCCCAGAACTTCGAGCAATGCGCTTCCGGATCCGGCCGCGACTCCATCAGACCGCGTACTGGCCGCGAATGTAGCACCAACAGCGGGGCGCA
>WNFA01006310.1_pt1 | contig 10210 bp, 6 predicted proteins | sample 5400481 | NCBI WGS metagenome assembly WNFA01 (sample SAMN13153340, study PRJNA577476) | soil metagenome | isolation source: 120 cm saprolite under Douglas fir tree site 2 hole 1 replicate 2 | place: USA:California | collected 2015-04-18 | reverse complement strand
TATTCACTACTCCGACGAACTTAAAGCTGAAAATGTTTAACGTCCTCCCAAATGCTTAGCGCAGTGGGCGAACTATCCACTTTCCTGTTGTTCCACGAAAAGCTGTCGCAATTATTTTACCACACACTGGTGAGAAAGAAAATCAATCCTCTAAAGAGAATGAAGAGACTGAAGATGACCGGCAGATGTGTGCAAATACTTCTCAAAAGAGGTCTGATCATAACTCATAGTATAGCACAAATGCAGCCTCTCGCAGAACGTCTTTTGGGAAGGATGATTTTTGTTGAAGAGCCTTCTGGTAGCCCCCCAAAAGACGTTCATAAGCCTCATCCATTCCAATATACTGATACTAATGTCGAGCCGCACACGCCTGGCTTTCTTTTATAGCAGTATGGAGATGAACAAATTACTATGGATTTTGCCCCACCCCGGGCGCGATGAATCGCGGTCCCTCGATAAATCGGGGACCTACAGCGCCCATCCGTATGCCGGATTATTCTGTTAATTCGCATAATCGCGCGGCTACGCCCATTGTATTGTTTTCGGTATGCCGTATTATTTTGTGAAACCGCATTATAGAGGTTCTGTGAATGATTGATGGAAATGTACGTACATATCTGCCAATCAACTCTTACGGAATGATAGGAGATTGTCATTCCGCCGTACTCATCGCGCCTGATGGTGCAATAGATTGGGGTTGCCTGCCTGATTTCGATAGTCCCGCCATCTTTTGTCGTTTACTGGATGCAAAGCGAGGTGGATACTTCCAGATCGCGCCTGCGGATACCACCATTGCTGGATCACAACACTATCTACGCAGTAGTAATGTGCTTCAAACTACATTTACCAGCAGTACAGGCAAAATTGTGCTGACAGATTTTATGCCGGTAGAGACGTTGAACGCCTGGTCATACCGGGAAATGAACAATAACACCTGGATACATGATGATGGTTCCTGTCATTGCCTGGTACGCAGCGTGGAATGCATTGATGGTGAACTTCCTATCACTATGACACTCAAAGTCACTCCAAACTATGCAGCTTCGCCCAGCGAGGTTTTTATTGCTACAGATGATAGAGGCGCCGTTATCTCAGGTGATGATCAATACGTTGGCCTGGCAATCGTGGGCGCATACCGGGTCTCGTCGTTTTCCTTGAGCGTCTCCCAGGATGAAACGGACCTGCATCCTTCTGTTATAGCGCAGATTACCCTGCGTGAAGGTGAGCGTATCCTGTTTGCCCTGGGTGTAGGGCGCAATGCACGAGCTGCGCGCAGGCTGGTAGAGGTTGAACTACCGCAGCGGAACTTTGATTGGGAACTAGCCCACACCCTGCACTGCTGGCGCAAATGGGTGGCAGGCTGCAACTATCATGGTCCATACGTTGATTGGGTACAGCGCAGCGCACTCACACTCAAAATGTTGACGTATGCCCCCACTGGAGCTATCGTTGCTGCCCCGACCACTTCTCTGCCGGAAGCACTGGGCGGCGCCCGCAACTGGGATTATCGCTTCACTTGGCTGCGAGATGCCGCTTTTACTGTATACGCGCTCAACATACTTGGTTTCACCGAAGAGACGCGCGCTTTCTTTCGCTGGATGCTGCGTCTATCTTATGCAAATGGCGAGGATCTCCAGATTATGTACGGGATTCGTGGCGAGCGCGACCTGACCGAGCACGAACTGACGCACCTCAGTGGTTATCGCGATTCATTCCCTGTACGTATTGGTAACGAGGCAGCACGGCAGAAGCAACTCGACGTTTTTGGGGAAGTGCTGGACTGCATACACCTGCACTGGCGCCAGAGGTGCGCTGAAACCTATGGTGAAACGCCTGATGGTCCCCTCTGGACCTTGATCTGCTCACTGGTAGAGTACGTATGCAGTCATTGGGAGGAAACGGACAACGGTATCTGGGAAGTACGCGGCGGGGCATACCACTTTACATACTCCAAAGTCATGTGCTGGGTCGCGCTTGATCGTGCTATTCGGGCCGCTGAAGAATTTCATCTAGAGGCCGACATGCCACGCTGGTATCTCGTGCGCGACCAGATTCGTGCCGACATCCTGTCACATGGATACAATGCCACGTTTCAGACCTTCACGCAGATATATGATGACACGGCATTGGATGCATCAAATCTGTTATTACCGCTGGTAGGCTTTATTGCTCCAGAGGATGCTCGCATGCACTCAACTGTTGAACGCATCATCGAGCATTTGACGGACGAACAGGGTTTCGTGTACCGCTATCGTTCTGATGATGGACTGGCCGGGCTGGAAGGCACCTTTACAGCCAGTACGTTCTGGCTTATCGAGAACCTGGCACTGCAAGGGCGTTTAGCGGAGTCAAAGCCCTTGTTTGAGCGCGTGCTAACCTGTGCTGGCCCTCTTGGACTGTTCTCCGAGGAAACCAAACCGGGCAGCAACGTTTCATTAGGTAACTATCCGCAAGCCCTTACGCACATCGCTTTGATCAATAGCGCTATAAACCTGCAGAGGGCCGAAGCATACCTCGACAATACCATGTCGGCTTGATGAAGCAAGTTAACACATTCATTGGCACGTCCTTCCCCCACCCCAGGGCGCGATAATGGAGATTAAGAAATTCATGTGGGTTTTGCCCCACCCCAGGCGCCATAAATGTCGCGACTACGCCCATCCGTATGCCGCATTATTTTGTTAATTCGCATCATCGCGGTCCCACGATAAATCGGGATACATGCCCCCCAGGCAGGGTGCCTACGCCCATTCGGTAGATTGCTTTATTAGCCATAGGTCGCCTGCCAGACCTGCACGGTGTTATCCCAGCTGCCCGAGGCAATCAGGCGACCATCAGGCGACCAGGCCAGGGCATCCACGTTATCGCTATGCCCCCGGTAGACGACGAGAAGGATTCCTGTCTTTGCCTCCCAGACCTGCACGGTGTGATCCCAGCTTGCAGAGGCAATGTAGCGGCCATCGGGCGACCAAGACAGCGCCCACACTTCACCGGTATGCCCTTTGTAGGTGAAGAGGAGCCTTCCCGTTTTTGCATTCCATACCTGCACGATGTGATCTCTATCCCCGGAGGCGAGGTAGCGGCTATCGGGCGACCAGGCCAGTGTATTCACCACACTGTCGTGCCCATAGTATGTGAGGAAGAGGTTCCCCTTCTTTGCATTCAACACGTCTATCCACCTGTCACTCCCACCAGCAGCGATGTAGTGGCCATCGGGCGACCAGGCAACCGCATACACAGTCTCGTTATACGAGTAGGTGAAAGAGAGGGCTCTGGTATTGACATTCCACACCTGCACGGTATGATCCCAACTACCCGAGGCGATGTAGCGGCTATCGGGCGACCAGGACAGCGCAGAAACGATATCTTTGTGCCCTGTATAGGTACGGTAGTGGGTTCTGGTGTTTACATCCCATACCTGTACGGTATTGTCCCAGCCGCCGGAGGCGAGGTAGCGGCCATCGGGCGACCAGGCCAGTGCATCCACGATATCACTATGCTCATAGGAAAAGAGGAGGGCTCTCGTGTTGACATCCCACACCTGCACGGTATGATCCCAGCTGCCGGAGGCGAGGTAGCGGCCATCGGGCGACCAGGCCACGGCATTCACAAATTCGCTATGTCCCCCATAGACGTAGAACGTTGTTCCCAGCGGGCGGGCCACCGTTGTGTCGATCGCGCGTGTTCCAAACAACAGCAGCAGGGCCAGCACCAGGCAGGCCACCAGGACACCTGAGAACGCTTTCATGAGCAAGGAAGGGAACGGGCCAGTCCGAGCCGCTGGTGTGGTGTACGCGGCGCGACGAGCCGACCCCGGGCGACGACCCGCATCCACCTCTCTTCTCTCCCCAGCATCCCTCGAAGAAAATGAAGGGGAAAGACGAGGCAGCGGCTTCAGCGCCGAAGGTGGCAGCGCACGCAGGCGTGCATCCAGAAAATGATAGTCAGTCTGAGCCGCTTGACACGCGGGGCAGGTTTGTACATGTGCATCGAGTGTTGCTTGATCAGCAGGTGAGAGGTCTTCCTGCCTGAGAGCAAGTTTTTCTGCCCAGGCTATGCAGGGAGGTGGGTTGCTGCTCATTGATTACGCCTCCCTTCCAGGATATAAGTACTCTGATCTTTCGCGAGTCGATGATAGATCTGGCGAAGTTCTTCTTTTCCCCGGCTTACATACTTGCTCACACACGATTCCTTTATTTTTAGCAGGTCAGCAATCTTTCGCTGTGGCAGTTCTTCAACAACGTATAAAATAAGGCATGGGCGGTACGTCGGAGAGACACGAGCAAGGGCAAGCCTCAGCAGTTCTGTTTCCTCTACCTGCTCCTCTGGCCCTGCAACGCTCAGTTTCTCCATCCCTCCTGTATAGGCATCCCAGGATACCGTATGAAAATTCCTCGCATGGTGTTGGTAGTTATATGCGCAGTTCGTGGCAATCCGATAAAGCCAGCCGACAAAGCGTGCTGGAGCACGAAGACCTGACAATGCCTCCCATGCTTTCAAAAAGGTTTCTTGCGTCAGCTCACATCCAACTCCATCATTGCCAACCATGCGGATTAAGTAGCGACATATCCGGTCGTTATAGCGCTCATAGAGTACTTCGAAGGCCACCTGGTCTCCACCCTGTGCTCGCACGACAAGGTTACACTCTTCAGAACTGTCTTCTGATCCGGATGAAGAGATATCCCGTGTCCAGGAAGACATCGGCTTACTCCCTAATAATAGGTGCTTTCAATTCTATGACAATCAAAAAGATAAAAATCTGACAGCTCGCAGAAATTGCACCTATATTATTTCCTCCAAATAATACAACATTCTTGCCAGGTTTGCGGTGTCTCCCAGGGAGCGAGCAATCTGTTCGGCACGCTTCAGGTGGATTTCTGCCAACTCATACAATCCCCGAGCGCGGAGGAAAGGTGAGAAGGCAATGGCCCCTCGGATCAGGGCAGCATGCATACCTTGCTCGTATGCTACCTGTAGAGCTGCCAGAACGTTGCCCGTTTCCTGTTCGAGCGCCTCGTAGTCCGCCTGGTGGGTTTCTACGTAGCTGATAAAATACTCGACCATCCGCTCATCAGCGTCAGCATGGCTCCGTTGAACGCTCGCGTAGTCGGCAATGGTACGATGAAGCGTGTAGCGTCCTGGTCCTGTACTCTCCAGTAATCCAGCATTTATCAAAGTGTCAAGCACTTCCAGAGGTACAGCGCTCACCGCCAATGCTGTCTCCTCCGAAAAACTGTGTGGTTTCGCAGGAAGAGCTGATAACATGGCGAGGGCGTGTTGTGCCACTTCGTCTAATTGCCAAATGCTTATCCCTATCACAGCTTCTAACGATAGGGGTACACCCGCTGGCAGGCTCGTATGGCGCTCCAATGGAGACTGCAGGATCGTTAGTTGTAACCGTTCCTCCGTATGGCGCAAGTGCTCCAGTGCCGCTCGTAGATGGCGGGGTTGACCATCGTAGGTCTGTGATTGCAGGTACTTGCCTATCAAGGTTAGCGCCAATGGAAGTTCACCGACAGACTGGACCAAAGCTCGTGCCGCACCAGGTTCGCCGGTAACGATAGCCGGTGCGAAGCATGCTAAGAGTCTCAAGCCATCTTCTTCACTTAGTTCCCGCACGGTAAAGGCTCCATCGTTGGCAAAGTGAAGGGCAACAGAAGGGATACGTGTCGTGAGTATATACGCACAGTTAGGCCCCCCCACCTTGAAAGCGAGAGCCTCTTCACTCTTCCAGGCGTCATCGATTACCAGGAGCATCCGACGCATGCCAATTGCGGTATGAATAGCCCTTGCCCAGGACTCTCCATTCGTCAAGTTCGCCATTTCAGCAGCAGTAAAACCTAGCAACGCCCCCCACCTACTCAGCAGGCCAGGCACATCTGGCCCAGGCCCCAGCTCTACCCAGAGTACTCCATCGCTAAAATGCCGCTGGACATCGCAGTCATAGGTCAGTTCGATGGCGAGAGCAGTCTTACCGGCCCCAGGAAGACCATTGAGGGCCGTTAAAGGCGAACGTTTGCCGGTGCAGAGGCGTTGCTTGAGCAGGTCCAACAACTCATCCCGACCCACAAGGCCGCCAATCTCCGTGAGCGGCAGTGGAATAGCGGGATCATATAGTGGGGGTGCAGAGAGGGAGAAATCGTTGTTTTCCCCTCGATAAATCGGGAGATCCCCTCGATGAATCGGGGGACTACTAATCAGCAGTTGCCCGGAGACAAGAAAATTGTTACCCGCTTCCTGGTACAAACCCAGGTCCTGAGCTAGCATGCCGAAGAGAACGCAAAGTTTCTGTCGAAAGTAGGAACTGGGAAAGGCGACCCCACGTTCCCAGCGTCCAATAGTCTTGGCATCGGCAAGGCCAATCTGCTCAGCCACATATTCCCGAGACCATCCCCTGCGTTGACGCTCCCGTCTTAATTGCTCATTGGGGAGCATGCTGGCGGCGTTTCTCACCTTTTGCTCCTTTCTTCTACGTGTATCACAATAATCGCCTGCAAACGTTTCGTCGCACTCGTAAGCGAAGAAGGGCAATACCAAAGCTCTGAATGATTTTCTGCGCATTTGTCTTGCTACTGCAAGAAAGCTTCACGGGAATTATCTGTATTACTAAAGACAACATTAGTGCTCGAAAAATGACAATGAGTTTGATAGGGTCTCCATCCATCAGGGTGATTTACGAGAGCGGGCCGATAAATCGGCGATGGCCACGATAAATCGGGCCCTACGGCTGTCCGGATTATTTTGTTAAGGCAAGGTTCATTTTAAGCGTAACACAATGTGACAATTGAGCGATGTACCCATCTCGAAAAAATGCTTCGAGCCTTGCTAGAGGCCATCTCACGATGAAGTCGTCAGATGAATATTTGTCACATTCGTTTGAACCATGCCTAAACTTGCATTATCGGGGATGGCCGCGATAAATTCGGGTCCTACGGTTCACCCGAAAGAATGGAGAGCCGTTTGATATCGGTGCTATCAATCTACGGATGCACATGATATACTGCTGAGGAAAGTACATGCCTCTTCTCTGTGAGGTAGTCTGATGGCCGATGTCGCAGTTCAACTGAGAATTCGCTTGCTGGGTGTACCTGAAGTCCGGATTGCAGGTACACCTCTGATTCTGCATCATCTGAAAGCGCGGGCGCTACTCTACTACCTGGCAGCTACCGGGGCCCTTCATACACGTGATCACCTCGCTACCCTGTTGTGGAGTGAGTCGCCGGAGAGCAACGCGCGCCACTCACTGCGCTCAAGCCTCTACCACATCCGCCAGGCGCTGCACGCCAAAGGAGCAAATGAGACGCTGGTTGGCGACGGGGATCTGGTTTACCTCCGGCTAGAACATGACGCCTGTGATATTGCCCTCTTTCGCCGACTGCTGGCAGAAAGCAGTGAAAAGGCAATAGCCGAAGCCGCCTCGCTCTACCGGGGTCCTTTGCTGCAAGACTTCACTCTCACCGATGCGCCCTTGTTCGAGGAATGGGCGCGGTTCGAGGCGAGTGTACTGCACCAGGCCTACCTCGGTGTGCTACAACGCCTGGCAATCTGGGCCGAACAGCGACAGTCATGGGAAGAGGCGATTACCTATGTGCAGCGTATGGTCCAGCTTGACTCACTCTCCGAGGATTCGCAGCAGCGGTTGATCAGATTATATATGTATACTGGAGCGGTTGGGCAGGCATTGCGCCAGTACCAGCAGTTTGAGACGGAATTGCGGCAAGAACTTGGCCTGACACCTTCCAGCGAAACACAGGCTCTTATTTCTACGGCACTGGAGTCACGGCGCAACGCAGCGCCTCAATCTAGAGCTAGAGCGCATGAGCACATGCCTACAAGCACTTCCCAGGCACAGTCTTTCGTTAGACGCGACGACCTGCTGCAGCGCTTAAGCAACCTCTCGTCTCATGCACGCTACCTGCTCGACGTAATGGCTGTTGCCAACCAGCCGCTACCTTTCGCACTGCTACGCGAGTTTCCTGGTGTACAAGGCGATCAACTCTTAGCAACAATTGAAGACCTGGCAGCGAGAGGATTGTTGCGGGAGACCGCCAATGATACCTTTGCCTTAGCACACCACTTGCTGCAAGAGGCGCTGCTACATCACCTCAGCCACCTGCGCCGCCAGACGATTCACCGCCAACTGGCCATCATCCTTGAATCTTGTCCTGTGTTACAAGAGTATTTCCCACTGCGCCAGATTGCACTGCATGCCGTCATTGGTGAAGATATCGAGCGGGCGCGACGTTACGGCCTGCAAGTGCTCGACGAGCTGGCGCGAGACAAAGCGAGTGCAGAGACGGCAGACTTGCTCCATCACCTGCATGATCTCCTGGCGCAGACAGCCTCAACGCACGAAATGCTCCGTCTTACCTCAGCACTGGGTCTAGTGTACCAGTCGCTTGGTCAACTTGAGCAGGCCGCTTTCTGGCATCGCCGACACTTCGAACTTGCCCACAAAAGTGCCGATCTACCGGCACAGAGCGCAGCGCACTTTGAACTGGGTGAACTGGCGCTCGTCGCCAACGATTACCAGGCAGCAGCAGCAGCAGCCAGGGCTGGTTTAGCAATCGACATACCTGCTGAAGATCCGCAGGGTATGGCGCTCATTGCGCGCGGGCACCGGCTCCTGGGCGCAGCATTAGCGATGGAAGGGAGCAACCTCGCTGCTGCCGAGAGTCACTTACAACAATCCGTCGCCGCCCACCGGCTTACCGACAACATGAGCGACCTTTGCGCGACCCTGTTTGAACTCGGCAACGTGGCCGCGCAACGCGGAGAGTTGAAGCGCGCGCTGGAATTCTATGCAGAAGCAGCGCACACCGCCGAGGCAGCTCATGTCCACTACTTCCTTGCCCTCGCCCACAACAACTTCGCCTACCATAGTTTACTGCTTGGGCAACTCGAAGCGGCCCAGCGCGCCCTGACAAAAGGCAAGCAATTAGCCGAAACGTACGAGATGTCCGGCGCGCTCCTGCACCTCTACAGCACGCAAGGCGAAATTCACCTGTACCTGGGCGAATGGGCAGCGGCTTCCGAGGCGTTTCAGCATGGTCTCACCCTGGCAGAAGAATTGGGCAATCTCGAACGGCAGGCAGGCTACCGGGCCGGACTGGCACTGGTTGCGCGTGGGCAGAACAATCTTGATGCTGCGACCACTCTCCTCGAAGAGGCTCTCACACTCATCAGCGAACAAGGCTACTGCCACTTATGGACGCGCATCCAGCTGTGGCTGGCAGAAACATTGCTGCTATGTGGGCATGACAATGAGGCGGAGTTCCACCTCAATGCAGCACTTGAGATGGCCCAGGCGCCCGGTCGCATACTCTTACTCCTCCAGGGCGAACGCCTGCATGCACGCCTCCTAGCGACACGCAACGACTGGCCTGCAGCAGATGCCCTCTTCACCCGAGCTCTGGATCGCGCATCCAGTCTCGGCCATTCTCTGGAAATTGGCCGCACCAAAGCCGCCTGGGGCGAAATGGCACTCCTGCACGCGCAGACTCTCCACGATGGCCATACTCTTCTCGCCGAGGCGCGCAAGATACTCGCAGCTCATGATGCCCGCGCCGAACTCGATGTTCTGATGGTCGCGTTGAGGCATTGAGGCTGCCAATGATGAGGGCGACGCGGGCGGCCATAAATGCCCCCACACCACCCAGCACCACTCCCGCCCCTACGGATACATTCCCCCGCAAGGACAGAGACCCCGAGAAAATGATAGGGCAAAGCTACAGCAGACAAGGCATAGAAAATGATGGGGGCTACCAACGATGATGCACCTGAGGCCAGATGTAGGCATCGTTGATTGCCTCAACTTGAATCATGGTTCCAGGGCTGAGCGGGGGCAGCGCTGCCGCCTTGACGTTATCCTCCACCTGCTGGGGGTTCTTGCCGCCGGGGATAGCGCTGGTCACTTCAGGAAACATCAAGATCCAGCGCAGCGCAAACTGTGCCATGGTCGCACCTTGCGGTACGAGGGGACGCAGTGCCTCAACGGCCTGCAAACCCGTCTCATATTCGACCCCTGAAAACGTTTCTCCCTGGTCAAAGGCTTCGCCATGGCGATTGAAACTGCGATGGTCGTTGGGAGCGAAGTGTGTCTCCGGGCGGAATTTGCCAGTCAGCAGTCCACTTGCCAGCGGGACACGAGCCAGTATCCCAACTTGCCGTTCACGTGCGACAGAAAAAAAGTGCTCTGATGGCTTGAGCC
>WNFA01005961.1_pt1 | contig 10210 bp, 10 predicted proteins | sample 5400481 | NCBI WGS metagenome assembly WNFA01 (sample SAMN13153340, study PRJNA577476) | soil metagenome | isolation source: 120 cm saprolite under Douglas fir tree site 2 hole 1 replicate 2 | place: USA:California | collected 2015-04-18 | reverse complement strand
CTTATCGCTTACCACTATGTCATCGCTGGCCGGCTCCTGCTTTGGCTCGAGGCCGAAGACCCCATCGCGGCGGAAGCAGGCGAGATCGTGCTTCTGCCGTGCAATGATGCCCACACGCTTGCCAGCGCTCCGGGGCTCGTGTCGGTGAACGCCCATAGTCTTATCGAGCCTGCCGTCGGAGGAGGTCTGGCGCGGATCTCGTTCGGCGGCGGAGGCGAACCGACGCATATCGTCTGCGGTTTCCTCGGCAGCGAAGAGCGCCACAATCCTCTGATCGCGAACCTGCCGCGGCTGCTGAAGCTCGATGTCAACGACGTCGTTTCGCGGGATTGGGTCGAAGCATCGGTCAAGTTCGCCGCCCATGAATTGGCCGAGGGCCGATTCGGCTCGTCGAGCGTCATGTCGCGGCTGTCGGAATTGTTGTTCGTTGAGGCCGTGAGGAGCCACGCGTCGAAACTGCGAGACGAGAAGGCCGGTTGGCTCAGGGGACTTAGGGATCCCCACGTCGGACGCGCGCTCGCATTAATTCACGGGAATATCGGCACCCGTTGGACGGTCGAGGTGCTGGCCAACCGCGTCGCGCTTTCACGCACCGCGTTCATCGACCGGTTCACCTTGCTCATGGGAATGCCACCTATTCGCTACTCGATCTTTTGGCGCTTGCAGGCCGCCAAGCTGCAACTGCGCGATGGGCGCGGCACGATCGCCCAGATCGCCCATTCTGTTGGCTACCAGTCCGAGGTCGCTTTCAACCGAGCCTTCAGGCGAGAATTCGGCTCTCCGCCGGCGAAGTGGCGCGAGTACCAGCGACACGGCTGACTCGCGTTCGTGGGCGATGGGAGTGGCTTTGGTACGAGCCTCTCGCGACCTGCCGGCAACCTCCGGATCGCGCTATCGGCGAAGGGCTCCGGCGCCAAAAACTCAATCCCAAGGCGCCCGTGTCCGTATCGTTCGTCGCAAGCGCTGGTTCGGCCGCGGCGGCGCATCGAGACGCACCGGGAACTTGGAGTAGATCTCCGTGTCATCGCGTCTGCGTACCCGCAGGCTACACCATGCCGACGCCGCGTCCGAGCGTCAGCTTGGGTGAGACTTACAGTTCTCACGCCTTCGTGCTCGGCGCCTTCACGCGGTGAGATATCTTGGGCAGCAGCGCGAGATCGGCGGGGCGCACGCGGCGGCCGGCCTGCGTCCGCAGCTCGAGCCCGATCGCTTCCCCGCTCGCCCGATCGACCAGCACCTCGCGCTCATGCGCCGCGAACAGCCATTTGGCGCCCCAGAGCCGCAGCGCGAGCAGCACCATGCCGAGCTCCCGCCCCTGGTCGGTCAAGACGTATTCGTGCCGGGCGCCACCGGCCGCCGCGGTTCTTTCGAGGATGCCCCGGGCGACGAGCTTCTTGAGCCGGGCCGCGAGGATGTTGCGGGCGGCGCCCAGGCTCTGCTGAAATTCGCCGAACCGGCGCTTGCCCATCAGGGCGTCGCGCACGATCAGGAGCGACCACCATTCGCCGATCGAATCGAGCGAGCGCGCAACCGGACATGGCGCATGGGCCAGACTCTTGCGTCTCACGGATCCGCTCTCCCGTTCGCCGCAGACCGAGCCAGCCTGGGCTGCCGATGATTCGGATCCGTAGGATAGTCCCGGAGCATAATAGTTTCAAATTGAAATCTGCATGGTTTCGTGATTAAACTATGGTACATCGCTCATCTTGGATACATCGCTCATCTTGGATAGGAAGCTTGATGGCCCCTCTCTACGGAACGAGCGAGCCGGTGGACGCAATCGCGGAGGAGATCATGGCGGAGGAGATCATGACCGAGACGGGAGAATCTGTCGGCGCGGTGAGCCCGTTTCGATTTCTCGGCCGCAGTCTCTTTGTCGACGTGGCGCTGCCGTGGCTGACGGTGCGGATCCTGGAAGCCTACGGCGTGCCGACGGTGTGGGCGCTCGCGGTTGCCGCGCTGTTCCCCGGGGCTTCGACCCTCATGAGCTGGGTCTACGGGCGGCGCGTCGAGGCGATCGGGATCGCGGTATTCGTCACCATCCTGCTCGGGATCGCGATGGCGCTGATCAGCGACGAGGTCCGGTTCGGCCTCCTGAAGGCGGCGCCCGCCTTCGGCCTGTTCGGTCTCGCCTGCCTCGCCTCCCTCCTGATGCCGCGGCCGCTGATGTTCTTCGTCGCCCGCCATTTCCAGACCGCGGGCGATCCGGCGAGGGCCGCCGAATGGAACGCGCGCATGGAAGTTGCGGGCTTTCGCCACGCCATGCGCGTCATCACCACGGTCTGGGGTCTGGTCTGCGTGCTGGAAGCGGTGCTGGGGTTTGCCGCCGCGTTCCTGCTCCCGGTACACACCGCGATCGTGGCGGAGCCGGCGCTGGGCATCGCCAGCGTGGTCGGACTGCTGGTTTGGACCACGGCTTATGCCCGAGCCCGACAGGCGCGTCGGCAGACCTCCTCGGCCGCCGCGAGCCCGCGATCGCCTGGGATCTAGCCCCGCCGCGCGACGCGTTGCGCCGCCAGTTTCCGGCGCAGCAAATACGGCTGGGCGTACCAGAGCGCAATCAGCACGATCAGGACTGCTAGCGCCGCCGCGATGCCGAGGACCTGCGTTTCGGCGATCTTGCCGACGGCGACGTAGACGTCGCCGGCAATGCCGCCGGCGAGCGGCACGGTCGCGGCAACGACGAACCAGGAACCGATGCGGTGGAAATCCTCGGTGTCCTCGCCGCGAAACGCGATGCGGTGAAAGGCCGCCGGCGCCATCAGCAGGATGACCGCGAGCGCCACCAGCACCAGGGCCGCGGCATGCACGAGCCTCGATGTGAACGGCAGCGTTTCGAACGCGCGGGTCAGCGTCACCACGAGCTGAAACCCCAGCAGCGCCTGCGCGCCCGGAAGCACCACGCGCGCCTCGGTCAGCATCTCCTCGATCTTGGTGGACAGTGGCGTGTGCGCCTCCGGCTCGGATTTGGACATCGGTGCCTCCTTGGGGCGTTTGACGAGATATTCGAGGCCGTACCAGAACACGAGCGCGAGAATGAAAAACGCGGCGCCGGCCATGTAGCCGGCGGCGGGCCCGAACAGCCGCTCGAACACCGCGTAATGGTCGATGCCGAGGCTGATCGCAAAGGGCAGCAATGCGGCCCCCGCCATCGTGCCGGTGACGCGAAAAATCCGCTCCGTGGTGCGTCCCTGCTCGACGATCCGATGCTGCATGGAGGGCGTGATCAACAGGCCGAGCGTGGTGACCATCAGCAATAGCGCGACCGCGTCGAGCCCGCGCGCCAGCGAGCTCAATTCGCCGAATGATTCCTGGAACACGCCCTGGAACTGGAACCCCAGCAGGATCTGGCCGCCGAGGACGAGCAGACGAGTCTCGTTGAGCGCGGTCTTGAGCTTTTTCTGCAGGCTCCCGGACGATTGCGGCATGTCCGGTACAACCGACCGATGGCGCTCGCAGTTCCGGCAGGCGTGAGGCGCGTGAGCTTGGCCGATTGGCGGCCGATGCCGGGGCTCGTTTGTCTGCGCGAGATCAATCTGGGTTCGCAGGCCCGCGGATCCCGGACCGGCCGCCGTCCGGCGACCGCGCGGCCGCTCCGGAAGCCGAGGCGAACGGATTGGCCTCGGTCGCGATCGCCACGCCGAAGCCCTCGAAATGATTGGGCAGCGCGCCGCCGCGATAGAGCCTGGGAAATTCGCCGGGGTGGATGAACTCGTCGCGGAACCACGGAAATTTCTTCGGATCGAAACAATCGACCAGCCAATCGATGACGTGGCGGACCCGCGGGATGCGGCCGGCATCGGCGTGATAGGTCAGCCAGACGTCGCGGGTGGAGCGCAGGTCGAGATCGATCGGAACCATCTTGGTGCCGAGCGCCGCCCCATAGGTGACGAGCCAGCCGATACCGGCGCCGTTGGCGATGGCCGCGGCATGGGCGGTGCTGGAGTTGGTGCGGACCGCGAGAAAACCCGGGCGCGGCACATCGCCGAACCAGCGCTGGTAGAATTCGCTGCCGCCGCTCTGCTCGGAGACTTGATAGACGATGCGGTGGCGGCTCTTCAGCTCGGCCACGCTCGCGGGAACGCCGTAGGTCTGGAGGTAGGAGGGCGCCGCGAACGGCATCGAATGCAGGCGGCCGAGCCGGATCATCTTGAGATCGGCCGCGGTCGGTTTCGTCAGCTGCACGGCAACCTCGGCCTCGAGCCGCAACAGGTCGACCGAGCGCATGCCGCAGTGAAGATCGACGAGCAGCATCGGATAGGCCCGCTGGAACTCCGGTAGTCGCGGCGCCAGCCAGAAGGTGCCGAGGCCCTCGGTCACCGCCAGCCGGATCTCGCCCGCAAGGGATGGGACCGCCCGCTGCCGGGCCCGCACCAGATCGAAATAGGCGCCTTCCATGCGCTGCGCCGCGGCGAGGATCTGCTCGCCCTCGCTGGTGACGCGAAGGCCGTCGACATGGCGCGTGAACAGCGTCACCCCGAGCTGCGCCTCGAGCTCGTTGATGCGGCGCCGCAGCGCATTCATCGATTGCCCCAGGTTGCACGCCGCCGACCGGAAGCTGCCGCACTGGGCCACTTCGAGAAAGGTGCGGACGTTCTCCCAGTCCGGCATGGCCCTGCCGGAGGCGGAGGCGGGGTGCTGCTGTATGGGGCGTTCATTTAACGGAACACCCCTGTGCTGCCGAGGGTACATACAGAATCTCCCTGTTCACCTAGGGTTTTGCGCGCGGGACGGCGCATTCGAGCTTTGCATCAAGGCATTTTGGCCACATGCGGATCTTTCTGCTGACCGGCGTCGTGAGCGCATTGAGCCCGGGCATCCCCAAGGCGGACCGCGTTACCTTCGATTTCGTCGAGATCACCAAGGCGGCCGGCATGCGCATCCGCCTGGAGAACATCTCGGTCTCGGCCCAGGTGGCGAAAATTTTCGAGCTCGATTCGATCGGCAAGTTCTATTTTCTCGGCGACGGTCCCAACCATTATCTGCTGGGCATCGAGCGCGCGGACGGCGTGCAGGCGTTCGATCCGCGGGATATCAGCCTCGACGACCTGCGGAATTTCATCGAGGGAGACTGACCGGGGTCGTCGCAAGGTTCCGCTCCCGTTGCGCCTGGCTCAGCTGCCGCCGGCCTCGGCCTTGAGGATCGGACCGAACAGCGCCCAGCTCTCTCCGCTGAAACGCATCATCTGCATCTGCTCGATCGGAGCGTATTGGTCCGGGCGGGTGTTGATGGCGATCCCGGGCAGCACCATGGGAAGCTGCAAACCGCGCAGGCTCGCCGCCTGCCTCATCACGTTTTCCCGCGTGAGATCGTCGCCGCACTGCCCGAGGACCTCGACCAGCGTCTGCGCCACGCTGTAGCCGTAGACCGTAAAGACGTTGGTCTTGTCGCCTTCGGGATAATATCGGGCCATGAACGCCCGCCATTGCTCGAGCCCGGGGTCGTTGCTCCACGTCGGATCGGCCGGATCCTTGAGATAACTGGTGGACAGGATGCCCTGGGCGTTTTCCGGACCTGCAGGCTTGAGCACCGACCCGATCGCGATCGAGACATTGTTGAGCACGTGCACGGGTCGCCAATCGAGCTCGACCAGCTTGCGGATCATCTGAATGACAAATTTCGGGCCGGCCACGTCGAACAGAATGTCCACGCCCGAAGCCTTCAAGGAAACGAGCTCGGAATCCAGCGTGGTCGCCGTGGCTTCATAGGGCACCTCGACGATCGGCATCCGGCCGGCAATGCCGTCTTTGAGCCCTTTGAGATAATCCTTGCCGTAATCGTCGTTCTGATAAAGCGCGCCGATTTTTCCGCCGGGGTGATGCTCCAGCAGGTAGCGCGCGTAAATGCGCGCCTCGCCCTGGTAGCTCGGCTGCCAGCCCATGGTCCAGGGAAAGCGCTTCGGGTCGTTCCATTTGCTGGCGCCGCTGGCGATGAACAGCTGCGGCACTTTCTTCGCGTTCATGTATTTCTGGATCGCGGTGTTGGTCGGCGTTCCCAGGCTGTTGAAGATGAGCAGGACCTCGTCGCTCTCCACGAGTTTTCTGGCCTGCTCAGTGGTCTTGGCGGGGTTGTAGCCGTCGTCATAGGAGATGAAGCGGATCTTGCGGCCGCGGATGCCGCCTTCGGCGTTGATCTTGGCGAAATACGCGGCCTCGGTCCTGCCGATGACGCCGTAGGGCGACGCCAGTCCGCTATACGCAACGATGTGGCCGATCTTGATCTCGGTGTCGCTCGCGCCCGGATCGTAGCGCTGCTGCGCGGGCGCGGGACCTCCCGCGAGCGTCAGCCCGAGGCCGAGCGCCATTGCGGCCGGCAGGCTCCTGCGGTCGCACCCCATCTTCCTCTCCCAGGCGAACCGTCGCTAGGACCGGCACCGCCGCGCCCTGTTTTCCGACTTTTTTCCACCCTGTGGAAGTTCGCATTGCTGCGGAGCGGTTTGCGTGAGGCAAATCACACAAAGGGCCGTTTTTAACGCATTTCGGCGGACGGTATTCTGGTGGGGTGTCCGTTTCCGGGAACACCCCTGTCCTGCGGCTGGACAGCTTCAGGCCTCGATCGCTTCAAGGTTTTGCCATAGTGTTAGCGCAACCTTACCGTTTGGACCCGGACCGACCCGGAACATTGCCATGCCGATCTTCATGCTCAACGGGATGATCACCGATCAGAGCGCGGCGGTGGCGCGCGCCGACCGCCTCGCCATCGACTACGTCGAGATCCGGGAGCGCGGCGGCGCCAGCACGCGGCTGAACAATGTCCGGGCGGCACCGGAGGTCGCGAGCATCCTGAAGGTCGGGGCCAGCGGCAAATTCTTTTTTCGCGACGTGGGCCCGACCAACCGCCTGTTGGGCATCGAGCGGACGGACGGCGTGCAGGCCTTCGATCTGCAGGACGCCACCGTCCATGCCTTGCACCGATACGTCGAGCGCGCGGCGGGCGAGGGTCCGAGGGGCCGGGCCTAGCGGCGCGCTCAGCGCGTCCGGTGGCGTCCCCCGGCCATCAGCATGAAGTCCGGGAACTCGATGAACGGGACCTCGTCCTCGGCGAAATGCCCGGACACGTTGAACAACGGCTCGCCGCGATAGATGCCGGCAAATTCCCGCGGGTGAACGAACTCGTCGCGGAACCAGGGGAATCGTCGCGGATCGAAGGAGTCGACGACCCAATCGATGACATGGCGCACGCGCGGGATGCGCGCCACGTCGGGATGATAGGTCAGCCAGACGTCGAACATCGAGCGCGCATCGAGATCGATCGCGACGAGCCCCTCGGCAATGGCCGACGCATAGGTCGCCAGCCAACCGATCCCGGCGCCGCTGGCGACGGCGAGCGCATGGGCGCTGCTGGAGTTGGTGCGCACGCAAACCACGCCGGCCTGCGGGCGATCGCCCAAGACGGATGCATGGAATTCCCGCGCGGCGGTCTGCTCGGCAACCTGGAACACGAGACGATGCCTGGATAGCGCCTCGACGCTGTCCGGCACCCCGTAGGTCTCGACGTAGGAAGCGGCCGCGTACGGAATCACGTGCAGGCGGCCGAGCTTGACCACCTTGAGGTCGGCTTCGCCGGGTCTGACCAGCTGCACGGCGGCATCGGCTTCCAGCCGCAGCATGTCCACCGGACGCATGGCGCAGCGCAGGTCGACCAGCAGATTGGGATGGGTGCGGCGGAATTCGGCGAGCCGCGGCGCGAGCCAGAACGTTCCGAGCCCCTCGGTGCTGGCGAGCTTCACCTCGCCGGCGGCGGAAGGCAGCGCCATGTCCTTGGCGCGCATCAGCCCGAAGTAGGCAGCCTCCATGCTGCGCGCGGCGGCGAGGACCTGCTCGCCCTCGGCGGTGGCGCGCACGCCGTCGACGTGGCGGGTCATGAGCGTGACGCCGAGCTGCTGCTCGAGCTTGGCGACGCGGTGGCGCAGCCGGTTGATCGGCAGCCCGAGCTTGAGCGCGGCCGAGCGGAAGCTGCCGTGCTCGATCACCTGCAGGAAGGCGTGGACGTTTTCCCAGGTGGGCAGGCGACGGCCGGAGCCGGTGCCTTGCCGTCCGCCGGGCGGATCACCCCCACGCCGCCGAATTTGCATACGTCATCTCCCCAGGAGCTAGCAGCTTCTGAATTGCTACCCCTAGCCAGCCTTCAACTTCGCCGTGAAAAAGGGTTGTAGATCCGGAGCGTGAGTTACCAGTGGGCGCGCATTAGCTACATCGAGTCGAGCGGGCGTATAAGCTTTTGGAAGGTCCTTCGGATGAATGAACTCGTCCTTAAACCAAGGATATTTCTTTGTATCGAACAACGACCGAATCCAATCAATAAATATTGCCACTCGTCGAACGCTTTTTACATCCGGATTGTACGTCATCCAAATATCGATATGGTGTCGAAACCCCATATCGACAGGTATGAGGTCAGCGCCAAGCGGCACAGCATAGGTCGCCAGCGCCCCAATTCCGAGCCCCATCTCAACAGCATAAAAATGCGCGGCGCTAGCATTGGTGCGTACAATAACAATACCATCCACGTCCGACAGTCCGAATCGTGGCCAAGTGGACTCATCGAGTTGGGGCCCGGTCTGACGAACCAGTCGATGCCTCGCCATCTCCTCTGCGTTCCGAGGCACCCCATAAGTCTCGGTATATCGTTTAGACGCAAACGGATAGATGTGTAGGCGTCCCAACCTCGTCACCACCTGGTCCGGCCGATCTGGGCGAGTCAGTTGAATGGCAACGTCGGCTTCCATCCGAAGCACGTCGGCGGATTCCGTCGAGCAGCGCAAGTCAACGAGAGTGTGAGGATTCGCGCGGCTGAAGTCGGCGAGATGCGGAACGATCCAGAACGTGCCAAGCCCTTCCGTTACAGCGCATCGACCGATTCCCCGTCTCGTCAGCTCGTGGTCCAACTTAGCTCGTACCGCAAGGCTAGCACGCTCCATTTCCTGCGCGGCTGCGAATACCGAACGCCCTTCAGTCGTCAACGCAACCCCCGCCGGCAGTCGATTGAACAGCCGTACGCCCAGAATTTGCTCGAGGCGCTCGATCCGCCGCACCACTGTCGATGAACTCGTTCGCAGTGCCGCGGCCGCTTTCCTGAAGCTCAGCTCTCGCCCGGCAATCGCAAAAATTCGAAGGTCATCCCAGGAGACCCGCTCCAGCAACGACGGGTCGATGCTGCGCGGCATTTTTGCAGCGGCCTGATGCAATAATTTGGCCATGTCGTCCATCCCTGGTTCGGGTACTTATCGACCCTGGCTATTGTCTAATAAAAAACGAGGCATGGCTATGCCATCCGTCGCGGCGAGCGTCGCGAGCGGCAGGGATTGGTTCGCGCCGCAACGCACAGAAAATGCTGAGGAATTTCACGCGTTTACGGCGCTACGGTCTGGCCGCACGGCAGTGCGAAGGACGCGCCCAGAGGAAATTGGTCCGCTGTTAAGCGCAGCCCGAACGGCTATTGGAGCTGCTATGGCCTCCGAAGCTGTCGTGACCCGGGTGGTTATGCAGCACCCGGATTCTGCCTGGACGTTCGTGCGGAATGGCCGCTTGGTTGGCTGTCTCGCTATGTTGATGCTCACTGGGACTGGGCTCACGGCGCTTCTCTCGGACAGCGGCATCGATTTCCGAGATCCAGCGCCTCGATTTCTCGCCGACCCCTCCGACGCCCCAGCTGCAATTTACATTTGGGGACTCCTGGCACCCGCTCTCGCCATCGACGGTGTCGCTGAAGTGATGTTGCGCCTGAACTCTCGACAGTACGATTCGGCGGACATCTATGCCTTTCAAACCACAGTTCAGGGAGCCCGCTTTCAGGGACGCCTGGGGTTCCAGCGTGTCCTCGGCCACCCGCGCAACCTCTATCGATACGTCCGTCTCGCCAACCGGCCACATTAGCTTGGGGGCTAAAATGCATGGAACCTTGCATGGCATGCCACCACGATCCAGCGATGGCTTGGATAGCTGGCGGCGTTCGGCACGCGTGAGCGCCGATGGAAGGGCAATCTCGATCCGCGTGGCAGCTTCGTTGTCGGACCTGATGCAGGTGGTCGCGACTCGCTCGGCCGTCTATCTGAGCGAGCAGTCGTGTCCCTATGACGAAGAGTTCGACGGCAACGATTTCTGCGCGATGCATCTGATCGGTGCGATCGGTGACGAACCTGCGGGGTGCCTTCGAATCCGTTTCTTCGCCGATTTCGCCAAGCTCGAGCGACTGGCGGTCCGGCATGAG
>WNFA01005959.1_pt1 | contig 10214 bp, 10 predicted proteins | sample 5400481 | NCBI WGS metagenome assembly WNFA01 (sample SAMN13153340, study PRJNA577476) | soil metagenome | isolation source: 120 cm saprolite under Douglas fir tree site 2 hole 1 replicate 2 | place: USA:California | collected 2015-04-18 | reverse complement strand
CTATAGCAGCGTGTGGGTGCAAAGAGAGTCTATTTCGATTCTAAGGACGATACTTTGCTGGAGCTTTTGGCGCAGCGGCTGCGTGCCAATTATGCAAGAACCGATCTGAACGACCGGGAGCGTAGCGATTCCGTCGCTTGGCAGGCAAAAGCCTTGGGCAGTTCAAAAAATGACAAATATGTAGCTCTCCTCCAGGAGGTGGCCGAAAAGGCTATCGCAGGACCTGTCGTAACACACGCGAAGGAAGCGCTTGCAAAATATTACGGTATAAGAAGTCGTTGAGACGCTTGAGTAGCCTCGAAAACGCCGCATTGAGCGGCGTCTTTCATCACAAGCGTTCCCCTGCTACGCGGGAGCCTATGGATACATAGTAAGTTACGGCTTTCGGCCCACGTACTCTCTGAACACACCCGAAATACAGTGGCAACTCACGTCAACGAAGCCGCTGCGCTTCATCGCATCGAGGATTGACTGGGGCGGGACGCAGGAGTCGATGGTGTCCCAGAAGTATTTCATCAAGGTGCGCGCGTCGTCGGAGCGCGTGCCTATGCGCGCCATGGTTGGCACGACCGAGTTCAGGTAGAACTTCACGAAGCGTCGTCCAATGGCGGATTTCGGCGGCGTGAGCTCCATGATCAAGACGGATCCGCCGGGTTTGAGCACGCGGCAGTATTCGGCGAAGGTGTCGTTCAGATCATCGACGTGGCGCAGCGCGTATCCCATGCTCAGAAAATCGAACTGGTTGTCTGGAAACGGCAGATCTTCCGCCGACGCTTGAATGCCAGGCGTCGGGACCGACTTGCGCGCGACGTCGAGCATGTTGTAGCTGCGGTCGACGCTGACCACCGATCCGTGAGGTCCCACGATATCGAATTCGGACTGCGACACCGGGCCGGTGCCGCTGGCGACGTCGATGACGTGCATGCCGGGGCGCAGTCCGGCGCGCAACAGCGCCTGCTTGCGATACCGATTGCCGGAGCCGAACGACATGACCTTGATGATCCAGTCGTAGTGCTTCGCCGTGTCGTCGAACAGATTTGACAGGAACTCGCGCCGACGTGACGGGTCGGCGTAGTAACGCGGAAGAACTTGATGCGGCGGCAACTGCGGCGAATCCGAGGTCGGCGATTTCATGACCAGTAGCGTAGTGGCGTGCCTGACCGAAGGCAATGAAAATTTTCGCTCGGCTTCAGGCGGGCGCCCTCCTCGCCACCACCAGCAACTGGGTGGCCACCGGCGGCTTGCGCACCAGCCCCAGCTTTCGCGTAAAGCCAAAATCCGGCAGCGACCACCACGGCGTCGAGGTGTGCACGTCCGCATCGCCAAACACGAAGCCCGCGGCACGCACCAGATCGAGATAGCCTTCGGCCGGCTTCTGCACGCCGTGTGGATGGCGGAAAAACCAGCGCACCTGCCACGTTTCGATGAACGCTTCGCAGGATTCCGCCAGCAACAGTATGCCGCCCGGCGCCAGCACGCGGTGCAGCTCGCGCAACGCGCCTTTCTGGTTGGCGACGTGGTGGATCAGCTGATGGCAGAAAATCGCGTCGATGGACGCATCGGGCAGATCGAGCTGGGTGACCGAACTGCGCTTCAACTCGACCGGGCAGCCACAGTGCCGGGCCGACTGCGCCGCACGCTTCAGCATGTGGGGGTCGATGTCGACACCGACGATTTGCTTGGGAGAAAATGCTTGCTGCAGCAGCGAAAACACCCGCCCTTGCCCGCAGCCGACATCCATTAGACGGTTGAACGAATCGGGCGCATTCGTGCCCGCCAGCCGCTTCAGATTGGCTATCGCGTGCACCAGAACCCTATGAAACCACATGTCGGTGCTGAGGAACCACTTGCCGAAAGCGGTTTCGGGAACCCAGTCGCGCGCCGTCGAATCCATGGATGCAATAATAGTCGATGACCGACTTGCCGGAACAGGAGCCTAGGTGGCGCGGATTTCTGCTGGGCGCCGGCGAAGCGCTGCCGCTGGCGGTGTTCCTCATTTATGTGGCGCTGGCCGACCCCAAGACGCAGGCCGAATGGCGTGGGCCGTACTACGCGGCGACCGCGGTGGCGGTCGCCGCCACGGCGCTGCGGATGGGTGCCGGGCTCGCGCTAAATCGCATCTTTTTCGCACTCACGCTGTATTTCATCAGCGGCAGCATCGCGCTCGCCACGCACTGGCTGTGGCTGAACGAGCTCTACGGGCGGATGGAGGCCACCGCGATGCTCTGGTGGGTGCTGCTCGTCGGCGCGGCATTCACCGCCGGCAGTGCGTCGGGTTTCGTCGGCATCGATTCCATCGACCGCCGGACGGCCGTCGTCTCCTCGCTGGGGCTGCTCGGCGTTACGGCGCTCGCCACGCTGGTTTCGGGGCACTTCGCCGGCAACCGGCTGCTGTCGGCCTATCTGCCGTTCGTCGCGGTTTTCGCGTCGCATGGGCTGATTCGCGCCCGCTACGAGGCAGGAAGGCGGACTTGAGTGAGCATGCCGGCGCGGTAGAATGCCGATCGGAATGCCCGCGCAAGTTTGAAAATCAGCCAATCGGGAGTTTGCGTCGATGCATCGCTGGGCTCCTCAGGGTGCGCTCGGGATTGTGCTGCTGCTTGCCTACCCTGTGCTCACACATGCCGCGGTCACCACGGGGTTCGCCTACTTGGCGTGGACAGCGTGGCTCTGCGTCGCCGCGCTGGTGTGCCTGTCGTTTCCGGGCCGGTGGGGCTTGGCGGGTTTCGCGCTGCTTGCAGCGGCGCCGCTCGTCGCCGATACGGAGGCGCTGCTGAAGTTTCCGCCCGTCATCATCAATCTTGCTCTGGCCGTTTGGTTCGGAAGGACCTTGGCGCAGGGTGAGGAGCCGATGATCAGCTGGTTCGCCCGCCTCGTACGCGGAACGGATGTTCCTGCGGATATCGCGCGCTATACGCGATGTTCGACGGTCGTGTGGACGGCGTTTTTCGTGGTCATGGCGGCCGCGTCCGCGGCGCTGGCGGTGCTGGCGACGCCCCAGACCTGGTCGGTGTTTACGAACGGGATCGATTATCTTCTGGTGGGCGCGCTGTTCGTCGGCGAGTACGTCTTCCGGCGCGTGCGCTATGGGCATCATGAGCACCGTCCCCTCGCCGACGTGGTTCGAACCGTGGCCCGCGCGGGCAAGCTCGCGCCACGCCGGACCGCTCGCAAATGAACGCCCCCTCGAAGGCGCCCTGGCTCGACCATAGTGAGCGGGGCAGCCGCAGCGCGACGCGGTTCATGACGTGGTTCGCCTTGCGGTGCGGCCGGCGCGTCGCGAGCTTACTGCTGTATCCGATTTGCGCCTACTTCTTGCTTTTATCGCCGCCTCTGCGGAGAGCTTCGCGCCAGTACCTCGCGCTCGCCCTCGGCCGGCCGCCGCGCTTGACCGATCTCTGGCGGCATCACTTCACCTTTGCCACGACGGTCCTCGACCGCGTGTATTTCGTCGACGGCAGGTTCGCTGACTTCGACATCGAGGTCCGGGGACTGGAGCTTCTGCGACGCACGCTCGCCAAGGGGCGAGGGTGCCTCTTGCTGGGGGCACACCTGGGCAGCTTCGAGCTGCTGCGCACGCTCGCGCTCGAGGACGGATTGTCCGTCAACTCGGTGATGTACGAGGAGAACGCCGCGAATATATCCGAGGCGATGAACGCTCAGCTGGATCCGGTGATCCGTGAGCGGATCATCGTGTCCGGAGAGTTCGACACCGTGTTGCGGATCGCCCAATGCCTCGCGCGCGGCGAGCCTGTCGGCATGCTCGGCGACCGCTCGGCGGGCTCCGACAAGACGGTCACGTGCCGGTTCTTCGGGCGTGATGCCGTCTTTCCCCAAGGGCCGCTGCGGCTCGCCCTCAGCCTGCGCGTGCCGGTGTATCTGGTCGCAGGCTTGTACGAGGGCGGCGAGCACTACGTCATTCACCTGGAGCCGTTCTGCGAAGAGCCGGACGCGGAACCCGCCGAGCGGACGGCGTGGACCCGCGAATGGGCCCAGCGCTACGCCGAACGCCTCGAGCATTTCTGCCGCCTCGCGCCCTACAACTGGTTCAACTTCTATGATTTCTGGAGCAGCTCTCCGCGCTAGGATCGCGCGCGCGGTGCTGATCCTTGCCTCGCTTCCGGCTGCGGCGCAGGAGGAGCCCTGGGATTTTGCCCGGCTGATGGCGCAGCTCGCACAGGTGCAGACGAGCCAGGCCCGATATTCCGAGGTCAGGCGCGTCGCGGTGCTGCAGAAGCCCCTGCACCTTTCCGGCACCTTGCTCTATGCGCGTCCTGCGCGGCTCGAGAAGCATCAGACCCTGCCGTTCGAGGAAGTGATGAGCGTGGACGGCGACTGGCTGACCGTCGAGCGCGAGGGCAAGACACGACGCATTGCGCTGCATAACGCGCCGCTGATCGCGGCGCTCGTCGAGAGCCTGCGCGCGACGCTCGCAGGTGACCGCGAGGAGCTGGAGCGACTCTATTCCGTGAGGGTGGAAGGGACGAGGCGACGCTGGACGCTGGCGCTCACCCCGAGGGAGGTCGAGGTCGCGGGCGTCGTGAAAAACATAGTCATCGCCGGCTCGGGCTCCCGCATCGTCCGCATTGAAATCTTGGAGCCGGGCGGAGACGGGTCGGTGATGACCATCCACCAAGAGTCCACGTGAGGCTCTATCGGCGCACGGCGCTCCTCGTTTGGCTCGCGATCGTCGCGGCGAGCGCATGGTGGACCGCGCGCTACCTGGTCTTCACCAGCGATCTGACGGCCTTCCTCCCCGCCGCTAGCGGCCGCCTGGAGCGGCTCCTCGTCGAGCAGCTGCGCTCGGGCGTAGCCTCCCGCACCATGTTGGTGGCGATCGAAGGCGGCGCGCCCCCCGAGCTCGCGCGCTTCTCCCGCGAACTCGCGCGCGCGCTCGCAACCGACCGGCGCTTCGACTACGTCACAAACGGCGGCGCGGAATTCACTCAAGGCGCGCGCGAGCTGGGATTGCGCCATCGCTATCTGCTGAGCCCCACGGTGAGGGCCGAGCGCTTCGGCGAGCAATCGCTTTCCCGCGCCCTGCGTGAAAACCTCGAGCGGCTCGCGACGCTCGAAGGAACGGCGTTCAAAGGGGTACTTGCGCGCGATCCGACGGGCGAATTGCGCAGCCTCGCCGAGTCGGCGGGTCAGGGCGCGCCGGCCTCGCGGCACGGCGTCTGGTTCTCGGGAGACGGCGCTCGCGCGCTCCTGCTTGCGCAGACAGCAGCCTCCGGAATGGATGCGGCGCGCGAGCAGGAGGCGGCAGGTGCCTTGATGGGCGCCTTTCAACGTATCGGGGCGGGTCCCGAATACCGCGTGTTGATCAGCGGGCCGGGCGTGTTTGCCGCGCGCACGCGTGCGGCGATCGAGCACGACATCGGCTGGCTCACGGGCCTCGCGGGCGTGCTCGTCCTCCTGGTACTGGTCCTCGCATACCGTTCGCCCGGCCCAGTGGCGCTCTCCGCGCTGCCGGTGCTGACGGGCCTGCTCGTGGGAGTCGCGGCGGTGGGCGTGCTCTTCGGCACGGTGCACGGGATCACGCTCGCCTTCGGCGCCACCCTGATCGGCGAGGCGGTCGATTACCCGTCCTACGTCTTCACGCAGCGCAAGCCCGGCGAATCCGTGCTCGAAGTCCTCGCCCGAGTCTGGCCGACCTTGCGCCTGGCCGTGCTCACCACCGTGTTCGGCTCGCTCGCCCTGCTGCTCTCGAGTCTCCAGGGCCTCTCCCAGCTCGGCGTGCTGTCGATGGTCGGGGTGCTCTCGGCGGGCCTGGTGACGCGCTGGGTTTTGCCCGCGCTCGCCCCGGGCAGGGGCGCGCCGCCGCGCACGCTTCCCTTCAGCCTGGTCCGCGCAGGGCTCGCGATGCAGCGCGCGGCGTGGATTGCCTGGGTGCTGCTTTTCGCGGCGCTCGCTTTCATCGTCGCGCGCCACGACCGGATCTGGGACGACGACCTCGGGCATCTGAGTCCGCTGCCCGAATCCGCGCGCGAGCTGCACCAGCGGCTGAGCGCCGATCTGCGCGCGCCGGATGCGCGTTATCTTCTGATCGCGACGGCCGCGAGCCGCGAGGCGGTGCTCGAGAAGAGTGAGCAAACGGCGCTCGCTCTGCAGAAGGCGGTGGACCAGGGCATCCTCGAAGGATTCGATCTGGCGGCGCGGTATCTGCCGAGCGAAAAGACGCAGGCCCTTCGCCGCGCCGCGCTGCCCGAAGCGCAGGATCTGCACCGCACGCTCGCCCGCGCGCTGCGAGGGTTGCCGTATCGCGCCGACGCCTTTGCGCCGTTCGAGCGCGACGTGGAAGGGGCGCGGCTCGGGCCCTTGCTCACGATCGAGGACCTGCGCGGCACCGGGCTCGACCTCAAGGTGCAGTCGCTGCTTGCCACGCGCGACGGCGAATGGCATGCGTTCATTCCTCTGCGCGGCGTGCGCGATCCGGCGAATCTGCGCTCGCTCGCCGAGCGGCTGCCCGCCGAAGCGCGCGCGAGCTTCCTCGACCTCAAGGCCGAATCGGACAGGTTGATCGGCGGCTACCGCACCCAGGCCCTTGCGCTCGCGGGCTTGGGTGCGCTCGCGATCGCTTTACTGCTCTGCTTCGGGCTGCGCGGCGTGCGCAAGGCGCTGCGGGTCATGCTGCCCGTGTACGCGGCGATTGCGATGACGGTGGCCTGCCTCGGGCTGCTCGGGATCGGTTTATCGCTGTTCCATCTGGTTTCGCTTTTGCTCGTGCTCGGCATCGGCCTCAACTACTCGCTGTTTTTCAGTCAGGCGGAACCCGGAACCGACAGCGAGCAGGGCACCTCGCTCGCCTTGTCGGTATGTTTTCTCACCACATTCGCTGCGTTCGGGTGCCTTGCGACATCGCGTATCCCGGTTCTGTCGGTGATCGGGCTCACCGTGACCTTGGGCTGCGCCCTGTCGCTTCTCAATGCGATGATGCTCGGCGGCGCGGCGGTGCGGGAACGCGAAGCGCGCTAGAGCGGAGGGCAATTCCCGCTCGGGAAATCGGATCGGTTTGCTATACTCCGCCCCCCATGCGCACCCACTATTGCGGCAAGCTGAGCGCGGCGCTCCTAGGGCAAACGGTGACGCTTGCCGGCTGGGCGCACCGCCGCCGCGACCACGGCGGGGTGATCTTCATCGACCTGCGCGACCGCGAGGGCCTCGCGCAGGTGGTGTCGGATCCCGACCGCAAGGCGACTTTCGCAACCGCGGAAAAGATCCGCAACGAATTCGTGCTGAAGGTGACCGGCCTCGTGCGCCGGCGTCCCGAAGGCACCGTTAATCCGAACATCGCCTCGGGCGAAGTCGAAGTGCTCGCGCACGACATCGAGATCCTCAACCCCTCGCTCACGCCGCCTTTCCAGCTCGACGACGAGAATCTCTCGGAGACGGTGCGCCTCACGCACCGCGTCATCGACTTGCGCCGCGAGACGATGCAGAAGAACTTGATGCTGCGCTACCGGGTGGCGATGGCGGTTCGGAAATATCTCGATGAGCGCGGCTTCACCGACATCGAGACGCCGATGCTCACGCGCTCGACGCCCGAGGGCGCGCGTGACTACCTCGTGCCCTCGCGCGTGCACGCGGGCGAGTTTTTCGCGCTTCCGCAGTCGCCGCAGCTCTTCAAGCAGCTGCTCATGATCGCGGGCTACGACCGCTACTACCAGATCACCAAGTGCTTCCGCGACGAGGACTTGCGCGCCGACCGCCAACCCGAGTTCACCCAGATCGACTGCGAGACTTCGTTCCTCGAAGAGGCGGAAATCCGCACGATTTTCGAGGGCTTGATCCGCGCCGTCTTCGGGGAAATGCTGGGGGTCGCGCTGCCGGATCCGTTCCCGGTCATGAGCTACGCGGAGGCCACGCGCGAATACGGATCGGACAAGCCGGACCTGCGCGTGCCCCTGAAGCTCACCGAGCTTACCGAGGTGATGAAGTCCGTGGATTTCAAGGTGTTCTCGGGACCCGCGAACACGCCGGCGCACCGCGTGGCGGGGCTTCTCGTGCCAAAGGGAGGAGACCTCACCCGCGGAGAGATCGACGCGTATACGGAATTCGTCGGCATCTACGGCGCGAAGGGCCTCGCCTGGATCAAGTTCAACGACATTGCGAAGGGCAGGGAAGGAATGCAGTCGCCGATCGTGAAGAACCTTTCGGATGCGGCGCTGAAGGCGGTCGTCGACCTGTCCGGGGCGAAAGACGGCGACCTGATGTTCTTCGGCGCGGGCAAGACGAAGATCGTCAACGACGCGCTCGGCGCGCTGCGCGTGAAGATCGGCCACGAGAAGGGCCACGCTCAAAGCGGCTGGAAGCCGCTGTGGGTGGTGGATTTCCCGATGTTCGAGTACGACGAGCAGGAGAGGCACTGGAACGCGATGCACCACCCGTTCACCGCTCCCAAGGACGGCCACGAGGACCGGCTCGCGGGCGATCCCGGCGCGGCGCTCGCCAAGGCCTACGACATGGTGCTGAACGGCTCGGAGATCGGCGGCGGCTCGGTGCGAATCCACCGCGAGGAAGTGCAATCGAAGGTGTTCCGCGCGCTGTCGATCGGCGCCGAAGAAGCGAAGCAGAAATTCGGGTTCCTGCTGGAGGCGCTCCAGTACGGCGCGCCGCCGCACGGAGGCATCGCCTTCGGCCTCGATCGCATCGTCGCCATGATGGCGGGCGCCGAATCCATCCGCGACGTGATCGCCTTCCCCAAGACGCAGCGCGCGCAGGACCTGCTCACGCATGCTCCGTCGCCGGTGGACGAGAAGCAGTTGCGCGAGCTGCACATTCGCCTGCGCAAGGCGGAGAGCTGAGCGCATGAAGGCGGAATGGATCAAGGACGCGGCGAAGGCGGGCGTGTTCCAGCTCGGCGCCGACGCACGCGAGCTCGCGGCCGCCGCAGCCGCGGCGGGGCTGATGGTCGTCTACGTCGACATCCACCAAGCGCACGACAAGGAGGATTTTCTCGCCGAGGTGTCGCGCGCGCTTCGCTTTCCCGAGAAGCTCACCGCCGACTGGAGCGCCTTTGCCGGCGGCCTGAAAGACCTGTCGTGGCTTTCCGCGAAGGGCTGGGTGGTGATCCTCGAGAAGAGCAAGCACTTCTGCGGCGGGCACGGGCACGAGGCGACGGAAGCGCTCGACACCATGGACGCGGCCGCCGAGCACTGGCGCGGACAGGGCAAGCCTTTCTGGACACTCATCGGCGGGCCGGACGGCTGGAAATCCGGCTGGCCCGACATGCCGGCTGCCTGAAACTGGCGGTCAGTTCTCCGCAGATTTTGAACTTTCCTCGCAGTGAGCTATCCTAGTCGCGGGGAACATTTCGTGACGCCTTTCCTGACCCGACATCGCCGTCGCTGGATCGCCGGCTTCGCCCTGGCGGCGCTGGCGTTCGCGCACGCGGCGATTGCAGGGTATGGCTGCCTGCAGGGCAAGATGCCCGAACCTCAGATGGCGTGCGAGGAGCATCAGAGTGCAGCGCCTACAGAGCTACTGTGCCGCGTGCATTTCCAGGCGGAAACGCAAACACTCGATCTCGCCAAGCTGCCGCAGCTCTCCGCTTTCGACTCGCCCGTGCTGGTGCTCCTAGTCGAACATAAAGCACTGCTGGCGGCGACGACTGCACCGCTTCCGATGCGATTCGCAGTCGCGAGCGCGCCGCCTCCGCCTCTCAACCTCCTTTATTCCCGCTTTCTCTTTTAGCCGCCGCTGAGCTGCGGCGCCGCTTGTTGGCGGCGCCGGTGTTCCTGCTCATCGGAGGCTTTATGGTTTTTGCTTTGCCCGGGCGTTTAACGCGTCCGCTCGCTTGCTTCTGCGTTCTTGGTTTCGCTGTCGCGGCGCCGGTGGCGCGCTCCGCTGGCACGGAGCCGCTCCCCTTCGCCGAAGCGCTGAAGATCGGCGAAACGATTTCCCCGCGTCTTGCCGCGCAGGGCGCCGCGCTCGCCGCCGCGACCGAGCTCGTGCCGCGCGCGAGAGAGCTGCCCGACCCCAAGCTTCGCATCGGCGTGGACAACCTGCCCGTCAACGGTGCGGACCGGTTCCGCTACGACGCTGACTTCATGACGATGCGCAAGATCGGCCTTATGCAGGACTTTCCCAACGGGGAGAAGAGGAGGCTGCGCGGAGAGCGCGCCGCGCTCGAGCGCGACGTGGAAGCTGCGAACCTAGCCGCACAGCGTGCCGGGCTGCGGCGCGAGATCGCGCTTGCCTGGCTCGAGCTGCAT
>WNFA01005956.1_pt1 | contig 10217 bp, 16 predicted proteins | sample 5400481 | NCBI WGS metagenome assembly WNFA01 (sample SAMN13153340, study PRJNA577476) | soil metagenome | isolation source: 120 cm saprolite under Douglas fir tree site 2 hole 1 replicate 2 | place: USA:California | collected 2015-04-18 | reverse complement strand
GCTCGCTCGGTTTGGGCACAACCTTCACGACCTTCCACATGTTTATGGAAAGCGAGCTCCGCGATCTGCTGGGAATTCCCAAGGAGATAAAATTCGGCGTGATGATCCCGATTGGCTGGCCGCAGAACGATTTCGTCAAGGTCAAGCGCAAGCCGATCGCCAGCGTAATTCACTGGGACAAGTGGAGCGATTGACCGGATATAACGGCATCACCGATTACGCAGCGGGCAATCTCTTAGTGGATGTCGAGGCCATCACAGGATCGTGCCGCCGGCATTGGTCAGTGGCGGGCTTGAGGCACTGCCGGCGATCGTCGCGTCGTGGCCGAGCGCGCCAGCCGCCGCTTCATCGAATTCTTTACCGCGCCGATTCGTACTAAAGCGGTTTGGCTGGGGTTTGGCAGCGGCTGTCACAAATCGGGACAAAATGGCACTAACCTCGGCAAAGCCCGATCACGAAAAAGCCTTATTTTATTTGCGTTTCTTTGTTCTGAATGGTTAGCGTTTGCGGTTGCCGCGAGTCCGGGTTCGATTCCCGGCCGGGGCAATTCATCCTTCAAAATCAAGTACTTGCGACATTTTCGCCTCTTGCTTGGGCAAATTTGGGCTAAACTGGCCGCAAAATCGCGCAAGATCGGGTCAAACCGAGCAAAGAACTCGTCAATCTCCAGCCGCTCGCTCGTCGGCGTATGCACCCAGGTGCCATACGTGTCTTGAATCTTGCGCACGGTCGTATGGCCAAGCTGATCAGCGATCCATTGGACGTTTTTGCCCGCACTCAACATCAGTGTCGTATAGCTGTGCCGCAGGTTTTCTAAAGTCCGATATGGCACTCCGGCTCGCGCAAGCATACGCCGCCACGGATCATCGCCCTCGGTCCGTTCGAGCATGGGCCGCGCCTGCCCTCGAATCACTTTGCCGACGAACACCGGCCCGGTGCCTTGGCCCAACGGGATGACCATCGAACTTTTGAAGAGGCGATATGCAGCCAATAGGGGTTGGAAAATCTGAACAGCGCGCTCGGAGGTGGGCGTTTTGAGCACGTCGGTCACTTCGCCTTTCTCCAACGTCTGCCGACGGACGAACAACTCCGCCTTTTCGAGATTCACGCAATCCCAAAACAAGCCGAGCCCTTCAGAAGGGCGAAGTCCGGTCAGGGCTTGCTGCATGTAATAGAGCTTACGCCGCGGATCGGTTGCGGCCGCAAAAATTCTCAATAGTTCGTCCGTGTGAACGGATCTGCCTTGCGTCGGTCCTTATTTCGCAGATGTTTGAATTTGGCCGCAGGGCTGATGCGCGACGGAACTAAGCCTCGCTCATAAGCCTGCTGCGCCATCGATTTGACTTGCCCGCAGATCTTGTTGACTGTGCTGGTCCGCAACTTGCCGATGCGACCGCTCTCGCGCATTAAACGTCCACGAAATTCTTCAAGGTGTCCGGAGTGCAGGTGTGCTAGGGCAATGTCAGCGATCGGATCAGTGAAAAAGTGCTTCCGCAAGTCTTGCTCGCGCTTGAGCATTGTTCGATCGGTGTTGCCACTGCCCAATAGTTCGCGGGCTCGAAGATTTGCAAACTCGCGGAATGTAACGGGACTGATTTGGTCCCTGGCACGCTGGAATCTGGCGCCAAACCATTTTGCCGGATCAAAGTTCTCCGCGATTATCTCTCGCTCCATCGTCGCAGCTTCACTTCCCAAGCGCGTCGGTTCTGCCGAGTGTCATCGACCCCGAGCGAAATACGATGGCGGCGCGCCGCTGCATCGGTAGGGCCCTGCCAGCGAAGCGCCAGTCTAAGGCGTTTGCATTCGGTGCCGCTCGCGAGTCGATACCGAACCGACTCGAGCCGGACAACGGCGTTGCGGGCACCGCGCAGGCGGGGACTCACGAAGCGAAATCTCCGCGAGCAAATGCCTGCTCGAACACCGACCATTTGACAAGGTGCTTGCGCCCGGCACGCGTCAGGCCATGCGTGGCGGTGAGTTTTCCATCCGCGATCCAGTGGTACAGCGTCCAGCGGGACAAACCGCTTCGTGCGGCTAAAACATCGAGGCTAACGTAGAGCGGTAGATCGCCTCTCGACCGCGGGTCAGTATCCATTGTCCACCTCGCTTAAGAAGACCATGAACCCCACATGCTCCCGAGACGTTCGAGCGCAGCCAAATCCGTGACTAGATCTCCTACTCGGTTCTCAGGCATTGGCTGACACCGGGTGCTCGTATTCACAACCAAGAATCCAGGTAACCGGGCTCTATACGGCCAGCTGAAGTCGCCGTTACTGGCAGACTAACCAGATGTCGATGGCTTGTCAAATTCTAGTATACGACAAGAATCGGTTCTTCTGTCCTCTCGTCAGCTGCCTCTCCGTGGTTCCCGTGATGAAGTCGTCGGTGTGAAATGCCCGGCGAAGCTGGCACAGCCGAACGGAGAGAACTCCCGGATCCCGAGCTCGTCGCTGGCCACCGTAAAGCTTCGGCTGACTCAGAACGGTCGCCGGGTTGCGCAAGACGCGCCATCGCGGAGCGGCGCGGGTCGGCTGGATGTTTAACTTCGCGCTAGCCGCCTACATTTTCCGTGAAGCGGTTCGACCGGAGCCACGGCTATTGGCCGACGCACAGGACCAGGCGCTCGAAGCACTGGCTACCCACCGGCGCCAGGTGGTCGAGATGCTAAAAGCGGAAAACAACCACTCGGCGGCGGCCGATCAGGAGCCGGACCTGATGCTGGCAGAAACGTTCCGGAGCTTGCCCCGCATAACTCATCCGGATGTCACGCATTCCTCGACGACATAGGCCCTAGTCCGCGACCGATCGAGAAACTTCAGCTCGTCCGCGACGACCTGGTCGCCGTAGCCTGGTTTGGAGAGCTCGGCCGCCCACGCGAGATAAGCGGCCCGGTCAGGAAATACCAGTTCTGTCACGACGTCAAAGTCGATCGCGCCGTCTTCCTTGTTGAATTCATCGCCCCGCATAAGGAAGTTGCGCTTGTAAAGGATGGGAGTGGGCACCAAGTCGCAGATCAACGGCACGTGGTTATTTTCGTAATACTCGATAAAAGCTTGCGTCTCGATACCTTCCCTCTTGGTGAGAAAGGCCAATATCTTCAACATATCGTTGCTCCTGCGATTTGTGCCCTCGTATGTTCGTCGCACCAATAAACGAATCACAAATGACTGAAATCACTCAACTTCTTTTTTGGGTCAAGCCTCTTAGAGTACGGCTGACAATCCGAAGGCCGTAAGCAAATGTCTCTCGTCCACGACATCGTAGGTGTCGCAGGCCTCGGCCAGTTCCCCGTTGACGGGACGCGCTTCGGACAATCGGATCAAGCTGACGTTTACCCCGAGTTGCTTCAACATCCGGCAGAGCGGCACGAAATCCGAATCGTTCGTCAGCAGTAAGAGTCTGTCCATGAGCTTTGCGGACGCGAGATGCAAAGCGTCGCAGCAAATCTCGATATCCACGCCTTTCTCGCTCCGCTGGCACCGCTCGCGGAACTCGTCCGGCACCGTTTCCAGCCATTCCTCGGAAGGTGCGGAACCCGCTATTTTCCGCCCGCAGAATCTGAACTCGACATCTCGCACCAGCCCCGGAGTTTTGCGACTTGGAAGGTCGAGAAATTGTTCGACCTGGGAATCGCCCTTGGCGAAATAAAAAACCGCCCGTTTGTAAGCCGTTCCCAGGCCGTCCGTAATCACAGCCTCGTCAAAGTACGTCACGAGATCCAGCGGTTGCAGTTTGTGACCCTTAAACCTTCCGTCTTTTCCTTGTAGCTGTCGGATTTGCGTGATCAACGACGACCCATCGAAGAACATATAAATGTTCGGCATGTTCACCACACCTGCATCTCCGCCCGCCTACCGAATCTGAGTTGTGGTCACTGAGGTGTCGTTCTATGGGAGCTCATGGGCAATTGTGCGCCGGACGGTAGCCGGCTGCCTCGGCTGCTTGCGGGCTCGAAAACGGAACCCGGTTGTCGGGCGAGATGCTCGAAAAATAAGGGCACGCCGGCCACTCGAAAATGTGGCTCCTGGCGTTTCCTACCACGGCGCCGCTCACAGGCTCGCTGCTCGTGCGACACCCATTCGCATCGAGAAGGAGTGGGGAGCGAGTGCCGTGCCGGAAATCCTGGCGCTGCTCCGGGTTCGGCTCACTCCAGAACCCAATCTTAGCCTTCATGGCTGTGCATTCGGCGGCGGCGTAGGAAGCGCGGTCGTCGGGGCTCTGCTCGTCCTCGTATTGCTTGTAGTGCCACGCCATCCCAGCCTTGACCTGATCGAGGCACGCGTCCTCTCTGTTCGGCAGCAGGATTCTACAAATAAGCCGTCCATAGGACCGCTCGTTCTCGCACTCGAGAGTTACATTCTTGCCCGAAAGTATCTCCGTAAGATGCTCGGTGGATTGCGATCCGAAGGGCTGGTCGTGCTCAGACGCGTCGATGCCTTCCAGCCGGACGGCGTAGGTAAGATCGCCCTGGCTGAGAACGTCGACCGTATCGCCGTCCGTGATGCTGACGATTTTTGCCGAAAACCGACTCAACCCGGCCAATGCGACACCCGCCGCCGCGCCAACTTCTGCCGCCGGTCTCGCGGGTGCGTTAGCGCTGGCGGTCTGCGCGACCGCCTCCGCATGCTTCGGTGCAGCGGGATGCAATGCCCAGGCGCCGACAAAGAGGCCTGCGGCGAAGTAGCCCGCGGCGATCGCGACCATCGCCCGGTATGCTTGTGGCGAACGGCTCCAACGCAGGCGGATATAGAATCCGCCGGCAACGACCAGCGCGACCGCCACGACGACCGCTTCATTCATCGGCAGGGTTCGCTCGCTGCCCTAGTTTCACGCGCCCGCCGCGTCCTGCCCCCGAGACTCTCGTTTTGGGGATAAGCAAGCCGCTTCACAAAAAACCCGTCCTGCCCCCAATCGGCGGCTGCGGCATCAGCCAAAGTATCAGTGCGATGCAGGCGCAAGGACACTAGCCTCCGCTTCCCCTTTTTCCTCTACAGCTCCAACTGCGAGCGAAATTCCTGTTCGCGCTTAATACTTACATTATGCGCCCATACAAGTCTCATAGCAGCAAGACGACAGCGCCGACGATAGTAAAATCCATCACGCGAAAAGATTGAAATAGAAAGGCGAAGTAATGCCGGCAAGAGACACGAATGCCAGCAATAACAGCCGGCCCGCGATGAATTTGAACGCCCCGATTTTTGTGGGCCGAGTCGGAAAAGGTGTTCATCACATCGCGTACTTCGATCTTCACAACCCGAACAAACGCCGGAGCTTTTTCAGCCTCCTATTATAGATCGCGCCGGACGCTACACGCTCATGAATGACAAGAGCGGGCCAATGTTCTAGCAATTCGAGAACGTACATCGTGTAGTATGTATCGACGCTTCAAACTTTCGCCCGAAGAGTACCGCTTGTTGCCGATTGGCGTACCAGCCACTTAGAATTCTTACTGCTTTTTTACAATATCATCGTAAGGCTATACTCGCTGACGGGGGTTGCAGATAAACCAACGTTTCATACCCCCAGGTTGATGTTGCAAGTAGGTAACGCGTTCCGCGAGACTCGTTAGATGGGTTTCGACAGATGCCATTTGCCCGCATACGGCTCATCGCCATGGGAATATCGCTCGGCCCACAAGTGGAGCTCGGCCGTTAGCGCGATGCGACGGATGGACTCGACGGCCTGCGGAGTCGCTAAAACCAACCATCCTTCACCTATAATAATTTGCTCCAGCGTTGAAGTCGCTCAGGATCCACCCAGAGAAACTCCTCCTCGATCCGCGCATAGATTCGCTCAAATTCCGAACGCAATTCTTGCGCCTCAAGCCCAACATCTTCCAGTTGAGCAAAAATGACTTGATACAATTCCCACGCGGTGGCTACGTCACCGCCAATGAGCATTCGAGCTTCATCGTCTCGTCCCAAGGGCCGTGGTAGCAGAATCACCTTGTAAGTCTCCTGGTTTCTATTCTCCAGCCAAGGCCAACCTTGCTCTTCGCTGATTCGCTTAACTACGCTACGCACGGCCATGGAATCGCAGCTATTAAGACTCAAGATCCAGTCTCGCAATTTGTTCGCGGCGACACTGTTAGTCGGTGAGCCGACGTGCACAGCGGCTAAGACGTGCTCCAATTGGACAGGGTCTCTCCAAGTATCGCCTAGTAGCATCTCAACCATGCCGCTTCCATCCGCAGCAAAGTATCGTGCCAGGGTACGTCGCGCAGCGACGCCGACGTCGACTACAGGGAACGCGAGCAGATGCGAGGTGAATCTGCAGAGAGCTTCGTCTATCGAGCATGGTGATAAGGCATTTGTCAGAGAGAGTCATAAGCCGGGACCCGTCGATTTCCCGCCCATACGTGATCGAGATAGTCGCCAACCGCTATCTGAACGGCTTCTGCCGGCCACTTAATCTCAAGCACATCGACGGTGTCACCTATGACCGAGAGCAAAAACGAGCTGTTGAGTTTGCCGGCACCCAAGTCTGTTCCAAACGCTTCGCGCGCGCGAAGCAGAGCCTCATCGCGGTCGATTCTCTTAAGAGCGCTGTACGCGACCCTCTTCTCCGCGCCGTCCAGCCACGGGTCCCAAGAAGCATCGCGCGCACGCTTAATAGCATCTTCAGCGAGTTGTCGTGCTGATTTTCGATCTCCTGCCTCTAAAGTTTTCTAGATTTCCAAGCGAGCAGGTCGACCTCTCGGTAGTCGGGAGGTGGAAAAGTGCTAACAAGCATATTCAAATGAGCGAGGTCTTGAGTGCGTGCTTTCTTAACTGCTGACCACCAATCGAATTCCTTGTTCTCGGCAGGGTTAGGGTTCCAATCCTCGGGATGCAGATGGTCGCTCAACCGAGCGGCCATTTGGTCAGTTGTCTGCAGCTCATCTGAGGCGAGTTTATAGAGAGAATTTGTTCGTGATGAGTGTCGTGGCCTTTCTTGAGTCCTTTACTCAGGTCGGGTCCGTTAACCCCGTCTTCGCGCAACGCATCGCCCAGTGCTCGCGCGACTAGCACTCGATGAGACGGCAAAGCGTTGGTGCGTATGCGCGCCATGATCTCGGTCGCAATCGTTAATCGGGTTTCGATTGGAAACGCGCGTAAAACGGCAACCGCCGCTTGCGAAGTTTCTCCCGGTTCAATTAGACAATAAAGTTCAGAGAAGAATGCTCTCAGAATCTCACCTGATGACCGAACGTCGCGGTTGTGCGACTGCGCTTGCCACGCTTGCGGGAATCGTTCCCGGGTTGAAAGCTTGGGGTTGCGCACTAAGAACGATCAATCTATCAATAGAATGGTTTTCTGCCCTTGAAGAACGAACCGCTCGTTCGCCTTCGACATGTGGTATCGGAGAGCATCACGTCCCTGAACCAAATCAGAAATTCCTAGGCCGTGACGATCTGATGAGAAACGATCCAATCGTTCCACAACGTCTTGGAAGAACGTCAGTGCCTCGCCGCGATCTCGATTGCCGTCGGTATTAGGGAGGAATGCGTAATAGGGCACGAAGAATGGAAAACCCCAACCAGTCAGAATATCTTGTACTAGTGTAGATTTCCCGATACCTGCGGCGCCCACGACAGCAATGTATCCTCCGGCGTTCTCTTCAATCGCTTGCTTGATTCGATCGGCGGAAGCTCCATTCTTTTCGTAGGGAATGTCTGGTGGGGGAAAGCGATGAATCAAACCTGACCGATTGGAGCGATAGCCAATCGCGTCGAGTAGGAAATCTCGTTTAATGAAATCGCCGTCAGGATTATTCGTCAGCCAAGTCGCGATAGCTTTGTGCAGAGCATCGAATTGTTGTCTGTAATGCCTCGCGTCCAGTGAGTCTTCTGCATTGTTCGGTGGTTCAGGATAGCCGAGTGACAGGCGACAGGATGAAGCGAACTCCAAAAAAGCCGATCCGGTTAAGTTGACGCTCTCCGCGATTTTTTTCCAGGCGTTCACTACGTCATCAGAATCTGGGTCTTTCGGACCGATATGCCAATGAGTCGCGAGAAACTCCGCGACACTGAGAGTCGAAATCAGCTGAGAATGATGCTTTTCAGATGAGGAAGGGCGATTTGTCTGCAGCCGGACGGAAACGGTTTTGTCTTTCCATCGGTTGCGAAGTCGCCAGTATCCATCGGCCAATTCTTTGAGCAGGCCCTCTGTGCCAATCAGATCTCCCCAATTGATGGGCACAGCATCACCCGACCACTTGATCGAGTGCCCCTCAACCGAGGTCTTCCAGACGAGGACGAAATCATCTACGCGACCTGCATCGAGATCGGCGAGTCGCACCCCCTCGAAAGCAGCGTCCCCTCGGCGAATGCCTTCCCTTAGAAGATTGAGAATTCGCTCCGTGGCGACTTTGTCTTGGTACCCGTATCCCCAGCGAGCACGCCTCTCCCCCCATCGCGGGTGGCTCCTGCTGCCGGGTATCGACGGGAGATTGGCTCACGCGCCCAAATCCTCCACGATGGCATACAGAAAACGCTCGGCTGTCCGGAAGATTCCTCCAACTGCGTTACGGAACTGTTGTATTGTATCGTCGACGTTCGAATCTTTCATTGCTTGGTCATCCTGTCCAAGTATAGCGAGAAGCGACGTTAGGTCGACACGATCTCGACCGTGCATCCCTGCCTGGCTGCCATTCGTTTTTCGATGGACCAAAGCTGAACCGCGAGCCCGGTCGAGAAGCGGTTTTCGACTTTGAGGGCGACGAATTCTGCGACTCAAAACTACGCCTGTCGCTCGCTTTGGCGGAGAGAGATCGTTAAAGATCTTCCTTTGAAATGAAGACCTTTGGCCAAGTGATTACGGAAGCGCGCAAGAAGGCGGGATTGACCCAGAAAGAGGTCGCAGAACGTCTTCGGCGTGGAGATGGCCGCAAGGTACTGCCGCCATACCTCAACGATCTTGAGCACGATCGACGTTACCCGCCCGAAAACGAGGTGATTGAGCAGCTGGCGAGGATTCTCGACCTGGCACCGGATGTTCTCTATTTCTATGCGAAGCGCGTTCCTGCCGACATGACGCGTGACGCCGAGGATAGCGAGGTCGAGGCGGCCTATCGCGCCTTTCGGCGCGTGCTGGACAAGGCAACGAAGGATCAATCGCACTCCAAACGCGGCCGATGACGCCCGCGCGACGGGCATTAATCAACCGACCCCTTCCTCCAAAATACACCCGTTCTGCAGCCTCCATCGAGAAAGCTTTCTAAAACGCAAGCTCGCTTCTGCCCGACGCGCGAGAGGCCAATCGAATCCCTAAGAGCCCCAGCTCGAAATCGGGGACTTGCATTGCCGCGCGGTTTGGATTATCAAATAGTTAAATTCCAGTAGATGCGAAAGCGAGGGAACCTCCATGAAGGCCTTCGGCAAAGCCTTAAGGGAACGACGCAAGGCGCTAGGGCTGACCCAGCGCCAGCTCGCGGCGCGGGTCAGGTTCGAGGACGGCCATTCACTCTCAGAACCCTATTTGAACGACATCGAGCATGATCTGCGCAAGCCGCCGCGCGAGCACATTATCGCGCAATTCGCCCGCGCCCTCGGAACGAATCCGGATGTGTTCTTCTACCTGGCAGGCCGGGTGCCGCCAGATCTGCGCGGATTCGAGGTTACGAACGAGAAGCTCCAGGCAGCGTTCGAGATGTTCCGTCGCCTGCTGGCAGAGGGGCACGAGGACGCGGCGCAGAAACGAGCGCACGACGAGATTTCGCGTCCGCACGGCATTGATCGGACGATCTGAAAGAGGCGATCACAATGGCGCAAATTTCCGGCAATCGCTCCGAGCACGAGACTCTTTGGCAGACCGCGTCGCGGCTCTTGGAGCTGGAACGGATCGTGACCGGCTCCGTGCAGGAAATCTCTGGGAATTACGATTCAGTGACCCACGCCTGTCCAATGTTTGCCGATTTTGGCCGCGGAGAGATGCGGGCTCTGGGCGTCGCGTTCGAAGCGAGCCGGGTCGAAGCGGCGGTCAGGCTCTTGGCCGCGAGTCAGGGCGCGGTCGTGGAGCTGGAGGAGCCATTCGTCAACTTAGTGCTCCCGAACGGCGCGCGGTTTTCGGCGTGCCTGCCTCCTGCGTCCGACGGACCGACCTTCTCGATTCGCACGCAGTGGCGGGCCGTGAGACCGCTCGTGGACTTTATGAGCGCCCCATGGCAGCTCGCCCGCGTTGAAGAGGCGATTCGGCGCGGCGACAACATTGTTGTCGCCGGCTCCACCAACACGGGCA
>WNFA01012295.1_pt1 | contig 10221 bp, 6 predicted proteins | sample 5400481 | NCBI WGS metagenome assembly WNFA01 (sample SAMN13153340, study PRJNA577476) | soil metagenome | isolation source: 120 cm saprolite under Douglas fir tree site 2 hole 1 replicate 2 | place: USA:California | collected 2015-04-18 | reverse complement strand
CCTGCTCGCCCTCATTTTCGGCTTGTCGCCGGCAGTGAGCTTCGACGGCACGCGCACCGAAGGAACGACGGTCGCCGTGCCGCTGCCGAGCCCGGGGGGCAGTTCCCCCGTCAATTCCCTCGGCAGCGCCACGCCGCTCGCGGCCGTGCCGGTAGCACCGCTCACCATGGCGCCGCCGACGGTGGTCCCGCCGACCCCGCAGGAGGCGTTCCGCTCCGGCACCCAGGCGCTCCGCCAGGGCAAGACCGACCAAGCCGTGATGGAGCTCGAATACGCGGCCGAGCAGGGCGTGCCCGGCGCGCTCTGGAAGCTCGGGCGGATGTATGCCGATGGTGACGGCGTCAAGGTCAACAAGCCGCGGGCTTACGAGCTGTTCCGCCGTCTCACCTCGTCCCATGGCGACGACAGCGCGCACACGCCCAACGCCCGGTTCGTTGCCAACGCCTTCGTGACGCTCGGCCTCTATCACCTCGAAGGCATCCCCGGAACGCTGAAGCCCAACGCCAATGTGGCGCACGAAATGTTCCGTTACGCCGCGTCCTATTTCGCCGATCCGGAAGCCCAATATTATCTCGGCCGGCTCTACCTCATCGGCAAGGGGGCGCCGAAGGATGCCATCCAGGCAGCGCGCTGGCTGCGCCTTGCCGCCAACAAGGGCGACCACCGGGCGCAGGCTTTGCTCGGCAGCATGCTGTTCAAAGGCGAAGAGGTGTCGCGGCAGGCCGGGCGTGGCCTGTTCTGGCTTATCGTCGCCAAGGACAGCGCCGCTCCGGACGAGACCTGGATCACCGACATGTATTCGAGCGCGCTCGCCCAGGCCAGCGAAAACGATCGAGCAATGGCGCATAAGTACCTGGAAGATTGGCTGAAAGATCGCCGCGAGTGACCGACCTGTGGCGCCATTGCCACAGTCGCCCAAAATCGACGTTGCACCGGCCCGTTTTCATAGACCCGAATCCAGAGCGGGCGTATCTCTAGTCGCAATGCGAAATGCGCCCAGGCGAGGGTCGTTTATGAAGTATGGGCTGTGCGTGAGCACGGCGGCCTTGGGATTCGTGCTGGCGACGCTGGCGCCGGCCGCGGCGACTGATCTCGGCGTCGAGCCGATCTACAAGGCGCCGCTTGAACCGGTAGCTGCCTGGAGCGGCTCCTATACCGCGGGCTGGGGCGGCAGCGCCGGGGGCAGCGCGGTCGTGCCCAATAACGCGATCGGGGCCGATCCGACCTCGCGCCCGGATCTCGGCAGCTTCGGGATCACCTCCGGGTTCAACTTTCAAAAAGGCAACGTCGTGCTCGGCTACGAGGGCGATACCTCGGCGAGCGGCAGGCGAGCATTCGAATTCCCGGCCAACAGTGCCTTCAGCAACGACGTGAAGGATCGCTGGCTTTCGACGTTCCGCGGCCGGGTCGGCTACGCGCAGGACAACTGGTTGCTCTACGCCACGGCCGGCGGCGCGCTCGGCAACGTGGCGAGCAGCATCCCGGGCCTTGCGCTGTCGGAGCAGCATTGGCACCTGGGCTGGACCGCCGGCGGCGGCGTCGAGGTCAAGCTCACCACGGACTGGACGGCGAAGATCGAATATCTCTACGTCGGGCTTCAGGACAAATCCTACTTCACCCCGGCGCCCAGCGTGGCGATCAACCAGAACGCCCGTCCCGACGATCACATCGTCCGCCTCGGCGTGAACTACAAGCTGCCCTGGAGCATGCTCGACAGCTTCTTCAAGCAGCGTTGATCTCGAGCTCCGCCCAAACCGGGACGTGGTCGGAGGGCTTTTCCCAGCCGCGCACATGCTTGTCGACGCCGGCCGCAACCAGCCGGTCGGCCGCCTGCGGAGACAAGAGCAGGTGGTCGATGCGAATCCCGTCGTTTTTCTGCCAGGCACCGGCTTGGTAATCCCAGAACGAGTAGGGACCCGGACCGTCATGTCCGGCGCGCACCGCGTCGGTCAGTCCGAGGTGGCAAAGCGCGCGGAATTTCGCGCGCGTGCGCGGCAGGTAGAGCGCGTCGCCCAGCCAGCGGTCCGGGTTTCGGGCGTCGAGCGCCGACGGGATGACGTTGAAGTCGCCAGCCAGGACCAACGGCTCCTCCAGCGGCAGGCGTTCGCGTGCGTAGTGAATGAGCCGATCCATCCAATTGATCTTGTACGAATATTTGTCGCTGTCCGGAGGATTGCCGTTGGGCAGATAGATGGAGGCCAGCCGCAGCGCGCCGCGCCCCGTCGACACCACCGTCTCGAGAAACCGGGCATGGTCGTCGAAGTCGTCCCCGGGAAGGCGCGGCGTCACCTCGTCGAACGGAAATTTCGACAACATCGCCACCCCGTTGAAGGCCTTCTGGCCGTGCACCGCAACATTGTAACCGAGGGCCTCCAGCGGCTCGCGCGGGAAGGCGTCGTCGACGCACTTGGTTTCCTGCAGGCAGACGATCTCGGGCTGCCGCTCGGCGAGCCAAGCGGTCAGGTTGTCCATTCTCTGCTTGATGGAATTGACGTTCCAGGTGGCGATGCGCATGGCCGGCAGCGATGTTGTTTACGGCGGTCGAATTCAACTTCGTGCGAGACGCGGGGACGCGGCGGTGGGGCGATGGTGTTGGTGTCAAGGATGGGCGTTTCTGCCGAAAGTTACGCCTTTTTTAGACAGTAAGCGCCCGGGAATGATGTACCGTTAGCATGGATATGTTAGAAGGGACGCTTGGCATACCAGGTAGAATCGTCGCGGGCGGGGCGCCGGGATCGAAAGGGAGGCCGAGCGGCGCCCGGGCGGCTTCGCTCGGCATTGTAACGAGGTAATGAAGAAACGCACGCTGGTGCTCGGGGGGGTCGCGGCGCTTGCGGCAATCGGCATTGTCGCGGCGATACGCGGCGGATTGTGGTCGGGCGGCGCGGTCGCGCAGTCGCAACGGGAGGCCGCGCCGCGGGCGGCACCGGTCGAGGTCGCGACCGCGGTGAAGAAAACCGTCCCGGTTCGTGTCGAGGCGCTCGGCAGCGTCACTCCGATCGCCAGTGTCGCGATCAAGCCGCGCATCGATTCGGAGATCGTGGGCGTGCATTTCGCGATGACGCAGGTCAATATCTACCGCGCTTCGGTCGCCTCCAACACCGGGCAGCTCGAAAATCTCAATATTCAGCTGAGCTATTGCAGCATTCGCGCCCCGATCTCCGGCCGCGCCAGCATGGCAGCGGTCAAGGTCGGCAATTTCGTTCGGCAAGCGGATCTCCCCGCGCTCGCCACCGTCAACCAGACGGCGCCGATCTACGTGTCCTTCACCGTTCCTCAGGGCCGCCTAGCGGATGTTCGACAGGCGCTCGCCGCCGAGACGGCGACGCTGGAGGCAATCGTTCCCGGAACTGGCGCGCGCGCCTCCGGCCAGGTCACGATGATCGAGAACATGGTCGATCTCGCAACCGGCATGGTGACCATCCGGGCGACCATGCCGAACGAGGACGAGGTGCTCTGGCCGGGCACGCTCGTGAGCACGCAGTTGACCTTGCGAACCGAGGACGCGGTCACCGTTCCTGCAGCCGCCCTCCAGCTCAGTCAAACGGGCACCTTCGTGTTCGTGGTGAAAGACGATGTGGCGACCGTTCGTCCGGTCAAGGTGGAGCGCACGGTTGACGGCGTATCCGTCATCGAGTCGGGGGTTGCCGAAGGGGAGGTGGTAGTAACCGACGGCCAGCTTCTCCTTTCGAACGGAACCCGAGTGACGCAGCGCAAGAAGGTCAGCTCGTGACATGACGATGTCCGAAACCTGCATCCGTCGGCCGGTCCTGACCACACTCATCACCGTTTCGATCGTCGTGTTCGGCATTTTCGCCTACCGGCTGCTCCCGGTCGCCGCGCTGCCGCGGGTGGATTTCCCCACCATCCAGGTCACTGCGACACTGCCTGGAGCGAGCCCCGAGACGATGGCGGCCTCGGTCGCCGGCCCGATCGAGCGGCAGTTCTCCACGATTGCCGGCATTTCGTCGATGACGTCGCAGTCGACGCTTGGGCAGACCCAGATCACCATCCAGTTCGATCTCAACCGCGACATCGACGGCGCCGCGCTCGACGTGCAGACCGCGCTGGCGGTCGCCGCGCGACGGCTGCCGGTCGAGATGACGACGCCGCCGTTCTTCCGGAAGGTCAATCCGGGCGACTTCCCGGTCCTGTTCATCAGCCTGATTTCGCCGACGCTGCCGATGTCGACCGTGGACGAGTACGGCGAGACCCTGATCGCGCAACAGATCTCGCAGCTGGCCGGCGTGGCTCAGGTGCTGGTTTACGGAGCGCAGAAGTTCGCCGTCCGCGTTCAGGTCGATCCGGTTGCGGTGGCGGCGCGCAACATCTCGCTCGACGATATCCGTAGCGTCCTGACAAAGGCGAATTCGAATACTCCGGTCGGAACGTTGTCGGGCCCCGACCGCGACGTCACCCTGCTCGCCTCCGGAGCGATCCGGCACGCGGCCGATTACCGCGACGTCGTTGCCGCATGGCGCAACGGCGCCCCGGTCAAGCTCAACGAAATCGCCCGCATCATCGACAGCGTCGAGAACGACAAAATCGCGAGCTGGTTCAACAACGAGCGCGCCGTTGTGCTCGCGATCCAGCGGCAACCCGACGCCAACACGGTCGCCGTGGTCGACGCGGTGCGGGCCAAGCTGCCGCAGTTCCGCGCCCAGGTGCCGGCCTCGATCCGAATGGAGACGCTGCTCGACCGATCGATCTCGATCCGACAGGCGGTCGCGGACGTTCAGGAGACCCTGGCGATTGCCTTTGGCCTCGTCATCCTCGTCATCTTCCTGTTCCTGCGCTCGGCGTCGGCCACGATCATTCCGGGCCTCGCGGTGCCCATCTCACTCGTCGGCACCTGCGCGGCGATGTACGCATTCGGATTCTCCATCAACAACATGACGCTGCTGGCGCTGACGCTGTCGGTCGGCTTCGTGGTCGACGACGCCATCGTCATGCTCGAGAACATCGTGCGCCACATCGAGGGCGGGATGCGGCCGTTCGAGGCCGCGCTCAAGGGCGCGCGCGAGATCGGCTTCACCATCATCTCGATCACGTTCTCGCTGATCGCCGTGTTCATCCCGGTGCTGCTGATGGGCGGCATGGTCGGCCGCGTGTTCCGCGAATTCGCGGTGACGATCTCCGTCGCGATCGTGATTTCCGGATTCGTCTCGCTGACGCTCACGCCGATGCTGTGCGCGCGCGTGCTGCGCGGTCATCACGAAGAGGACAGGAAGGAAATCTTCATCCTGCGCCTCTTCGAGCGCCTCTTCCTCGCCTGGCTCAGGTCATACGAATGGGCGCTCGACAAGGTGATCAGGTACAAGGCGATCACGCTGGCGGCCACCTTCGCGACCATCATCGGCACGGTCTGGCTCTACATCCTCATCCCCAAGGGCTTCTTTCCCAATGAGGATACCGGCTACATGCTGGCCATCACCGAGGCGCAGTCGGACGTTTCCTTCGCCGCTATGGTCGAGCGCCAGCGCAAGATGGCCGAGATCATCCGCGCCGATAAAGCGGTGCTCTACGTGAATTCGACCGTCGGCGTCGGCGGACCCAATTCGACGGCCAACCAGGGCCGCATGCTCGTCGCCCTGAAGCCGAAGTCGGAACGCGGCCGGCTGAACGAGGTCATCCAGAGATTACGTCGAGAGACGAGTGGCGTCCCCGGCATGGCCATGTTCTTCCAGATGATCCAGAACATCAATATCGGCGGGAAGATCCTCAAGAGCCAGTACCAGTACACGCTGCAATCGAGCGATACCGACGCGCTGTACCGGCTCGCATCCGAGCTGCGCGACAAGATCGCCGAGCTGCCGGGGCTGCAGGACGTCACCACCGATCTTTACGTGACCAACCCGCAGGTCATGATCGAGGTCGACCGCGAAAAGGCAGCCGCCTACGGGGTCACCGTCGATCAAATACGACAGGAATTGTACAATGCCTTCGGCGCGCGCCAGGTGGGGACCATCTACACTCAGACCAACGACTACCAGGTCATCCTCGAGGCCCTGCCTGAATACCGGGCCGACGTTTCAAGCCTCTCGCATATCTTTGTGAAGACCAACGTAACCGCGACGGGGCCGGGCGCGGGCGTGTCCGGAAACGGGATTCCCTCGGGACAATCGATCCCGCTTTCCGCGGTGACCAAGCCGGTGGCAACAGTCGGGCCGCTGCTCGTCAACCACCAGGGCCAGCAGCCTGCGGTCACCATCTCGTTCAACCTGGCCCCGGGATATTCGCTCGGCGATGCGGCTTCGGCCATCCATAAGATCGAGCGCGAATCGAACCTGCCGGCGACGATCTCGACCGGATTCCAGGGCACCGCCCAGGTCTTTGAGGAAGCGTTGCGCGGCCAGGGCCTCCTCGTCCTGGCGGCGATCTTCGCCGCCTATGTCGTGCTCGGCATCCTCTACGAAAGCTTCATCCATCCGATCACGATCATTTCGGGTCTGCCCTCGGCCGGCATCGGCGCGCTGCTGACTTTGATTCTGTTCCGCATGGAACTGTCGGTGATCGCCATGATCGGCGTCGTCATGCTGGTCGGCATCGTCAAGAAGAACGCGATCATGATGGTCGACTTCGCCATCGAGCGCCGGCGCGTCGGACTCTCGGCCGAGGCCGCGATCCGCGAGGCCGCGCTGTTGCGCTTCCGTCCGATCATGATGACGACCTTCGCGGCGATCTTCGGGGCGCTGCCGATCGCGCTGGGCTCGGGCGAGGGCGCCGAGCTGCGTCAGCCGCTCGGCGTCGCCGTGGTCGGCGGCCTGTGCGTCTCGCAGCTGCTCACGCTGTTCATCACGCCGGTCGTCTACGTCTATCTCGACCGCATCGACCGCATGCTCAAATACCGGCTCGAGCCGCAGCTCGAGGAGGTCGAGCCGTCGCGGCCCACCGCCGTCGCGGCAGAGTGATCAGTTCGTTGGGTCGAGTGCGGGGTTCGTAGTTTTCGTAGGTTGGGTCGAGCGCTTGCGCGAGACCCAACATCTCACGGCCCATCGGCGTTGGGTCTCGCAAGAGCTCGACCCAACCTACGGCGAAAAGCGCTACAGCGAGAAGCTCGTGCCGCAGCCGCAGGAGGCGGTCGCCTTCGGATTGTTGACGCGGAACGCGGCGCCGATCAGATCGTCGACGAAGTCGATCTCGGACCCGGCGAGGTAGCCGAGCGAAATCCGGTCGATCAATACGGTTGCGCCGTCGCGCGTGATCACGATGTCGTCGGCCGCCTGCGAGCGTTCCACGTCGAACTTGTACTGGAAGCCCGAGCAGCCGCCCCCTTCCACGCTCACGCGCAGCATGCTGCCCGCGGGCTCGCGGCGCAAAATCTCTCCGATCCGGCGCGCCGCCCGTTCGGTGACGGTGATCTCGTTCTCCATCCGCAATCCGTGATTGCCAGGGGGCCTGACAGATAGTTAAGTGCCCGCAGGGCTTTGGTCAACACGGTCAATCGAAGGGTCCGCCATGGCGATCGCGGCGGCCGTCACGCGTGCCCGTTATGCGTCGGATCCGGGCCGCAGCCGCGGCCGGCTTCATCCGGAACCCACGAGCCCGACCCGCAACGCTTTCCGGCGCGATTGCGACCGCATCATTCATGCCAGCGCGTTTCGCCGGCTCGCCCACAAGACCCAGGTCTTCGTGTTCCACGAGGGCGATCATTTCCGCACCCGGCTCACCCACACGCTGGAGGTGACCCAGATCGCTCGCTCGCTCGCTCGCTCGCTCGGGCTCGACGAGGATCTGGCCGAGGCGCTCGCGCTCGCCCACGATCTCGGCCACCCGCCGTTCGGCCACGCCGGCGAGCGCGCGCTCGACCGCTGCCTCGCCCGATGCGGCGGCTTCGATCACAACGCGCAGACGCTGCGGGTGGTGACCGCGCTCGAGCGGCGCTATCCCGCGTTCGACGGGCTCAATCTCTCCTGGGAGACGCTGGAAGGCCTGGTCAAGCACAACGGGCCGCTCACCGATCGTGCCGGCAACCCGATCGGCCGCTATCGCGACCGCGGGCTGCCGGAAGCGATCAGCGCCTACGGGGATGGCGCCAAGCTCCGCGATCTGGAGCTTTGGAGCTTCGCCAGCGCGGAGGCCCAGCTCGCCGCCATCGCCGACGACATCGCCTACGACGCCCACGACATCGACGACGGATTGCGCGCCGCGCTGTTCGCCCTCGACGATCTCGGCGAAGTGCCGCCGATCCGCGAGCTCCTGCGCGACATCCGCGGCCGCCATCCCGGGCTCGATTCCGGACGGCTGGTGCACGAGCTCATCCGCCGCCTGATCACGCAGATGATCGAGGACGTCGTCGGCGAGACCGGCAAGCGCCTCGCGGCGCTCGCGCCGGCCGCGGCCGACGACGTGCGACACGGGGGCGGGCCGGTCGGGGCGTTCTCGCCGGCCATGGCGGAGACCGACCGGGCGATCAAGGATTTCCTCTACCCGCGCATGTACCGGCATCCCCGCGTGATGCGCATCATGGGCGATGCCGAGCGTGTCGTCTGCGAGCTCTTTGCTCGCTATGCCGCCGCTCCGGCGGCCAATCCGGCGGATTGGGTCGAGTGCGCGGACGCCGGCGACGAGGCCTCGCGCCTGCGCCGCATCGCCGATTTCATCGCCGGAATGACCGACCGCTATGCGCTCATCGAGCACGCAAGGTTGTTTCATTCGACGCCGGAATTGCGGTAGCGCTGTCCCATGCTCTCGGCGGGATGGCGTCGACGCTCGTGCGAACGTCGCCCGCTTGCCGGCATGGTTGAAGGCCGCGCGCCTGCGCTTTGACTCGACGGGGAAATTGGGCTACCCGGCGCGGCCCGAACGAGACGCGGCCGTAGGGTGGGCAAAATCGCATGCCGAATCGTTGACGCGTGGGGCCATAAGGGCGTTTACGCCCGTCTTTCGACGGGCTGTGGGCGCGTGCGATTTTGCCCACGCGGTAACGTCCTGTGTCGCGCCGTTGCCCACCCTACGGGATTGCTCGATGGGGGAATTGCGTTACGCGGCGCGGCCCGATGAAGCGCAGCCCATGAGCGACCAGAATATCTTCGCCGCCGTGCTCGACAAGGTCCGCGCGGCCAATCGCGCGCTGATCGCGGACGGGCTGCTGCCGACCGGCGCCGATCAGTCCCGCATCGTGGTCGAGCCGCCGCGCGAGGCCGCGCATGGCGACATGGCGACCAATGCGGCCATGGTGCTGGCGAAGGACGCCGGCACGAAGCCGCGCGAGCTCGCCCAGGCCATCGCCGAGAAGCTTCGCGCCGACCCGCTGATGGCAAAGGTCGAGGTGGCGGGACCGGGCTTCATCAATCTGACGCTCAAGCCGGCGGCTTGGATCGGTGCCTTGCGCGCGGTGCTCGAAGCCGGCGCCGGTTACGGGCGAAGCGCGGTAGGGCAGGGCACTCGCGTGAACGTCGAATACGTGTCGGCCAATCCCACCGGTCCGGTGCATGTCGGCCATTGCCGCGGCGCCGTGTTCGGCGACGCGCTCGCCAATCTCCTGGCCTTCGCCGGCTTCGAGGTCACGCGCGAATACTACATCAACGATGCCGGCGCCCAGGTCGACGTGCTCGCCCGCTCCGCCTTCCTGCGCTACCGCGAGGCGCTCGGCGAGGCGATCGGCGCGATCCCGGAAGGCTTCTATCCCGGCGGCTATCTCAAGCCGGTGGGGGAGCGGCTCGCCGCCGACTACGGCGCGAGCCTGAAGGACAAGCCGGAGGCGGAATGGCTGCCGGTGGTCCGCGACCGGGCTGTGGCCATGATGATGGAGGAGATCCGCGGCGACCTCATGGCGCTGAACGTCGCGCAGGACGTGTTCTTTTCCGAGCGCTCGCTGATCGAAGGGCCGCGCGACGAGGTGGGCGAGACCATCGCCGCGCTCGAGCGCGCCGGCTACGTCTACCAGGGCCGCCTGCCGCCGCCCAAGGGCGCCCCGATCGAGGACTGGGAGGATCGCGAGCAGACGCTGTTTCGCGCCACCGACTTCGGCGACGACGTCGACCGGCCGCTCAAGAAGTCGGACGGCAGCTACACTTATTTCGCCTCCGACATCGCCTATCACAAGAACAAGGTCGATCGCGGCTTCGCCGCCATGATCGACGTGTGGGGCGCCGACCACGGCGGCTACGTCAAGCGGATGCAGGCGGCGGTGAAGGCGGTGCGGGCGATCACCAAGGCCGAGGTCGTCGAGCTCGACGTCAAGATCGTGCAGCTGGTGAAGCTGTTGCGCGGCGGCGA
>WNFA01006454.1_pt1 | contig 10225 bp, 12 predicted proteins | sample 5400481 | NCBI WGS metagenome assembly WNFA01 (sample SAMN13153340, study PRJNA577476) | soil metagenome | isolation source: 120 cm saprolite under Douglas fir tree site 2 hole 1 replicate 2 | place: USA:California | collected 2015-04-18 | reverse complement strand
CCGACACGCGAGGATCGCGCGTCACCGATGCTTGGTTCGCCGCACTCGCCATCGAGTGGGGCTGTGAGTGGATCACCCTCGATCGTGACTACGCGCGGTTCTCGAGGCTGAAGTGGCAAGTCCCGATAGCCGGTTAGGCCGATAACCTTGAGATCGGGGCTGCGGTGGGGAACAGATCTGCTGTGTCAAAAGTGGGTTGGCCAACGCCGGAGCACTCGCCAGCGCGGCCGCCGATGAAACCTAATCGACCCGTCAGCGTTTGGCTGCGGAGATAACCGCACAAGAGGTAAATCATGCCAACGGAGGCCGCTCCGACCGCCGGGGAAAGCCGGGTGGGATTTGCTGGCGATATCCTATGGCTCGGGATCACCGGCATCGTATTGGCCCTCATCACCGGACAAGCCGATCTACAGCCTCACTCCCGAGACGGGTGCGAGTTCGGCGGCCGCGGGCGCACCCTCCGGGGCGCTCAGCGTCAACCGGCTGCCGTTGCCTGGCGCATCGCGGACGACGGCCGACGAGATTGGCGAAAGGTCGAGCAGCACCATTCTGACAACTTCGATGGCGGCGCCGACGGAGCTTGGAGAAATCAAATTGTCGCTTCTCGATCCCAATCCCGATCGGCCGCCGGGCGGGCTCCTGGATTACAAAAACCTTACCCCAGCCCCACCCGGACCACAACCAAGCCAATCCGCTTCCGCGTCGTCGCCAGCCCACCAGCTTGGTCCGCGTCGGCCGCGGCAGAATCGCCAGCCGCCGGTTCGGGCGGTCGGGCCGGGGCCGGAACTGGTCCCCTGGTAGCCGACAAGGCCGCTTCGAGGGGCGGCCTTACCTCCGATATCGCGAAACGACAGTTGGTAGCGGGAGAGGGATTTGAACCCCCGACCTTGGGATTATGATTCCCCTGCTCTAACCAGCTGAGCTATCCCGCCGCGAGGGGCTCGCATATAGGTGATGGCCGGGGGCGGGTCAAGCCGCAGCCGCCGTCCGGCGACGGATCCAGCCGCCGGCGAGTACCCGCTCGCCATCATAAAGCACCGCGGCTTGGCCCGGCGCCACCGCGCCTGCCGGGGCGGCGAGAACGAGCTCCGCTTCGCCGGCTGAGCTAACGGGGTAGAGCGTCGCGGCGACCGGCGTTTGCGTCGAACGGAGCTTGGCCATGACCGCCATGCCGGAGGCCGCGGGCGCACAAAGCCAGTTCACCTCGCCCAGCGCGAGACGGGTCTCGGCCAGCGCCGAGCGCGGACCGACCACCACACGCCGCGCCTCGGGGTCTAGACGCAGCACATAAAGCGGTGCTTCGGCAGCGATCCCGAGCCCCTTCCTCTGACCGACGGTGAAATGCGCGATGCCGCGATGGCGGCCGAGCACGCGGCCCGCCAAGTTGACAATGTCCCCCGGTTCGGCCGCGTCCGGCTGCAGACGTTCAACGAGACGGACATAGGATCCCTGCGGCACAAAGCAGATATCCTGGCTGTCCGCCTTCTCGGCGACCGCGAGCCCGAAATGCCGCGCCAGCGCGCGGGTCTCCGCCTTCACAAGTTCGCCCAACGGGAAGCGCAGGAAGTCGAGTTCCGTGCGCGTCGTCGCAAACAGGAAATAGCTCTGGTCGCGTTCCGCATCCCGAGCCCGGTGCAGCTCGGGTCCGTCCGGTCCGATGATGCGGCGCACATAATGGCCGGTGGCGAGCGCCGAGGCGCCGAGATCGCGCGCGGTCGCCAGAAGATCGCGAAATTTGATCCGCTGATTGCAGCGGATGCAGGGGATTGGCGTCTCGCCGCGGCGATAGCTATCGGCGAAATCGTCAATCACTTCCCGCTGGAACTTGCCCTCGTAATCGAGAACATAATGGGCGATGCCGAGACGCTCGGCGACGCGACTGGCATCGGCGATGTCCTGGCCGGCGCAGCACGCACCCTTGCGACCCGCAGCTGAGCCATGGTCGTAAAGCTGCAGTGAAATGCCGACGACCTCAAAGCCGCGCTCCACCAGCAGGGCCGCGGTCACCGAAGAATCAACCCCACCCGACATTGCGACGACGATGCGATGGTCAGCCGGACTCCCGGCGAGGTCGAGATCAACCGTGATCACGGCCGCGCCTCGAGCCCCATCTGCCAAAACTCGGCCTCGAGCCGGGCGGCCAACGAGAAATTGGCCGCGAGAGAGGCGAAACGCCCCTCGCCGCCGCGCCGGGTAAACTGGTCGTCGAGCGCCGCTTCAGCCTCGCGGGCGAGAGCTAGGTACTCGGGTCCCGCATACATCTCGAGCCATTCGCGGTAACGGTTTTGGTCGAGGACGGTTTCGGGATCGGCCATCCGTTCCGCGGCGATCTCGGCATAACCGACTATGCAGGGAGCAAGCACCACCTCGAGGTCGAGCCGGTCGCCGGCGAGACCGCGGTCGAGGACGAACCGGGTATAAGCGATCGTTGCCGGCGCCTCGGGTTCGGCAACCATCGCAGCTTCCGAGAGACCCCAGCCGCGGCAATAGTCGATGTGGAGACCGATCTCGACATCAAGCGTTGCTGCAACGAGGCGTTGCGCTCGGCGCATCTCACTCAGTGTGTCGCCCTTATAGATCGCCAGGCCCCACGCGCGCGCAAAATGAAGCAAAAACAGATAATCCTGCACCAGGTAGCGCCTGAAACATGACTCGGGCAGATTGCCGCTCGAGAGCAGCAGCACGAATTCGTGGTGGGTATAGGCGCACCAATTCGCTTTCGCTGCCTGCACCAAGCGTCGGAAGAGCGCAGGTTCGCCGGTCATTTTCGAGCGTCCGCGTCAGCCGAGAAGGAGGTTTCGGGTGGCCGCGGGCAGCTTTACCGTCAGCCCGTCGAGCTCCTCTGTAACGATGATCTGGCAACCGAGCCGCGAGGTCTTGGTCAGATTGAAGGCGAGATCCAGCATATCATCCTCGTCTTCGCTCGGTTCCTTCAGCAGGTCGTACCAATCCGGCTCGACGATGACATGACATGTCGAGCAGGCGAGCGAGCCTTCGCAGGCGCCTTCGATGTCGATGTCGTGGCAACGAGCTACTTGGAGTACTGTCGAGCCGAGCGGCGCGTCGACCTCCCGCGGGGTTCCGTTGCGCTCGATAAAGACTATCTTCGGCATCAGCCGGGCCCCGGCGCGGCATCGACCTCAGGCCGAGGCGCCAAGTCTTCGGCAAGCATCGCGGCAGCGAGAACCGGGATCGGACCGGCCACCAATTCGGCCCTGCCGGCAAGACGCAGCACCGCCAGCCCCGCCTGTTCGGCCGCCTCCTGGATATACCTCCCGGAGCGAGGATCCGGTTTTGCGGCGAGCGCGATCACGGCGTGTGTCACCGGTCGCGCAAGCACTCGCTCGGCGCGCATGCGAGCCCCTTCGAGCAGCTCTTGCCAGGCTGCTGTCTCGGCGGCGTTCCCCGGCACCGGCAGCGGCCGCTCAAATCCTTCGCGATCGCTCAGAAGGAGCGCATTTCCGCCAACCGAGAACGCGACCTCCGCATGGCTGCCGCTCGCGTCGATGCCGACCGCGGCACCCGATGCGTTCGGATCCGCCGGTGCGCCGTCCGGCTCCTCTATTTGGAACAGCTTCAAGCGAGGCCGCCTCGCGCGACTGCCCGCGCCTCGCTAGACGTGGAAGGACTCGCCGCAGCCGCAGCGGCCCTTCTCGTTTGGATTGCGGAAGGTGAAACCACTCTGCAGCTTTTCTTCGACATAGTCCATCTCGGTCCCGAGGATGAACATGACTGCTTTCGGATCAACCAGTACCGTCACTCCCTTGTCTTCGACGATCTCGTCGAATTTGCCCTTCTCGTCGGCATATTCGATCGTGTAGCTGAGCCCCGAGCAGCCGCGCGAGCGCACGCCGACGCGCACGCCGACCGATGGCTTGCCGCGCTTGGTGAGCAGCGCTTGGATGCGCCGCGCCGCAGAGTCCGTCACCGACAAGGCCTGCTTTCTCGCCAACATCCGATCTTCTCCAAAGGCCAATTCCATACCATCGGCGCGAGCCGATTTGTCAATCTATATGGGTTCCCCAGCCTACCCCGTCATCACAACTTCGGCCGCGAGCCGGCTCGCGGCGGCAGCTATGGCGTCGATCGCAAAATCAACCTCAGCCGGAGTCGTGAACCGCCCGAGGCCGATGCGAATCCCGGTATTGGCATCGGCATCCGAAAGCCCGAGGGCGCGCAGCGCATAGGACGGCTCCACACTCGCCGAGGTGCAGGCCGAACCGGTCGAGATCGCGATACTTGGACAAGCCTCAATGAGCTTCATCGCCGCAATCCCGGGGAAGCAGAAGTTGAGGCTGCCCGGCAGGCGGCGCTCGGCATCGCCATTGAGGCGAAGCCCAGGGACGCGGTGGGCGAGCCCGGTATGCAGCCGCTCCCTGAGACGACCCAGCCGTATCGCTTCTTCGGTCATCTCTGCTGCAGCGATCGCTGCGGCGCGGCCAATTCCGACGCAGAGCGGTGTCGGCAAGGTCCCCGACCGCAGGCCACGTTCCTGCCCCCCGCCATCGATCAGCGGCAACAGGCGCACGCGCGGCCGCCGCCGAACATAGAGTGCGCCGATGCCCTTGGGTCCGTAGATCTTGTGGCCGGAAATAGACAGTAGATCGACGTGCAGCACCTCGACGTCAAGTGCGATCTTGCCAAAGGCCTGGGCCGCATCGCTATGAAACAGCACACCTTTCGAGCGGCACAGCGTGCCGATCTCTGCGAGTGGCTGGATAACACCGATCTCGTTGTGCGCCGCCATCACCGAGACCAGCAGCGTCTGCTCGGTGAGCACCGCCGCCAAAGCGTCGAGCGAGACCAGGCCGCTTGCTTCGACCGGCAAATAAGTGACACGGAAACCCTCGCGCTCAAGCTGAAGGCAGCTTTCGAGCACGCATTTGTGCTCGGTCGTCAGGGTTACGATCTGATCACGGGACCGCCCGCTCTGCGGATGAAGGCGGGCAAAGTGCGCGGCGCCCTTGATCGCCAGATTATTCGCTTCGGTGGCGCCTGACGTGAATACGATCTCGCGCGGATCGGCATGGAGCAGCGCTGCGACCTCGTTGCGCGCCGCCTCGATCGCCTCGGCTGCGAAGCGGCCATACGTATGACTCGTGCTGTGCGGATTGCCGAATTGCTCGGTGAAATAGGGTAGCATCGTTTCGAGTACGCGGGGATCGACCCGAGTCGACGACTGATTGTCGAGATAGATCGGCATCGCGTTGGGGCGACCCGATTCCAGACCCGGAAGCCGGGCAACGGCAATCGAAGTCATGCGGCGCGCACTCCCGGCGCCAGACCGCGGCAACGTCGATAGAGGGTGGCCCAAACCCCCAGGAAGCGAGCGATATCAGTCTCGGACGAGGCCCAGCCGAGGCTTACCCGGATCGTCGAAGCGGCCAACTGGGACTCGATTCCCATTGCCTGGAGCACATGGCTCGGCCCGACCTTGCCCGACGAGCAAGCAGCTCCGGCGCTAACCATGACACCCTCGAGATCGAACGCGATAACTTGAGTATCGGCGGCGACACCCGGCATCGCGACCGCCGTGGTGTTGGGTAGACGTGGCGCCGCGGCACAGAGCACCACTGCCTCGGGCGCCACAGCGGTGACACCGGCCTCCAAGGTATCGCGCAGAGCGCGGATGCGTTCGTAAACCGCGACCTGCTCGGCGGCGGCAGTAGCAGCGGCGGCGAAGCCGGCAATCCCCACCAAGTTTTCGGTGCCGGCACGGCGCCCACGTTCTTGACCGCCGCCACGCAACAGCGGTGCCAACTCTAGCTCGCCGGTCACAACCAGTGCGCCGATGCCCGGCGGACCCCCAAGCTTATGCCCCGATAAGGTGACAAGATCAGCACCGATCGCCCCGGCATCGAGGGCGATCTTTCCCGCGGCTTGTGCCGCATCACAATGAAACAGCGCGCCGCGCACTCGTGCGATCCTGGCGATCTCCGCTACCGGCTGCACCACGCCAGTTTCGTTGTTCGCGAGCATTACCGAGACGAGCGCCGGGCGCGGGTCGGCGGCAAGCAGGCGATCGAGCGCGTCGAGCACGACGATCCCGTCTCGGTCGACCGGGATCCGTTCGGCCTCGGGAACCGCGCGGAGGACCGAATCGTGCTCGACCGCGGAGACGAGGACGCGATTGCGCCTAGCCCCCAGGAGCGCGAGATGGTTCGCCTCGGTACCGCCGCTGACGAAGATGATCCCCTCGGGTGGCGCCTTGAGCAGAGCCCCGACCGCCGAGCGGGCGCGCTCCACCGCCTGCCGTGCCGCGCGGCCCCAACGGTGGACCGAGGACGGATTGCCGCACCGTACCAGCGCCGCCGACATTGCTGCTGCAGCTTGCGGCCGCAACGGTGCGGTTGCGTTCCAGTCGAGATAGGCCTGAGTTCGGACTATGCCACCACGATAGCCGCGCGCACCGTTGCTCATCGCGTGCCTGTCGTAGTGGCGTTGTCGACTCTCTCGCAATGGATCCGACCGCTGGTCCCGAGCACGCGACGCTCGCAGATATCAGCGAGCGAGACCGAGCTGAGATAGAGATGGATCTGGTTGCCCAGCTCCTCCCACAGATCGTGGGTCAAGCAGCGGGTTCGGTCGCCGCGGCAACCTGACGACGAGCCCGGTGTGCAGCGCGTCGCACGGATCGGCTCGTCGACAGCAAGGATGATATCGGCGATGCGGGTCTCGCTGCGATCATGGGCAAGAAGATACCCGCCGCCCGGCCCACGCACGCTCTTCACAAGCCCGCCTTTACGCAGCATGCCGAAGAGCTGCTCGAGATAGGACAGCGAGATCTCCTGCCGTTCGGCGATCTCGGCAAGCGAGATCGGTTCGCCCGCACCGTGTTGCGCAAGATCGACCATCGCCATGACGGCGTAACGCCCCTTTGTACTCAGCCTCATCGTCTGATCCTCAGGCTACGCTCTCCTTGTCACTTGCCCTGTTGCTGCGTTGAAACTCGAGCGGGGGCCCGCTCGCGCCTGAGCCTGCGAGCTGGTTCCTCTCGAGCTCGGAAAGCTTGGCCCTGAGACTCGTCACCTCGTCGAGAAGCCCGGTGAGCGCGCGCGCAATCGGGTCAGGTATCTCGGGTCCTAGTGCATAAGGTTGAAACGCCGGCTGAGAATCACTCGAGGAGCGACGGCGGGCGACTGGTTTCGCGGGGATGCCGACCATCGTGGCGCCGTCCGGAACCTCGCTCAACACCACCGCCTGCGCCCCGATACGCGCCCCATCGCCGACCCGGAACGGACCGAGCACCTGGGCGTGCACACTGACTATGACGCCATTGCCGAGCGTCGGATGGCGCTTGTGGCCGCGCTCGAGCGAGGTGCCGCCGAGGGTCACACCCTGATAGAGCGTGCAGTCATCACCGATCTCGGCAGTCTCGCCGATCACTACCCCCATCCCGTGATCGATGAACAGGCGTTTGCCGATGCGCGCGCCGGGATGAATTTCGATGCCCGTCAGCACTCGTCCGATATGCGACACGAAGCGCCCGGCGAGCGGCCAACGATGCTGCCACAGCCAATGGGCGAGACGGTGGAACAGGAGCGCGTGAAAACCTGGATAACACAGCACCACTTCGAAACGAGAACGGGCAGCAGGATCACGGGCGAGGGTCGCGTCGATTTCGTCTCGCAGGTTTCTAAAAAGCATCGCTGTCACTATGTTATGTTAGCCGTTGATGCTGCGCCGTGTGGCCGCATCGGCTGAGGCGCGAGCAAAGCATATAATTGTCCTACGAATATGATCAAGAAATACGAAGCACGAAATCACCTGGCGGCTGCTAATGTCCGACGCGGGAGCTGGGACATGAGCTCGATTGATCATGCCTGACGTGATCATCAACGGCCCGGAGGGCCGGATCGAGGCGCGCTATCATCATGCCCGCGTGCCAGCGGCGCCGATGGCACTCGTCCTCCATCCGCATCCGCAGCATGGCGGGACCATGAACAACAAGGTTGTTTATACCTTGTACCAGTGTTTTGTGCGCCGAGGTTTCTCGACCCTGCGCTTCAATTTCCGGGGTGTCGGGCGCAGCCAGGGCAGCTTCGACCGTGGCGAAGGTGAACTGTCTGACGCCGCCTCAGCGCTAGACTGGCTGCAAACCTATAACGCGAACGCCCAATTCTGCTGGATCGCCGGCTTTTCCTTCGGCGCCTGGATCGGCATGCAGCTGCTGATGCGGCGACCGGAGATCGAAAGCTTCGTCGCGATATCGCCGCCTGCCAATATTTACGACTTCACCTTTCTCGCTCCCTGTCCGTCATCGGGCCTGATCCTCCAGGGCGATCAAGACACCGTCGTGCCGATCGAATCGGTGCAGCGGCTGGTCACCAAGCTGTCGCACCAGCGCGACATCAAGATCGATTTCCGCAAGATCGCCGGCGCCGATCATTATTTCGCCGATCGGCTCGAGACGATCGCCACCCACGTCGACGGTTATCTCGGTGAGCACGCCCGCCCCGGCAGAACCCCCGTTGCGCCCCAGGTGCGAGGCGTCCGATAGATTCCCGAGGCTTCCGGCACGCCTTCGGTCAATCGGCGAAGGGGTCGCGCACCAGCACGGTGTCCTCGCGCTCGGGGCTGGTTGAGAGGAGCGCAACCGGGACGCCGATCAGCTCCTCCAGCCGTACGATATATTTGATCGCGGTCGCCGGCAGATCGGCCCAGGAACGCGCGCCGCGTGTGCTTTCGCGCCAACCCTCAGCAGTCTCGTACACAGGCTCGAGCGCCGCTTGGGCGGTTGCTCCCGCCGGGATGTAGTCATAGGTCTCGCCGCCGCAGCGATAGGCGGTGCAGAATTTGACCGCGTCGAAACCGTCGAGCACATCGAGCTTGGTCAGCGCGATGCCGCTGATGCCTCCGGTCTTGACCGCCTGGCGCACCGCGACCGCGTCGAACCAGCCGCAGCGCCGCTTGCGCCCAGTGACCACGCCGAACTCGCGGCCGCGCTCGCCTAGTTTCTCGCCAATCGCGTCGGTGAGCTCGGTCGGAAACGGGCCGCTGCCGACGCGGGTCGTATAGGCCTTGGTGATGCCGAGCACATAGCCGACCGCGCCCGGTGCGACCCCCGACCCCGCCGCCGCCTGCCCGGCAACCGTGTTCGACGAGGTGACAAAGGGGTAGGTGCCGTGATCGACATCGAGCATCGTCCCCTGCGCACCTTCAAACAAGATGCGCTTTCCTCGGCTACGGGCGTCGTCGAGCAGGCGCCAGACGGGACCCGCGTAGGGCAGGATTTGCGGCGCGACCGCGGTCAGCTTGGCAATGAGCTCGGCGCGGTCGACCTCGGGCTCGCCCAGCCCGCGCAGCAACGCGTTGTGGTGCAGCAGCACATCGTCGACCCGCCATTCGAGCGCCTTCGGGTCGGCGAGGTCGCACACCCGGATCGCGCGGCGCCCGACCTTGTCCTCGTAGGCCGGACCGATGCCGCGGCCGGTGGTACCGATCTTCTGGTCGCCGCGGCGGTCCTCGCGGGCGCGGTCGAGCGCGCCATGCGAGGGCAGGATCAGCGCCGCGTTGTCGGCGAGCCGCAGATTACGCGGCGAGATGTCGAGCCCCTTTTCGCGCATCGTCTCGATCTCGGCGACGAGCGCCCAGGGATCGACGACGACGCCGTTGCCGATGATCGAGAGCTTATCCGGCCGGACGACCCCTGACGGGAGCAGGCTCAGCTTGTACTCGGTATTCCCGACGAGGAGGGTGTGGCCCGCATTGTGGCCGCCCTGAAAGCGGACCACGACATCGGCCCGCTCCGACAGCCAATCGACGATCTTGCCCTTGCCCTCGTCGCCCCACTGGGCCCCGACCACGACGACATTGCCCATCTCCCGCCTCCCTCAGCCGACCATCACCGGAATCTCCCCCTCCAGAACATGGCTGCAGCCGAGGCGGCGCGCCTCCGCTCGCCAGTCGCCCTTCGGCTCGAGCGCGGCGACCGTGACCCAGCCCGCCGCGCGCAAGGCGCCGGCTCGAGCACGATCGGCACCGAGTGGCAATAACACGCGGCGCGGAGGGAGCGCTTGGGGCAACGCCTGCAGGATCGTATCGGTATAGAGAGTGAACCCGGTCGCCGGTTCGGGTGCCGCCGGATCGCCAGCCGCGTAGCGGCCGCCGCGGCCGAGTTCGCCGAGTGGGCCCCGCGCTGCGGTGGCGCCGGCGAAATACGTAAAGCTGATTCCGGTGTGGTACTCGAAGCCGCGATTCTCGACCGGGTCGACCGTCACCTTGA
>WNFA01005947.1_pt1 | contig 10225 bp, 10 predicted proteins | sample 5400481 | NCBI WGS metagenome assembly WNFA01 (sample SAMN13153340, study PRJNA577476) | soil metagenome | isolation source: 120 cm saprolite under Douglas fir tree site 2 hole 1 replicate 2 | place: USA:California | collected 2015-04-18 | reverse complement strand
GCCGGCGGTTGTGGACGAGTCCGATGAGGTGGAGAGGCGCCACAAGAACACCAAGGAAAAGATCGACGAAGAGCTGAAGCGGATGTTTCGTCCGGAGTTCCTGAACCGGGTCGATGCCGTGGTGGTTTTCAAGAGCCTGACGACGGCGCAGATCCGGCAGATCGTCGACCTCCAGCTCGAGCGGCTGGGCAAGCATCTGATTGAGCTGCAGATGACGATCGAAGTCACAGACGCAGCCAAGGACCTTCTCGCCAAGGAGGGCTACGATCGGATTTACGGTGCCCGCCCGCTGCGTCGCGTGATCACGAGCCGGATCGAGGACCAACTCTCCGAGGAGCTGCTCCGCGGCCGAATCTCGCGCGGGGACTTGGTAGTGGTCGACGTCAACCCCGGGGACGTGTTCACGTTCCACACCGAGCCGCGCCGGAAAGCAACCGCCTCAGAAGACTTCCGAGCTCCGCAGGGCACACTGGCCTAGACTCGCCGCCCCTTGGCCCGACTCCAGCGTCCCGCCGTCAGCCCGATCCAGCGCATCGACCGAGAACGTAGTTGACGAGGGTTTTCGAATCGTGACGGGCGAGGGTAGGCCGCCCTGCGAGGTGCTCAAAGTTGCTTCCGCCTCCAAGCCGGTCTCGGTGGCCGGCGCCATCGCAGGAGTCATCCGGAGTCAGCAGCGTGTCGAGGTTCATGCCATCGGGGCCGGCGCCGTCAACCAGGCCATCAAGGCGATCGCCATCTCGCGCGGTTACGTCGCGCCCGCCGGCCTTGACCTGATATGCATCCCGTCCTTCATCGACTTGACACTCGACGGGCAGGAAAGGACCGGGATCAGACTCCTCGTAGAAGTGCGCTGACGCAGTCTCCTCGATCCGATGGGCGCCGCGATGCTATCTGGTTTTGTGCAGGCAGAAGATGGCGACCGCAGTCAGAATGCTTGCTGTGGGATCGGCCTTCGGTTTACGAGGTCGACATGGCCCCATGTGGACGCATTGGCACCGAGTGGAGGCAATCGGAAGCACGCCCGGAGCGATGTAGCTGATTTGATCCAGGGTGTACACGCCGAGACTGTCTCTTTTAGTTCGTATGCGGATGCATGCGAGATTGCACTTACTCCGTGGTGGCCCTGGCTGGGCGAGGCTGGACTTCGAGGCAGCCGCGAGGTTAACCTGGGTGGAGTCCCGCCGCGGCGAGTCCGGTTAAGAGTCTCCGAGGCGAAGGCCCATGTCCACAGCACGGTATGCTCCATCGAGCTTCTCGAAGTGGACCGGCTTTTCACTCCTCGCATTCAGATCGAACTCACTCTGCAGCCCCATGGCTCCAGTACCCGTCTGACAGTCAGTGGTCTTTTTGCCCGGGACCTAACGCGGGACCCAAGGGGCGATCCAGAAGCGTCCCGTCATCTAGCCAATGAATACGTACGTTCGCTAATCGAGAAGGTGGCCGATGAGATTGAGAGACTGAAAGGCAGATCAGAGGCCACCGGGCTCCCGACGTAGGCACCCGCAGGACAGCGTCGACGTCACGCTTGAGAGTCTTGGCGAATGAACTCGCCCCGGGAGCCGGCAAGGCTAGTTCGCTTCCAAAGGGGCAGAGGGTGGCACGCCGACTTATGCTCTCCCGCTCGATATCCTCGAAGCTGACCCGACATCCGTTGAGGATATGGATTCAGATAGCGGTCACCAGGTCGTCCTCGGATTGCGCCCCCCAATTTGCTGGCCCGGCCCACTACAAGTTCTATTTGAGTGGTGTCCGCTTACAAACAGTCGAACACCTTAGCCCGTACGCCTCGTGCGCTTCGTGGCAAGGTTGCTGCTGAATATCAAGCCATAGCGCCGGCACGCACAAGCGTCCACTTCCCATTTGGCTGATGTGATGGTCTACATGGGCGGCCATATCTCGGGCGCGCACTACAATCCCGCCGTCTCATTCGGAGCCTTTCTCCGCGGAAAGCTCGATCCTGCAGACATGGTGGCGTACTGGGTAGCCCAGCTGGTCGGTGCCGCGCTCGCTTTCGTTTTCGGCTACTTGGTGAGTGGTCACACCCCTGGGATCCACCCGGGGCGAAGGTCCAGGTCTTGCAGGCACTTGCAGCCGAGATCCTTTTCACCGCCGCACTGGTCTTGGTCGTGCTGAACGTAGCGGCGACCAAGGCGACCCAAGGCAATTCTTTCTATGGCCTGGCTATCGGCTTCACCATCGTTGTCACCGTATTCGCAGGTGGCCCATTCATCGGAGCTGCGGTAGGGGCCGGCATCCACAATTTGCAGGTCGGCGGCAATGACGCGGGATGACTCCCACGAGGTTGGAGCGTTTCCGCATAGGTGGGCACTCAAGCGCCGACGTAACTGAGCATCGAGTCCGGCGATCGTACGGCAACGCGTACAGCGTCCCAATAGCGATTTGGTGGTAATAACCGAGTGGCGGTCGGCAGCACCAGGTCGCGACGCCGGGAATCGCTGGCTACAGGTCCGCTGGTCCGATGACCTTGACGACATCTGACCCAGATGCCTTCAGCTTCGCGTCCGTCGTCAGCAGTCGGCACTTCAACAATCGTGCCAAGGCGAGGTACTCGGCGTCATAGGTCTTCGCCCATCCCAGTCGGTCAGCAATGCGCCAGGCTTCTTCGATTAGGCCCTTAGGCCGACGCGGGCCAACGTCGGCTGCAACCAGTCTATTCAGGGCGATTGCAGCCAGTTCGACAGAGATTTCCTTGCGCCAGCGCAGTTCATGCATCACTGACGACGCCTCAGACCACATCAAATGGGGCGCAACAAGCTCTTCTCGAGCTAAAGCTTTGAAACCTATCTCGGACAGGCAGGCCGTGATTACGACCGCAGCATCAACAACCAGCATGTCAGCGGGCGGCGCGCGATGAACGAATCGCAGCCAAGACGTCGGGCATGCGCTCCCCAGTTGCTGTGCGTTGCCAGGATGCTGGAAGCTGCAGCGCGGCATCGCTGCCTAGGCGTGCCAAGTCGTCCTCGTCTATTAGATGCTGTGTGCCGATCCTGGTCGCCTTCAGTCGGCCAGAACGAATCCAACGGCGCACCGTTTCGGGGTCACGTTTGGTCCGGCGAGCAGCTTCGGGTACTGTGAGCATTGTCGTCACATACTACAACAACTCGACAGAGGTTGTACAGCAACGGCGGCGGTAAACCGTGGCAAACGGCGGCACTCAGCGGCACTCAGCGAATTCGAGGCACCACGTCTGAACGGGGCGCAGCGATCTGTTAACCGCAAGGTTCAGGGTTCGAATCCCTGGTCCGGAGCCAAAATCTTGTGCAAGTTCGGGTCCTAGGCGACAAAACGCCTTCGGCTCCCGCGCGACAGACCTTCGGCTGCTGCGCTACAGCTACTTCGGTACCTACGCGACACTCCCCGGCCATGAGGGAGATGAGCGTGACTGAGCAAAGGTACAAAGCAATTCTTGGAGTCATCGCCGACGGTAGGACGGTGAGCGAGGTGGCGAGCGATTGGGGCGTATGTCGGCAGACGATGCACCGCTGGCTGGCCCGCTATGAAGGCGACGCGTGACCGAGCAACGGACATGGGAGCTGAATTGCGTCTGTAAACGCGACTGATCGCTGATCAGCCTGCGCTGGACTCCGCCCACAGGTTGATCCCGCTCTCGGTCGCGTAGCGATCGATCTCCTCGAGCTCGGCGGGTGAGAACTCGAGCTTGTTTAGGGCGCCCACATTCTGTTCGAGCTGCCCGACGCTGCTCGCCCCAACCAGCGCCGAAGTAACGACCGCGTCACGCAGCGTCCACGCGATCGCCATCTGGGCTAGCGACTGGCCCCGCCGCTCGGCGATCTCGTTAAGGGCTCGAATCTTTGCCAGGTTCGCCTCGGTCAGCATCTCAGTCGAGAATGTGCCCGGATGGCTGGCCCGCGAGCCGGCCGGGACGCCATCTAGATAACGGTCGGTGAGCAGGCCTTGGGCAATAGGGGAGAAGACGATGCAACCGATCCCTTCCTCCGCCAGCACTTGTAACAGCCCCTGCTCGACCCAGCGGTTGAGCATCGAGTACGACGGCTGGTGAATGAGCAACGGTGTTCCCAGGGCGCGTAGGATGGCGACTGCCTCACGGGTACGCTTCGCCGAATACGAGGAGATGCCCACATAGAGCGCCTTGCCCTGTCGCACCGCAGTGTCGAGGGCTCCCATCGTCTCCTCCATGGGAGTCTCGGGGTCGAAGCGATGGGAGTAAAAGATGTCGACGTACTCGAGTCCCATGCGCTTCAGGCTCTGGTCAAGGCTGGCCAAAACGTACTTGCGCGAGCCCCACTCGCCATAAGGACCCGGCCACATGTTGTAACCCGCCTTAGTCGAGATGACGAGCTCGTCTCGGTGACCGGCCAGGTCGGTCGCCAGGATGCGGCCGACGTTTTCCTCCGCGGAACCTGGCGGCGGTCCGTAGTTGTTGGCCAGGTCGAAGTGCGTGATCCCCAAATCGAACGCCCGGCGGACGATAGCGCTCTGGCGCTCGCGTGGCGTGTCGCCACCGAAGTTTTGCCACAGCCCGAGTGAGATCGCCGGCAGCTTGAGGCCACTGCGCCCGCTGCGACGGTACTGCATGCTCGCATTTCGGTCGCTCATCTCCTCTCCCTCGTTCCTAGCCGTCGGTCTCGAACGACGTGGCGCCTGTCATCAGCGACACCGCCTCAGCCATCGTGTGCGATTTCGGCGTGATGGTGGCCACTCGGCGCCCCAGGCGCATGATGTGCACCCGGTCGGCGATCTCGAAGACCTGGGGCATGTTGTGGCTGATCAAGACCACCGGGACCCCGTGCTCGCGCACCTCCCTGATCAGGTCGAGAACCTGCGCCGACTCTTTAACGCCGAGCGCGGCCGTCGGTTCGTCCATGATCACAACCCTGCTGGCAAACGCGGCGGCGCGGGCCACGGCGACGCCCTGGCGCTGGCCACCGGAAAGCGTTTCCACTGGCTGGGTGAGCGACCCCACCCTGATCTTCAGATTGGCGATGTGCATGCGGGCCTCGCGGAGCATTCGCTGCCGGTCGGCCATGCGAAAGACGATCCCGAGGATGCCGCGGCGGCGCAGCTCCCTGCCCAAGAACAGGTTCTCCGCGATGTCGAGGGCCGGGGCCAGTGCAAGGTCCTGGTATACCGTCTCGATGCCATGGCGGCGGGCATCGAGCGGCGCGCGAAAGTGCATCTGAGCGCCATTGAGGAGGATCTGGCCTGCGTCTGGGGCGATGGCTCCCGATAGTGCCTTGATCAGCGTCGACTTGCCCGCGCCGTTGTCGCCGATCACGGCGAGGATCTCGCGCGGACGGAGGTCGAAGTCGGCGCCGTCCAGCGCGGTCACGCTGCCATATCGCTTGACGAGCCCTCTAGCTTCGAGCACCGCGATGCTGACATCGACAGCACTCATGCCCGCCTCCGGCGCGAGACCTGGTCGACCGCGACCGCAACGATGACGAGCACGCCCGTGATCAGGTACTGGTAGATCGCGGCAACGCCCATCAACTGCAGGCCGTTGCGAAAGACGCCGACAATGAGCGTGCCGATCAGGGTGCCGACGACTCCGCCGCGGCCCCCGAAAAGGCTTGTCCCTCCGACGACGACGGCGGTGATGCTGTTGAGGTTGTCGCTCTGGCCGGCCTGCGGGTCGCCAACGCCGGTTCGACCGATGAGCACCAAGGCGGCTATGCCATAAAGAAGGCCCGCGCTGGTGTAGACGGCGATCAGGACGCGCCGCGTTCGTACGCCCGCCAGGCGCGTGGCGTCTGGGTTGTTTCCGGTGGCGTAGATATGCCGTCCGCCAATCGTCTGCGCGAGCGCGAACCACGTCACCAGCGCCAGGCCAAGGGCGAGTACGGATCCATAGGTGATCGCCGTCGTGCCAATTTGAAATGTCTCACCGAAGAATGTGAGCGGGCGTGGCAGGTTGGCGATCGTCTCCTCGTTAGAAACGATATGCGTCAGCGCAAAGGCGATGTTCAAGGTGCCGAGGGTGACGATGAACGGCGGCAGCCTCAGGCCTGTGACCAGCAGACCGTTGAGAAGTCCAAAACCGGTGCAGGCGGCCAGGCCCAGGGCGATGGACTCGAACGGGTTGAGCCCGTGCGTCACCGCCAGGCGCGTCATCACGATGGTGCCGAACGCCATCACGGCGCCGGCTGATAGATCGATGCCCGCGGTCAGGATGACCAGCGTCTGCCCGATGGCGATGATGCCGACCACTGCCACTTGCTGCACGACCAACGACAGGTTGTCGGTGGTCAGGAAGCGGTCGGTCCGGGTGGTGAAGAAGATCGACGCGAGGATGAGCGCCAGCAGCGGCCCCAGGGTCGAGATCGCCCTTGCCCGCGCAAGGGCGGACCGACCTTCTCCTTCCCCTGCCCGGTTGATCCGCGCCAACACCGCGTGGAGCACGGGGCCTATCGTCGCGGGTCAGGAGCGGGACCGGGTGGCCGGCTCGTGTGAGTCACAACGAGCCGGCCGTTGGCATCAAGGCCTTGCTGCTAGCCCCAGCAGTTGGCGAGGCCGAACTTGGTGTCTTTCGAGTCGACGCCCGTTTGCGGTTTATCCGTGATCAAGGTCACGCCGGTGTCCGTGTAGCCAGAAACACGCTTTCCGGTGGTGGCGAAGTCGACGCCGGCGTCGACGCCCAGCGACGCCATCTTCAGAGGGTACTGCTGCGAGGTGGCCGCGATCCGGCCGTCAACGACGCCCCCGACGCCGGCGCACCCACCGTCGACAGAGACGATGAGGACCTGGCCCTGCTTGCCGCGGTTCTGCAAGGCTTTGTAGGCGCCGAACGCGGACGGCTCATTGATCGTGTAGAGGACGTTGATGCCAGGATCCTTGGTCAGGCAGTTCTCCATCGCCGTCTGGCTGTCCGGCTGATTGCCGCCGCCGTTGCCGACGCACACGACCTGTGGATCGGTTCCTGGGATTCCGTAACCCGCCAGGAAGCCATCGTGGCGGAGCTTGCCGACCGTGCTGCCGGGCGCCTCGTCCAGCATCGCGATCTTGACCGTCTTACCTGCCATGGCCGCCTTGGCGTACTGGCCGATCAGCTTGCCGGCGACCGAGTTGTCCGTGGCGAATAGAGCATCAGCCGCGTCGACCGGGTCCGTCGGGCTGTCGAGGGCGATGACGAGCACTCCCTGCGAACGAGCCTTCTTGATCGCTGCGGTGACTCCAGCCGAAACCGGCGTGATCAGGATCGCCTTCGCGCCGATGCTGACCATGTTCTCGAGCGCCGTGATCTGGCCGGCAGCATCGTCGCTTGCATTGCCGGCGCCGGTCACGAGCACCGCGCCCTTCGCGCGGGCTTCACTCTGGGCGCCCTCTCGCATCTTGACGAAGAACGGGTTGGCGTCGGTCTTGGTGATCAACCCGATGATGACCGGCTTCGGCGTCGAAGAAGCGGTCGTTCCCGAGCTCCCGCCGCAGCCAACCACGGCCAGCATGGCCGCGGCGCCCGCCGCCAGCGCGGACCACCGCCACCCGCCTCGACGCGTCCCGAGCGCGCGCCCCCCTCCTGCGGCACTCCCCGTAGCTTCCGACCCCATGTCCTACCTCCGTATGCAAGCTGGGCCCAACCTTGAGCTCGAGCGGTTCTGGTAACGTTTCCAACGCTAGCATATCGACTGTCAACGCGCAATATGTATTCAAAACCGCCTAGGATCTAGCCAACAGTGCGAACGTTTACAAGCCGCGGCAAGAGGAGCGAGGGCTTGCGGCCGAGGCCGACCATGCGCGACGTGGCAGCCCTGGCGCGGGTCAGCGTGACGACCGTTTCGCGAGTGATCAATGGAGAGCCAGGGGTCTCGCCTCCCCTGGCCATCCGCGTCGGCGCCGCCATCGAGCAGCTCAACTACCGGCACAACCTCACGGCGAGCAGCCTTCGGCGCGCCGACGGACGAGGCGGCACGATCGGGGTCGTACTCGAGTACATCGCCGACCCATTTGATGCCTTGATGCACCGCGCGATCGAGGAGTACGCATTGACCCGCGGCGTCCTCGTCCTCGCCGGCAGCCTGTTAGAGGACGAGGCTCGCGAACGGGAGCTGATCGCCGCGCTGGCCGCCAGGAGGGTGGATGGGCTCGTGATCATGCCTGCCGGCCACGACCAGAGCTACCTGTTAAATGAGCGCAGGTCAGGCACGCCGATGGTGTTTGTCGACCGGCCACCCGCCTTTTTCGACGCTGACGATGTCCTCACCGACAACCTGGATGGTGCGCGCCGCGGCGTCGGCCATCTGCTTGGGCACGGCCACAGGCGGGTCGGCTATCTCGGCGACCTGCAGACCATCACCACTGCCGCGCTTCGCCATCAGGGATACAGGGAGGAGCTCGCAGCCCACGGGATTACCGTCGATGACCGCCTGGTCCGAACCGATGTGCGTGGAAGCGAGCGAGCCAAAGCCGCGACGCTCGAGATCCTGTCGAACAATCCGGCGCCGACTGCACTGTTCGCCGGGCAGGGCCCGCTAACGACCGGCGCTTATCGCGCGCTCCGACATCTGGGTCTGCACCACAAGGTGGCGCTGGTCGGCTTCGACGACATCCCGCTTGCGGATTTGCTCGAGCCTGGCATCACCGTCATGGCGCAGGACCCGGCCGCAATGGGCCGCGCGGCCGCCGAGCTGCTGTTCCGCCGCATGGATGGCGACCACTCCCCATCCGTTCATCAGGTGATTCCGACGCGCCTCATCAACAGGGGCTCGGGTGAGATTCGGCCATGATCGTCGTCTGTGGCGAAGCGCTGATCGACATCGTCGGCGCCGGCGACGGAACCATTCGACCAGTGCCCGGCGGTGGGCCTTTCAACACTGCCCTTGCTCTTGCCCGTCTCGATGTTCCGACGTCGTTCTTGGGTCGAATCTCGACCGATCCTTTCGGTCAGATGCTCGCCCGGCGGCTGGCTGAATCTGGGGTCGACCTGTCGCTGACCAGCCGCGGCGCCGAGCCCACGACGCTTGCGGTCGCGGATGTGGACAGCGATGGGCTTGCCGACTATCAGTTCTACGTCGAGCTGACGTCCGCGCCCAATCTCACGCCCGCGATGGTGCCTTCTCGATTGGATGAAAGCGTGACCGCGCTGCACGTGGGCACTCTCGGGCTGATGCTCGAACCTATGGCATCAACTCTCTTCGACCTTGTCTCACGAGAAAGCGCGAACCGGCTTGTGATGCTCGATCCCAATGTGCGTCCAGCGCTGGTCACGGACTCTGCCGCCTACTGTGCGCGGATCAAAACGCTGATAGGTCAAAGCACAATCGTGAAAGCCAGCGATGCCGACGTGGCGTGGCTGTTCCCCGGCCTTGAACTCGAGGCGGCCGCCGAGCAGATGCTTGCCTTCGGCGCGAGCCTGGTGGTGGTGACTCTTGGCGCACAAGGCGCGTTTGGTGTGAGCCCCGGCATCAAAAAGCGGGTTACCGCACCGTGCGTCGAGGTGGTCGATACGATTGGCGCCGGTGACGCGTTCGGTGCGGCGCTGCTCGCGTGGCTTCATGATCGGGAGGCCTTGAAAACGGATCTCTCTCTCGGCGCCGGCGATCTGGAATCGGCGCTCGAGTTCGCATGCCTGGTCGCTTCGCTCACGTGCACTCGAGCCGGAGCTGAGCCTCCAGGGCGTGCCGCGCTCATGGTGTAGAAAGGTGCTCTTGGGAATCGACCTCGGCACGTCCTCGGTGAAGGTCGCGATCATGGCCGGGGACGGATCCGTGCAGCAGGTGGCCTCGGCGGGTTACCGGATGGACTCGCCGCGAGTCGGCTGGGCGGAGACAGACCCCACCGCCTGGTGGCTGGCCACCCGAAGGGCAGTGGCAAACCTTTCCGCGGCGCATCTTCGTGCGATCGATGCCATCGGCATTGCCGGTCAGATGCACGGCGTGGTGCTCACGGGCGAGGACGGAAGCGCGGTGCGGCCCGCCATCCTCTGGGCCGACGCACGGTCCACCGGCGAGGTTGATCGCTACCGCCGGCTTGACTCCGCCCTCTTGCATCGGCTGGCCAATCCGCCCGCAACGGGGATGGCTGGGCCAACCCTGTTGTGGCTGAAGACCCACGAACCGAGCGCGTTGGAGAGCAGCCGCTGGGCCTTGCAGCCGAAAGACTGGCTGCGCTTGCAGCTGACAGGCGAGGCTCTCGGCGAGCCGACCGACGCATCCGCCACACTCCTATATGACTTCGTCGAGGACGGGTGGGCGGCCGACGCGCTGCACGAGCTGGACATTCGCCAGGA
>WNFA01005944.1_pt1 | contig 10226 bp, 10 predicted proteins | sample 5400481 | NCBI WGS metagenome assembly WNFA01 (sample SAMN13153340, study PRJNA577476) | soil metagenome | isolation source: 120 cm saprolite under Douglas fir tree site 2 hole 1 replicate 2 | place: USA:California | collected 2015-04-18 | reverse complement strand
TGGCGGTACCCACCGTTTCGGTTGTTGCGCCCAAGCGGGCGGCACCGTCGCAGGAAATTGTACTGCCGGGAAACGTCCAACCCTTTATCACGTCGCCGGTTTTCGCGCGCACGAACGGCTATCTGGAGCATTGGTACTTCGATATAGGGGCGCATGTAAAAAAAGGCCAGCTTCTGGCGGTAATCGCGTCTCCTGAAGTGGACCAGCAACTCCAGCAAGCACGGAGCAATCTGTCAACCGCACAAGCCAATCTCGAGCTAGCCTCGATCACCAAGGATCGCTATCAAGGACTTAAGAAAACCAATGCTGTGTCGCAACAGGACGTCGACAATGCCGTGGGTACTTATAATGCGAATAAGGCAATTGTGGAAGCAGACCAAGCGGCCGTTCAGCAGTACTCCGCGCTGGTATCTTTCGAAAGGGTTTACGCTCCGTTTGACGGCGTTATCACTGCCCGAAACACCGACATTGGTGACCTGATCAACTCAGGCAGCAATTCCAATGTGAAAACCGATCTCTTTCACATCGCGCAGCCAGGCGTGCTACGCGTGTATGTCAGTGTACCTGAGGACTTTTCGCAACAAACCACTCCGGGGCTGACGGCAGAGCTGACATTGGCGGAGTTTCCCGGACGTAAGTTCACGGGGAAACTGGTGCGCACCGCCGAGTCCATTAACTACGCCACGCGCACGCTGTTGGTTGAAGTAGACGTGGATAACCCCTCAGGGCAGTTGCTTTCTGGCGCCTATGCGGAAGTCCATTTCAAAGTTCCGGGGCAGGTCTCCACCTACATTTTGCCGGTCGACACTCTTCTCTTTCGGAAGGAAGGCCTGAACGTCGCCATTGTCGAGGACGGGAAAGCGAAGCTGGTTCCGGTAATGCCAGGTCACGACTTCGGCGATTCGATCGAAATCGTTTCGGGTCTGCAGGGCAACGAATCCGTCATTATGAGCCCCCCCGATTCCATCGTGACCGGGGAAAAAGTGCAGATAGCACAGCCCGCGGCAGCGCCAGCCCCGGCTTCCGGAGGAGCGAAACAATGAATTTTATCCGCGCCTCACGAATGGAAGCCCTGGTTCGCATGCGCCTGGCGGGCAGCATGTGTGGGCTGAGCGTCCTTTTGCTTGCGGGTTGCACCGTTGGGCCCAAGTATAAACGCCCGGCGGCGGAAGTTCCGGCCGCTTATAAAGAGGTGGCCAATTGGAAACAGGCCCAGCCGAACGAACTGAATCTCGGCGGCAACTGGTGGGAGATGTTTCAGGATCCCCAACTGAACGCTCTCGAATTGCAGGTCAACGTCTCCAACCAAAACTTGAAGGCGGCCGAGGCTCAATATACTCAGGCTCGCGCGCTGCTCCGCTACAACCGGGCGGCTTATTTCCCAACGATCACCGCGGGCGCGAGCGCGACACGAAACAGAATCTCGAACCACCGGCCCGCGAGTATCGTCGCCAATGGAATTACGTACAACGACTTTCAAATTCCCCTCCAATTGTCTTACGAAGTTGACGTTTGGGGACGCGTGCGCCGCACCGTTGAGTCTTATCGCGATCAAGCACAAGCCAGCGCCGCCGACCTGGCAACCGTGAACCTTTCCATGCATGCCGAGCTTGCTTTGGACTATTTCCAGGCCCGCACACTTGATGCCGAGGAACAGCTTTTGAATTCCACCGTAACGCAGTACGAGCAAGCCCTGGAATTGATCGAGAGCCGGTTTACCGGAGGCATCGCTTCTGAGCTGGAAGTCGAGCAGGCCAGAACTCAACTTGAGACAACTCGCGCGCAGGCAATCGACGTCGGAGTTGCCCGCGCTCAATTTGAACATGCAGTCGCAATTCTGATAGGGAAGCCTCCCGCCGATTTCAGTCTCGCTGCTCTCCCACTCACAACGCCTCCCCCGCCCATTCCGCCGGGTCTGCCTTCAGAGTTGCTTGAGCGCCGTCCCGATATTGCCGCGGCGGAACGGCGCATGGCTTCGGCCAACGCACAAATCGGTGTAGCAAAGGCGGCATATTATCCGACCATAAGTCTGGGGGCGACAGGCGGATTCGAGAGTGGGGTAATTACGACGCTCATTTCTGGCCCGAGCATCCTCTGGTCGGCGGGCGGTTCGGCAGTAGCGCCGATTTTTGATGCCGGTCGCCGCCGAGCGAACCTGGACCAAGCCATAGCCGCCTATGATCAAACCGTGGCCAACTACCGCGAAACGGTCTTGACAGGTTTTCAACAAGTCGAGGACAACGTCGCTGCCCTGCGAATCCTCGAGAAGGAAGCGCAGGTTCAGAATAAAGCAGTCGTCGCAGCCCAGAAATACCTGGAACTCGCCAACACCCGCTACGTGGGTGGCGTCACGAGTTACCTGGAAGTCACCACCGCTCAAAGCGCGGCTCTTACGGATGAACTCACCGCGGTAAACATTCTCGGCCGGCGCATGGTGGACGCCGTGACACTGGTTCAGGCCCTCGGCGGCGGATGGGATCGCTCCGCCCTGCCCGAACGCCCTGAATGCTGCGGCAAATTGACCAGCAACTTAAAATGATTTTCATCAGCTTTGGGCGGCGGTGAAATCAACCACGGCTCCCTTGCATGTGCTTCCAATTCTCGGTGCCTCTTCGATTCCTGTTTCCTCCATGCGCACGCCGCGGAAAGACCATCTCTGCCAAACAAAAAGGCCCCACCTGCTGCCAGGTGGGGCCTTGAATTTCAAACTAATCTGACTACGCGGCGAGCTGCAGCTCTTTCTTCCCGCGCGCCATCAATGTGGCCATCAGAAAGATCATGCCAACGCCCAACAGCAGAACCGAACTCGGCTCAGGGACGCTGCTGGTCACGGGCTGCACCGTCAGACTCACGTTGTCCACATCCATCTGCCCGGTATTTGCCGTGAAGACGAGAAAGAGATCGCCGCCCGGCAAGGCCGACCCGCCGCTGGCGTAAGTGCAGCTTTTCAGCTGAAACGTGCCACGCGCGATGCTGCTCGCATTGCCGGTGACAGTGCAAAGCGTGGACGTCACGCCACCCAGGATTGTGTCCAGCGAAATGGTGTAAGCCCCGCTTTGGCCGTCCGAACGTTCCCCGAGGTAAAAGGAAAACGTGTAGAGCGAGTTGGCCAGCACGGATTGTCCCGTGAGGTCCTGTGTAAGGGACCTGGTCGCATTGGTATAGCCGATCTGGCTGCCATCCGGAATCGAGTTGAAGTAGGAACCCGGTTGCCACTCTCCCCCGTTTAGGGTCGTCCAACCAGTGAACGAGCCGACACTATAGCTGCACCCCGTGCCACAAGGATTGCTGAATGGGCCCGAGGGGGTTTCGAAGGAAGGATTCACAATAGGTATGTTATCTGCCCGCACCGTGCCGCTCAGGACCGTCATACAGACCAGGATTGCCGAAACAACTGCCAATTTTTTTACCATCATTTAGGTTTACCCTTGGACCCACTCTTACCGGCTGCAAAACCACCCATCTTTCGGAGCTGGCGGGCGAATGAAAAGCGACTCCAAACGATTAAAAGCACGTAATAATCCAAACTGGAACAGTTTCAAGCTGTTGATTATGAATGCTTTAAATTTTAGCGCTTTCTTCTCCCTCCTCGAAACATTCCAATTTTGGTTCCGTTATGTGAAAGAGTTTGCCCATCCCTCAAGTCCGCCGCAACTCCTTTCCAGACACCAATTTATCGCCCCAAACCAGGCCAATTTCCTACCTGGGGGGTGTCGACAACCTACATTTTTTGGGATCTCGAACGATTCAAGGAGGGTGCGGAGTCGTCTAGTGTGTCAGGTCCTGCTCCCTCGAGTTCTGACGAGGAGCGTCAAAATCAATGCCCCAGAAATGGGGCGCAGGCGTCAGAAACTCCACGCCAACGCGCATACCCTTTGAGCCACTCTCCCCGGTAAATACAATGCGGCACTCCAGCTCTTCCTGCGTTTCCGGATTCACCAGCACCAGCATTTCGTCGTTGTCCACCTCATGCCGCAGCATCAGCAAGCCCCCATGGGCATTCACCACCAGGGTTTCGCACACCTCGCGAAACTTCTTGCCCGCATGGCTGCGGCCCAGGGCCTGCAGTTTCATCCGGTGAAAAATGCGCTGGCTGCGCCGGTTCGTGGCAAAGGCGGTTTCTTGCATAGTGTGCCCATCATCGGTCTGGCTGCGGGAACCGTCAATTGCCCTTTCGGACAGGTGTTCCCAATCGCCATGCTTTTTCGCTCGGCAACTTGTAAGCTCCAATCCCCTGGCCGTAGAATGTCTATGCGGCTACGGCTTCACGCCGGGCGCATTCAACACCAAACCGCTGCCGCGCTTTTCTTCATCATAATTCGGGCAATTATCAATTAGAACTGAGCGATTATCCTTGCGCCTGGGGGCCTCATATGAACCTTGCTGAATTTATAGAAAGTCGCCGCGAGCAGCATCTGGGAGAACTTTACGAATTTCTGCGGATCCCTTCGGTCAGCGCCAAGAGCGAACACAAACCAGACATCGATCGCGCCTCGAAATGGGTCGCCGAACGCCTTCGTGGCGCCGGCTTTAAAACCGTTGAAATCGTCCCCACAAGCCTTCACCCCCTCGTTTATGCCGAATCCCTTGAAGCGCCTGGCAAGCCCACGGTTCTTTTCTACGGCCATTATGATGTTCAACCCGCCGAGCCGCTGGATCTCTGGACCTCGCCTGCCTTCCAGCCGGAAGTGCGCAACGGAAACATTTTTGGGCGCGGCACTGCCGACGACAAAGGGCAGGTGCACATCCACTTGAAAGCACTCGAGGCGCTCCATCAAGTGCACGGCAAATTCCCCGTCAACATCAAAGTCTTGATTGAAGGCGAAGAAGAGGTCGGCAGCGTCAGCCTGTGGGACTACGTGCAAAGCCATAAAGAAAAGCTGAAGGCAGATGCGTTGCTGGTTTCGGACACCTCGATGCTCGGCAAAGGCGTTCCGTCCATCACCTATGGCCTTCGCGGACTGAACTACTATGAGATCGAACTGACAGGTCCCGCGCGCGATCTCCACTCCGGCGTATACGGCGGCGCCGTGCCCAATCCGCTCACCGTGCTTGCGGAATTATTCGCCAAGCTGCATGACAAGAATTTCAAAATCGCCGTTCCCGGTTTTTATGATGACGTCGCCGCCGTACCCGCCACGGAACGCAAAGCGCTGAACGCATTGCCGTGGAAAGAAAAGGATTTCAAGCAAGCCGTGGGGGCACCCGCTTACCACGGGGAGAAGGGATTCACCACGGTCGAGCGGCTCTGGATTCGTCCCACGCTTGAACTCAATGGAATCTGGGGCGGCTATCAGGGCGAAGGCGCGAAGACGGTCATTCCTTCAAAGGCCTACGCAAAGTTTTCCACGCGTCTCGTGCCCAATCAGAATCCGCAGAAAATCGCCAAACTCGTCGAAAAGCACATTCGCAAGCTTCTTCCCAAAAGCGTTCACTGCCGGTTCGAAGTGCTAAGCACAGGCAAGCCCTGGGTCGCTGCCTACAAGGCGCCCATTTTCCAGGTCGCGCAATCCGCGCTGCAGAAGGGATTCGGCAAGAAGGCCGTTTTCATCCGTGAGGGCGGCTCCATTCCTTTCGTCACCCAAATGCACGACACCTTTAAAGTACCGTGCGTCCTCATCGGCTTTGGCCTTCCCGACGAAAATGCCCACGCCCCGGACGAACACCTCGCCCTAGAAAACTATTACGGTGGCATCAAGGCCATCGCGCATCTCTACGAAGACCTCGCCGGGCTCTAACCCGCAAGTGGACGCGCATGTTGCGTAATGTATGGGCGGCTTTTTACTCTGAGCGCTTCTCGCGAAGGGTACGCCGCCCTCTTGCTCTTCTCCGCCCATCTTTATGCAAATCCCCGCAAGAAATCCGTCCTAACGGCGTTCCAGGCGAAACAAAAAACAACCTGCTTCCGTGCTCCGCACATTGATGTAGCAAATCTTCGCATCGCTGAACAATTGCTCCGCGGCGCGTTCCTCCGCACCATCGCGCACGCGAATCTCTTTTACCAGCGTGCGGTCGTCGCCGTATCCCTCAAGAGTCAGAAGCCGGCCGCGATATTCTTCCGGAATGACATCGCTTTCCGGATGACGGGGGCACTCCGTCGCATGGATATAAACAGGACCCGGAAGCGGCGGCTCCCCCAATTCCCGGAAAGGGTCGTAGGTAAACAGCAGCAATTCTTCTTCATCTTTACGAATCAGCTTCAGGCAATGCCGGCAAGGTGCGCGTCCTGCCGCCACCTCGCGATGCGCCGGGAAACCATAATTGGGGGATTTCCCGGTATTCCGGACCCGCTCGGCAACCTCACTGGGAATCGCCACGACTCGATACGAACTCATAATTCACCTCGCTGTTTTTTCTTGCGAGGCAAATTGTCCGAAATTACGTCGCGCGCTTCTATCCGCTATCTTCCGTCAAATTCCGAGTGCGACAACTGTTCCTTCCGCCCTCGCGCATAATCACGCAGCGCCGCATTCGCTCCGCTGATGACGCGCAGCGCCTCGGCCACGCTCGCCAGATCCTTGCTCCGCAAAACAACATACATCTCATCGTCATCCAGTCCCGTATAGACCCGATTTCCGATGCAGCCGAGGCTCGCGATCGCGCCAAACTGCAGCGAAGCGGGCAACGCAAACAGCACCACGTCCGGGTCCACCGGCGCGTCCGCCAGCGGTGAATACACGATCGCTTTCGGAGCCTTCGCCAAACGCGGAATCTGCGGCACCTCTTCCGGCTTCACGTAGCCCAGATCGAACATCATCTTCAACGTCTGCTCCGTTTCTTTTTCCCGCTCAGGTGAAAGGGCAATATTGTGCGTGTATGCTCCCACCGCGCAGTTAGAATGATTTTCCGGAATCGTGTAAAACATTCGGCCCTCCGCCGCCAGCCGCCAAAAGCTGCAACCAGAAGGCTGAGTGCCTTCAAATTTCTTCACTCCCGCGGGCTCCGCATCAAGGAATGTCACCGCCACGGGACGCACGCCGGTCTTGATCACCTTCAATATCTGCTGTTCCAGCTCTCGCCAATTTGTCCTCGTGCTCACAGTCGCTTCTCCTTGATTAACTTAGAATTAGGCAGCATAACATACCCAAATCCCGCCCGAATCTGCTCCGAAATCGCGTTTGACCGCATGAAATCAGCACGTTTTGCACATGCCCCTAAAAAAATCGCTGTTTTTCGGCCTTTTTTGCTCATTTGCCCTTGCGTTCTTTTTCTTCCTTCGCTATAGTCCGGTTCGGCCCGAGTTTTTTTGCAGGAAAATAGGGGTTTTTCTTGCTCGCGGCTGGCCTCGATTGTCTCGAGGTGGATAGACAAATCAGGAGGATAGGCAGAAGAAATGGCAGCTAAGCCACTGAGCAAAACCAAAATCGTTTCGCATCTCGCCGAAAAAGCGAGCACTTCGAAAAAGATGATCGTCACTTTCTTTGATGAGCTCCACAAGTTGGCCGTCAAGGAAGCCAAGGGCAGTGCAGGCAAGTTTGTTATCCCGGGAATCGGCCGCGTCGTAAAGGCTCATCGCAAAGCCCGCATGGGCCGCAATCCCCAGACCGGCGAAGCGATCAAGATCAAGGCCAAGACCGTTGTCCGTCTGCGTCCATCCAAGGTCCTGAAAGACGCCGTTCTAAAGTAGTTCTTTCTCCCGCCCGGGAGAGAGAAGAATTGGAAACCCCCGTCGCCCGCCTGGTGCAGGCTTCCGGGGGTTTCTCTTTTATCCCGCAACAATTCCCGCGCGCGAAACTATAGCGTCTTCACGTACGCGATCACGTCCTTAATCTGCCCTGCCTCCAGCACGTCTTTGAACGGCGGCATCAACTGGTCCCCGTTCTCGATCCACGCTTTCAAGCTGTCGTCCGTAATTTTGTTGCCGTTCACGCTGAACGTGCCGCGCTTCGCCAGCCCCTTCAGTCCCGGCCCGATTTTTTTCTGGTCGCTGTTGTCGTAGTGGCAAACGGAGCATTTCTGCTGGAACACGGTCTTCCCGCGAGCCACCGCCGCGGCGTTCGGAGCCGCCGTTTTGGTCGTCGACGCCTGCACAAACAGCGCGCCCGTGCCAAGCAATCCCACGAAACCAGCGGCGATGATTGCACTTTTCCCAAGACGTTTCACGCTTCCCCCCTAAATTCCAACAAACTCAAACTGAGACCCCATCATTTTCCCTGTTCCGGCCCCAAATTTCCACCTCTCCCCCGCCGAGAGGACAGGGTGCCCATTTTGCACAGCTAGCACTTTCGTACCTTTGACGAGACTCACTTTTTACGTTCAAAATTCCACCATGAGCCAAGAGACCCTCACGCGGGCGTGGGAAGTATTACAGGATGCTTATCAGGCGCAGATGGAGGGCGACTACGACCGCGCCGCCGAGCTCTATCAGTCTTCGCTGGAACTGCATCCCACCGCGGAGGCGCACACTTTTCTCGGCTGGACCTATCATTACCAGGGCAAATTGATGGACGCCATCGCCGAATGCAAGCGCGCCATCGAACTAGACCCCGATTTCGGCAATCCCTATAACGACATCGGCGCCTACCTGATCGAGTTGGGCCAGTTCGATGAAGCCATTCCCTGGCTGCAGCAGGCCGTCGAATCCCGTCGCTACGAGCCGCGGCATTTTCCGCACTACAACCTCGGCCGGGCGTATCTAGGAAAGGAAATGTATGGCCAGGCGATGCGCTGTTTCCAGGAAGCGATCCAGATCGAACCGCGTTATTCGCTCGCTCGGCAAGCGCTGGAATCGCTTCGCCGCATGGTCAATTGATTTCCTGGATTATTTTCTATTTTCCGGATTCTAATTCCGACGGTTTCACAATCCGATCGTAAATCCACAACAGTAAGGTTGTGCCCAGACCGATCGCCGTAAGCGCCCAAAGAAAAAGCTGCGGCCGGTGCTGCACTTCGCCAAACCGGTGCAGCAGGGCGCCGCCAATGCGCCCCGCCAAAAACGATCCAATACCCAGCGGCAAAAACGCAAAGCCCATGTACGTCCCCTGCTGCCCCGCCGGCGCCAGCCGCGAAATGTAATCGTAATAGCGCGGTTGCTGGATAAGCTCGCCCACGGCGATGACAACCAGGACGCCATACACCGCGGCTACACTCGAGTGCAGCGCGAGAAGGGCGAACGCCACCATCGAAACCAGCGTGCCAAGCAACACCGCGCGAAAAGCCGAGATTTTCTGGGTGAGCACGCTGAAGACCACGGTGAAGGCGATCACCACGAGCGGACCGGTGGAGAGCATGCGCTCGGTGTGGGCACTCGGGTCGACATAGTCGTGAACGTAAATCGGCAGGGTGATGAACTCCTGCCAGTAAACGATCCAGTAGCCGGAAAAGATCAGCAGAAAGATCATGAACTTCGGATTGGCCAGCACCCTTCCGAAGTTGCGCATCGTTTCCGCCAGGCTGGCGGTCTTGACGTCCCCGGACTTCTGCGGCTCCTTGAAAAAAATCAGCACGGCAAAAAACATCAGGAAGACGCTGAGCGCCGCCACGCGGAATACATTTTCGACGCTCATGTGTTGATGCACCCAGTCTGCGATATAAGGACCCAGCGCGCCGCCGATGTTGACCAGCGTGTAGTAGATGGAATAGCCGATGGAGCGCACGTTTTCATTTGACGCCCGCGCCGTCGTCCCCACCACGCACGGCTTCACCATCGCCACGCCCAGCGCCGGCAGCATCAGCACCACAGTAACCAACGCGACGAGCGGCACGGCATTGCGCAATGGAGCGAGCCACGGTGCTCCCAGCGAGCCGAGTAGAAAGTAGGAGCCGGCGAGAATGAGGTAGGCGATCGCCAGGGCGCGGCGGAACCCAAGGCGGTCGGCGATGGCTCCGCCAAAGATGGCCAGGAACCACACCAGTCCGCCAAAAAGCCCGGAGAGGTCCGCGGCCCGCTCGGTGGGGAAGTCCAGCGCCTCGTGCAGATACCGCGCCAGCGAAGAAAACGCCGCGTAATACGAAAGCCGCTCAAAAAGTTCGCTGACGTTGGCGACCCAGAAGGACCGCTCGAAGCCGCCCCGCACCTCCGCCAAACGCTCCCCAAATCCCATCCCGCCTCCCATCCCGCAAGCGCGCCATCATAACAGTGCCTAGCGACCAGTGGCCAGCGACCAGTAGAGGAGGGAAGGTTCACAGTCTGAAGCAGTTTCTTCATGCCGGTTGCAACGCCCGGCAAGAGAACGGACATGAGAGGGAATTTGGCGGACGAGAATTCTGAAATGGAACGATTGGTT
>WNFA01005942.1_pt1 | contig 10226 bp, 7 predicted proteins | sample 5400481 | NCBI WGS metagenome assembly WNFA01 (sample SAMN13153340, study PRJNA577476) | soil metagenome | isolation source: 120 cm saprolite under Douglas fir tree site 2 hole 1 replicate 2 | place: USA:California | collected 2015-04-18 | reverse complement strand
GCCGAGATCGTTATGGACGACGGCTTGGTGTTACGCGCGGACGTGTTCCGGCCGAAGGCGGAAGGAAAATGGCCGGTCCTGCTGACATATGGTCCATATGCAAAGGGACTCGCTTTTCAGGAGGGCTACCCGAGTGCCTGGCAAAGCATGGTCGCAAATCACCCTGACGTTGCTTACGGCTCGACCAACAAATATCAGAATTGGGAAGTGGTCGACCCGGAAAAGTGGGTACCTTACGACTATGTCTGCGTACGAGTTGACTCGCGCGGGACCGGTCGATCGCCCGGATACATCGATCATTTTTCTCCCCGGGAGACGCTTGATTTCTATCAATGCATCGAATGGGCCGGCGTCCAGAAATGGTCGAACGGCCGCGTCGGCCTGAACGGCATCTCCTATTACGCGATCAACCAGTGGCAGGTAGCTTCTCTGCAGCCGCCCCATCTGAGGGCAATGTGTATCTGGGAAGGTGCGGCCGATTGGTATCGGGACATGACCCACCATGGGGGTATTCTCTCGACGTTTTGGGCAAACTGGTACGACATGCAGGTGAAGACCGTACAATTCGGCTTGGGAAAAGGAGGCCCTCGCAGCAACGTTACCGGCGTATTGGCTTGCGGCGACGAAACAATGTCCGACGATGAATTGGCGCGAAACCGTTCAAGTTTCGGGGAAGAGATTCTGGCTCATCCCCTCGACGATGGTTACCATAAAGCGCGTTCGCCGGACTGGGACAAAGTTGTGGTGCCGTTTTTGTCAGCGGCAAATTGGGGTGGCCAGGGCTTACACCCGCGAGGAAATTTTGAAGGTTATGTTCGCGCAGCGTCAAAGGAGAAGTGGCTGGAGTGTCACGGTCTGGAGCATTGGACGCATTTTTACACCGACTACGGGCGCGAACTGCAGAAGCGATTTTTCGATTTCTACCTCAAAGGCGAAGCCAACGATTGGGTTCGGCAGCCGAAAGTTCAGCTACAGGTCCGCCACATCGACGATTTCGTCGAGCGGCATGAAACTGACTGGCCGCTGCCCGCTACGGTCTGGACCAAGTTTTACCTTGATCCCACCGATCAGTCTCTCTCCTCGCAGCCGCCTGCAGAGGACGCGGAGATCAGCTTCGCGGCGATGGGCGATGGACTCACTTTTATTTCCAGGCCGTTGACGGAAGAAACCGAGATCACGGGCCCACTGGCGGCAGGCCTGCGGATTTCTTCCAGCACCGAGGACGCCGATATCTTTGTCGTCTTCCGAGTATTTGGCCCGGACCTGCGCGAGGTGACGTTTGCTGGTGCGATCGATCCACATACCCCAATTGCACAGGGCTGGCTGCGCGCGTCTCATCGCAAGCTCGACGCAGCCTTGTCTCGACCGGACCGTCCCTATCATAGCCATGACGAGGTGCAGCGATTGCAGCCGGGGCGGCCCGTTGATCTCGCAATCGAAATATGGCCGACATCGATCGTCGTCCCGAGAGGTTACCGTATCGCACTTGGCATTCGCGGAAAAGACTACGAATGGCAGGCGACGACGGGGATGAAACTCTCAAATTTCAAGAACGAATTGTTAGGATGCGGACCATTTCTGCACGATGATCCCCACGATCGACCGCACCGGCTGTTCGCGGGAACGACCACGCTGCATATCGACGGAAAGGGCTTCAGCCACGTCGTCGTGCCGATTGTAGCAAGCGGTTAGGATACATCAAAATCAGTCCCTCGATTTGCGGCCGCTTTTGGCGCAAAGCGGCCGTTCATACGCGGACCGCATCTCGTGACTGATAGAGAAGAAGTAGAGAGCTTATCGGTTCGGAATCAAGCTCGGGGAGAGTGCGCTTCGCCACATGCCGACGACAATTGAATTCTTCTTCTGCCATGGCGAGCTCCTGGTCTTTGGTGCCCTGCACAAGAAGCGCTTGTTTGTGGAGCGGACCACGGCCGGACCATCCCGCTAACGGACATCGGAGCTTGCGGCGGGAGAACGGGGCTAAGTGCCGAATTACCGGTTCGCCCAGAGGACTGACCTATGCTATCGTTCATACGGTCGGAAGGTAAGTTTGTTCGCTGTGTTGTCTTTCGGGTGCGATTAGGGCCAAGTCAGGAGACCGTACAGCCTTCTGGTTGGGGTCCACTAGGACATTGGTCGATTTGGTCTGTTCGCTCTCGAAGGGAGCATTGCGATATCCCAAGCGCCGAGCATTGTAGCCAATTACGCGCGAGACGCTGCAAAATCACTTACGGTGATTGTTGCAGCGAATTTGATCGCCCTAGTCGCCGTCATCGCCGGTTGCGAAGGCGCCTTCGCGCTCTCGCTCGAGCAGGCCCGCGCGAGCTGCCGCGAGACCGTGGGCCACCCGATCGTTCACGCCTGCATGCAGGGATTGGGCAAGGGCGGCGACCGGGAGGCTAATCTTGCAAAATGCCGGGCCGGCGTGCAGCCGCAAATGACGGCTTGCGTGCACGCAGCGCTCAACGCCGCCAACGGCAGGGCCAATGTCGCCATCGAGCTCTACAAAAACGGCAAGCCGAAGGCCGATGTTGTGGCTCCCGGCAATCCGCTGCCGGCCGGTTTCGTCGCGCCGCCGCGCACGATTGCCGATATCACCGCCGTTCTCGACAATGAAAAGCCCGATCCCGCGACGCTCGCCAAGTTGAAGGCCGACGCCGATGCCGAGCCGGCGAAGGGGATGTCGCAGGGCGGTCTTGCAGACTTTTACAACGATCGCGCCCTCGCTCGCTCGCAACTCGGCCGCAATGCCGAGGCGATGGTGGATGGCGAGAGGGCGCTCAGTGCCGCGAAGGCAGCCGGCGATTTTTACTTTACCCAGCGTATCAAGATACTCATCGCAAGCCAGAAGCGCGCGCTCGGCGATATCAAGGGCACGCTGCAGATGAATCGCACCATGGTCAGCGAGGCCGATCGGCCAGGCGCCAAGGGCTATCTGTTCGGGGCGCTGCAGTCGGCCGCGAAAATCCTGATCGAGATGGGGGACATCCCGCAGGCCGAGGGATATCTTCGCCGCAATGTTGCGCTGCTGACCGAGGCCCGCACCAGCGGGCTGCCTGGTTGGCGAGCGAACTACCCAACCAAGGGACGCAACTGGGAAGCCATCGTGGAGATGCACCATGCCCAAATTCTCGAGGCGCGTGGCCAATTCCGTGAAGCGGAAACGTCCTATGCAAAAGCACGGGAATGGAGACTAGTCTCAATCCCGGACTTCAAGAATCAGGAACACGCTCCGCCCGAATCTCAGCTTCGCTGGATCGCGGATCTGAACCTGCTCGAGGTCGCCCGGATGAAGGCGAAGCAGGGGCGTCTTGCGGAAGCGGAAGTCAATGCGCGGAGCGCGTTGCTGGCGCGGTTGAGAGACCAGGGCAAATACAACCCGCTCACTGTTCCGTTTATGTTGGAACTTGCGAACATTCTTGTCGAGGAAGGCCGCTACGAGGAGGCCGAAAGGCTCACGCGAATCTCGCTGGAAATTCAGCGAACTGTTGGGATCGGTGATGACGCGCAGACCAGCGCGCAGATTTTGTCGCAGCTTGGCGCTGTGCTGACGTTCCAGCGCAAGCTTGCCGAGGCGGCGGCGGTCTATACGGAACTCGACAAGGCGATGGCCAATTGGGAGCCACAGCGCCGCGAGGTCTTGGAGCTGAACGGCTCCCGTATCAACGCCATGTTCGCCTCGGGACAAACGCAGGCCGGTCTCGCGGCGGCACAGGCGCTGTTGAAACGCGAGATCGCCCGCGTCGGCGAAAAGCATTTTGATGCGGCGTCTGCGCGGGGAATTCTGGCTGTCGGGCTGATGCGCGCAGGCAAGGACGCCGATGCGATCCGGGAGTTCAAGATTGCCCTCCCGATTTTGTTGGCCGCCTCGCGGGAGAATGCCGACGATGATGATGCGACGGTCGTGGCCGGGCGGAGCCAGCGGCTGCAGGGCATTGTGGAAGCCTATATCAAGTTGTTGGCGAACACGCAGTCCGCGAGCGGCGACGTCGCCGCCGACACCTTCAGCCTCGCAGATTCGATCCGCGGCCGTTCGGTCCAGCAGGCGCTGACGGCCTCCGGCGCCCGCGCTTCGATCAAGGACCCGGCGCTCGCCGAACTCGTGCGCAACGAGCAGGATCTGGGCAAGGAGGTGAGCGCGCAGCTCGGCCTGCTCAACAACATCCTCGCTTTGCCTTCCACTGAGCGGGATGAAAAGGGCGTCAAGGCTGTCAACGCCTCGATAGAGAAATTGCGTTCGGACCGGGAAAAGGCCCGCGCTGAGATCAACAAGCGCTTCCCGTCCTATGCTGATTTGGTCGATCCCAAGCCGCCGAGCGTCGACCAGATCAAGGCGACGCTGGCCGAGGGCGAGGCCATGCTGTCGTTCTACTTCGGACGGGAGGCGAGCTTTGTCTGGGCCGTGCCGAAAACGGGCGCGGTGGCGTTCGCGTCGATCAACGCGACATCGGGTGAAATCGAGAGCAAGGTGCGCAAGCTCCGCGAAGCGCTCGAGCCGCAGGCCGCGATGATTTCCGACATCCCGCCGTTCGACCTGAAGCTCGGCTATGAACTGTATTCGCTGTTGCTACAGCCGGTCGAGGCCGGCTGGAAGCAATCGAGGAGCCTGATCGTGGTCACCAACGGCGCGCTCGGCCTGTTGCCGTTGTCGCTGTTGCCGACCGCACCGGCCGAGATCGATCCCAACGACGATCCGCTGTTTTCCAGCTATCGCAAGGTGCCCTGGCTGGCACGGAACTACGCCGTCACGATGGTGCCGTCCTCTGCGGCGCTGCGCACCTTGCGCCAATTGCCGCCGGGCAAGCCCGGACGTGGCGAGTTGATTGCATTCGGCGATCCCTTCTTCAGCGCCGAACAGGCGGCCGAAGCGGAAAAGGTGGAAGTCCCGATCAAGGTGGCGGATGCCGCGACGGTCACGACCCGCGGCATGCCGCTCAAGCGCCGCTCAAGTCCGAAGCTCGAAGGCGTCGACAGCGCTGAACTGGCCATGCTGCCACGGCTGCCGGACACCGCCGAGGAGTTGAAGTCGATTGCGCTGGCGTTGCAGGCGGACCCCTCGAAGGTTCTCAAGCTCGGCAAGGATGCCAATGAAGATGCCGTCAAGACCATGGACCTGTCGGGGTTCAAGGTGCTGGCCTTTGCGACCCATGGCCTGGTGCCCGGCGAACTCAACGGACTGACGCAGCCGGCGCTGGCGCTGTCGGCGCCCGCGGTCGCGGGCGTCGAGGGTGACGGCCTGCTCACCATGGAGGAAATCCTCGCTCTGAAGCTCGACGCCGATTGGGTGGTGCTGTCGGCGTGCAATACCGGCGCGGGATCGGGCGCCGGCGCGGAAGCAGCTTCCGGCCTTGGCCGCGCATTCTTCTATGCGGGCACGCGGGCGCTGCTTGTCACCAACTGGTCGGTTCATTCGCAATCGGCGCGGGAACTCGTCACGGATCTGTTCAAGCGGCAGGCGGATGATCCGAAACTGACCCGCGGCGAGGCGCTGCGGCAGGCCATGATGGCGCTGGCGGACGGGACCGGCTACATGGGCGCCGACGGCAAGACCGAATTCGCGTACGCCCATCCGTTGTTCTGGGCGCCGTATTCGATCATTGGCGACGGCGGCGCGCGCTGATTTCATGCAAAAGGGGAAGGAATGATCGTGCGGATGAGGTATGTGGGATTGCTGATAGGCTTCGCCGCGGTCGCAATGTCCGCGTCGGTTCCGGCTTACGCCGCCCAGGTTTTGATTACGGAGGACGAAGCCAAATTGCCGCCACCACGAGGGGCAGTTGCTGCCGACCGGCGAGGCATCACCCGGGGTCCGAAAATCGAACTGGTCGCCGACAGCGAGCCGGTCCATTCGCCGATGCATCTTCAACTCAAGTTTGAATCGTATGGCGGAGCCAAGATCGATCCGGACTCGGTCAAGGTCACTTATATGAGAACGCCAAACGTTGATTTGACCGGCCGCGTTAAGCCCTATGTGCAGCCGGTGGGGATCGATATTCCGGATGTCCAACTTCCGGCGGGCGACCACATGATTAGGGTCGATATCAAGGATTTGGACGGTCGCATCGGCAGCACGAGTTTTGTCTTGAAGGTTGCGCCCTGAGGCAACGTCGATGATGTGTCCTTTTTGTCTGAAGGAGAATGCTTCGAAGGCGCTGGTCTGCGATTCCTGTTCCCGCGACATTGCGGTGCCGGAGCAGCTCATCGCCGAGCGCGATGATCTGGTCCGGAAGCGCGATATCGTGAAGAGGGAACTCCTGGCGGCGAGGGCTGAACTCGAACAGCTGAGCCGCCGCAGAAAACGCCGATCAGCCTGATGGAGTGTCCGTTCTGCGCTGAAACCATCAAGGATGAAGCCATCGCATGCAAGCACTGCTCGCGGGATTTGCGTGTGGCGCGTCCGGTCATTCTCGAAATCCAGGAAATCGTTTCCGAACTCGACCGGCTGCAGCGCGAGATCGATCGGGTCAACGCTAGGCTTGGCCGGCTTCGCTTTCCGTTCCGTTACTTTGTCCTGCATGCGACCGGCTATCTGCTGGCGCCGATCGTTCTGCTGGTCGCCGCCCATATTCTTGTCACGATCGAATTGAACGTAACGCCGCTCTATCTGCGGCTGGCATCAGTCATCATTCCATTGCCGTTCGGTTTTGCGCTCTATGCACGCCAGAAAATCGGAGTTGGTGGAGCTTTCCTTGTCGGCGTTCTGACGGCGGCGCTCGCCGTGGCATGCATGCTTACGGTAACCGGATTTAACGATAACGTCCCGATCGTTCCGGGCCCATGGGTCGAATGGCGCGAGGTTATCGATTACATCGCTAGCATCGTCCTTGCTTACGTGACCGGCAACATTCTCGGCTTCCTGATCTTCGACGTGTTGCCGAAAACGATGACGCAGGGCGGAAAGCCTAACGCGCTCGCCTACAGAATCGCGGGGGTGCTTGGTCAGCACGTCGGCGAGGAGCAACTGCGTCGGCGCGCGCGCACCATTCAGGATCTCCTAACTACGGCCGGCCCGTTGGTGGGCATTGTAGTCACAGCAGGCGGATCGGTTTATGCAGGCCTTAAAGGTTTTTTTGGGTGGTAACCCCTGCCGGACGCCGTTCGCGGCGTTCTATTGAAGGAAAGGCCGCATCGCATTTTTCGGACGTGCCTAGCCGGGCTGACGATGTCGGTTCATTGGGGTGAAGCGGACATGCCGCGGGTCGCACTTCACGTCTGTGTTTGACAGCGGACTTCCAACCCAGAGACCCGGCTGGTCCAGTCTAGGTTCGCTTTGCGCCAAAAGCGCCCGTCTCACCGCGCGAAGATCGGCGAGGCGCTTGAGCAATTGCTCTCGCCGTTTTGCGGCCAATAGCGCTCCCCTTTGACGAGACTGCTGCTGTATGCTCAGTGCAAGGCGCGGTAACACCGCGATGCTCTTGTTTCACACCTCGCAGAGGCTACGTCGTGAGTGGCAGCCAGAACAATTCTCGTGCTCATCAGGCGCTTCAACAAGCCTCACTGGCGCTGCGGATGCAGCAGTTCAGTCGAGCGGAGCAACTTGCAACCGAGGTCCTGAAATCAAACCGCACGGACAAGAACGCGGTGCTCATTCTGGCTCATGCCCTGATCGCTCAAAATCGTGTGGGTGAGGCGATTGTGCCACTCGAAAGAGCTGTTCGCCGCTCCAGCGATGCGGAAATCGAGACACTGCTTGGCGCGGCACTGTGCGGTTCGGGGCGCTCGGCGGATGGGATCGAGCAACTGCGGCGCACCGCTGCGCGGCGTCCACCATATTTGCCCGCGTTTCAGGAACTCGCAGGTCAGCTTGCCAAAGCTGGACAACTTAACGAAGCCATCAGGACCGTCGAAGATGGCCTTTCGTTGGCCCCCGAGAGCATCGACTTGAAAGTCGATCTGGGGCGCCTGTTTCTACAAAACTATGAGTGCGCAAAGGCTCGCACTATCCTGATGGTCGCTCACGACGCGGCGCCGGGACGCCCGGACATTTTGACAGAACTCGCTCTGGCCCTGCTCTCTAACGGAGAATACGCCGCTGCTGCCGATAAATTCCGCCACGTGTTCGGTCTGCGTCCGGAAGACGCTTTGGCCCGCGCCAACCTCGCCAGGTGCCTCCTGGAGATGGGGGACCGCGATGGCGGCGAGGCGGCCCTACGTTCTGTGATGCGCGGAAGACCTCACTTGCTCGGCCGCGCCGCCTACGTGCTTGCCGCTTCGTCTCATGGCCGCTTCTTTTTCCGTCCGAGTGCCGCGGCGAAATTCCTGGGGCGAGAACCGGTCTGAGGGGCTACGCTCTGAATTTCCGCCTGTACAATCCAGACTCGTGTCTCATCGCGTTTCGGAATTCGTGAACCTGCTGCGTCTCTTCTGGCGTGAACGAAGAAGTTTGCCCAACCCAGTTTTCTCGCTTGACTGGAATGCACTGAGCTATGGGTGTGCCCTTCGGGAGGGTACCCCGGAAATTTGTGTTATGCCAATGCGCCGGAAAATGTATCCAGGTGTCAGTATAACGGTCGCAATCGACCAACCCGCTTAGAGTGGTGAATGGCAGATCAAAGCGATTGACGGGATGCGTGAAGAACAGCGCGTAGCCTTCCGGGGCTTCGATGGTCCGTAGGTTGTGGAATTTGATGATGAAGCGATCGGAGTCGAAAAGCGGCGTACCGGTGACCTGTCCCTTATCGTGAAACCCGATTGGCGAACGTGGAAAATCGAGTGATCCGCCCGGTGGGAGTTCGTTGTCCCAGGTGATCTCGCCGTTCTCGATCCTTAGGTCGCAGATCAGCGGGATCAGAAAGCCGCAGGTCATTGCGTCGACGAAGGGCGGGCACCGCTTTATCGTTTCCTCGTCGTTCAAGTTGATCGCGCTGAAGGCCTTCGTCGGCATCGTCTTGAGCCAGTCGGGAACACCCAGGGTCGCCGGTACGGGCCGTGGCAGCTTTCCTTCAAGTTCTTCCGGACAGCGGAATTTAAGCGTCAGCTGTTTCTTATTGGTGGACATTGGGCGCTCCAGTCTGAGCCTCTGATTGATTACATGGAAATTGCCGTCAATTGAAGTCCAAGATAGGTCCTGATCACCACTCAATCTTCATCCGCCCAACGATTGAGATGCGAGGCCGCGATATCGGCGGAGTAGCGGTCCACGCTGCCGCGCGGGTAATGGCGCAGTGCCAATCCAGCGAAGTCCTTGTTTCAAGAGTCGTGACCGATCTGGTCGCCGGAGCGGGTTTGAAATTCTCAGAGTGTGGGTCGCATGAACTCAAGGGCATACCCGGTCGATGGGATTTGTTTGCTGCGACCGCATAGATGTCTCTTCGGCACCAACCGGACCAGTTGGGCCGGACTGACGATGTCCGTTGATCGGGGTAGACCGGAAACGGCTGGCAAAGGGTTAAAGCGGCGAGATTGACCCTAAGCAGAAGTGTTCTGCGTGACCATATCGACCGTCGCTTTTGACTCTGAGCTGCCCTTAACGAGGCAGCGTGCTATCGGTTCGCGACAAACGGGGAGATTGGAATTGGTGGTCCGGACGCCGACGATCGTTCGCGATCTTCCAGCCGCCGGCCGCCCTCTGGGGCATCGCCATCGCTGATGCACCAGTGGGCGTTTATGAGGCCGCTAGACGGGGGTCACGACGGTCCTCGGATTAACCATATCGCGAGATAGGCGCTATCGGATGTATGGACTCCTCCAGTTTCCCAATATTTGCCTAGCTTGTGCCTTGTTTGACGTCTGAGTTCGTGGACAACCAATCCAGGTGCGGGTTCGCCCCCAAATAAAAACCGAGGGAGACGTGTCATGTTGCTGAAGTTACGCAGGATAACCGCCGTGCTCGCAGCGGCCCTCACACTCGCTGCTGCCTCCATTCCCACCAACGCCGAAGCACAAGGCTACTATGGTCCTGGGTACGTTGGTGCGGGTGGCTGGGGTCGCGGCGCTTGGGGTGGCGGCGGCCCTTGGCGCGATGGCGGTTGGGACAACGCCGGCTGGGGCGGCTGCGGCTGCTGCTGTCGTCGAGTTTGGGTTCCGCCGCCTCCGCCTCCGCCGCCGTGCTGTTGCTGCGGTGGTTATGGTGGCGTCGGATATGGCGGCGGCGGTTATGGTGGCGTCGGTTATGGTGGCGGCGGTTATGGTGGCGTCGGTTATGGTGGCGGCGGTTATGGTGGTTGGTAATTTGTGGATCGAAAGCTGGCTGCCGTAGAAATCAGTTTCTTGGCCAAGAGCCGGCA
>WNFA01005935.1_pt1 | contig 10230 bp, 9 predicted proteins | sample 5400481 | NCBI WGS metagenome assembly WNFA01 (sample SAMN13153340, study PRJNA577476) | soil metagenome | isolation source: 120 cm saprolite under Douglas fir tree site 2 hole 1 replicate 2 | place: USA:California | collected 2015-04-18 | reverse complement strand
CACCCCTGCGCCGGCCGTGGTCATCAGCGCCATCGCCGACGCGCTCCGGCCCCTCGGCGTCACTAGCATACCCATACCGGCGACGCCTCATGCCCTGTGGCGCGCGATCCAAGGCGCTCGGAGGTAGCCTTCGGAAGGGGGGGGTCAGCCGGCCCGGCCCGTCAGAGAATCTTCCTTGACTGCGCTTCTGCCGTAGGCTTAAGGTGCACCTTTAAATGGGTGCATTTGGCTTCTGCACCTCAGAACAGGTGCAAGCCTCTTGAGACGAACGAGGGGCTCTGTCGCCGTCCTTACGGCGGACGTCGTTGGTTCGTCGCGCTACAGCTCCGCCGACCGCCGGAGGCTCGATCAGGTCATTCGCAAGGCGTTCGCCGACGTGGAGCATCGATTCCCCGGCGCCATCCATACCCGGCTGGCGTTCCGGATCACGGCCGGGGATGAATTTCAGTGCGTCATAGCTGATGCGCGGCGCGCTCTGGACATACTCACCTACCTCCGAGCAGTGGTCGCCATGGGCGGTCTAAGACCGCCGGTACACCTCCGAGCATCCGTCGGCATCGGAGAGCTCAGCACGCCGAAGCGCCAGAGTCCTTACGAGGAAGACGGTCCCGCCTTCGTCCATGCCCGGAACGGCCTCGAAGAGATCGCCAAGGCCCGCAGTCCCGTCCGGTCCACCAAGCTTGTAACAGGAGCCTCAGAAGTGGACGACCCAGCCGATGCTGTCCTCTGTCTCACGGATTTCATTCAGCAATCGTGGACCGTGCCCCAATGGGAGGCTGTCCGGTGGAGCCTGCTCGGGCTGACTCGGGAGGCCATCGCCGCCAAGCTCAAGGTCGCCCATCAGAACGTGACGAAGCGTCTGCTCGCTGCCGGCTGGCCTCACTTCGATGTGGCAGCGGTATTCCTTCGAGACCTCATCGAGAAGGCCAGTCGCACCCAGGCAAGGGTGCAAAAGCCCTCTGCACCCCGGTGAGGGTTTAGCGGTGCTCTTCTTCCTGCAGCTCTATCTCGCCCACCTTGTCGCGGACTTCGTCCTGCAGCCGGACTGGATCGCCCGCAGGAAGACCGCGATCCGGCCGCTCGCCGCCCACGCGGGCGTCCATCTCGTGTGCGCGATCGCCGCTGTGAATCTCGGACTCGACCGGCGGGTGTCCACGGCGATCGTAGTCGTGGCTCTCGTCCACACCCTCCTCGACTATGTGAAGGCCCGATTCTCCGGGGACGGCTGGCTCGCGTTCACGGCAGATCAGGCAGCCCACCTCATGGTCGTTGCTCTGGCATCGATCTGGCTCAGCGCCTCGTGGTCCGGGATTGTCGCCATCATCCGTTCCACCGCCATGAACCCGCTCGTCTATCTGTACGCCTGTGCATATGTCGCCGTGGTCTTCGGTGGGGGGCACCTGGTCCAGAAAGTCACTCAGTCCTTTCTCGCCATGATGCAGATCAACTTGACTCACTTGAAGCCTGGTCTTCCGAACGCCGGGAAATACATCGGCTGGATCGAGCGCATTCTGATCCTGACGTTCATCGTCGGCGGCTATGAGACCGCCGTGGGATTCCTGCTCGGCGCAAAGGCGCTCGCGCGATACCCCGAGATCAAGGAAGATACCAGGGGTCACTTCGCCGAGTACTTCCTGGTCGGGACGTTGACGAGCGTCGGGCTGGCGCTCATAGCCGGTATAACTGTGAACAAGCTGAAAGGCCTTCTGAGCTGACCTACGGAGCTAACCGCCCATGCGCCCGGCGACAGCACGCACCTTCCGTGGGGCGGCGAGCCAGATCGCCAGCGCCGACAGTGCGGAGCCGACGATGGCGATGCAGAAAGCCAGCGTGTAGCTACCCGCGACGTCGTAGAGCGCGCCCGTCACCCAGGGTCCGGCGGCCCCGCCCGCGATCGCCGCCATCATCAACGTGCCGAAGATGGCGCCGTAGTGGCGGCCCTCGAAGATCTCGAGCGGAACGGCGCCGATCACGGACGTGAGGCTGTAGCCGAGCAGGCCCTGCGAGATGACCATGAGGTAGAGCAGCGCCGGCGTCGGTGCGTGACGTAGGGCAAGGAGGGCCAGAAAGCAGAGCACGAAGCCCAGGCTTCCCACCGTCCACACCCATTCCCGCCCGATCCGATCCGAAAGATGACCCAACCCGATCTGTCCGGGAACGGCGACGAGGCTCACAAGTCCCAGCGCCCAGGCCGCGTGGGTCGGGCTGAATCCGATCTCGACCAGATATTTCGTCTGATGGACCTGCACCGCGTACCAGGCGAAGAGGCCGAAGAAGTATCCCACCGCGATCCACCAGAAGCGCGCCGTGTGGAGCGCGCGAGCGAGGGTCCAGTCCACGGCCACCCACGCCGCGTCCACCACGTTTGTCGCTCGCCGTTCGGCGGGCGCGTCGCGCGAGGGGTGGTCACCGTCGGGCTCGAGCCCGAGGTCGGCCGGCCGGTGCCGCAGCAAGAGATTGAGCGGCGCCAATACTCCCAGCACCAGCAGACCCAACGCCCAGCAGGCGGTGCGCCAGCCGGCCCGAGCGATGAGGGTCTGCAGCCAGGGCAGCAGCACGACCGAACCCACGCCGACGCCGGAAAAGGCGAGGCTCATCGCCAATCCCCGTCGGCGGACGAACCAGTTCGGGAGGAAGAGCGACTGACCGGTATATCCAAGACAGTTGCCCCCGCCGCCGACGAGCACGCCGAGCGTGACGTACAGGTGCCACGGCCGGCGCACCAGCGGCGCCAGCATCAACCCGGCCGCCATGAGGATCACGCCGACTTCGATCACGACGCGAGGCCCGCGGCGATCCATCAGGCGACCCACCAGGGGACTCAGCGCTGCCGAGACAAGAAACCCGAAGGAGAATGCGCCGGCCGTCAAGCCCCGCTCCCAACCGAACTCGTCGAGCATCGGCGGGAACAGCAGCGAGAAGGCGGTGCGCGCGTTGACGCCGACCGCCATGGTGACGAAGGCGACGGCCACGAGCACCCAGCCGTAGAAGAAGGGCACGCGCAGAGCGAGCCGATCCTATCCGATCAGCGAATCAGATTCAGCGGCGGCTCGCCTCTCGCGGTCCGCTGGATGTTCTCCGCGATGAGCTTCGCCCGCGCCTCCAGCATCCCTTCGGTCCAGCCGGACACGTGCGGCGTCATGAGAACGTTGGCCAGTTCGTGGAAGGGCCGCCGCGCTGGCAGCGTCGGTCCAGCGTCCGTGGGATAGCGATACCAGACGTCGAGGACGCCGCCCGCGATGCGCTTCTCGGCCAGGGCACGATAGAGCGCATCTTCGTCGACGATCTCGGCGCGTGCCACGTTGATGAGGATGGCGGTCGGTTTCATCATTCGAAGCTCTCGCTCGCTGAGAATACCGCGGGTGGCCTCGGTGAGCGAGAGCGTGACGGCCAGATAGTCGGCGCGCCGCACGACCTCGCCGAGGGCGTCCGGCCCACCGAGGAACGCGAGCGCTTCTGCGTCGGATCGCGTCGCCTCGCGCCGGATGGCGCAGACCTCCATGTCGAACGCGCGCGCGCGCCGGGCCAGGGCCTGCCCGATCCGACCGTAGCCGAGGATGCCGAGCGTCTTTCCCGCCAGCTCCGGCCAGGGCGCCGGCGGCGACGAGCCCACCGCCCACTGGCTCTCCCAGGCCCCCTGCCGAAGCGCCGCGTCGAGCCGCGCGAAGCCGCGTGTCAGCGCGAGCATCGCGCCCAGCACGTACTCGGCGATGCCGATCTCGTGGCCGTAGACGTTCGCCAGGAACACCCCGGCCGGCAGCGCGCCGCGATCGATCCGATCGAGGCCGGCGCCGGGCACCTGGACGAGCTTCAGTCGCTTCGCGGCCGTGCCCATCTCGCGGGTGAACGCGAGAGTGATCAACACGTCGACGTCGGACAGCTGCGAGACGATCCCGGTCTCGTCAGCCACGATGACGTCGCACGGCATCTCCAGGCGAGCTCGTACGGTTGGTTCGAGGGTCGCGGAGAAGGTGCCGGCGAAGGCGACCTGGAGTATAGCCTTCGTTCCTCCTGTGCCCATCCTCCACGCGACTCGGTAGGAGATCAATTACCTGGAAGGTAATGCGGATGACTCGCGGCCTGGAGGTTGTGTATCATCCTCCCAACTGAGCTTGCCCTGGGGGTGCGGCCATGCCAACGAACGGATCGACCGAGGCCCGGAAGCTCCGCTCCCGCCTCAACCACCCGATCATCGACGCCGACGGTCACTGGCTCGAGTACGGGCCGGTCATGCGCGAGGAGTTCCGGCGCATCGGCGGGGACGCGGCGGTCGAGGCCCTGGCGACCGCCACCGATCGCGTCCCGAGCTCGCTCCGGATGTCCCTGCCCGAGCGGCGGCACCGCCGGGTCGGCATGGAGGCGTTCTGGTCCTCACCGTCCGAGAACGTGCTCGACCGCGCCACCGCGATGCTGCCGCGACTCATGTACGAGCGTCTCGACGATCTGGGCATCGACTTCTGCGTCGTCTATCCCACCGCCGGGCTCGGGTTCCACCGCATGCAGGACACGCGGCTGCGCCGCGCGATCTGCCGCGCCTACAACGTCTTCGCCGCCGACCAGTTCCGTGGGCTCCAGGACCGCGTCATCCCGGCGGCGATCATCCCGATGTACACGCCGGAGGAGGCGATCGAGGAGCTCGAATTCGCCTCGCGGCAGCTCGGCTACAAGGTGATGATGGTCGGCGGTCTCATGCGGCGCCGGGTGCCGGTCGTCGCCGAGGAGCAACCGGACGCGGCGCGCTTCGCCGAGTGGTACGACGTGATCGGCATCGACAGCGATTACGACTACGATCCGGTGTGGGCGAAGTGCCGTGAGCTCCGCGTCGCGCCGAGCTTCCACAACGGCGCGCGCTCGATCCTGCTCCGCAACTCGCCGTCGAACTTCTGCTTCAACCACATCGGTCACTTCGCCTCGGCCGGCCACGCGGTCGCGAAGGCCCTCTTCTTCGGCGGCGTGACGCGCCGGTTCCCTGACCTGAACTTTGCCTTCCTCGAGGGCGGCGTCGGCTGGGCGTGCATGCTCTACGCGGACCTCATCGGCCACTGGGAGAAGCGCAACCGGCAGGCGATCGAGGCGACGAATCCGAACAAGCTCGACCTCGCGGCGCTGCTCGGGTACGCGCAGAAGTACGGTCGCGACGCGGTGGTGGAGGCCGTCCGCCGCGGCGAGGGGCTCGAAGGCGACTCCAACTCGAAGCTGACCGGCGGCCTCGAGGACCTCGACGACTACTTCCGCTGCAAGGTCACGCGCAAGGACGACCTCCGCGATCTCTTCGTCCCGCGCTTCTACTTCGGCTGCGAGGCGGACGACCCGGTCAACGCCTGGGCGTTCAACCGGCGCGCGAACCCGATGGGTGCCCGCCTCAACGCGCTCTTCAGCTCGGACATCGGCCACTTCGACGTCCCGGACATGACCGACGTCGTGCCCGAGGCGTACGAGCTCGTCGAGCACGAGCTGCTCACGGCGGACGACTTCCGCGACTTCATGTTCACGAACGCGGTCCGCTTCTGGGGTGAGGTGAACCCGGACTTCTTCAAGGGCACGGCGGTCGAGAAGACGGCGGCGGAGGTGCTCGCGAAGCCGGTGGGGGCTACGGCCGGCCGGTAAAGGCTCACACCGCGCGTCGAGCAACGCCCGCGCATCCTTCAGGTCGGCGGTGTCGAATCCTTCGGTGAACCAGGCGTAGACCTCCGCCAACAGGCGTCGCGCGTCCTCGCGCTTGCCCTGTCGTTGGAGCAGAGTGGGGCCGGCACTCACCGATATCAACCATCCTCAGATTTGAGAGCGATCGCGTTGGGCTTGCTATGGTACCCGTGTGCCCCTATCCAGGAAGCGATGTCACCGCGTTCGACTCGTCGGCAACGGTGAGCCCGCCGTTACGGCCTGCCTGTAGGCCTTGAGATAGAACATCGTATCGGCGACCCTGACGACGGCTGCCGCCTCGTTGTCCTCGACGAGGATGGCACGCGCCTCGCCGCCAAGGGCGGCGAGGACCCGAGTGGCGGTCTCCAGATACTCCTTGCGCCCCGTAAGCTGGTAGGCTCGGAGCAGAGCCTGGGCTAGGATCCCGTTCGCCGCCATCGAGAGTGGAATCTCTCCATCCTTGCCGAAGATGGCTCGAGCGGGATCAAAGAGCTCGGCCCTTGCGTACGCTAGGATTCGTTCGGCCGCTTGGCGGTAGGTTTCCGTGCGAGCGAGACGATATCCCTCGAGGAAGGCGAGCGCGGCCCAGGCATTGGATTCAAGTTGTCCAGGCAGTTGCCCACGGCCGGTTCGGTCGTCGTAGAGATGGAACACGCCTTTCTCGGTCACGAGATCACGGCGCATGAACTCCAGAGTGCGCACGGCGACATCGGTGAGGTCCTGCCGTCCTGCGGACTGACCCAGGGCGATGAACCCCAACGTAATCTCGGCATTCCACTCTGTAATCTTGTCGCGGTTGACGGGTGGCCGCCGGGCCGTGCGTCGTTCCTGAGGAGGGAGGCGGTAGTAGGCTGGATCGGCTGTTTGGCTGCCGTAGAACCCACCGGCCTTGGCATCGTAGAGCGTCCCCATCAAGTAGCGGAGCGTCGCGTCGGCCGCCTCCTTATACCGCGGATTTCGGGTGACGCGATGGGCCTCGCTGAACACGACGGCCAGCGAGGCGTTGAGGTGCGCCAACTTCTCATAGTGGGGCTCACGCCACTCGCGTCCCTCCGCATAGTGGAAGAAGCCGCCGTCCACGGAGTCGTAGATTCCTTTGAGGATCCCATCGAGACTCTTCTCGACCGCGATCAGATAGCGCCGATCCCGGGTGGCGTGATACTGTTCGAGCAAATAAGCGAGCAGTGACGGGTACGCGTGTTTGTCTCGCGTCCCAAAGCCGCCGTGGACTGTGTCGAGATGCGCGTCCAGAAAATCCAGCACTCCTTGACGAAGCTGCCGATACACGTCTGGCGTGACCGGTACTGGATCTGGAATGGCGATCGATCCACTTCGGGGCTCCGGAGGTTGCGTCCGGGCTAAGCCGGTTCGGATCGCTCCTTCGAATCGCTTGAGGACATCGAGGAAGTCCCCGGTTTTCAGCACGCCGGCAAATGACTGCCGGACCTGTCCCTCCGAGTCAAAGAGAACAACCATCGGCAGCCCCCGGACGTACTTGCGCACCAGGTCAGGACGCCGGTCGTAGTCCACGAAGATGCTGACATAGTGCCCGTTGAGATACGTTGAAACCTCCTCGTTTTTGAGTACGTCCTGGTCGAAGGTCTTGCACCAGGAGCACCAGACGGCGCTGACGAGCAGAAAGAGCGGCTTTCGCTCTCGCCGGGCGGTCTCGAACGCCTCAGGCGCGTATTCCACGAAGCGGATCACCGAGGCGCGATGGATGTAGGCCCAGACGGTTGGAATAGGCACGAGCAGGATGATCCCGACGGCCACTGCTCGAAAAACGTTCTGAACTCGAATACTCAAGGATCCCGGGTCACGAGAACTTGATGTCGGCCGTGCCCTCGTACTTGCCGCCCGTGGTGTCGAGGAACTGGACCTTGAGTTGGCCCGGGTCGGTCGCCTTGAAGGTGAACGAGAAGAACGGGTTCTCGGCGATGTTCTGCGTCGTGTCGAAGGTCGCGACCGTCTTGCCGAGATACGTCACGATCACCTTGTTGATGTAGTTGTAGTTCTTCTGGATGATCCGGCCCTGTGGGTCGCGCTCGATGCGCTCCATCGGATGGATCACGAGCGAGCGCACCTGGACGACGTCGCCGGGTTTGATGGTGGACGGCACGCGGATTCGGACCTTTCCGATGTCTGACATAGCGCCTCTTAGCCCCCGCACCCGCCCACGGTGACCTTCACCTCGCGCTTCACCTGGAGCAACGTGCCGTCGCTTTGTTCCACGATCGCTCGGACGTCGCCAGTCTCACCCAGCCGGATATTCGCACCCACGAAGGCCCGGCCTGCCTCGGGCGCGAGCGTGACGCGCGTGACGATCGGGATGCGGTTCTGGTCGGCAACGACGTAGATGTGCTTCACGTAATTCGCAGGCGTCATCGGCGAATCGACGCTGACCGATACCGGGACCACCGCGCCGTTCTCCGCGATGAGCGGAAGCTCGAGCTTGATGAGGGCGGAGCCATCCTTGATGGGCTTGCCGCCGAAGAGGCGCTTCATCGCGTCCTGAACGCTCTCGTTCTGGCCGAGGGCCTGACCGTGAGCCGTCCGCGGCGTGCCCCCGACCAGGCCGCCTGCGGTCGCGGCGACACCAAGCGCACCGAGTGTCCTCAATGCGGCCCGGCGCGTCATCAGATGACCATCCGTCATCCGCTTGTCCTCCTCCTGGGTGTTTCCCGAATCTCGGCGTTCCTCAAGCGACTCGCGGCCACGGAAGACCTCACCATTCATGTCCGAGATCCTTCACCCCTCCTCAGGATCGCAGGATCATCTTGACAAGCGCGGGAGACCGTCCGAGAGTTCCTCAACGCGTCCTGCGAACCCCGGGAGACACTATGCGCCCGAAGCAGACCCTCGGACAACTCCTCACTGTCGCCGCCCTCCTGGTGTTTGGCTGTACCCCGGGAAGGGAGAGGCTCGAGGCTCCGAACCCTCCACGGTGGACGTCGCGGACAATCCCCGAGGCGCGGGGAGAAGTCCGGGAAATCGACGGAAGGAGAGTGCAGATCCGTTACAAGGAAGAACCCTTTAGTGATGTCACGGTGAACTTCGAGCGGTGGCCCACCTATGCGTACACCGATACTCGGACCTTTCCCCGGCCAAACCGAGTCCCCATGCCCAGCGTCACGGGGGATCCAAGGCAAGGGCGGGAGCTTTTCATGGCCCGGACCAAGGGGCCTTGCACGGGCTGCCATCTGATTCCAGGGGATGACGTCTGGCCTGCGGGCAGTGTGGGGCCCGACCTGTCGGTCATTGGCGACCGGCGTCTGCCGAATCAGTATCTCTTCGAGTTTATCTGGGATGCCCGAATGTTCTTACCCAACACCAGCATGCCCCCGTGGGGAACGGTCGGGATCTTGTCGCCGGAAGAGATCGTCCACATCGTCGCGTTTCTTCAGACGCTCAAAGGGAATCCCCCGTTCGTGCCGCCGCCGGAAACAGACCCCGCGCGTAACCCATACACGCGTCCGACGGTACCCCCCTATTACGGCGACAACTTGGATCCCGCCACGAACCCGGCGGTCATGTTCGCCGAAAATGGCCTGGCCACGTGGTCCACGAGGGGCCCGGCGGGGAAAGCCTGCGCCGACTGCCACGCGGGCGGCCCAGAGAAGGCGATGAAGGGCGTGGCGACGAAGTATCCGAAGTATTTCTTGGGGTACCGGCGCGTCATGTCCATTGGGGACTTCCTCACTGTCCACGCTCCCGAGATGACGGGGAGCGAGATGCTGGCCGAGAGCGCGGACAACCTCAACATGACCATGCTTATCAAGATGCAGTCGAACGGGATGCCCGTGAACGTGGACGTCACGAGCCCCGAGGCCAAGGCGGCCTATGAGCGTGGACGGGCCCTGTACTTCAAGCGGGTGGGACAGCGTAACCACGCGTGCGCGGACTGCCACGAGACGGATCGGGGCGCAGGTCGGTACGCGGGCGCGCGCCTCCTGAGTGTCGCGCACGAAGGATTGACTAAGCACTTCCCGCTCTGGTTCATGGCGTATCGCGGGACCTGGGATATTCGGAAGCGCTTTCAGGTTTGCATGCTGCCGCTCGGGATGAACTACCTGCCCGCCGACGCGCCAGAGTATGCCGATCTCGAGCTGTACCTCACCGCCTTCGACAACGGCAAGCCCATAAGCGTGCCGGGAATCCGGTGAGCCCCGGGAGACGGGCGAAGATCCTCGCGCTCGTCCTCGGGCTCGTCGCCGCGCCCCTCGTGGGTCAAGCGCAGCGGCCCGGGAGTGTCCCGCGGATCGGGTATCTCGTTCTCCCGCCTCTGGCTAACCCTCCCTCCGCCGAACGGCAGGCCTTCCTCGAAGGCCTCCGTGAGCTCGGCTACGTCGAGGGCCGGAACATCACTATTGAATACCGATCGGCGGCATGGAATCGTGAGCTGCTGCCCGATCTCGCTGCCGAGTTGGTCGAGCTCAAGGTCGAGGTCATCGTGGCCATACCGGGAGCGGTCGAAGCGGCCAGGGACGCGACGAAGACGATCCCCGTCGTCGTCCCGTCTATGGCCGATCCGGTCGAGAACGGGCTCGTCGCGAGCCTCGCGCGTCCGGGCGGGAATATCACAGGCAC
>WNFA01010741.1_pt1 | contig 10234 bp, 10 predicted proteins | sample 5400481 | NCBI WGS metagenome assembly WNFA01 (sample SAMN13153340, study PRJNA577476) | soil metagenome | isolation source: 120 cm saprolite under Douglas fir tree site 2 hole 1 replicate 2 | place: USA:California | collected 2015-04-18 | reverse complement strand
GGGCCATGTCTCTGCCCTCCTCAAAACCTTCTTCTCAAGGCATCAAATCTATCTTTACACTCGCAACAAAGTACCAATGCTTCATCTAACTGAGAAGAGAAACACCTCTAGCTCATGAATTTTGATGTATTATAACATACCTTTGTACCTCTTCAGGACTTCTCGTCGCCTACTGCGGCTCGCGTATGCTTTTGCCTCAGGTTGCCAGGCTCACAACAATAAAAACTTTCGTGAATCATCGCACAAACTAAGGAGAAGATGCTTGAGAATATGCTACAATGAGACACGATGGTTATGAGACATATCGTGAGGAGTTATTTCACTCCTTCACAATGATCGTTTCTAACAAGATGCGCATGACTATAATTCTCCCCGGGCAAAACTACCCTGAAAGAGATAACACATGTCCGAAATCTGGGCAGTACTCGAACACCACGAGGGTACCTTCTCCGAAAACACTGGCGAACTACTGGCCGAACTGGCAGATATAGCGCAACGGCAGCAAAGTCAGGCGGTATTATGCGCTGTCGTACTTACCTCGCCCGATACCCACGATACCACACAACTTGATACAACCTTCCTCACCACATTAGGCCTGCAGCGCCTCTACCTGGTAGAACATCCCCAGTTGGTCCACTATACGACGGAAGGCTATGTCAGCGCGCTAGCCTGGCTCGTACAGCAGCATACGCCGAGGCTTGTAGTTGGCAGTGCCACTGCTAACGGACGTGACTGGACGCCACGCCTTGCTGCGCGATTGCATCTCCCTTTCACTGCCAATTGCTTAGGACTTGACCTACACGATGATGCTCTTTTCGCCTTACGCACCGTCTACGAGGGCCGTGCATACATCCAGACACGCACTGTACTGCACGGACGTACCGCTCTGGCGACACTGCTGCCAGGAGTACGCGGCACTCCTGCACAAACGCAGGGTATCGCATCTCCGCTTCCGCCTCTGGCAGTCACACGGCTCACACCAGAGATTGGGGCGAGTTCTGAGCAGCAACGCATACAGCGACTTGCTATCCAGGCTCCTTCGGCTGAGGAGATTGAACTGGAGGCAGCCGAGAGGATTGTAGCAGGTGGGCGTGGTGTAGGCTGCGAAGGCTTTACCCATGTGGCAGCATTTGCTCGTCTCCTTGGCGCGGCAGTGGGGGCAACACGAGTAGCCACCGATCAGGGTTGGATTGAACATGCGCGCCAGATCGGCGCAACAGGCAAGAGTGTTCGACCCAAGCTCTATATTGCCTGCGGCATCTCCGGCGCGGCACAGCATACCAGTGGCGTGCGCGAGGCACAGACGGTGGTGGCAATTAATCCCGACCGCAGCGCTCCTATCTTCGCGTTGGCCGATCTGGGGTTACTCGGCGATGCCAACCAGGTATTACCACTGGCGGCAGAAATGATTGATCGAGTCTCCAACGCATAGACAAATCTCCGCTTGATGTGACACACTTGTATTAGGGAGCGGGCCGATAAATCGGCGGTGGCCGCGATAAATCGGGCCCTACGTTATTTTGCGTGGTGTCCGGGAACCTGGCAGGATCATTCTCACTATGTAACGTTACCTACAAAGGACTGACCTCATGCACTCCAGCCTCCGGCAAAACCGCCGTTTGCTCTTCTATACCCTCTTCCTGGCTTACATATGCGCCGGCATCATCAGCATCTTGCCTGGTCCCACACTGCCATTACTTGCCATGCATACTGGCGTCCCACTCGCCATCGCAGGTTGGGCGTTCACATCTTCGGCAACGGGCTTCATGCTGGGTGCCTTCATTGCGGGTATTGTCGGCAGCAGGTCCAATGCGAAATATGCATTAATGGCTGGATTGGGAATCATGGCTTGTGCAGGCATTGTCATTTCCTGGACACACTCATTCCCGCTTCTGCTTGCCGCGCAGTTCATAATGGGCCTCGGGTTTGGTTTTCTTGATGTCAGCATCAATGTCATCGTCTCACTCAGCTTTGAGGACACCCTAGGCGAAACCCTCAATAACCTGCATAGTTCCTATGGCATAGGAGCATTGCTGGCCCCGCTATTTCTTTCATTGGTACTTCGGTTGACACACGATGCCATTGGAGCCTACGTTGCCGGCTCTCTCGTGGGGTTCATCGTCATTTTCTTACTCATACGCCAACACATACCATCTGTCGCTAAGCAGAACAAGACCGTCCAGCGACAGAATCCCCCTATCCCACGCAGTGTATTCAGACAGGCGCTGCTCTGGCTAATGGCGCTCCAGCTTTGCCTGTACGTCGGAGCAGAGGTAGGATTCAGTAACTGGATCGTCACAGCAGTAAGTCAGAGCGCAGTCATTTCGCTTATTCTGGCAGCACCTGCTGCAACAGCGTTTTGGCTCGGTCTCACTATTGGACGCCTGCTTGGTGCACAGCTACTCAAACGCGGTATACTGAGCGAGACGCAACTCCTCTATATCTCCGTTCTAGGAGGTTGTATTAGCGGGTTGGTTCTGGCTGCGTTTGTCGGACAAATCGGCGTTAGTTTCGCTGCCAGTGCATTGATTGGCTTTTTCTTCGGCCCTATCTACCCAGGCATCACGGCCATGGCATTACGGTGGTTTGTCTATGCCCTGAGTACTGTTTCAGCCGTCATGCTGATAAGTGCTGGCCTCGCCGGCATGATCTTACCTGTACTCATGGGCTTCCTCATCTTGCCCATCGGGATCAATTGGGTGATGACCATTCCTGCCCTGGTCTGCCTGTCTATTGCCATCCCGCTCACCATAGCTCTGCGGCAGCAGCGGCGCACTTTGCATTTGCGGAGCGTTCAGCATACAATGGAACAAGAAACAATCTTGCCCATCATACCGCAGAGGAAGGAAAGATAGATGAAAGCGGTGCAGTTTGCTCAATATGGTCCCCCCGATGTCTTAAAGGTCTATGATGTGCCTGACCCTATTCCCGACCCAACCGATGTGCTTATCCAGGTCAAAGCGACCACCGTCAACCGGCTTGATTTATTTCAACGCGATGGTAGCAGACCCGTGGACCACTTACCGTTCACCCCAGGAATGGAGGCTGCCGGAGTAGTCCTCGCTGACAGCCAAGGTTTTCATGCAGGTGAGCGCGTGATGACGACCCGTGCCCTGCTGGCTAAAGGTGGTGGTGGCTACGCCAGCAAAATAGCAGCACCCTCCACCCATCTCGTGCGCATTCCCGACGAGGTGACATTCGAGCAAGCCGCAGCAGCCGGCTTGACTGCAACAACAGCCTGGGGAGCATTATTTGACTATGGACACCTTCAGGCAGGAGAACGGGTTTTGGTCTGGGCCGGTTCCAGCGGGGTCGGCACACTCGCTATCCAATTTGCCAAACATGCGCAATGCTGGGTCGCAACAACCGCGAGCAACGCCAAGAAGGCTGAAGCATTACGGCAATTAGGGGCTGACCTGGTAGTCAACCATCGCCAACAGAACGTTGGACAAGTAATACGCGACTCAGGTGGCGTCAATCTGGTGATCGAACTCGTCAGTACGACCTTACAAGCCAGCATCGATGCCTGCTTAGAACGGGGACGTATCGTGTTAGTTGGCAATTTGGGAAGTCAACAGGCCACAGTCGATACACAGTCATGGCGACTCAAACTAGTGCAGGTTATCGGCGGCGGCAGTGGATTGCGTACCTCGGTAGCAAACGAGCGACATATTCTGGAGCTGGTTGCACAGAAAGCTGTTACTCCCGTCATTGCCCGCGTAATGCCGGTAGAGCAGGCAGCAGAAGCGCACCGCCTGGTGGCATCAGGCGAACTTCTAGGCAAAGTCGTGCTGGTACATTCCTAAAAAATAGACCAATAAGGAGAAGAGGGGATGACCCAAACCCAAAGCACCCATCCGACCGCAACAGAGCAAATTCTTTTTACCAGAGGCGTCCCGGCTCTTGAGGCGCTCCCGGCTCAACTAATCAGCCAGTGTATGCGAGCAGTGCTAGAAGGACCTGATGGCCCCTCAGTCCTTCAGTATGGTCACAATGGCGGGTATCTGCCACTGCGCCAAATGCTGGCCAGGCAATATGGTGTTTCTGAAGACCAGGTGCTCGTTGGTAACGGCTCCCTGCATTTGCAAGACATGCTATCGGCTCTCCTCATCAAGCCGGGCGATGTGGTGCTGACGGAACAACCCAGTTACGACCGGGCCATTAAAACCTTTCGCCGTCGTGGAGCTACGGTGATCGGTATTTCCCTGGAGCAGGATGGGGTCAATCTCAAGTTGCTGGAGAAGGTGATCGCACGCCAAACTCCAGCCTTCATGTATCTCGTCCCCGATTTCCAAAACCCATCTGGCATCACCACCTCTCTCGAAAAAAGGGAGGCGTTGGTGGAGATGGCCGAACGCCACGACTTCTGGCTGGTAGAAGATGTACCCTATCGACTGCTCCGTTATGCAGGTGATCCCCTGCCCCTGCTACGCTCAATTCGTCCGCGGCGCGTGCTCACGATTAGCTCCTACAGCAAACTGATTAGCCCTTCATTACGAGTCGGCTACCTGGTTGGCCCCGTCCACATTTTGGAGAAACTGCGCAAACTTGCCGAAGATACGATTCTTTCGCCGGTACTGCCCTCGCAAGCCTGCGTGGTCGAATTTTACCAGCGCGGCTATTTTTCCTCCAACCTGAAGAGTCTGAAGCAACTCTATGCTCCCCGCATGCACGCGATGACCAATGCACTCAAGCAATATTTACCAACTGTTTCTTTCGCCGAGCCTGAAGGCGGTTTTTTTGTGAGCATTACCCTGCCCGAACAGGCAAATTGCACAAATTTGCTAGCGCGTGCCGAGCAAGCAGGGCTGCTCTTGACCGATGGACGGAATTTTTTTGCTGACCCACTCGATGATGGCAAGGATAAAAGACATTTGGGCGAGCGTTTTGTGCGCCTGCCCTTCTGTGCTCTTACTCCTGAGCAGATTGAGGAGGGAGTGAGGCGTTTGGCTGGGGTGGTAAGTATCCCGTAGGAGTGGGGCAGCTTGTGGAACCATGCTAAGCGATAATAGCAACTGCTTCAAAAAGAGTTGAAGCCAATGCTTCATATTGTTACTTCACCCGTCCCTATGATACACTCCGATAGAGATGCATAACAGCCCAATGGAGCAACAACAATGGCAACGGCCGAACAACAATTCGACGCCATCGTCGTGGGCGCTGGCCCGGCCGGCAGCAGCGCCGCCCTCGCATTGGCGCGCTCAGGACTGAACGTGGCCTTGCTAGAACGTGGCGAATATGCCGGAGCAAAAAATGTCTCCGGCGCCGCCCTCTATGCCCCTGGGTTGCTGGCCGACCTGTTGCCGAACTATTGGGAAGAAGCCCCCGTCGAACGATACCTGGTGCGACGCGTTATCACGTTTCTTGCTGAGGAAGCAGCCCTTTCCATTGATTTTCGCACCGACTCCCACGATAAATCGGGGAGCTACAGCAAACCACCTTACAATGGCTTCACTATTTTGCGCCCTAAGTTTGATCGCTGGCTGGCGGGCAAGGCAGAGCAGGCCGGAGCATTGCTCATTACTTCTACCGTCGTTGATGACCTTCTCTATGAACAAGAGCAGGTCGTAGGTGTACGCTGCCGGCGCGATGATGGCGACCTGTATGCCCCCATTGTCATTGCCGCCGATGGAGCGAACTCTTTCCTCGCCAAAAAAGCAGGGCTGCAACACGAGTTTCGTGCGGACGAGATGACGCTCGGTGTCAAAGAAGTGCTACGCCTGGATGCGCACACCATCGAGGAACGCTTCAACCTCACAGGTGACCAGGGCATGACCAACGAATATCTCGGCTACGCCACAGGTGAGGTCAAAGGCGGAGGATTCCTCTACACCAATCACGATACTCTCTCAATCGGCGTCGTCGTGCAGATCGCATCGCTGGCCGAGAAACGGGTCAAAGCCTACGACCTGCTCGACCAGTTTAAGCACCATCCTGCGGTCGCCCCTCTTGTGCGCGACAGCGTGACACTGGAATACTCGGCCCACATGATCCCCGAAGGCGGCTGGGCAATGCTACCACAACTCTCCCGCGCTGGTTTGATGGTCGTCGGTGATGCAGCAGGCTTCGTTTTCGCCGCCGGCTTGTTCCTGGAGGGAATGAACTTCGCCATCGCCTCAGGCCTGGCAGCAGCGGCAACCGCACAGCAAGCGCATACCGATCACGACTTCTCTGCAGCGAGCATGGCACGTTACCGTAAGCGTCTCGAAGAGAACTTCGTATTACAGGACCTCAAGAAATTCCGTCATGCGCCTGCATTCGTCAACAACGAACGTTTACAAAACGTCTATCCGGCATTGTTCTGTCAGACAGCAGAAAATCTCTTTCGCTCTAACGGAACACCGCGCCGTAAACTTGGCCGCGTCATGCTGGACACTATACGCGGGAACGTTCCATTGCGAACCCTGTTGCGCGACGGCTGGCAGGCCGGACGAGCATTATTTTTTTAGAACCAGAAAGAACCGACCATGCAACCGATAGAAGAACGTTTGGAGCTAGTGCGCTTCAAGGTTGACAAGCAACCGCACATTCGCCTGAACCGCGAGCTGTGCAAAGAATGCGACACCACTGCCTGCGTCTACGTGTGCCCCGCCGGTCTATTTGAACTGCTGGGCGGGGAGATGCACTTCTCATATGAGCACTGCCTGGAATGCGGCACCTGCTACGTCGCCTGTGAACGCAAAGCCATTGAATGGGAATATCCTCGCGGCGGCTGGGGCGTCAGCTTCCGTGCATCCTGATAGAAGGTTACAAGTCATGCACATTTGTGTCTGCGTCAAACAAACGCCAGACAGCAGCTCAGTCTATGTTGACCCTGTCAGCGGGCAGGTAGATTACGAACGCTTCGTCCAGGTGCTCAATCCTGCAGATGCCTGTGCGGTCGAGGCAGCAGTACGCTTAAAAGAACAGTTGGGCGGAATGGTGCTCGCGCTCACCCTTGGGCCTGTGGATGCCGAAGGCGCACTGCGGGCAGCCCTCGCCATCGGAGCTGACACAGCAATACGTCTCTGGCATCCACAGGCCAGCGACTGGGGACCATTTACGGTTGCTGCAGCATTGGCGGCATACATTAGGAGAGGCCAGGGCGGAGACACAGACGGACGCAAGGTCACGTCCCTACCGCCCTTTATGCCTGATTTGGTGTTGTGCGGTGACGTCTCCAGCGACTGGGCATCCGGGACGGTCGGGCCTGCTCTCGCCGAAATGCTAGAATTCCCGCAGATTACGGGTGTGATACAAGTGAATGTAGTGGCGGGGCTTGCCCCCGCCAGATCCACCAATCCTGCCAGGCCTCCTGACACGAACAAAACCGGCAATTCACAGCTCATAACATTGCAGGTGACACGCAGACTCGAACGCGGCTATCGTGAGCTGCTAGAGGCACAACCACCACTGCTCATCACCGTTACCAGCGACTTGAACGAGCCACGCTATCCCTCACTACCAGCGCACATGGGCGCGCTGCGCTCTCCTTGAGATGCACACCCCGCGCCCTCGTCCACGACGCATAGCCGCGCCAGATAGCCATCACAGCGCATTCGAGCGCATCGGCGAGATCGTCTCGGGCGGCGCGATAGGTCGGCAGACTAGATTGGTGGAGGGGCCGCCGGAAGAGTTGGCTAAGGCTTTGGTTGAGTTTCTGAAGAGTAAAGGGTTCTTATAACTACAGTATTGAGTCTCGTAAAGTCGTACCAGTCAAGTTGTGAGGCATAAGGTGGCAGTATGATGCCTTCTCTGCTCGTTTCAGAGCAATTGAAAGGGACCGATCAGGAGAGAAAAGCTGTCTGATGTGAGTATCGAGCAGCTTTTCTCCAGTGCTTTCTCGCATGCGTTCTACATTTACCTGGGCTACCTCGTAACTGACGATGCCCACGATCGAAGTTGAAAGGCACGGATGATGAAAAGGATCCCGAAGACGATACTGTAGATCCCAACCAACCAAAGAATGGACAATAATCCAGCGCCAGGGCGGACGAACAAGATAATGCCGAACACAATGGAGAGAATCCCTGCGAGGGCCAGCAACCACTCCCGAGACACATACTCGCGTAGTACGAAGGCCGCAACGATTTCCAAGATACCGGTTACGATGGCCCAGGCGGCAACAATATAGAGCAGCACCAATGCCGTTATACCAGGATAAGCAAAGGCGAGAATGCCTGCCAGAATACTGAGGATGCCCTCAAAGAGCACCCATCCCCAACGACTGAGGGAACCTCGTTCGCGAACCGCGACGATCACGGCAACGATGCCATCGATGATAGCGTATACCGCGAATACAAAGATAAACGCGAGAAGAGCAATATTAGGAAAGAAGAGTGCAATGAGCCCAAAAATGATGGCGAGCAGCCCTCTGAGCGCCACCATCCACCAGTTTCGCTGGATGACTTGAACACCGATGTTTTCTATCATAGAGTCCCTCCTTATATCTCTATTTACTCCGGTACCACAGTTGACAGGTGGTACTGGAGAAATTATACACGAAAGCGCACCTGCAAACATAGTACTCTGAAAATAGACAGTGATTATTTCACTGAAGTGTAAACCTTCTTGCCAAACGGCGGATACAGGCACGCACGGGGAGAAAATTAGGCCTTTTTCTCACAGAAACGGCCCAGGATGCCCCCGTCTTTCAAGCGGGGGAGGAATGGGCCTACCTTATTTGGGGCTTGGGTCGGGTGGGACCCTTGCCTCTTGACAACCTTCATCAAACATGCGATACTATAGAAGTGATGAAGGTAACAATAACAGCCAAACTTAAATTGCATACGGACTCTTCCCAGTTTCAAGCCTTGCGCCAAACGCAGCTTGCGTACCGCGATGCCTTGAACTATGTCAGCACGTACGCATTTGAGCATGGTAAGATGAGTAACAAGGTTCGCTTGCAAGATGGCACCTATGATGAGGTACGTGCTCGCTACAAGATACCCGCCCAAATGGCCTGTAGCATTCCCCGCCAGGTGGGTGCTACCTACAAGACGCTCTGGACGAAGGTCAAGCAGAATGCTGCACAGCGTAAAGCGGGAATAACCAAGAAGCGATACAAAGGGCTTGACCAACCTCCTAAGTATGTGTCCCCAACGCTGACGTACCAATTGGGTCATGACTACAGTTTCAAGACAGAGCAACGAGTCAGTATCCTGACCCTGCAAGGGCGTGTCATCCTTCCCTATACGGCGTATTCCAAGCACATTGCTCTGATACAGCAGGATACCCATATTGGTGCTGCGAAGTTGTGGTATGACAAAGCCAGGAAGCACTTCTACCTCTTGGTGTCCCTGGACATCGAGGTAGCAGACCCTACCCCTGAGACTCATACTCAGGTAGCAGGTGTAGATGTGGGAGTACGCTACCTGGCTGTGACCTCGACTACCAAAGGGGATTGCACCTTTCATACGGGAAAATCCATTGTTCCCAAAGCTAACCATTATGCGAGACTGAGGAAGCGTCTTCAGGAAAAAGGCACTCGCTCTGCTACCCGCCGTTTGGTGGTGATAGCGGGGCGAGAGAGACGGTTGAAGCAAGACGCCAATCATGTAGTCTCTACACGCATCGTTGATCGGCACCCACACAGCCTGATCGGCTTGGAAAATCTGACAGATATCCGTGAACGGACCAAACGCAAGAAGGGCAAGAAAGCGACGAGGAAGCAAAGAAAAGCGAACGCTACCTATTCCAAATGGTCCTTTGCGGAATTGCAGAGCATGATTGCCTACAAGGCTCTCTTGCACTCGTCGATGGCTATCAAGGTAGACGCACACTATACAAGCAAGGCTTGCCCCGTGTGTGGGCATACCTGTGATGCCAATCGGCCTAACAAAGGACTCTTGTTCGTCTGTCAGAACTGCCATTATACGCTCCATGCTGATTTGGTCGGTGCTCGGAACATAACGATGCGAACGCTTCTTGCTCGGCAAGACTGGGCAAGAACGGGGCAGTTGTCAGTTGCCCCCGATGTGTCGGATGCTGAAACCAAAGCTGCGCGGCTTGCTCGCTACGCAGAGTTGCGGTGGAGTCTAGACACAAGCCCCCGCGCTTTAGCCGGGGGTATCTGACTCATGTTTCCTTTGTGTAGAGCGCACTGCCTGCGCCGCCGCAACCAGGTTGGTGAGCGCCGGTTGTACCTCTTCCCAGCGCCGGGTTTTGAGTCCACAATCCGGATTGACCCACACCTGCTCAACAGGCAGCACCTGGAGTATTTTGTGTAGGATCTCTTCACATTCCTGGCGTGAAG
>WNFA01010771.1_pt1 | contig 10235 bp, 7 predicted proteins | sample 5400481 | NCBI WGS metagenome assembly WNFA01 (sample SAMN13153340, study PRJNA577476) | soil metagenome | isolation source: 120 cm saprolite under Douglas fir tree site 2 hole 1 replicate 2 | place: USA:California | collected 2015-04-18 | reverse complement strand
GAAGACCAGCGCGACGAAGCCGAAGCCTCGCGCCCAAACCCCGCCGCTGCCGACCATGGCGACGCCCACGGCCAGCAGTGCGCCGACCACGATCACCGAGGAGATCGCGTTGGTCACCGACATCAGCGGCGTATGCAGCGCAGGCGTCACCGACCACACCACGAAATAGCCGACGAACACGGCAAGCACGAAAATCGACAGCCGGAACACGAAGGGATCGACGGCCTGCGCGATATGATCCATGACGGCTCTCCTTATGCTTTCGGCTGAAAATTCGGATGAATGACGGCGCCGTCCTTGGTCAGCGCGGTCGCCTTGACCAGTTCGTCGTCCCACTTCACCGCGAGCGCCTTGGTCGATTTGTCGACCAGCGTCTCGATGAAGGAAAACAGGTTGCGCGCATAAAGGCTCGAGGCCGAGGCCGCGACACGGCCGGCCACGTTGGTGTAGCCGACGATCTTGATGCCGCCGACATCGGCGACTTCGCCGGCCTTGGCGCCCTCGACATTGCCGCCGCGTTCGACCGCAAGATCGACCAGCACCGAGCCCGGCTTCATCGACTTCACCATGTCCGCGGTGACAAGGCGCGGCGCGGGCCGGCCCGGGATCAGCGCCGTGGTGATGATGATGTCCTGCTTCTTGATGTGCTCGGCGGTCAGCGCGGCCTGTTTGGCCTGATACTCCTTCGACATTTCCTTGGCGTAGCCGCCGGCGGTTTCGGCCTGCTTGAACTCCTCGTCCTCGACCGCGAGGAATTTGGCGCCGAGACTCTCGACCTGCTCTTTCACAGCGGGGCGCACGTCGGTCGCGGTGACGACGGCGCCAAGCCGCCGCGCGGTCGCGATCGCCTGCAAGCCGGCGACGCCGACGCCCATCACGAACACTTTCGCCGCCGGGATCGTGCCTGCCGCGGTCATCATCATCGGAAAGGCGCGGCCGAAGGCCTCCGCCGCCTCGATCACCGCGCGATAACCGGCGAGATTGGCCTGGCTCGACAGCACATCCATCACCTGGGCGCGGGTGATGCGCGGCATCAACTCCATCGCGAACGCCGATATGCCGGCATCCGCCATCGCCTTCAATGCCGCGTCGTTGCCGTAGGGATCCATGATGGCGATGACCAGCGTGCCGCGCTTGTAATTGGCAAGCTCGCTCGCCTCGGGCCGCTTCACCTTGATGACAATGTCGGCGTCCCTGAGCGCATCGGCGCTGACGGTGGCGCCGGCCGCGGTAAATTCGGAATCCGGCAGACCCGACTTGACGCCCGCGCCCGGCTCGATCGCGATATCGACGCCCAACGCCTTGAATTTTTTCACGGTGTCGGGCGAAGCCGCGACCCGCGGCTCGGACGGATCGATTTCCTTGGCAACGGCAATTTTCATGGGGCCTCCGGCGGCGCGGGAAGCACGCGCGCGCGCAAACTAGCGCCTATTTGGCAGAGATGGATACCGGTTTTGCAAGCGGAATGCGTGCGATCTTCTGATACCGCCGCCGGTTGGCGGTGTGCGGCCGGCGATGGATCAGGTCAGGAAAATCGCCATCATGGCAACGATGAAGATGACGGCGGCGGTGCCGTATTTCACCAGCATGACGAAACCCTCATAGGTCTGCTCATGGGCCGGATAATCGTTGCCGTCAGCGGTCGTGTAGGCCACTTCGTTATGCTCTGCCATCGGTGTCCCCCGGTGAATGCTCGATCTGGCGTGCAATTACCGCAAACCCAACGAGAGGGCAACGGCGATGCGCGGTCGTGCGCTTGGCCGTGTCTTTTACGCGCCGGGCTCGTGCGGCCAATTGTCCCTGATCCAGCGGGTAAGGCTTTCCTCGCTGACTTCGCCGGCCGCAAGGGAGAGGATGATGGATGTCGACTGTGCGGGTTCAGGGTCGAAAGCAACGCCGTTCTTAAGCAGAAAGGCCATCATGGCCATGAAGGCGATGCGCTTGTTACCATCGACGAAGGCGTGATTTTTCGCGAGCCCAAACGCATAGGCTGCCGCAAGCTCGGCCATGTCTGATTGTTCGTAACGCCATTTGTTGATCGGACGTTCAAGCGCGGATCGCAGCATGCCTTCGTCGCGCAAGCCGGGCGCTCCGCCGAAGCGGCGCAGTTGGCGGCTATGGATCGCAATGGCCTGTTCATAGGTGATCCAAAGCGGCTCTTTCGACTCTCTCATAGGTTGCACTGCTTATTTTGCAAGCGCCGCGAGCGTGTCCCGGTACTTGTCCATAATCTGGTCCGCGATCTCCATGGTCTTCTCGAAGTCGGGATCGTAAGGCATGGCCTGAAATCCGCCTCCGGCGAGTTCGGTAATGTGCAGTTCCTGGCCCCGCTTGAGGTCGAGCCGCTGCATCAATTCACGTGGCAATAGGAGGCCATCGGAATTACCGATCTTCTTGATTTCGATTTTCACGGTCAGTTCTCCTCGCGCAGCAACGCCAAAGGGCATGTTGTACATCTGTATAACATGCCCTTTGGCTGCGTTCAACGCTTGTAATACGGATTATTTAATCCATCCCTTCCAGTTCGTCGATCATGCCCGCGATCACCGACAGCCCGCCATCCCAGAATTGGGTCCTTGGCATCCAGCCCGAACGGCTTGAGCAGTTCGGAATAATGCTTGGTGCCGCCGGCCGCCAGCATCGCCAGATAGCGCTCGGCGAAGCCACTTTGCGCATTTTCGTAGACCGCATAGAGCGAGTTCACCAGGCAATCGCCGAACGCGTAGGCGTAGACGTAGAACGGCGAATGGATGAAGTGCGGGATGTACATCCAGAAATTCTCGTAGCCCGGGCGGATATCGATCGCAGGGCCCAGGCTCTCGCCCTGCACGCTGAGCCAGATTTCGCCGATTCGCTCGGCGGTCAGTTCGCCGTTGCGCCGCTCGGTATGGATGGCGCGCTCGAACGAATAGAACGCGATCTGCCGCACCACCGTGTTGATCATGTCCTCAACCTTGCCGGCGAGCAGCGCCTGGCGCTGCCTGGCGTTCCTGGTCTGCGCCAATAGCCGCTTGAAGGTCAGCATCTCGCCGAACACGCTGGCGGTCTCCGCCAATGTCAGCGGCGTCGGCGCCATCAGCGCGCCGTTCCTGGCCGCCAGCACCTGATGCACGCCGTGACCGAGTTCATGGGCGAGCGTCATCACGTCGCGCGGCTTGCCCTGATAGTTCATCAGCACGTAAGGGTGCGCCGACGGCGTAGTGGGATGCGAGAACGCGCCCGGCGCCTTTCCGGGCCGCACCGGCGCATCGATCCAGCGATCGGTGAAAAATCGCGCGGCGATATCGGCCATTTCGGGCGAGAATCCGCGGTAGGCCGTCAGCACCATGTTCTTGGCGTCAGGCCAGGCGATGCTGCCGGTGGCGGCAAACGGCAGCGGCGCATTGCGATCCCAATGCGCGAGTTTCTTCTTTTTGAACCAGCCCGCCTTCAACTGATAATAGCGATGCGACAGCCGCGGATAGGCCGATCGAACCGACCCCACCAGCGCGTCGACCACCTCGCGCTCGACGCGGTTGGCGAGATGCCGCGAAGCCGCCACGTCGGCAAAGCCGCGCCAGCGGTCGGATATCTCCTTGTCCTTGGCGAGCGTATTGGTGATGAGCGCAAAGGTCCGCTCGTTGGCCTTGAAGGTTTTCGCCAGCGCCTGCCCCGCCGCCTTGCGCTTCTCCGGCGCACGGTCCTGCAGCAAAGTGAGGGTCGGCTCGATCGCCAGTTCGCGCCCCGAGACCTTGAAGCGCAGGCCGGAGATGGTCTGGTCGAACAGCCGGTTCCAGGCGGCATAGCCGCTCTGGGATTTTTCGTGGAACAACTGCTCGACACGATCCTCGAGCTGATACGGCTTGTCCTTGCGCAGATCTTCGATCCAGGGACGATAATGTCCGAGCTCGGGGGTCTGCATTGCGCGTTCCATTGTCGCATCGTCGACGCGGTTGAGCTCGAGCGCGAGAAACAACAGATGCACCGACGCTGACGTCAGCCGCTCGGAAACGTCGCCGTAGAATTTGGAGATCGCAGGATCGACGCTGTCGCCGGCATGGATCAGGCCGGCATACGAGCCGAGCCGCCCGGCGAGATCCTCGATCGCCTCATAGCGCCTGATCGCTTCGGCCAGCCATTGGCCGCCACCCTCGCCCGCGGTGTGTTCGGCGAGCTTGCCTTTGTAGTCCGTCTCAAACGCGACGCATTCGGCGTCCATCTTTTGCAGATCGCGCGTGACTTCCGGCGCGTCGATCCCGGAATAAAGATCGGCCAGGTTCCATTCCGGCAGCTTTCCAGTCTTGTTTTCAGTCTTGGCTTTGGCGGTGGAGGTCTTGATGGCTGATTTGCGTGGAGCGGTCGACTTGTGGAGAGCGGACGGGGAGCGCGAGGTCATCTTGCTTGAGCCTGTGTATGCGTTTCAACCAGGAAGGTGGGGACAGCCGGGCGAGAACGGGACGTCAACAATTAAGAGGGCGTTAATCGCCATCGGCGAGAGTGCCCCGATTCGAGACAGATAGTTGTAAAGTTGGGGGAAAGCCATGGCTGCCAGCATTTTGATCGCCGATGACGACGCGGTAGCGCGCCGTCTGGTCGAAAACATGGTGCAGAAGTGTGGCTACGAGACGCTCGTCGTCGATTCCGGCGACGCGGCGATCGCGAGGCTGACCGCGCCGGACGCGCCTGTGATCGATGCCGTCGTGCTCGATCTGGTGATGCCTGGCCTCGACGGCATGGGCGTATTGGCCAAAATCCGTGAAGCCGGTCTCAGCGTCCCCGTCATCGTGCAGACCGCCCACGGCGGCATCGACAATGTGGTGTCGGCGATGCGCGCCGGCGCTCAGGATTTTGTGGTCAAGCCAGTCGGCATCGAGCGGCTGCAGGTATCGCTGCGCAATGCGCTGGACGCCAGCGCGCTGAAGGGTGAGCTGCAGCGCATCCGGCACAGCCGCGAAGGCAGACTGACGTTTGCCGATATCATCACCCGCAGCGAGACCTTGGCGGGCGTGCTGCGCACGGCGCAAAAGGCCGCCGCCTCGACCATACCGGTGCTGATCGAAGGCGAATCCGGCGTCGGCAAGGAATTGTTCGCCCGCGCCATCCATGGCAGCGGCGAGCGCAAATCAAAGCCGTTCGTGGCCGTCAATTGCGGCGCGATTCCCGACAATCTGGTGGAGTCGATCCTGTTCGGCCATGAGAAGGGCGCCTTCACCGGCGCCACCGAACGCCACACCGGCAAATTCGTCGACGCCTCCGGCGGCACGCTGTTCCTCGACGAAATCAGCGAATTGCCGCTGGCCGCCCAGGTGAAACTGCTTCGCGCGCTGCAGGAAGGCGCGGTGGAGGCGGTCGGCGGGCGCAAGCCGGTCAAGGTCGATGTCCGCATCGTCTCGGCGACCAACCGCAAGTTGCTGGAGCGGGTCAAGAGCGGACAATTCCGCGAAGATTTGTTCTACCGCCTCCACGTGCTGCCGCTGACGATTCCTCCCTTGCGGATGCGGCGCGAAGACATCCCGCATCTGTTGCGGCATTTTCTGGCGAGGTTCTGCGCCGAAGAAAACCGTCTCATTAGCGGCATCAGCGGCGAGGCGATGACCCGTCTGTCGCAACTCGAGTGGCCCGGCAACATCCGCCAGCTTGAGAACGCGGTCTATCGCGCCGTTGTCATGAGCGAGGGCGACCAACTCGGCCTTGCGGATTTTCCGCAAGTCCACACGCAACCGCAGGCAATGCCGGACACCCACAACCAGGTCGAGCCGCTGGTCGTCGGTCCGGCGTTTCACTCGACCGTGCCCGCCATGGTTTCAGGTAACGAGATACCTATTGCGCCGTTGCCGTCAGGCGGGACGCTGGCGATGCTGACGAGATCAGGAGAAATGCGGCCGCTTGAAGAGATGGAGACCGAGATCATCCGGTTCGCGATCTCGCATTATCGCGGGCAGATGTCCGAGGTCGCACGCCGATTGAAGATCGGCCGCTCGACGCTTTACCGCAAGCTCGATGAGGCTGCCGCCGACGAGTCGGCGGCCGACGGAAGAGACGAGACAAACTGAGACAATGTCGGATTGTGACACTCCGGTGTTTGAAATGAAGCAGAAGACATTGGCGATTCCAGAACATTTGAACAGTTGCTTGCTGGTGACAGACAAAGCGAAGGGCGCATGGCAAAAGCGCGTAATCGGTTGAAACCGGAACCGCTTGAAGTCAGTTTGTCGTGAGTTGCCTGCGTGGCGCTGGCTGCATGTCGGTGGCGCGTGTATCGTCTGCATGTGAATCGTTGCATGCCGGCGAAAGCTGTGACGGACGATAGACGATCCAAGAGCTGTTCCATGACGGAGCAGTTTCGCCAAGGGGTGTGACGATGCGTGACTGTTCGACCAACCGTGCTGGATTTGACCGCGTCCTGATGGCCGTCGCGGCGACTTTCCTCACGGTGTCCGCAACCTCGGCGCTTGCCCAGGCCAATCCGGCCCGCAACAGCGCCGCGGAGCTCGCGATCGACGCGGCGGTCCCGCGTCCCGAACCCGTCAATCTCCCGCCGGTGAGCATCAACGATTTCAAACCGGACACCACCGCGTCGGTGCCCGACGCGGCGACCGCCGTACCCGCAGCGCCCCCTGCGGCGGCCAGCGCCACGCCATCCGTTGAACCCGCCGCCCAGCCAACCAAGGCCGCCAGCACCGTCGCGCCGGCAGATCAGCCGGTCGCCGACAAACTGCGCGACATGCTGGGCACGAAATCGCTGCGCTATTTTGATCGCAAGGCCGAGCGGGCCGCGGTCGAGAAGTTTTACACCACGCGTGATTTTGCGCCGCTGTGGACCCAGGCCGGCGGTCTGAACGACAGCGGCAAGGGCGTCGTCGCGCGTCTCAGGGATGCTGCCTCCGACGGTTTGAACGCCGCCGATTATCAGGTGCCGGATTTCGGCGCGGCGACCACGCCGGACGCGCTCGCGGAAGCCGACTTGAAACTGACCGCCAGCATGCTGGACTACGCGCGCCAGGCGCAGAGCGGCCGGATGCACTGGTCGCAGGTCAGCGGCGACATCCAATACCCGGAGCATCCGATCGATCCCGCCGAAGTGCTGACCAACGTCACGACCGCCAAGGATGCATCCGCGGCGCTTGACGGCTACAACCCGCCGCAGAAGCTGTATCGCGAATTGAAGGCCAAGCTCGCCGAGTTGCGCGGCCAGGGCGAAGGTAAGGTGGTTCCGCTTTGGGAAGGGCCGGCGCTCAAGTTCACGCCGGCTCGCAAGAAACAGCCCGCTGCCGAGCTGATGGAAGATGCGCGCGTGCCGCTGCTGCGCGCCAAGCTCGGCATCACCGAAAGCGCCGACGACGCTCACTACGATGCCAAGGTCGCCGAGGCCGTGCGCAAATTCCAGGAAGGCGCCGACCTCAAAGCCACCGGCATTCTGGATGACCGTACCGTGAAGGCCTTGAACAGCCCCAAGCGCGACCGCCAGATCGACACCGTGATCGTCAACATGGAGCGTTGGCGCTGGCTGCCGCGCGATCTCGGCGCGCCCGCGATCGGCGATGCCTACGTCATTCTCAATATTCCGGACTATACGCTCAAGGTGATGCAGCACGGCGCGCAGGTCTGGACCACCAAGGTGGTCACCGGACAGCCCGGCATTCATGCCACGCCGCTGCTGACGGAAACCATGAAGTTCATCACGGTCAATCCGACCTGGAACGTGCCGCCATCGATCATCTATAATGAATACCTGCCCGCGCTGCAGCAGGATCCGACCGTGCTGGACCGCATGGGGCTGAAGCTCGAGCACGCCCGCGACGGCAGCATCCACATCTCGCAGCCGCCCGGCGAAGCCAACGCGCTCGGGCGCATTCGCTTCAATTTTCCGAACAAGTTCCTGGTCTACCAGCACGATACGCCGGACAAGAATCTGTTCAACCGGGAAGAACGGCCGTTCAGTCATGGCTGCATGCGGGTGCAGAATCCGGATCAATACGCCGCGACGCTGCTGAACATCACGGCACCGAACGAGCACTACACCCCTGAAAAAATCCGCGGCATGTACGGTCACAGCGAGATCGACATCAAATTCCCGACGCCGATACCGGTGAACATCACCTACCAGACGGCGTTTGTGGATGATTCGGGCAGGCTGCAGCTGCGCAAGGACGTCTACGGCCGCGACGGCACCATGCTGGCGCTGCTGCGCAACTCCAGAAGCAAGGATCTGGAGAACGTGGTCGCGCATTCCCAGCCGAATTACGTCCGGCCGCCCGGCAATCTGCCGACTGGCGTGAGCTTCGCCAGCGACAACACTTTTTCTTCCGGACCGAACTTCTTCGAGCGGCTGTTCGGGGGGCCGACGGCTCCTCCCCCGGTGCCGAGCCGTCGCGTGCCGCAGCAACGGCGGTTGTTCGCCCGCTGATTTTCCACCGCTTTCTGCAGCTGGTCGGTATTTCCAAGCAGAATCAATGGCCTCGCTATTTTGGCGAGGCCATTTTCATTAACCATTCTCCGCCCTCGGTTAGCCGGCGGCACTTTTTCGCCACACTCGCCGGGTTAGGTTAACACTGACTTTGGGGGATGGGCGCAATTCTCGACAAACCCTCCCACGTTAAGGCTGCGTTAATCCTCTTTCGCCACACGGGGTAGCGAGAGAGTTCATCGATCGGTCTATTCTGGGTGGGCTCATACGTGCTGGCTGGTTTCGCACGCCAATTCAATGTGCTGTCGTTGTCGAAGGCCGGGTATCATCTCGGCCTGACATCGCTATTGCTTCTGGCCGGAGCCGGATCGGTCCACGATGCGGCCGCGCTCAACGAAACCCGCACCCTTTCGTTTCACCACACCCATTCCGATGAAGATCTCACCGTCACCTTCAAGCGCGACGGGCGCTACGACGAAGAGGCGCTGAAACAGCTCAATCATTATCTCCGCGACTGGCGCAGCCAGGAGCAGACCACGATGGATCGTCATTTGTTCGACATCCTCTGGGAAGTCTACCGCGACGTCGACGGCAAGAAGCCGATCCAGATCGTCTCGTCGTACCGCTCCCCCTCTACCAACGCCATGCTGCGCCGCCGATCGTCGGGGGTAGCCCGCTTCAGCCAGCATATGCTGGGCCACGCCATGGATTTCTTCGTTCCAGACGTACCGCTCGAGCAGATCCGCTTCGCCGGGCTTCGCCTGCAACGCGGCGGCGTCGGGTTCTACCCGACATCGGGATCGCCTTTCGTGCATCTTGATACCGGAAGCATTCGCCACTGGCCACGAATGACCCACGATCAGCTGGCCAACGTATTCCCGGACGGCCGCACCGTGCATGTTCCGTCGGACGGCAATCCGCTCAAGGGCTATGACCTTGCTCTCGCCGACATCGAAAAACGCGGCGACGGCGACGGCGTTTCGACCAAGAGCAAACCGGGCCTGTTCGCCGCTCTGTTCAGGGGCAAGTCGAACGACGAGGAGGACGAGGGCGCCAGCGCTCCCGTCGCCGGCGAAGCCACCGCCCCCGCTGGCCCAATGGCCGCTTCTCCCGCCAAATCCGCCGACGCCGTGCCGATACCGCGCTCGAAACCTCAGGCCGGTTCGACCCTCCAGCTGGCTTCGGCCGACGCGCAGATCGTCCAGCCCGCAAAATCCAGGCAGGCCGCCGCGGCGTCAGCCGAAAAGGCCGAACCGAAGCCGCAGACGCCGGCTGATATCATCAATGCCCGCGGCTTCTGGGGCGACGCCCCCACCAAGCCGAAGCAGGCAACGCCCGCGCAGGTCGCCGCCATCAGCGCCCGCCAGGCGGTCACCGCCGCCGACCCGCAAGCGACTGCAAGTTCGGCCGCGTTCGAGGCCTTGGCCTACGCGCCACCATCCAATTCACCGGTGGACCGCTCGAATATCGTCGCGGCGAGCGCGCCGATACCGCGCAGCTTCCGGCCGGCCTCGGCTCCCCGCAATCCAATGGCCGCTACCACGATCGACCAGGTCGTCGCCAAGGGACCGCAGGGCCAAGGCAGCGCGATTGCGACATCGACGCGGATTGCCGCGGCCACCGGCAACGGTGTCTGGATGCGCGTCATGATGCTGGCGCCGAGCGCGAGCACGTCGATGTCCACGACAGTACTGGGCGATACCGACATGACCTTGATGCGGATCCATTTCGTCAAGCCGCAGGCCATTGTCGCGATGAGCTTCTCGGACGATCCGCAGATGGGGATGGTCAGCGACCGGTTTACCGGACCGGCGATTGCGACGCTGGCGACGCAGTCATTCGTGATGCG
>WNFA01030267.1_pt1 | contig 10236 bp, 7 predicted proteins | sample 5400481 | NCBI WGS metagenome assembly WNFA01 (sample SAMN13153340, study PRJNA577476) | soil metagenome | isolation source: 120 cm saprolite under Douglas fir tree site 2 hole 1 replicate 2 | place: USA:California | collected 2015-04-18 | reverse complement strand
CCGCTGGTGGTCCTTGCAGTGCTTTCGGTGGTCGGGGGATGGATTGGCTGGCCGGCGTCGCTCGGCGGCAGTAACCGCTTCGAGCATTTCCTTGAGCCCGTGATGGCGAGTGGCGGCGGAGCGCACGCCGAAGCCGCGGCGGGACACTCCGGCTCCTCCGAATACTTGCTGATGATGGCTTCGGTGCTGATTGCGCTCGGAGGCATTTGGCTGGCGCGGCTGCTGTATCTGCAGCGAACCGAGCTGCCCGATCAACTAGCTTCGAAATGGGGCGGGCTCTACCGCTTGCTCTACCGCAAATACTACATGGACGAGATTTATGACGCGCTGTTTGTGAACCGCGCCAAGGACCTGGGCACGACACTGGCGACGTTTGATTCAAACGTGATTGACGGCCTGGGGGTGGACGGCGCGGGCTGGCTGACGCGCTTCACTTCGCGGGTGTCGATCTGGTGGGACACCTGGATTGTGGACGGCCTGGTGAACCTATCGGCGCGCATCGTGTGGCTGTTCAGCTACCCGGTGCGCATGGCGCAGACCGGGCTGGTCTCGAACTACGCCCTGCTGATTGTCCTGGGGGTGCTGCTGTTTCTCGGCTACTACGGCTATCACTTGCGATACCTGATGCGCTGAAAGGCGAGGGCAAACTTGATGGAGTTCTTCCGACAACACATCCTGAGCGTGGTCCTGTTCACCCCGGTAGCCGGGGCGGTTCTGGCCCTGTTCATTCCCCGCGAAAAAGACGAGGCGCACCGGGTCTTGGGCAACGTATTTGGGATGCTCGGCTTTATCGTTTCGGTGCCGCTGGTCTGGTGGTTCAACCCGGACGCCGCGGGCTTCCAGTTTAAGGAAAACCTTGACTGGATTCCCTCGATTGGCGCGCACTACACGCTGGGGATTGACGGCATCAGCTTCCTGCTGGTGATGCTGACGACGGTGCTGGGCGCCATCTCCATCCTCTCGTCCTGGAGCGCCATCCAGCTTCGCAAGAAGGAGTACTACATCCTCTTTCTGCTGTTGCAGACCGGCATGCTGGGCGTCTTCATGTCGCTCGACTTTTTCCTGTTCTACGTCTTCTGGGAAGTGATGCTGGTGCCGATGTACTTCCTGATCGGCGTGTGGGGCAGCGACCGCAGGCTCTACGCCGCAATCAAGTTTTTCCTCTATACGTTGGCCGGATCGGTGCTGATGCTGCTGGCGATCCTGGGAATTTACTTCAAGTACCACGAAATGTCCGGCGTCTACACGTTCGACATTCTGACGCTGCTCTCTGCGACCCCGAGTTTTCCTCTGGCGCTGCAGCAATGGCTCTTCTGGGGATTGTTTTTCGCGTTTGCCATTAAGGTGCCGATGTTCCCGTTCCACACCTGGCTGCCCGACGCTCACACGGAAGCGCCCACGGCCGGCTCGGTGATCCTGGCGGGCGTCCTGCTGAAGATGGGAACGTACGGCTTTGTGCGCTTCTCGCTGCCCATGCTGCCGGGGGCCAGCTCGAGCCGCACGATTGTGGCGCTGATGGCAACGCTCTCGATCATCGCCATCATCTACGGCGCGCTGGTCTGCATGATGCAGAAAGACATGAAGAAGCTGATCGCTTACAGCTCGGTCAGCCACCTGGGCTTCTGCACTCTGGGCATCTTCGCCCTGACCCCGCATGGCCTTTCCGGCAGCATCCTCCAGCAGATCAACCACGGCATCTCGACCGGTGCGCTGTTCTTGATCGTCGGCATCCTCTACGAGCGGCGGCACACGCGGCTGATCTCGGAATTCGGCGGGCTTTCCACGCCCATGCCCAATTTTGCCGCCATCTATCTGATCATCAGCCTGAGCTCGCTGGGCATGCCGCTGCTCAACGGCTTCATCGGGGAATTCACCATGCGCGGCCTACCTGCTCTGGCTCTACCAGCGCGTGATGTTCGGCTCGGTGAGCAACCCGGCGAACGAGCGCCTGCCGGACTTAAACGCCCGCGAGTTCGCTACGCTGGTGCCACTGGTCGCGTTGGCGTTGTGGATCGGTGTCTATCCCAAGCCGTTCTTCCGCTACCTGGATAGGCCGGTGCGGCAGATCGTCGAGCGCGTCAATCCGGGCTATTACGAGCGGACCGAACGCGTCAACGTGCAGCCGACCGCCCCGTCCGCTGATTCCGCGCCTGCGGCCGCAGCGCCGACGAAGCCGACGGCTCGGGAAAGGAAGTAAACCGCGGCGATGTGGAGCGAATTCTTCAACCCACTCGACTTTCGGCTGATCCTGCCGCAGGTGCAGCTTGCCCTGTTCGGACTGGGTATCCTGCTGACCGATTTCCTGCTCGAGCCACGCTACAAGTATTGGAACGCGGTGATGGCCATGCTCGGCGTCGGCTTCAGCGGCTATACGATGTGGCAGCTTCGCGGTCTGGTGGCGCAGCGTGGCGACCAAACAGGTTTCAACGGCTCCATCCTGGTTGACCCGTTCTTCCTCTTCTTCGGCTTCCTGTTCCTGGCGGCTACGGCGCTGGTGATCCTGCTTTCGGTCCGCTACATGGAGATCGAAACCGAGCATCACGGCGAGTATTACGCGCTGATGCTGTTCGCCACCATCGGCATGATGTTCATGACCTCGGGCATCGACATTGTCGTGCAGTTCATCGCGCTCGAGACCATGGCCATCAGCTTTTACGTGCTGGCGGGGTTTCTGCGCCACGACCGCCGCTCGAACGAGGGCGCCCTGAAATACGTTCTCCTCGGCGCCTTCAGTTCCGGCATCCTGGCTTATGGCTTCTCGATCATGTATGGCCTGTCGGGTTCGACCAATCTGCAACAGATCACCGTGGCCTTCACGTTGCGCGCGCCGGCCGACGTGCTCGTCCTGCTCTCCCTGGTGACCGTGTCGGCCGGGCTGTTCTTCAAGGTCGCTGCGGTGCCGTTCCACCAGTGGGCGCCGGACGTGTACGAGGGCGCGCCCACTTCGATTACCGCTTACGTGAGCGTGGCCTCGAAGACAGCGAGCTTTGCCCTGTTGCTGCGCCTGTTTCAGACGGCCTTCTGGGCGTCGCGGGAGAATTGGACACTGCTCGTGGCCGGGGTCGCGGTGGCCTCGATGACGGTCGGCAACCTCGCCGCCATCACCCAGACCAACATCAAGCGCCTGCTGGCCTATTCTTCGATTTCGCACGTGGGCTACGTCCTGCTGGGCCTGGTGGCGGGCAATGAAACCGGCTTCCAGGGCATGGCCTTCTATTTGTTCGCCTACACTTTCATGAATACCGGGGCCTTTGCGATTGTCATCCTGCTGCGGCGCAAGGGCTTGATCGGAGATGACCTCGAGGACCTGAACGGCCTGTCGCAGCGCAATCCGGGCGCCGCGGTCCTGCTGCTGATCTTCATGCTCTCGCTCGCGGGCATCCCGCCGACAGCGGGCTTCATCGGCAAGTACTACATCTTCTTGTCGCTCATCCAGACCAGGCATTACTGGCTGGCGGTCTTTGCCGTGCTCTACATCATCCCCGCGGTGTACTACTATTTCCGCATCGTCAAGCACGCCTGGATGCGCGAGGTCACTGACACCGTGCGGCCGGTCGCCTCGCCGGCGCAGGCTGTGGCGCTGACGGTAACTGTTTTCATTTCGCTGGTGGCGGGCATCTACCCCGAGCCGTTTGTCCGCCTGGCCGGCTATTCGCTCTTTTTGCCGTTTGGCCCCCTTGGACGCTGATCAGCCAGGTTCGCTCCCTCCCGGGCAGCCGCCCAAGCGGCCCCCCGCAATGGCGCGCCAATTTGCCATGGCCATGGAGCTTCCGTTTATTCTGGTAGGCGGAGTCGTGATCGGCGGGGCGCTAGGCCATTGGATTGACCTGAGGGCGCACACCTCGCCGCTCTTTACGTTCTTGTTGGGGTTACTGGGGTTCGCGGGGGGAATTCGGGAAATACTCCGGCGCATCCCGAAGGACGACAAAGGGAATGGTGAGTGAGGAGAACTTTTATCGCGCCGCTGATCGGCGCATCGAAAGCCTGACGCTTGGCCTCGGCACGATGGTGGCGCTCGCCGCAGCGATCCGCTACGGCTGGCGTGCGGCGTTGGGCTTGGCCCTGGGCGTCTCACTCGCCTGGGTGAACTACCGCTGGCTCAAGCAGGCTGTCGATGTCGTGGCGCGGCTTTCCGCAGGGCAGGCGGAAGCATCGAAGATCCGCATCCCGAAGCGCATTTATGCGAAATTCTTCGGCCGCTTTGCGTTGCTGCTGGTGGCCGCCTATGCTATTCTCTCGCGTTCTTGGTTGCCCGCTGCGGCGATCCTTGCCGGCTTGTTTACGCTTGTGGCGGCCGTATTGGTCGAACTGATTTACGAGTTGCTGCGCGGCGGGCGGCAGCCGGACGCAAGCCGGTTGCGTTAGGCTGTCGTTAAGTTGGCCGTCGACCCCTCGATCCGAAAGATCTATGGAAGAACATCAGATTCTCGGCGTCGCCAAGCTGATCAATTGGCTGCTCGGCAAGCCGGTTGCCATTTTTCTGGCCGCTTTGCATATCAAAGTGGAAAATCCGCAGTACCCCATCCCCAACCACATCGCCATGGAATTGGTCGTGTTCACCTTGGCCGTGGCGTTCTTCCTTTGGTTGAAGCGTCGGCTTTCGGTCGACCGGCCTGGCGCCCTCCAGCAGTGCACCGAGATGCTTCTCTCTAACCCGATGGGAGTCGGCGCGCGCGATTTACTCGATGACATCGTCGGCCACGGCGCCGAGCGCTATCTACCAATGATCGGCAGCATCGGCATCTTCGTCTTGTTGTGCAACTTGATCAGCTTGATCCCGGGATTTGAGTCGCCCACCGCACAGAGTTCGGTTCCGCTGGGCTGCGCGGTGATGGTCTTCCTCTACTACAACTGGTGCGGCATCCGCCATCGCGGCGCGTTGGGCTATGGAAAGCATTTCCTGGGGCCATCGCTTCCGCTGGCGCCCTTGATGCTGCCCATCGAAATTGTGAGCAACCTCGCCCGACTGCTCTCTCTGACTGTGCGTCTCTGGGTCAATATGCTAGTCAGCGAGCTGCTCTATGTGCTATTCCTCGGCCTGACCCTGGCGCTTTTCTTGGGAGCGCGGGAGGTCAACTCGGTCTTATACGTCTTGGCGGTAGTGCCACTGGTCGGGCCGGCGCTCTTCATCGCCTTGCACATCTTCGTTGGCATTTTGCAGGCCTTTGTTTTCACGCTGCTGCCCATCATTTATGTCAGCGGGGCGGTGGCCGAGGAGCATTAATCCGGCTTGATCTGCTGCCCAGTGTGATCCCGGCTGCACGAGGATGTCCGGGAGCCACCTCCTGGCGGCCATTTCATAACTGAGGAGAAGCTCGATGAAGAAGTCCGCAACCTTTCTATTGGTCGCCCTGGCAATCTGCCTTCTCGCCCCCGTGGCGTTTGCGGCGGAGGGCAACGCCGGCTCGTCCACGAACTGGGTGCTGATCACACCCGGCTTTGCCATGGCTATCGCGTCGGGGCTGTGCGGCTATGCCCAAGCCAAGGCGACCGCGTCGGCCTGCGAGAGCATCGCGCGAAATCCCGGCGCAACCGCGGCCATCCGCTTCGCGCTGGTGCTGTCGCTCGTGCTGATCGAGTCCATGGCGCTTTACACGTTTGCTCTGATCTACCTCCGCGTGAAGTAAGCAAAAGCCCCAAGACTAGACGGCCCGGAGGCCCGCAAGGATCTCCGGGCTCTTGTCTTGTAGAGTCAGCGTAGGGAGAGCGCCGACTGCGCCGCGACCAGCCCAACCGCCCGCGGGATGGGGAGCAACGTCCATTGCTGCTGCGGCTCGCGCATGTACATCACCACGATGACGCGCAGGTAGTAGTAGGCGCCAATCACCGAGTTGACCGCCAGCAGTACCGCCAGCCAGACCAGGCGCGACTTGATCGCCGCATCGAAAATATAGAACTTCCCGAGGAATCCTGCGGTGACCGGCAGCCCCAGCAGCGAGAGCAGGTAGAGCGTGAAGAAGGCTGCGGCCACGGGCTGCTGCGCGCCCAGCCCGGCGTAATCGTTGATCTCGCCCCTGCGCTCGCCCGCGCCGCCCAGGTGGGCGACCAGGACAAACGCTCCAAGCTTCATCAGCGCGTAGGCCGTCAGGTAGAACAGCACCGCGGCAATTCCGAACTCATTGCGCGCACCGTTCGCCGCGCCGCTCGCCGCGGCAAACGCTACCAGAATGTAGCCGGCGTGCGCAATCGAGCTGTAGGCCAGCATGCGCTTCATGTTGGTCTGCACCAGCGCCGCGAGGTTGCCGACAAACATTGTCAGCGCCGCGGAAATCCACACCACCCAGAACCAAGCGCCGCTCGAGGAGTCGAACGCGACGAACAGGATGCGCAGCAGCAGCGCAAACGCCGCGGCCTTGGGTCCGGAGGAGAGCAGCGCGGTCACCGGCGTGGGCGCGCCCTCGTAAACGTCCGGTGTCCAGATCTGGAACGGAACCACGGCCACCTTGAAGGCCAGCCCCACAAACATCAGTGCCAGGCCGAGGGTCAGCAGCGCGCCCCCTGCATTCGTCCCGGTGAGCGCCGCCCGCAGGGTATCGAGCCGCGTCGTACCGGTGGCGCCGTAGACCATGGCCGTGCCGTACAGAAAGAACGCGGTCGCAAACGAGCCCAGAAGGAAATACTTCATGGCCGATTCGTTTGACTTGGCCACAGTGCGGCGGTAGCTCGCGAGGATGTAGCTGGAGATCGAGCTCATCTCCAGTCCGATGAATGCGGTCACCAGCTCCTGTGCGCTGACCATGACGTCCATGCCCGCCGCGGCAAACAGGACGAGCGCATAGTATTCGCCCTGCGGCAGATTCTCGCGGTCAAGGTAGTCGGCCGAGGCCAGCACCACCAAAACCGCGACCGCGCCGATGACCAAGTGCAAGAAGACGCTGAAGCTATCAATGCGCATCAGCCCGGAAAAGGCTGTGCCCGGATGCGCCGCCGCAAGCCGCGTCGCTGCGAGCGCCAGGCCCGAGCCCAGCAGGGCGAGGGTGGCCACCGCGCCCTGCCGCCGGCGCGGGAGGAACGCCTCGACCAGCATCACCAGGATGCCGAACGCGCACAACACCAATTCCGGCGCCAGCCGAAAGATGTCTTCGAGCGGAGGGAACATCTATGGCGCCCCCGCCCGCTCCCCGGCGCGCAGCAGGCGGAATGGCTCCGGAGAGTTTGCGGTCATGCCGGGCGCGGCGGCCGTACCAGCAAGGAAGCCTTGCGGGCGCTGCATCTGCTCAAGCACGTGCTGACTCGAAGCCTCCATCCGGCGGGTCAGCAGGGGCGACCCGATGCCCATCCACAGGATGACGGTGGCCAGGGTGAACAGGATGACGCGCTCGCGGGGCGTGGCGTCCGGCAGGGAGCGGTTTTGCTCGAGGGTGACTTCGCCGAAGAATACGCGCTGGTACGCCCAGAGAAGATAAACAGCCGAGAGGATGACGCCGGTCGCGGCAAAGCTGGCCCACCGAGCGTGGTGCTGAAATGTGCCCAGCAGGATCAAGAACTCACCGACGAACCCGTTGAGCATCGGCAGACCTATCGAGGAGAGAGAGGTGAACAGGAATAGCGCCGCCAGCACCGGCATCGGCGTGCCGAGGCCGCCAAACTCGCGGATCATGTGCGTGTGCCGCCGGTCATAGAGCATCCCGGCGAGTAAGAAGAGCGCGCCGGTCGAAACACCGTGATTGAGCATCTGATAGACCGCGCCCTGGATGGATATCGAGCTGAACGCGAAGATGCCGAGCACCACCAGGCCCAGGTGGCTCACCGAGGAGTAGGCGATCAGCTTTTTCAGGTCCGGCTGCACCATGGCCACCAGAGCGCCGTAGATCACCCCGATCAGCGCGAGCACGGCGACGTAGGGCGCGGCGCGGTGCGAGGCCTCGGGGAAAAGGGGCAGGCAAAAACGCAGCATGCCGTAGGTGCCCATCTTCAGCAGCACCCCGGCCAGGAGCACCGAGCCAGCCGTGGGTGCCTCGACGTGCGCGTCGGGCAGCCAGGTATGCAGCGGAAAAAGCGGCACCTTGATGGCGAAGGCGAGGAAAAACGCGCCAAATATCAGCAGCTCGACCCGCGGCGCGAGCGCGACCTGGCCGGTCTGGAGCATCAACTGGATGATCGGCAGGTCGAAAGTGCCGGTCAGGTTGTAAAGCCACAGGATGCCGACCAGCATCAGCACCGACCCCGTCATTGTGTAGAGCACGAACTTCACCGCGGCGTAGACGCGCCGCTCGTGGCCCCATACGCCGATGATGAAATACATGGGGATGAGCATCACTTCCCAGAAAACGAAAAACAGGAACAGGTCGAGCGCCAGAAAAACGCCGATCATTCCGGTCTCGAGCACCAGCAGCATCAGGAAGAATTCCCGAACGCGCGTTTCAATGCTTTGCCAGGAGGCCAGCATCGCCAGCGGCGTCAACAAAGTGGTCAGCAGCACAAGGAACAGGCTGATGCCGTCCACGCCCAGGTGGTAGTGGATGGGCGGCGAAGCAATCCAAGCGCGCAGCTCCTCGAACTGGTAGAGCGGGCTATCCGCCTGGAAGCCGCGGAGCAGCAGCAGCGAGATGCCGAGCTCGGCCACCGCCGTGGCCAGCGCCAGGCGACGGATCCAGATGCGGTCGTCGCGGCCCAAGAGCAACAGCGCCGCCGAGCCCGCCAGCGGCAGGAAGATGATCACCGTCAGGAGATAGGGTGGCGTCACGCTAGCGCACCATCCGGAACAACGGCCAGAGCATCAGCACCATGAAGAACACCGCTCCGACAACCACCCAGGCCGCGTAGCTGCGCGTATTGCCTGATTGTACCTGTCGCACGCGCTCTCCCAAGCGCCGCGCCACGTGCGCTAGGCCGTTCACCGAGCCGTCCACGGCGCCCTCGTCAACGATGCGCCACAGGAAAAACGTGGAGATCCAAACGGTCGGGCGAACGATCAGCCAGTTGTAGAGCTCGTCCACATAGTACTTGTCGAGCAGGAGCTGGTAGGGCGCGTGGAACGACTCGGCGAGGCGCTCGGGCGTCTGTGGCCGGCGGATGTAGAACCACCACGCCACAAAAAAGCCGGCCAGCGCTACCCCGATGGCAATACCTGTAAGAAGCAATTCTTGCTCGGGTCCTGCGTGCGTGTCTGCTGTCTGTCTGAGCTCTACCCCAAAGACAGGCGCAAGAAACTTCTCAAAATAGTTTGTGCCGCCGAACAGCGCCGGCGCAGCCATCCAGCCGCCGCCGACAGAGAGGACCGCCAACACCGCCAGCGGCACGAGCATGTTCCGCGGCGATTCGTGCGCGTGGGTTTCTTGCTCGTCGAAGCGCGGCGCGCCGTGGAAGCTCAGAAAGACGAGGCGAAACATATAAAAGGCGGTCAGCAAGGCGGCGACCAGCGCGATGAGCCAAAGCATTTTTCCGCCGAATGGACTCACCGCCGTGTCGAATAGGATCTTGTCCTTGCTAAAAAAGCCGGCGAACAGCGGCGCGCCCGAGATCGACAGAGTGCCAATGAGCATCGTCCAGTACGTCCAGGGAATCTTATGGCGCAGGCCGCCCATGCGCCGCATATCCTGCTCACCGCCGAGGGCGTGGATCACGCTTCCGGCGGCGAGGAACAGCAGCGCCTTGAAAAAGGAGTGCGTCATCAAGTGGAAGATGCCGGCGGCGAAAGCGCCCACGCCGCAGCCAAGGAACATGTATCCCAACTGGCTGATCGTGGAATACGCCAGGACTTTCTTGATGTCGGTTTGCACCAGGCCGATCGTCGCGGCATATAGGGCTGTCAGCGCGCCAATGCTGGCCACCGCCGTCATGGCCAAGGGCGCTTGCATGTAGAGGATGTGCGACCGGGCGACCATGTACACGCCCGCGGTGACCATTGTGGCGGCATGGATCAGCGCGCTGACCGGCGTGGGACCCTCCATGGCGTCCGGCAGCCAGACGTAGAGCGGCAATTGCGCCGATTTGCCGACGGCCCCGGCGAGCAGCAGCAGGCAGATCGAGGTGAGCACCCCAAGCTGTCCGGGAGCCTCCGTGGGCATATTGGCGGCAGTGCGAAACACGGTCGTGAAGTCCATTGAGCCGAACGTCCAGAACGTCAGAAAGATCGCCAGCATGAAGCCGAAATCGCCGATGCGGTTAACGATGAAGGCTTTCTTGCCCGCGTCGGCGGCCGACTTGCGCAAAAAGTAGAATCCGATCAGTAGGTAGCTGCACAGTCCGACGCCTTCCCATCCGACAAATAGCAGCACGAAATTTGCCGCCATG
>WNFA01005928.1_pt1 | contig 10236 bp, 8 predicted proteins | sample 5400481 | NCBI WGS metagenome assembly WNFA01 (sample SAMN13153340, study PRJNA577476) | soil metagenome | isolation source: 120 cm saprolite under Douglas fir tree site 2 hole 1 replicate 2 | place: USA:California | collected 2015-04-18 | reverse complement strand
GAGAGAGGAACGGAACGGATGGAGAATCTCCTGATCGCCGTGATCGCCGGTCTGCTCATTCTCCTCGCGAGCGTCGCCTCCGTCGAGCTGGGCATCTCGGTGGCGCTGATCGAGATCAGCCTCGGCGTCATCGCCGGGAACTTCCTTGGGCTTTCCAGTCCGCCGTGGATGGACTTCCTCGCGTCGTTCGGCAGCATCCTCCTGACGTTTCTCGCTGGCGCCGAGGTGGACCCGCGGGCCATGCAAGAGAAGCTCAAGGAGAGCGCGCTGATCGGCGGCGTCTCATTCGCGGCGCCGTTCCTCGGGGCCTGGCTCTTCTGTGCGTGGGTTCTTGGCTGGTCCACGTCGTCGGCCCAGATCGCCGGTGTCGCGCTCTCCACGACATCGCTCGCCGTGGTCTACGCGGTGCTCGTGGAGACCGGACTGACGCTCACGCCGCTCGGCAAGCTGATCATGGCCTCGACCTTCGTGACCGACTTCGGCACCGCGCTGGCGCTGGCCCTCCTGTTCGTCCGCCCGACGTGGTGGCTCGTGCCGTTTCTGGGTGTCTCCGTGCTCGTCATCTGGGCCATGGTCGCGCTCCAGCCGTGGTTCTTCTCACGCTATGGCGCGCGCGTGATCGAGCCGGAGATCAAAGGCGCCGTCGCGGCCCTGCTGGTGCTCATGTTCTTCGCGGAAAAGGCGCAGAGCCACGCCGTGCTCCCCGCATTTGTGCTCGGGCTGGCCCTCGCGCGCATCTTCCACGAGCATCCGGAGCTGACGCGTCGGTTCCGGGTCGTGGCGTTCGCCCTCCTCACGCCGTTTTTCTTCCTCAAGGGCGGCATGAACGTCTCGCTGGCACTCGTCTGGGCGAACTTCGGCCTGCTGGCGTCGCTCTTCGGAGTCAAGCAAGTGACGAAGATTCTCGGAGTGTATCCGCTCGCCCGACGCTGGGTTCCCAGGGATGCCATGTTCACCACGCTCCTCATGTCCACGGGGCTGACCTTCGGGACGATCTCCTCGCTCTATGGCCTCAACGCCGGCATCCTCGACCGAGCCCAGTTCTCGGTTCTCGTCACGACGGTCGTCGCGAGCGCGATAATCCCAACGATCGTCGCCCAGCGCTGGTTCTCGCCCGGGACGGCACTCGAAGCCGCTCGCGGGCGAGCGGCGGCTGCGCCGAAGTGATCGGTCGGCGACGGCGTTCGGCTCCCCGTCAGCGGGGAGGCGTCGGGGCGGCTAAGTTAGAGCGTGCCCCAACGGGCCTGGTGGTGGATCCGCCGCTGACCCCACGTGACCGCCGCATGGGTGAAGAGTCCTGCGAGCGCCACTGCGATCGTCCCAACCAGTCGTCGCATGATCCCTCAGTCGAATCGCGCGAGGTACTTGGCGAGCGCGGTGGATTCGCGCTCGCGCAACTGCACGGCGATACGGAGTTGTTCGAGGTACTGTTCGAGCGTCTTGCCGCCGAACTCGGGCCGGCGGGCTTCGAAAAAGGCATGCACGTCGCGCTCCAGCTCGGGCGTGGCGAGACCGATGACGCCCTCGGCCAGGCGCCGGAGCCCGTGCTTCGGGTACTGCCGCTCCATCGTGTCCCAGTTCGCCTTGACGAACTCCCAGGCGAGCGCGCGCCCATAGACGGACATCAGCAGTGACCGCACCACGAACGGCGCGTCCTGGGTCCGGAACTCCCCGTTGATCGTGCGCGCCAGCGTCTGCGCGAGCAGCTCGCGCTGCCGGAAGGCGGCCAGGGCGTAGAGGTACCGTTGCTCCTCCTGCGGCGTGGACGCCGACCGGAACCGTTGCAGGAATTCGTCATAGCGCGCGGCGTCGCCCGCGTGGGCGAGCACGCCGATGAGGGCCGGGAGCACGTTGGGATCGACCGTGCCCGCCGTCCCCGCGTAGAGCTCGGCGGCACGCGCCTGCACGGCGGGATCGTCGCCGAGCACCCCAAGAGCGCGCAGCAGATCGCCCCGGAGCTGGCGCGTCAGCTCGTCGTCCCCGGGCCGCACCGTCCAGCCCAGAGCCGCGAAGGCGCGCGCCGCGCGGCCGCGGACGAGCGCGGCGAGCTGCGGCCGGTGCCGGGGCTCGACGATGCGGTTCAGCGTGGCGAACGACGCGAGCAGTACCGCCCACACGTTCCGGTCACGCTCGTCGCGGAAGCGCGCCGTCAGTTCGAGGTAATCGGGAAGGACCATGAGGCCCGCCACGGTCACGGCCCACGCGTCGTTCACGACGTTGAACCGCTCGATCGCAGCGATCTCGGGCAGGGCGTCCAGGAGGTGCCCGAGGAGCTCGCCGCTGTAACGCACGCGATAGAAGCCGTGGCCGCCATCATTGACGAGGACCGCGTCAACCCGCTCGGGCACCGGGAGCCGCGTTTCCGCCCCCGCGAGCAGCCGGCGCTCGGTCGCCGAGCGCCCGGCCGCGGTGATCCGCACCTGCACCGGGACCTGCCAGAGCTGATCCTGCGCCGCGGGCATCGACCCGGGAAGGGGCTCGGGCAGGTACGTAAAGCGTTGCTGGCTCAGCACGAGCTGGCCCCCCTCGAGCCGGGCACTCACGAGCGGATAGCCGGGCTGGAAGATCCAGCCGTCCATCACCGCCGGGATCGGCTGGCGCGCGGCACGGCCCAGCGCGGCCCAGAGGTCGCCGGTGTCGGCGTTGGCGTAGGCGTGCCGCCGGAGATACTCGCGGACGCCGTCGCGGAAGACCGCCGGGCCGAGATACTGCTCGAGCATCCGGAGCACTGACGCGCCCTTCTCGTAAGTCAGCACGTCGAACATCGCGTCGGCGTCGCGTGGCGCTTCGACGTGGAACTCGATCGGCCGCGTCGAGTGCAGCCCGTCGACCGAGAGGGCGGCGGCGCGCGAGACGCCGAAGGTTGTCCAGCGCTGCCACTCGGGCTTCCAGGCGTCGACCGCGAGCATCTCCATGAACGTGGCAAACGCTTCGTTGAGCCAGATGCCGTTCCACCACGTCATCGTGACGAGGTCGCCGAACCACATGTGCGCGTTCTCGTGGGCGACCACGTCGGCGACGCGCTCGAGCTCGCTGTGCGAGGCGGCGCGCTCGTCCACCAGGAGCGCCGTCTCGCGGAAGGTGATCGCGCCGAGGTTCTCCATCGCCCCGGCCGCGAAGTCCGGGATCGCCAGGAAATCGAGCTTGTCGCCCGGGTACGGCAGACCGTAATAGTCCTCGAAGAAGCGGAGCGAGGCGACCGCGACCTCGTGACCGAAGGCGGCGAGCCGGCGCTTGCCGGGCACGCACCAGACGCGCACGGGCGCCTTGCCCACCAGGACCGGGTCGGTCGCCTCCAGCTCGCCGACGACGAACGCCACGAGGTAGGTGGACATCTTCATCGAATCCGCGAAGGCCACGATCTTGCGTCCGCCCTCGACCCGCTCGCCCACGACGGCCGTGTTCGACACGGCGGTGAGCTTCGGGTCGATCACGAGCGTCACCGCGAACACGGCCTTGAAGTCCGGCTCGTCCCAGCACGGAAACGCGCGGCGGGCGTCGGTCGCCTCGAACTGCGTGGCGGCCATGAGCCGTACTTCGCCGTTCGGGTCCTTGTAGCTCGACCGATAGAAGCCTCGGAGCTTGTCGTTCAGGGTCCCTCTGAACGCCAGGCGCAGCCGCCACGTGCCCGGCTCGATCGTCGACGGGAACGTGAGCCGGCAGCGCTCCGCCGGCTCGTCGGCGAGGGGGGCACCCCGGCGCGAATCGCCCCGCGCGTTCGTGATCGTCGCCTCGTCGATCGTCAGCTCGATCGCGTTCAGGACGATTTCCGAGGTCGGCTCCGCGACCTCGAGCGTGACGGTTTGCTCGCCCGCGAAGGTGAGCGTCGTCAGGTCGGGCTCGAGCCGTAGCTCGTAGCGGGTCGGTCGCACATGCCGCGGCAAACGGTACGGGTCCACGACGATTCTCCAGAACGGTCAGGATGACTGCGCGCCTACTGTACCCCAGTCGGCCCGCGCTATCATGCTTCCGTCGATGCGACTGCCCCTTCGCGCCGCGGGCGCGGCGACGCTGGCCGTGCTGCTCGGCACCGCCGCCGTCGGCGCCGATGCGATCCAGGACTTTCTCCGGCGGCACTGGCGCCCGCCGCTGGCGCCTCAAGGCGCGCCGCCCGCGCGCTTCTCGCCGCTGGAGGCCTCGCTCCACCCCGAGGCGTGCGGGACCTGTCACTCCGCGCAGTTCGCCGACTGGCGCGAGAGCACGCATGCCGCGGCGACGGGTCCTGGCCTCGAGGGTCAGCTCGTGGAGATGCTCGAGGGCGATCCGCGGTCGGCGCTCGGATGTCTCACGTGTCACGCGCCGCTCGCCGAGCAGTCGCCGCTGGTCGCTGAAGGCGACGAGGTGCGGCCCAACCCCGCGCACGACGGCTCGCTCCGCGCCAAGGGCGTGCCGTGCGCCGGCTGCCACGTGCGGGGCCACCAGCGCTTCGGCCCGCCCCGCCGTGACGGCTCGCTCGCGAGCGGCGTCCCACGGCAGACGCTGCCTCACGACGGGGTCACGCGCACGCCCGCCTTCCTCAAATCCGAGTTCTGCGGCAGCTGTCACCAGTTCGCACCCGACGGATTCGCGCTGAACGGCAAGCTGCTCGAGAACACCTACAACGAATGGAAGGCGAGCCGGTTCGCCCGTGAGGGCGTCCAGTGCCAGGACTGCCACATGCCGGAGCGGCGGCATCTGTGGCGCGGCATCCACGACGCCGACATGGTGCGCTCGGGGCTCACGATCACCGCGGCGGCGGGGGCCGCACGTTACCGTCCCGGCGACGTCGCGGTCGTCACGCTGCGCGTGACCAGCACGCGCGTCGGCCACGCGTTCCCGACCTACGTCACCCCGCGGGTCGTCCTGAGCGCGGAGCTGGTGGACGGGGCGGGGCAGGTGCTGGCCGGAAGCCGGCAGGAAAAACTCGTCGGGCGCGAGGTGGCCCTCGACCTCTCGCGCGAAGCGTTCGACACGCGGCTCCGGCCCGGGCAGAGCGTGACCCTGGCTTTTCGGATGAAGGTTCCGGGTCCGGGGATGCGCGCGCGCCTGGCCGTGGTCGTCGAGCCCGACGCGTTCTACGTCGGGTTCTTCGAGACGCTGCTGCGGCAGGGCGCCGGGCGGGGCGAGTCGCAAATCAGGAAAGCGCTCGAGGCCGCGCGCCGATCGCCGTTCAGCGTCTTCGAGCGCGAGCTTCCGCTGACCTGACCGGGTGCACTAACAAGGAGGGCCACGCCTTCGCCGGGACTGGCCGAGCGCTGGGGACGCTCTGAGGGCTGAGCGCGCGCCAAGCGTTGGGGGGTATGGGGGGCCATGTCGGGGCCCCCCATGTCCATCAAACCCCGAGCGCGGCACCGTCGGCGCGGGGGTCCGAGCCGCCCGTGAGCCCGTCGGAATCGACACGAATGACCTGGGCATGGCCCATCAGATCGCTCCAGTCCTCGACGACGCTCACGTCATGACCGCGCTCCCGGAGCGACCGGCTCACTTCGTCACCGAACCGCGCCTCCAGCCTGAGCGACTGCGTCGCCTCGCCCCACGTGCGCCCGAAGAGCCAGCGCGGAGCTTCGACCGCCGCCTGCGGGCCGAGGCCCCGATCGACCATCCGCGTCACGAGCGCCGCCTGCGTCTGCGGCTGCCCTTCGCCGCCCATCGTGCCGTAGACGAGGCGCGGGCGGCCGTCCACCAGATACATGGACGGGATCAGCGTGTGCGCGGTCTGCTTGCGTGGCGCCAGTCGGTTCGCGTGAGCCGGGTCGAGCGAGAAGAACGCGCCCCGGTTCTGCAGGAGCACGCCCGTGTCCCCGGCGATCACCCCCGAGCCGAACTCCCAGTAGAGGCTCTGGATCAGGCACACCGCATTCCCGTGTGCGTCGGCCGTGACGATGGCGATCGTGTCGCCCTTCGTGGGCGCGGCCGCGCGCATCGCGGCCCGTCGCGAGATCCGCCGACGGCGTTCGGCGAGGCGCGCCGGATCGAGGCAGCGCTCGACGGGTACCGCGGAGAACGTCGGGTCGGCGAGGTAACGGTCGCGGTCCTCGAACGCGAGCTTTGTCGCCTCGACGACGAGGTGGACGTAGTCGGCCTCGCCGAGGGCGGAGACGTCGAAGCCCTCGAGCAACGCCAGGATCGCGAGCGCGGCGAAGCCCTGGGTCGGCGGCGGACAGCTCACCGCCTCGCCGCCCCGGTAAGGAACGCGCAGCGGGTCCACCCACTCGGCCTGGTGCCGGGCCAGATCGTCGCCCGTCAGCGGGCTGCCGGCGGCCGCCGCGCCCAGCGCGATCCGCTTGGCGAGCGGGCCGCGATAGAACGCGTCGGCACCACCCCGCGCGATCTCTTCGAGGGTCGTCGCGAGGTCCGCCTGCACGAAGCGCTCGCGCGCCAGGAGCGCGGGATGGTAGATGCGCCAGAGCGGGGCCCGCACCTCGGCGAGCGCCGCGACGCCGAAGAGGTCTGCGGCGTCCGCGGTCTCACGCCGCTGGCCCGGCGACGGCGGAAAGCCGTCGCCGGCGTGGGCGATCGCGGCCTCGAGGAGGGTCTGCCAGTCGATCGGCGAGTCCAGCACATCGCGGCTCAGGACGTGAGCCTCCCACCAGCCGGATACGACCCCCGGAACGGTCAGCGCCGCCGCCCCGCCGCGCACGGGGATCGCCGAGCCGAACCGCGCGCGGTAGGTGTCGAGGTCGGCGGCCGCGGCCGAGCGACCCGCGGCGTTCAGCGCCCGGAGCGCGTGACGCCGGCCGTCGTAGATCAACCAGAAGCTGTCACCACCCACACCGTTCATGTGCGGGTAGACGACGGCGACGGTGGTCGCGGCGGCGATGGCAGCGTCCACGGCGTTGCCACCGCGCTTCAGGACCGCCACTCCGGCCTCGGAGGCGAGCGCGTGCGGTGTGGCGACGAGCCCACGCGTCGCGCGGGCCTCGGGCCATCGCGTTGGCGCGGTCATGCGTCGACCATGAGGACGGCGGCTCCCCAGCCGTGCATGTGACGACTTACCCGCCGCACCCAGTGCGGGTCGCGCTCGAGCTCGACGATGCGCGTGATCCTCCCGCCTTGCACGGTTCGCCCATCGTGCCATAAACGAGATGCCGATGACACGGTGGCGCGCGCTCCCTTGATTTCAATCCATGATTGTGGAAGATTCGGTGCGAGGAACGGTGCCAATGAGCAGGCCCACGCTGGCTTCCGTGGTGACGATCAATCCTGACATCACGTTCCGCGAGTTGGACGGTGAGATCGTGATCCTCAATCTCGAGACGGGAGTCTATTTCGGGCTCGACGAAGTGGGCGCGCGAACCTGGCGGCTCATCGAAGATCACGGATCCCTCGGCACGGTGTTCGCAGTGCTTCGCTCGGAGTACGACGCCGCTCCCGCCGTGCTCGAACGTGATCTACTCGAGCTCGTCGACCATCTGTGCGCGAAAGGACTGACGCGTGTCGCCGCGAAGTCCGCGTAGCGCCCGGCTCACGCGTGCGCTCCTCGGCGTTGCGAGACTTTCGCGAGACGACTGGGCGCTCCTCGCCCTCGCGCTGGTCCTCCTGCCGCCCGTCAGCGTTGGTCTGCGGCTCGTCGGGCTCCGGCGCGCGCTCGCTCTCGTCGAGGCGCTGTCCCGGGCACGCCGTCGTGACGCCGAGGACGATCCTCGTGGCGCGCCGCGCACGGCCTGGCTCGTGGAGGTCGCCGCCCGCTGCTGGCGGCCGCGGCCCACCTGCCTCGCGAAGGCGCTCGTCGTCTTGTCGCTCCTCAAGCGACGCGGGCTGCCGGCGCAGTTGGTCGTTGGGGTCACGAAGGTCCGCGGGCCGCTCGAGGGCCACGCCTGGGTGGAGCTCGGCGGGGCCGTCGTCGGCGTGGATCCCGGGCCCGCGAGCTACGCCGTGCTCGTCCGCATGCCCGCCTGGCTGCCCACTTCCGCAACCATCGCCCCCCGCGAGCGCGCGCCGTGAGCGGTCTCGCCGGCGTGTACGGCCTCCACGGTCGTGCGGTCGATGTCACGCTTCTCAGGAAGATGACTGCGGCGGTCGCCCACCGCGGTCCGGACGGCGAGGGCCACTGGACGGACGGGCCTGCGGGCCTCGGGCACCGCATCTCGCGCACGACTCCGGAGTCGCTGGGTGAGAAGCAGCCGTTGCTCGACGAGAGCGAAACCCTCTGCCTCGTGCTCGACGGCCGGGTCGACAATCGTGCTGAGCTCGCCGCATGGCTGCGAGCCGCGGGCGTCCATCTCCGGACCGACACCGACGCCGAGCTCGTGCTGCAGTCCTACGCCCTCTGGGACGACGGCTGCGCCTCACGGATCGTCGGCGACTTCGCGTTCGCGATCTGGGACCGCCGGCGCCGCCGGCTCTTCTGCGCCCGCGATCCGCTCGGGATCCGGCCGTTCTACTACTGCGCCCACGGCCAGACCTTCATGTGGGGCTCGGAGCTGCGCCAGCTGCTCGACAACCTGCCGCTCGGGCCGGAACCGAACGAGGGGGTCGTGGGTGAGTATCTGAGCAGTCGCCTCGTCGACCTCGAGGAGACCCTCTATCGTGGGATCCTGCGCCTGGCGCCGGGCCACGTCCTGATCGTCGAGGACGGTCGCGTCCGCACGGCGCGCTACTTCGACGTCGATCCGCGCCGCGAGATCCGGTATCGCTCGGACGACGAGTACGCGGAGCACTTCGTCGAGATCTTCCGCGAGGCGGTGCACTGTCGGCTCCGGAGCGTCACCCCCGTCGCAGTGTTCCTGAGCGGAGGGCTCGACTCTTCGTCGATCGTCGGCGTCGCCGCCCGGCTTGCTCGTGACGGCCACGCACCCGGACGGGGATTCGAGGCGTACTCCCTCGACTTCACGCAAGCGGACGCGGACGAGCGGGGCTGGGTCGACGACGTTGCGAGGATGTGGGAGTTGCCGGTGCGCCACGTGAGGGCCGACGACGCCGTCTCGCCCTCGCTGGCCGAGCAGGTTGCCGACCTGCGGGACTTTCCGGATCTCCCCAACACGCACCCCTGGGGACTCCTGCTCGCCGAGGCGCATGGACGTGGCGCCCGGACCGCGCTCTGGGGCTACGGCGGCGACGAGTGGCTCACCGGCGACACTGCGCACTGCGCCGATCTGCTCCGCCGGGTGCGTCTGGTCGCGCTCGCGCGCCGGGTCCGCGACGATATTCGCTCCTTGAATCTGCTGGGCGGCCCGCCGGTCGGCCTGGCGGATGCAATCAGATGGTGTGTGATGCCGCTGGCTCCGCGCCCGGCCAAACGGCTCGTGCGGCGCTTCCGGAGCTGGGACGTCCCGGACTGGATCGCGCCCGACTTCGCCCGGCGCGTCGGCCTCCAAGAACGGCTCGCGCGGGACGTCGCCACGCCTCGGTTCCCGACGTTCGCCCAGCGCGCCATCCACCGCCAGCTGCAGAGCGGCTGGAGCGCCGCCGAGTACGAGATGGTGGACCGGTTCGAGACGCGCCGGTCCATGGAGAGCCGGTTTCCCTTCAACGATCGGCGGCTCATCGAGTTCGCCCTGGCGCTGCCCGAGGAGCAGCGCTGGCGAGGCACCGAGACGAAGTTCATCCTGCGCCGAGCGGGTGCAGATCTTCTTCCCTCCTCCGTGGCACGCCGCACGAGCAAAGGCGACTTCACGTACCTTTACGCTGCGTCGCTCGAGCGCGAGGGCGCCGCCGAGACGTTCGCCCGGCTCCGCCTGGAGGCCGACGGGTTCGTGCGCGGCGAGCGGGTCAGGGAGATGTACCGGCGCCTGCATCGTGGCGACCGCGGATGTCTTGGACCTCTCTGGATGATCCTCGCGACAGAGCAGTGGTACAGGACCATGTTTCCCGCGTCACGCGCGGCGTAGGCGAACGAGGAGAGATTATGAACGAGGAGCCGACTCCGGACGCGACGCTCGGACCCGCGAAGAAGCCTTACGCGAAGCCCCGGCTGATCGAGTACGGACCCGTCGAGAAGCTGACGCACACGGGCACGGCGACCCTGGGCGACGCGGGCCCCATGATGATGCCGTGCCTCTGATGGAGCGGCGCGCCAGCATGCCGGTGGGGACCGTCTGATGTCGCTCGTCCTCGACGAGCATCGGCAATATCTCGCCGACGCGGTCCGCGTCTCCGCGTTCCGGCAGGCGATCGATGAAGTTGTCACGCCCGGCGACGTGGTGCTGGATCTCGGCGCGGGCACCGGGATTCTCGGACTCATGGCCTGCCGCGCCGGGGCCAAGCGTGTCTACGCGGTCGACGAGGGGCCCATTATCGGCCTCGCCCGGGAAATCG
>WNFA01005925.1_pt1 | contig 10236 bp, 8 predicted proteins | sample 5400481 | NCBI WGS metagenome assembly WNFA01 (sample SAMN13153340, study PRJNA577476) | soil metagenome | isolation source: 120 cm saprolite under Douglas fir tree site 2 hole 1 replicate 2 | place: USA:California | collected 2015-04-18 | reverse complement strand
GGGCCGGGCATAAAATGCGCACATTGCCGGATCATTTACGCAACGGTATGAAACTCGTGATCGTAGGGTGTAATCCCGGGGACCGCTCGGCTCGTGTCGGCCATTACTACGCCGGTCGGGGAAATGAATTCTGGCCACTACTTCACGATTCAGGAATCGTCCCGGAGCTTCTCGATTACCGGGATGACAAGCGCATGATTGAGTTCGGAATCGGACTGACCGATCTGGTCAAGCGGCCGACGCGGGGGGTCGAGGAATTGCGCCGCGAGGAGTTCGCGGAGGGCCGCATCCTGCTGGCGCAGAAGCTCGAGCAGTACGCGCCTCAGGTGATCGCCTTCAATGGTAAGACCGCCTACGAGAACTTTTCGCAGCGGTCTTGCAAGTTGGGACTTCAGAAGGAGCACCTCTACGGCGCGTTGGTATTCGTTCTGCCATCGACGAGCGGAAAGAACGCCATTGGCCGAACCGCCAAACTGCGTGTCTTCCGCCAGCTTGCCAAGTTGCTCGCGAAATTGCAAAAATAGCCAACCAGGGATGTAATCGTTGTGCGGGCAATTTGGATTGGAAGGTCCGGCCTGGGGGCAGTTTCCAACATAAATTATGACGACCAGAACTCATTCCGGCGCAGCCGCGAGCCTTTTCTCGCGGAGTGAATTAATGGTTGCGGCGGCAGCACGTGAAATTCACGACGGTGAGCTGGTGTTCGTCGGGATGCGACTTCCGATGATCGCTTTCGCCGTCGCCAAGCGCACCCATGCACCTGGCGCCATTGGGCTCTTCGAAAATGGCGTGATCCGGGACAAGCCCGCGCCGGAACTGCTCTATACCATGGGCGATCCACCGAATCTGCGGAGTGCGAGCTATTGCGGCGACATGCTTTCCGTGATGTCGCTGCTGCAGCAAGGCCGCGTAAACATCGGCTTTCTGGGAGCAGCCGAGGTGGACCGGTTCGGCAACCTCAATACCACGTGGGGCAGCCGCGGCGGGCAACAGATGCGGCTGCCTGGCTCGGGTGGCGCGTGCGACATAGCTAGCCTCTCGCAGCGCACAGTTGTGTTGCTCGAACACAATCGCCAGCGCCTGGTTCCGCGCGTCGGACACATTACTTCGCCGGGAAACGGAACAGGCAATGGCTGGCGCCGCGGACAGGGTCTGCCTCTTCGTTCCGGCCCTTCGGCGATCATCACGACGATGGGCGTGCTGCGCTTCGGAGAAGACGGCGAGGCGTATCTGGCCTCTGCGCATCCCGGTGTGAGCGTGGAGGACGTGCTAAGCGAGACGGGATGGACGCTCCGCGTGGCGGACGACCTGGCCACAACACCGGAACCGAATGCCGCGGAACTCGCCGTAATTCGCGAAATTGACCCCAATCATTTCTGGACGAAATCATGATGGGGACGACCGCTTCCAAACTCGTTTCCATGCAGAAGGCCGTGACTGAGCACGTGCCGTCGGGCTCGATGGTGTTGATGGGAGCGCAGCTTGAGCAAATGATCCCGTTCGCGGCAGGCCATGAAATCATCCGCCAGGGACGCCGCGACCTGACGCTCGTGGGACCCATCTCCGACATCCTGTTTGACCAGATGATCGGAGCGGGGTGCGTCACGCGTGTGATGGCAGCCTGGGTCGGCAATGCCTCGGCAGGTGTCGGGTACTGTTTTCGCCGCGCTGTCGAGAAGAGCATCCCCCGCGCGATTGAAACGGTAGATCACACGAATCTCACCATCGCGCTCGCGCTGCACGCCGCCGCGATGGGCGTGCCCTTCCTGCCGACATATTCAACACTCGGCAGCGATCTGCTCAAGCGCAATGGTAATTTGCGCGAGTTTTCTTCGCCGGTGAACGAGGAGCGGCTCGTCGCGGTGCGCGCGTTGCGGCCGGATGTGGCCATTCTGCATGTGCAGCGCGCGGACGCCGCGGGGAACGCCCACCTGTGGGGCAATCTGGGCGTCGCCATTGACGGTGCGCGCGCGTCGCGCAAAGTGCTTGTTATCGCCGAAGAAATTGTGGCCCCCGAGGTGATTGCCTCGGACCCGAACCGCACGCTGATTCCGGGCTTTTTGGTCACGGCGGTCGTACACGAGCCCTGGGGCGCGCATCCTTCTCCCGTGCAGGGCTACTACGGCCGCGACCACGGTTTCTTCCACGAATATCACGACCAGACGCGTGAACTGAATGGCTTCGAGGCGTGGATCAAGCACTGGGTCGCGGGGGTTTCCTCGCGCGACTCTTATATGAAGCGGTTGGGCGATTCCCGCGCAGACGGTTTGCGAGTACGGGAACACGCTCTCTCTGTCCCCGTGGATTTTGGTTTCTAACGGGCCAGGGAAAAATATGATTTCATAGGTTCAGTGTCTGTGTGAGAAGCTCTAATTTTTGCGGGGCGCGGCCCCGGCAGGTCCGGGATCTTCGACTTCAGCCGCGCTATAGGTGGTCTGAATTCTGGACGGCATTAGCCGCTGACTCTTCAATCGGGGGAGTTGCCACACAGACCCTTCAGGGGTCAAAACCCCGGAAGGAGACGCAGCCATCATGTCGTGCCAAAAGGCACGACCCACAAATCATGCTTTTTTCCGAACCCTCCAAGGAGTGATATCGAAACATGGCGAAGACAAAAATCAAGTTCCTGCACAAGCCGAACTGCACGACATGCCGTAAAGCGAAGGCGTTTTTGGAGAAGAAGAAAGCGGAGCTGGAAGTTCGCGACCTGGGAAAAGATCGATTGTCCGTTGCTGAACTCGATCAGCTCATTGGCAGCAGCGACCACCGCAAGTTTCTGAACACGCGCAACGAACTCTACCGTAGACGCAAGATGGCAAAAAATCCTCCCTCGCGGGACGAGGCCCTAAAACTTATGGCCGCCGAGCCAAACTTGATTCGCCGCCCGGTGGTGCTCCGCGGATTTGAAATGGTCCTGGGCTACGACGAGGAAGCGCTCGCAAGAATTGCAAAGTAATTATCCGCGAGCGAAAGCGAAAAGAATCCATGAGCATTGGCGAAAAGATTGTTCTCATGCAAGGCGATCTGACCGAGATGAACGTCGACGCCATTGTCAACGCCGCGAACAATGACTTGCAGCTTGGCGGCGGAGTGGCGGGCGCGATCCGGCGCAAGGGCGGAGAAGCGATCCAGCGGGAATGCGACGCTATCGGCAGCATACCGATCGGCGGCGCGGCGATCACCTCGGGCGGAAAGCTTCGCGCTCGCTTCGTGATTCATGCGGCGAGCATGCAGCTTGGAGGAGAAACGACGGCGCGGGCCTTGCGGACTTCGACGGCGCATTCCCTGCGGATCGCCGCCGAAAGGAAACTCCGCTCCATTGCATTTCCCGCCGTGGGAACCGGGATCGCAGGTTTTCCTCTTTTTGAATGCGCCCAGATCATGCTCCGGGAAGTGGCCGAGCATCTGAAGAGCCCCACGTCGCTCGAAAAAGTTCATTTTGTTCTGTTTGATGCTCGCGCGCTCGCGGCCTTTGAAAAGGTCTGGGCGGAGATGACCGCGCGCGGCGAGTTGGACAGCACAACCGCGGCCGGAAGGCCATGAACGCCCTCGCTGAAAAAGTGCGCGCCGAACTTGCACGCTACGAGCATCCGCTGTTTGTCTTTGGCGCTCGCCCCGCCGCCGAAGGTGTAGAAGTCGAAATCCGCTATTCGCCTCCTGAGCCGCAGGTTCATACGTATGTTTTTCTGCTTCGGCCGCGTGAGATTGAAAACGGCCAGTTTCCCTGGACTCTTCAGAAACAGCTCTACGATTGTTTGCATGATTTCATCATCGAGATGTTCACATGCAATCCTCAACGGCAAGACGAGTGACACGGGAATCAACCCTCGCGGAAGGCATTCGGGGTGAACGCCTCGCGGCAGTGCTGGCCGCCCGCATCCGCACAGGCGGACCCATCCCGTTTGCGGAATTCATGCGGGAATGCCTCTACCATCCCGAACACGGCTATTATTCGCGCCTCCAAGCGCGCCGGCGGGGGGATTACTACACGAGTGTGGACGTCCACGCGATTTTCGCGCGGTTAATCGCCCGTCAGCTTGCGGAAATGTGGGAGCTGCTCGGATCGCCGCAGCCGTTTTTGGCTGTGGAATCAGGCGCGGGCGTCGGGCGGCTCGCTGCGAATATATTGGACTTCGCGGCGCGGGAACTTCCCGCGTTTTATGCCGCGACCGAATACCTCGCTTTGGAGCGTTCCGCGGCGCGCCGCGCGGAACACCCGGCTGCGCTCGCTTCACATGTAGCCAAGGGGCGCGTTTCGAGCTCCGCGGAAATCCCGGCGGACATACCCGCTGGATGCATCTTCTCAAACGAAATGGTGGATGCTCTGCCTACACACCGCGTTGTAATGGAAGGCGGCCAATTGCGCGAAGTATACGTGGGCTTTGAAGGGGACAAGTTCATCGAGGTTCTTCGCCAGCCCTCCACGCCCGCGATCGAGCAGTATTTCCGCGAGCAGGGAATTGCGCTCCAGGAGGGCCAGCAAGCAGAGGCGTGCCTGAACGCATGCCGCTGGATCGAAGACGCGGGACGCGCGATTGGACGAGGATTCGTCTTGACCATTGATTACGGCCACGAGGCGCGCGCACTCTACAACGAACGGCACAATCGCGGGACGCTGCTGGCGTACCGCGACCACGGAGTTACGGAAGAAGTTCTCGACGCGCCGGGGGAACAGGACCTGACCGCGCATGTTAATTTCACCGCGTTGCAGGTGTGGGGACGCCGGTCAGGCCTGGAGCGAACGGGCCTGGTCACGCAATCGCAATTTCTGGTGGCGTTGGGCCGGGCGAATGAATTCGCGGATCTGTACGAACCGGGGCAATCGGAAGTCGAAAAATTGCGCGCGCGACTGTTGCTGAAAAACCTGATCCACCCGGAGGGATTGGGCGAAAAATTCCAGGTCCTCATCCAGCATAAGGGGATCGAGAACCCGAGTCTTACCGGGCTGTCCGGCTACTGAAACGCTTCACGAAGCGGTTTCGCTGTACGGTTTCTTCAGAGATTTTTCCGCTTCAGCTTGCGCGCCGCCGGTATCGTCCCCGGTTTGCTTGGCCTTGCTGTATTCATTGACCGCGCGCGTGCGGTCATTCGTAATGTCGTAGATTCGGCCGAGGTAGATGTGCGACCACACTTCGGTCCACCGGGTCGTCGAGTCAGTGCTTCCCTCGAGGGCATCGCGGAACGATTGCGCCGACGCCGCGTAATTCCGTTGGTAGAAGAACGCCTCGCCCATGCGGAATTCCGCCAGGGCGTTGTTGCGGTCGAGTTCCAGCGCGCGCTGGTACTGCGAGACGGCATCGTAGTAGCGGCCCAGCTCGGCGAGGGACTCTCCGCGCGCGATGATCCCGCGGACGCGCAGCCGCTGGCTCGATTTCAAAATGAAGTTGTGCGGGTCGAGGATGATGCCGTTTGGCTTCGGCCGTCCGAAAGTCTCCACGGTAAACGCGGATTCCTTGCCGGCGATGGTAATGGTCTTGAATTCGGGATTGCCTTCCGTTTGAACTTCAATTTCGATATCCATGTGGAAGAAATCGAGGTTCTGTTTGGCCTTGCCGACAATTCTGAATCCCTTCTTGGTTCGGTAGGTGACATATTCTATGGTGAATTCCGGCACGCCGGTCGAACGCAGCCACTGCGTAAAGAAGGACCGCAAATTAGGAGTTCCCGCGGTCACGATTGGCGGGGCATTTCCGATCGACTTGACCTCTGAAACGGCGGGCTTCGCCGCGTGCGCCTCCGCCAATTTTTCAAAATCCTCGATGCGTGCGGCCTTGCCGGAGTAAAGCGAATAGAAATCCTTGAGCAGCGCGAAGAAGTTCGCGTCGCCAATCTGCGCGCGGAGCATGTGGAACACCATCGCGCCTTTGTTCACCGCCACCGACCGATATTCCTCTGATTCCGGCTCCAGCCTCCCGGCTTGGGCGATCGGAGCGGAGTCGTCGAACATCAGAGCGCCTACGGCAAAATCCTCGAGCGCTTTATTCAGACCTTCTTTGCCCGAGGTTTCCTCGACGTACAGGCCCTCGGAGTAGCGCGCCAGCCCGGCAGTAACCCACACGTCAGAGGGGGACGCGGCCGTCACCCGGTTCCCCCACCACTGCTGCGCGGCGAGGTTTGCCAGCAGGCGCGCGTTCGGCTGTGCCGTCCATTGGTGCGCGCTCACCAGTAACAACCCCGGCGCCGCATACCCCGCCACGGTCCCATCCGGGAGCTGCGCGATCTTCATGCCGGGTTGCGGCAGCGGGCCAAACCGGCCATTGAAATTGTCGAGGATACGCGCGAGAGTGTCCGCGTAACTCTGTGCCGTGTTCGCTGCCGCCGGCGGTGTGTAAATGGAATAAGTCACGCCCTCCGCGCGCACGGGGCTCAGTTGCAGGGGCGCGACAACAAATGTTCCCGCAGCCTCCGGCTTCTCCACGCGGAACGTATACAGCATGCGTTCGTTTTCCATCGAAGGCGGCGGCGGAGCGGCTGAGGGCGACAGGGGAGCGGCAGACCGCGAGTTCCCAATTGCTGGGGCGGGGGAAATTCTGGGTGTGACGGATGTTGGCGCTCCAGTCGAAGTGCCTGTACCGGCGACAGTCATCGTTCCGGGCACTTCGATCTGGAAAACGCCCGTATAGCGGTTCGTGGGGAAATCCGTGAGCGGGAACCATCGCGCGGGGAGAAGCAGGTAACCGCCGTCTTTGTCAATGTGGGCCAGTTGCAGGCCCTGGTCCGAACTCGTTCCTCTGGTTGTGAGCGGCCCCGCATACTCGAATTGCAGCGTAACTTTTCCGCCCGCCGGCACCGAATCAGGCAGCGTTACCTGCAATTTCATTGGACTGTTCTCATCCCTGTCGTAGCCCAACGGCTTCCCGGCGGCGTCACGAACACCGTTCACTCTGAGGGTCTGGCTCAGTTCAACATCAACAACGCGCGAGGGCTCATTCGCCGCAAAATCGACTTTTGCCTGCGCGGTCAACACCCGCCCGACGGCATCCAGAGACGCCCGAATTTCGTAGTTTGTCGCGCGAAAGGCCGCCGAAGGAGCGGTCTGCACCGGAGCAACACCCCGGCCAGGACCTTGCCCTTGCCCAGGAGCCTGCGAGAATCCCGAACGGACAACGAACACGGCCAACCCTGCGAGAAAGAGGAAGCGAAACTTGAACATGAGTCTGGTGTGCCTCTCGTTATGACCCATCACTTGAATCAATAGGATACCAACTCGCGCCGTTGAGTTGCCAGTACCAGTGCGGCGTATTCATAATCCCGGCGGGCTCCACGCCCCGGCTTGGCCGTTCTGCGTAAAAGTATAGCCCGCTCATGTTCCGGGCCGGACCATCGAAGTCTGGTCAAGTCAGCCCTAATCATTGCCGGCAGAATTTCCCAGCATGCCGGCGATTATGTCAGCCGCCCGCTCGATGGCTCCGGGAGGTCCCAGCTTTTCTCTCACGCTTGCAAGGCCTCGCCGCATTTCCGAGCGAACTTCCTTTGAATCGAGCAGCCGAATAACCTCATTTGCGACTTTCTCTGGCGTAAAATCCTGCTGAACGAGTTCCGGAACGACACGCTTCCCAGCGATCAGGTTGACCATTGCAAACATCGGTGTGCGCACCAGCCAGCGGGCAATCGCAGCCGTGACGGGTGCGAGCCGGTAAACCACAATCATGGGCGTGTCCATCAGCGCCGCTTCGACCGTCGCCGTTCCGCTCGAGACAATAGCCACGTCCGCCGCACCCAATGCGTCGTAGGTGGCGTCTTCCACGACGCGCAACGAGACTTCCGGCTTCAGGTACGAGGCAATCTGCGATTCCCTCATGCCGGGGGCGAGCGCCAGGACAAACTGCACCGGGTGGCTCTTCGCTATTAGATGGCAGGATTGCACGAGGGGTGGCATGTGGTGCGCGATTTCTCCCGCGCGGCTTCCCGGCAACAGGGTGACGATAGGTTTGGCGGCATCCAATCCGAAAAATGCCGCGAACTCGGCGCGCGATCTTTTTGCGGCGACATTTCCAACCAAGGGATGCCCAATAAAATCCGCCGCTACCCCGCGCGAGCGATACCAATCCTGCTCGAAGGGGAAAATGCAAAGCCCGCGCACGAATCTGCGGCGCACCAGGTTCGCGCGCCACGGCCGCCACGCCCAGAATTGCGGGCAGACGAAATAGATGTTCTGCACGCCTTGCCGCTTCAACGCGCGCGCGAGGCGCAAGTGGAAGCCGGGGAAATCCGTGAGAATCGCAAAACGCGGCTTTCTTTGCGCGGATTCACCGATCAGGCGTTTCCACACGCGATTGAGGGCAGGGAGTTTTTTGGCAATTTCGACGATTCCGACCAGTGAGACTTCCGCGCAATCGGCCACCAGTTCGACTCCCGCTTCTCGCATGCGCGTGCCGCCCATCCCGTACAGGTGAACGTCCGCCCGTGCCCGCAACGCCGCCACCAAACGCGCCGCGTACATGTCACCGGATGCTTCGCCGGCGGAGATTAGAATTTGTGTGGGTGGCATCGCTTCGCGTGCGCAGGACTCGATCGCCTAATCGTCGGCGGGCAACGAAGTGCCCGTTCCACTTCCCGCCGGCTCAAGCGGCGGGCGCAACTCCTGATCTTTGTACTGAAGCTGATAAAGGCGGTAGTAAATCCCGCGCATCGCGAGGAGCTGCTGGTGCGAACCCTGCTCGCGCAGCCTTCCCTTGTGGAATACGAGTATGCGATCGGCATGTTGGATCGTGCTGAGCCGGTGCGCGATCACCATGGCGGTGCGGCCTTCGAGCAGACGGTCCAATGCTTCGCGGATCAGAACCTCGGTCTTCGTATCCACGCTCGACGTTGCTTCATCCAGGATCAGGAACCTGGGGTTGTGCGCGAGAGCGCGCGCGAAGCTGATCAATTGCCGCTGCCCGACGGAAAATGTAGCGCCGCGCTCGCTTACGTTCGTCATGACGCCTTCGGCCAACGTGTCCAGAAGAGAACCGAGTCCCACTTCACGCAGGGCGGCCTCCACGCGCGCGCGGCCAATTTCTTCGTTGCCCAGCCGGACATTCGATTCCAGGGTGCCGGTAAACAGGAACGGGTCCTGGAGGACGATTCCGAATTGCCGGCGCAGATCGTGCACGTTGTACCGGCGGATATTTATCCCATCGAGAAGGATTTCGCCGCGCTGAATTTCGTAAAACCTCAGCAGGAGCTGGATGAGAGTGGTTTTTCCAGCACCGGTGTGTCCGACGATGGCGAGCGTCTGTCCAGGCGCGATGTGGAACGATGCATCGCGGAGCACCCAGTCTTGGTCGCGCGGATTCGCGCCGCCGTTGTACGCAAACCCCACATTGCGAAATTCGATCTCGCCGCGCGGGGCGGTGAGCGGAAGGGAAGCTTCGGCGGGCGGCGCCGGCAGCGGCTCGTCGAGCAGCTTGAAGATGCGTTCGCACGCCGCCATGGCCGACTGCAGGATATTGAATTTTTCGCTCAGGTCCTGTATCGGCCGGAAGAACATTTGCACATACTGGGTAAACGTGACGAGTACGCCCACGGTCACGAGGCCGGAAAACGAGCGCAGTCCGCCGTACCAGAACACGATCGCTATCGCCGCCGTGCTGAACAATTCGACTGCGGGAAAAAATACGGCGAAGGCCAGGATGGCGTCCTTGTACGCCTCCATGTGGATGCGGTTCAGCTCCGCGAACTGCTCGCTCGATTTTCGTTCCCGGTTGAACAATTGCACGATGCTCATCCCACTGATGTGTTCTTGCAGGAACGCGTTGATCCGCGCTATGGCCGTGCGGATGCGCCGGTTCGCGTCTCGCACGCGGTCGCGGAAAATCCATGTGGAGATCAGGATCAGCGGCAGAACCGCTAAAGTCGCCAGCGCCAACCGCCAGTTCATCCACATCATCACCGCGCCGATACAGAGCAGCACGATGGCGTCGTTGGCCATGGCGGCGATGCCCGCGGCAAAGAGGTCGTTGAGCGCGTCCACGTCGGTGGTCACACGCGTCACCAGCCGCCCCACAGGCGTACGATCGAAGAAACTCATTGGAAGACGCTGCAGGCGCTCGAATACTTCCTTCCGCAAGTCGTAGAGCGTTTGCTGGCCCACATTCTGCATGATGCGGACTTGCAGGTATTGCACGGCGAAGCTCAAAAGCAGAGCGGCGAGGAATCCGAGTGATACCAGGCCGACGCCGCGCAAGGCGTCCGCCGCCGGAAGCGAACCGTTCGTGCCGGGAACGATATACCTGTCAACGCCGAACCCGA
>WNFA01005923.1_pt1 | contig 10238 bp, 7 predicted proteins | sample 5400481 | NCBI WGS metagenome assembly WNFA01 (sample SAMN13153340, study PRJNA577476) | soil metagenome | isolation source: 120 cm saprolite under Douglas fir tree site 2 hole 1 replicate 2 | place: USA:California | collected 2015-04-18 | reverse complement strand
CGTCCTCCCGTACGAGATGACGAGCTCACGTACCTCGCCATGCACTTGGCGCCCGACGAAGGGGTGGGCGGCGAGCATGCCGATCCCGGTTCGAATGGCCTTCGCCGCTGCCATCGCGGCGCCGGGGTCTCCCTCAGCCAAAAACTCGAAGGCGCGCTCGAGATTCGCAAGCGTGTTGGCGGAGTAGACTACCTCCGCCACGGCTTCGGTCGGCTGCCCTTCTTGCCCCGCGCCAAACGGTCGATCCAGCGATGGACGTCGTCGGCACGATACACCTCACCCGTCCGCTCGATGGCTCGATCCGAGGCGAGTGCCTCCTCGAGGAACGCCCGCATGCGTTCCTCGTGATCCACGTGCTGCTCGATTGCCTCGAGCATGAGCCGGTGCGCCGAGCGCCCGGTGCGTCTGGCGATCGTTGCGACACGCACCTTCAGGACGCGTGGGAGCTTGAGGGTGGTCGTACCAGCCATGCCGTGTCTCGTCCCTAGGTGTCACCACAGTAGCACCGGGACGGGCGAACACCAAGAGAACCTGGCGCCCGGCAACACTACCGCCCCTTCCACACCGGCTTCCGCTTCTCCGCGAACGCCACCGGCCCCTCGACCACGTCCTCGCTCCGCCAGAGCTTCTGCACCAGCGGATAGTCGCCGGCGATCGCCTCCGGCAGCGGTTTCCCGAGCCCCATCAGCGCCGCCTGCTTGGACGCCTGCACGGAGAGCGGCGAGCACTCGAGGATCTCGTTCGCCCAGCGCTCCGCCGTCGCCATGAGCTGCGCCTGCGCCACCACCTCGTTCACGAGGCCGATGCGGAGCGCCTCCGCCGCCGGGATCTGACGCCCCGTCAGCATCATCCCCATCGCGACCTTGAGCGGTACCGAGCGCGGCAGGCGGTGGACGCCGCCCGCGGCGGCCATGAGCCCGACGCGTGGCTCGGGGAGGCCCAGGCGCGCGTTCTCGGAGGCGACGATGATGTCGCAGGCGAGCGCGAGCTCGAGCCCGCCGCCGAGGGCGACGCCGTTCACCGCCGCGATCAGCGGCTTCCAGATGTCGTCGCGGAAGACGATGCCGCCGAAGCCGCCCTTCGGCATGCGCGGCATGCCGTGCGTGGCCGTCCACTTGAGGTCGTTGCCGGCGGAGAAGGCGCGCTCGCCGGTGCCGGTCAGGATGGCGACCCAGGTGTCCGGGTCGGCGGCGAAGTCGTCCCACACCTGTGACAGCTCGTCGTTGGCCGGCGGGTGGAGCGCGTTCATCACCTCGGGTCGGTTGATGGTGACGTAGGCGATCCGGTTGCGCTTCTCGTAGCGGACGAACTCGAATGCCATCGGGCCCTCCTTGTCTCCGGGGGCTCCTACCGCATTTCACTCGGCCGGCGCGAACCCCTGGCGGATCGTGTTCTCGGTCACCACGCGCGGCTCGACGAACTGGAGGAGGTAGTCCGGGCCGCCCGCCTTGGAGCCGACGCCCGAGAGGCCGAAGCCGCCGAAGGGCTGGCGGCCGACACGCGCCCCGGTGATGGCGCGGTTGACGTAGAGGTTCCCGGCGCGGAACGCCTCCGCCGCACGCCGGATGTGCACCGGCGAGCGCGAGAAGAGGCCGCCCGTGAGCGCGTAGTCGGTGTCGTTGGCGAGCGCGAGGGCATGCTCGAAGTCGTCGGCGCGGAGCACGGTGAGCAGCGGGCCGAAGATCTCCTCGGTCGCGATGCACGCGCGCGGGTCGCGCGCGACGACGACCGTCGGCCCGACGTACCAGCCGCCGGCGGGCACCTCGTCCCGCTGGTAGACGACGGAGCCCTCCGTGCGCGCCAGCGCCTGGTACTCGCGCACGCGGCGGTGGGCGTCCTCGTCGATCAGCGGCCCGACGACCGTGCGCAGCTCGCGCGCGGGGCCCACCGGGACGATCGCCGTCGCGCCGGCCAGCCGCTCGAGCAGCTCCTCGAACACGCGCGCCACGACGATCACGCGCGCGGCCGCCGAGCACTTCTGGCCGGCGTAGGCGAAGGTGCTGGTCACGATCGCGGGCACCGCCTGGTCCAGGTCCGCGTCCGCGTCGACCACGATCGCGTTCTTGCCACCCATCTCGGCGACGACGCGCTTCACGTGCCGCTGCCCGGGACGGTGAACCGCCGCGCGCTCGACCAGCGACAGCCCGACCGCCTTCGAGCCGGTGAAGGCGACGAATGCCGTCGCCGGGTGATCGACGAGCGCCGGCCCGACCTCCTCGCCCACGCCGGGCAGGAAGGCGAGCGCGCCGGGCGGGAGCCCGGCTTCCAGCAACGCCTCCACCAGGCCGAAGGCGACGCCGGGCGTCTGCTCGGCGGGCTTCAGCACGACGCAGTTGCCCGTCACCAGCGCCGCGCTCACCATGCCCGCCGGGATGGCGAGCGGGAAGTTCCACGGCGCGATCACGACGCCCACGCCGCGCGGCTGATAGTGGTAGCGGTTGGCCTCGCCCGGAGGCGAGAGCACCGCTCCCCCCGTCCCCAGGCGCAGCGCCTCGCGGCCGTAGTACTCGCAGAAGTCGATCGCCTCGCACACGTCCGCGTCGGCCTCGGCGACCGGCTTCCCGGCCTCGAATACCTCGAGCGCGGCCAGCTCGGCACGCCGCCGGCGCATGAGCGCCGCGGCGCGGAAGAGGACGGCGGCGCGTGCGGCCCAGGGCGTGGCGCGCCAGGCGGGCCACGCTCGCTCCGCGGCCTCGAGCGCGCGCGCGGCCTCCTCGGGCCCCGCCCGTCCGCTCCGGCAGACGACCGTCGCGACGTGTCCCGGGTCGACGGAGACGATCGCGGTGCTAGTTGTCACGGGCCGGCCCTCGATCAGCACCGGTGCCGCGAAGCCGAAACGTGCCGGAGCCCCCAGCACCGACGCCTCCAGCCGCGCGCGCACGCCCGGGCGGCGCAGCTCGGCGTGCGGCTCGTTCACGAACGCGCCCGGATGCGCGGGGTCGGTCGCCGGGCGCTCGCGCGCCGCCGCCGGCTCCGGCAGCCGCGTGACCGCCGGCGGCGCGACCAGCGCCTCCAGCGCCTGCCCCTCCGCGAAGCGATGGCGGATGAACGACTCGTTGGACGTGTTCTCGAGCAGCCGGCGGACCAGGTACGCCATGCCGGCGACCAGGTCGCCCACCGGCGCGTACACGCGCACGCGGAAGCCGAGGCGGCAGAGCGCCGTGTGCACCGGCTCGGCCATGCCGTAGAGGAGCTGGTGCTCGATCGCCGCCGGCGGCAGGCCCCGCGCGCGCCCGTACGCGACCGCGTAGGCGATGCTGCGGAGATTGTGGCTCCCGAACGCCGGCCGCACCCGGCCCGCGTGCTCGATCAGGTGGCGCACGCAGCGCTCGTAGCTGGCGTCGGTCTCGGCCTTCGTCTCGAACACGGGGATGGGCCAGCCCTCGGCCGTGGCGACGACGGTCTCGACGTCCCAGTAGGCGCCCTTCACGAGGCGGACGGCGAGCGGCAGGCGGAGCGCCTGCTCCGACCACGCGACCACCTCGCGCAGATCGGCGAACGCATCCTTCCGGTACGCCTGGATGACGCACCCGAGCTGCGGCCCGTCGGGAAACTCGGCGCCCAGCGTGCGCAGCAGCTCGAGCGTCAGGTCCTTCACCTCGTCGTGCTCCATGTCGAGGTGCACCGTCGCCCCCGCCTCGCGCGCGCGGCCGAGGATCGGGAGGAGCCGCTCGCGCGCCTCCGCCAGACCGTCCGGCGCGCTCGCCGGCGCGAACAGCGGGGAGAGCGCGGTCGGCTTGACCGACACGTTGACCCGCGGGACGGGGCCCCACGGGTCGCGCTCGAGATGCGGCGCCGACGGCCACGCGCGCGTGCCCTCGGCCAGCGCGTCGAGCATGACGCCCACGCGCTCGGCGTAGCGCGCCGCCTCGCGCTCGGTCACCGTCTTCTCGCCGAGGAGATCCACCGTGCACGCCTCGCCCGCGTGCCACAGGCGCTCGAGCCGGGGCAGCGCGTCCGCAGGCGTCGCGCCCGCGATCAGCTGGCGGGCCATGCGCATGATGTTCCGCCGCGCCGCCGCGGTCGAGAGACGGGCCCCGAACGGCATCCGCTCCGCCACCTCGAGCCCGAGCCCGAGCGCGCGCGGCACCTCGACGCCGGCGAAGTACTCGGCCAGGTGGCGCAGCACGTCGGCGTCGTCGCGGCAGGCCGGGAAGACGTCGACGAAGCGGAAGAGCTCGGTCTTGAAGCCCGGGTGCGACATCGCCCAGTCGAGGACGCGCTCGCTCCAGCGGCCGAGGTGGAAGAGATGCGCGCGCTCCGACGCGCCGGCGGCCGCGATCTGCCGGGCGAGGGCCTGCACCTCGTGCTCGAAGCCGTCGCCCATGACGGTCGCTAGCCCCCGAGCGCGGCGTCGAGCAGGTTCAGGAAGAGTCCGACGTCGGTCACGATGCCCGTCGACTCGACCGAGCCACGGTCGGCGAGCTTGGTCACCACCGCTGGGCTGATGTCGACGCAGATGAGGCGCACCCCGGCGGGCGTCATGTTGCCCACCCCGATCGAGTGCAGCATCGAGGAGAGCATGAGGATCATGTCGGCGCCCTCGATGAGCCGCGCGTACTCGGCCTGCGCGGCGATCAGGTCGACGAGCGTGTCGGGCAGCGGGCCGTCGTCGCGGATCGAGCCGGCCAGCGCGAAGGGCACGCCGCGGCGCACGCACTCGTACATGATCCCGCCGGGCACCGCGCCGGCCCGGACCGCCTGCGGGATGCCGCCGTGCGCGCGCACCAGGTTGATGGCCTGGAGGTGGTTCCGGTGCCCGCCCTCGACGTTGACGCCGCGCTTCAGATCCACGCCGAGCGAGGTGCCGAAGAGCGCCTGCTCGATGTCGTGCGCCGCGAGCCCGTTGCCGCCGAGGAGCGCCTGCACGTAGCCGTCGCGGACGAGACGCGCCAGGTGCGGGCCGCCGCCGGTGTGGATCACGACCGGGCTGGCGACCACCACCAGCTTGCCGCCGCGCTCGCGGAGCCGGCGCATCTCCCACGCGATGCGCTCGACCGCCAGCTCCACGCGCCGCTCGCTGGAGGCGTCGGCGGTCATGAAGCCGAAGCTCTCACCCGGGCGCGGCACGTGCGTCGGCTCGGTGCGCACGCCCTCGACCCCGCACACGATCCGGTCGCCGCGGCCGAGCTCGCGGATCAGGCGGCAGGTGACGCGCGGCTCGCCGGGCGGGCCGTCGACGACCAGCACGGCGTCCATCCGCTGGCGGGCCGCGCGCACCCACCGCCCGCCGACGCGCACGTCGGTCGGGAAGATGGTCGTGCTGAAGAAGTCGTGCGGCGCGACGCCGTCCTGCTCGACCGGCTCGAGGCGCGCGTCGTGCTCGTCCTCGGCGACCCGCACGCCCGCCTGGAGGAGCCGGGCGAGGATCGCGTCCAGGCGCTCGGGCGACGGCGCCACCACGCGCACGCGGGCGAGCGAGGCCTGGTCGTGGCGCAGCCCGGGCTGGAACGCCTCGATCTCGAAGTCGCCGCCGCCGTCGGTGATGCGGTCGAGGACGGTGTTCATCAGCCCCGTGTCGAGGAGGTCGCCCTGGATCTCGACCGCGCGCTCGCGCACCTCGGAGGTCGCGCGGGGGGAGCCGGGGGGCCGGCGCGCGCCGGGGTGCTCGAGGCGGAGGACCAGGCACTTGGCCGCGCCGCCGGCCAGGATGAACTGCCCGAGCGGGCAGATGACGACCTCGTGGCCCCAGCGCGCCAGGCGCTCGCGAAGCGCGTCGCTCGCGAAGTTCGTGACCACCGCACCGCCGGTCACCACCGCGTTGCACGCGAAGTGCAGCGCGTCGGTGGCGTCCACCGCGAAGCGCTGCTCGGCGGGTACGCGCGCCGCGATGCGCTCCAGCGACTCGCCGTCGAAGGCGTCGGGGTAGTAGAAGACCCGCCCGTCCGGGAGCGGGCAGAAGCAGGTGTCCAGGTGGTAGAAGCGCTCGTCGATCAGGCGTAGCGGTACCACCTCGAGGTCCAGGATCTCCGCCAGGTGGCGATGCGCCTGGAGCGCGGTGCGCACGCCGTAGCCGCCCCAGAGGAGCGGCACGCCGGGCTGGAGGAGCGCGTCGCCCTCACCTTCGAAGGTCCCCCGGCCGGGGAGCTCGACGATGCGGAGCCCGTGGCGCCGGAACCACTCGACGGCGTGGCGCGTCTCGGGCACGCGCTGGGGAAAGCGGAAGCGCGCGGGGACGAAGGTGTCCTCGTGCACCAGCCCCGCGTTGGCGGTGAACGGCATGTCCGGGAGCCCGGGCGCGGGCTCGAGCAGCTCGAGCGTGGCGCGCGCGGCGAGCGCCGCCCGCAGGCCCTCCCACTGCCGCATCGCGTCCTCCGCATCCGTGCGGCCGACGTTCCCCTCCATCCACGGGTTGATCACGTACTCGACGCGGTAGAAGCGCGGCGTGCAGAGGAGCAGCCGGTCGCGCGGCGCCATGGGGGTCATTATTCGGCGCGGGCGGGGCACGCTCAAGCCGCGGGTCGATTTGACAGTGCCGTCGCGGCCTCGCTATGCGGGCAGCAGATGGCACTCGAGCACCGCACGGTGGCGACCAACGGCATTCGCCTGCACTGCGCCGTCGACGGCGAGGGGCCGCTGGTCATCCTGCTGCACGGCTTCCCGGAGTGCTGGTACTCGTGGCGGCACCAGATCGCCGCGCTGGCGCCGCGCTTCCAGGTGGTCGCGCCGGATCTCCGCGGCTACAACCTGAGCGACAAGCCCGCCGGCGTCGCGGCCTACGCGCTCCCCGAGCTGGTCGCCGACGTGCACGGGCTGATCGAGGCCTTCGGCGAGCGGCAGGCAGCGATCGTCGGCCACGACTGGGGCGGCGCCATCGCCTGGACGTTCGCCATGGAGCATCCCGAGGCCACGCGCCGGCTCGCGGTGCTCAACTGCCCGCATCCCGCGATCTTCGCGCAGCATCTGCGGTGGAACCGCCAGCAGCTCACGCGGAGCTGGTACATGTTCTTCTTCCAGATCCCCTGGCTGCCGGAGACGCTCCTCCGCCTCGGCCACGCGAGCCTGGTCGCCGCCGCCATGCGCCGCTCGATGGTGCGGCAGGACGCGCTCACCGACGCGGATTTCGCGCACCTGCGCGACGCCGCCAGTCAGCCGGGTGCGATGCGCGCCGGGATCAACTATTACCGCGCCACCTTCCGCAGCCCCGACGCGCGCGCCCTCTGGCCGCACTGGCTGCGGCGCTTCGTGCACGGCGACCGGCCGATCGAGGGGCTCCGCGAGCGGCTGGAGGACTGGCCGAAGATCACCGCGCCCACGCTGCTGGTCTGGGGCGAGCAGGACGTCGCCCTCGGCAAGGAGCTGTCGCTCGGCATGGAGCCGCTCATGGCCGGCCCGTTCGAGGTGAAGTACATCCCGCTCTCCGGCCACTGGGTGCAGCAGGAGCAGCCGCAGGTCGTGAACGGCTACCTGCTGGATTTCCTGGGTGACGGGGCGCGGGAGCGGGCGCCGGCGGCGGTCTAGCGGACACGAGACGGTACGAGTGTACGGGCTTCTGTTGGCGATTGCGTCGGCCGTCCTCTTCGGCGCGGCGACGCCGGCAGCGAAGATGCTGCTGGCGAACTTGACCGCGCTCCAGCTCGCCGGGCTCCTCTACCTCGGGGCGGCCATTGGGATCGCGCCAAGGGCCTTTTGGCGGCGCGGGCATCGGCCGCCACTCGACGCGGTCAACCGCAGCCGCCTCGCGGGCGCAGTCCTGCTCGGCGGCATCGCCGGACCGGTCCTGCTCCTGCTCGGGCTACGCTCGGCCTCGGCGGGATCGGTGTCCTTGCTCTTGAACTTCGAGGTTGCCGCCACCGCGCTGCTCGGCGTTCTGCTGTTTGGCGAAGCGCTCGGTACGCGGGGCTGGTTCGGGGTGGCCGGCATCATCGTTGCGGGCACCATCCTGTCGTGGGCTTCCGGCTGGCCCGGCGTGGTCTCCGCGGTGCTCGTAGCCGCCGCCTGTGCCTGCTGGGGCCTCGATAACAACTTCACCGCGCTCATCGACGGTATGAGCCCGAGCGAGACGACGCTCTGGAAGACCGCCATCGCGGGCACGACCAACCTGCTGATCGGCGTCACGTTGGCACCGATCCGCGCGCCGGCGTCGACCATCGCGGCGGCCCTCGGCGTCGGCGCGCTGTCCTACGGCGTCAGCATCGCCCTGTACATCACCGCCGCACACCTGGAGGGGGCGATCCGCGCGCAGTCCGTCTTCGCCATGGCGCCCTTCGTCGGCGCGGTCCTTTCGTGGGCGGTGCTCCACGAAGCCACGGAGACCGCCCAGTTTCTTGCCGGCGCCTTCTTCCTGGGAGCGATCGCGCTACTGGCATCAGACCGCCACTCCCACCCGCATGCCCACGAGCCGCTCGGCCACATGCACAGCCACCGTCACGACGACCATCACCACGCGCACGCTCATCCCGATCTGCCTGCCGCGGTCCGGCACAGCCACTGGCACGAGCACGACCGGACGGAGCACGCCCACCCGCACGTTGCCGACCTTCATCACCGGCACGGCGACGGTAGCCGGTAGCCGAGCGACCCAAGCGCCCGACCGAAGCTCTCTCGAAGCCCCCGGGGGATTGTTCGAGATACAGTTGTTATGTCATAGAGCTACAACTGCTGTGATCGAGCCCGGCCGCGATCCGCGATGGCTTCTCCTCATCCACCAGATTCCGCCGAAGCCAGCGTATTTCCGGGTGAAGGTCTGGAGGCGACTGCAGGCGATCGGGGCGGTCGCGATCAAGAACTCGGTGTACGTGGCGCCGAAGACCGACGAGGCGCAGGAGGACTTCGAATGGCTCCTGCGCGAGATCATCAAGGGCGGCGGGGAGGCGTCGATCTGCGAAGCGCGCTTCATCGAGGGCCTGGAGGATGCGCACGTCGAGGCGCTGTTCAACGCCGCCCGTGAATCCGACTACCGGCAGGTTGCCGAGGAGGCACGGTCCGCGGCGGAGAGCGGGCTCGCCGGCGGTGTCCGCCTCCAGGCCGAGGTCGACGTGAGTCGCCTCCGTCGCCGGCTCGCGGCGGTGAGCGCCATCGACTTCTTCGACGCCCCGGGCCGGGAGATCGCCGAGGGGCTGGTCAACGACCTAGAGCGCCATGTGCACGGGCGAATCACGGGGGGGCCGCCCATCAAACGACGGGAGGAGCTGCGTGGCCGGACATGGGTCACCCGGAAGGGCGTCCATATCGACCGCATTGCGTGCGCCTGGCTCATTCGGCGCCTCGTGGACCCGGACGCGCAGTTCAAGTTCGTCCCGGCGCGCGGCTACCGCCCCGGGCCCGCCGAGGTGCGCTTCGACATGTTCCAGGCCGAGTTCACCCACGAGGGGGACCAGTGCACGTTCGAGGTGCTGGTCTCTCGCCTCGGCCTCGACGACCTGGCGCTCCGTCCGATTGCCGAGATCGTGCACGACATCGACCTGAAGGACGGCAAGTTTGGCCGGCCGGAAGCGGCTGGCATCGACCGGCTCGTCGCGGGCCTCGCCATGGCGCACCGGGACGACGACGAACGGCTGGCGCGAGGCGCGGCGATCTTCGAGGACCTGTACGAGTACTTCCGTCGGAAGCGGAGCTGAGGACGGGCGGTATGACGCCCCGGACGGAAGAGCCTCGACCCGCGGACACGGACGGCGTCGACCAGCCAGCCTACGCACTCGCCGACTTGCTCCGCTACTTCGTCCGGCTCGGCACCTTCGGCTTTGGTGGCCCGATCGCGCTCTGCGGCTACATGCAGCGGGACCTCGTCGAGCGACGTGGCTGGGTTGCCCCCGAGGATTACAAGCAGGGGCTCGCGCTCGCGCAGCTCGCGCCGGGACCGCTCGCCGCGCAGCTCGCGATCTACCTTGGCTGGATCCGCGGGGGCGTCACGGGGGCGACGCTGGTCGGGGTCGCGTTCGTGCTCCCTTCGTTCGTGATGGTGATCGCGATCTCGGCGCTCTACCTGCGCTACGGAGGCCTCACCTGGATGCAGGGCGCGTTCTACGGGATCGGCGCCGCGGTCATCGCGATAATAGCGCGGAGCGCCTACAAGCTCGTTCGGATGACGCTCGCGCGAGACCGGCTCCTCTGGCTGCTCTTCGCCGTGAGTGCTCTCGTCACCGCGTCGACGGAGTCGGAACTCGTCTGGGTGTTCCTGCTGTGTGGAGTCGCGGCACTCATGGTCAAGATGATGGGCCGACTTCCGCGACCGCGCACGGCGCTTGGCCTCGCGCCGCTCTGGTTGGTGACCGGCCTGCATGGGGTGGCGGGCCCCG